>Ga0134125_10002372_pt1 | contig 22383 bp, 18 predicted proteins | sample KB31751_FD_96464 | JGI IMG/M metagenome (GOLD analysis project Ga0134125, IMG submission 96464) | Terrestrial soil microbial communities with excess Nitrogen fertilizer from Kellogg Biological Station, Michigan, USA - KB3-175-1 | ecosystem: Environmental > Terrestrial > Soil > Unclassified ... | reverse complement strand
GGGTGCCAAGGTCGCCGCCACCGAGCAGCCCACAGCCAGCACCAAGGCGAGCGCCGCCTCCACGGGAGTCACGCCCGCGACGGGGATGCGTCGCGTGGCCGTCGCGGATCCCAAACGCTAGGAGCTGCGGGTGCCGCAGTTTTTCATCGACCGGCCGGTCTTCGCCTGGGTCATCGCGCTGCTCGTGATGCTGATGGGCGGAATCGCCCTGTCACGGCTGCCGAGTGACTCATATCCCGACATTGCGCCGCCGCAGGTAGTCATCCACGCGAACTATCCGGGAGCGAATGCCGGCACCGTCGAGACCACCGTCACCCAGGTCATCGAGCAGCAGCTCACCAGCATCGACAATCTGCTCTACTTCACGGCGCAGTCGAGCTTCGGCGAATCGGAGATCACGCTGACGTTCGCGACCGGCACGAATCCCGACATCGCGGCGGTGCAGACGCAGGATCGAGTTGCGCTCGCCGATCCGCGCCTGCCCGCGGAGGTGACCCAGCAGGGAATTTATGTCAGCAAGAGCAGCGCGGGATTCCTCGGAGTCATAGCGCTGCAGTCCGGGCCAGGCGGCCCGGACCCAGCCGAGCTCAACCACCTCGTCGCCTCGCGCATCCTCGACCCCATCGAGCGCATTTCCGGCGTCGGGTCCGCGAACCTCTTCGGGTCGGATTTCGCGATGCGGATCTGGCTCGACCCCGACAAGCTGCATGCTTACGGGCTGTCCGCGGCCGATGCACTGAATGCGGTGAAGGGGCAGAACATCCAGATCGCCTCCGGGTCGGTCGGCGCGGCGCCGGCGGTGGCAGGTCAGGAGATGACCGCCACCGTCACCACCGAGGGCCAGTTCAACTCCGTGCAGCAGTTCCGGAACATCCTGCTGCGCACCAACCCCAACGGCACATCCGTCCGGCTCGGCGATGTGGCGACGATCGGCCTCGGATCGCAGGACTACTCCTTCGCCACGAGGGTGAACGCCACCCCTGTCGCTGCGTTCGGCATTCAGGCGCTGCCGGACGCCAATGCGCTCGCGGTAATGAAGGCCGTGAACGCCGAGATGGACCGGCTGCAGAAGACTTTGCCGCCCGGCGTCACCTGGTTTGCCCCGGTCGATGAGACGCTTTTCATCAACGCGGCCATCCACGATGTGATGTACACGCTGCTCGAGGCCATCGGACTCGTCTTCCTCGTGATGCTGATTTTCCTGCAGAGCCTGCGCGCCACCCTCATCCCCATGCTGGTCGTGCCCACGGCCCTGCTCGGCGCGCTCATCGGGGTGTATGCGCTCGGCTACTCGATCAATCAGCTGACGCTCTTCGCCATGGTGCTCGCCATCGGCATCGTCGTGGACGATGCCATCGTGGTCGTCGAGGCGGTCGACCGCATCATGCACGAGGAGCATCTGCCGCCCAAGGAAGCTGCCCGCAAGGCCATGCGCCAGATCAGCGGCGCGATCGTGGCGATCACGCTGGTGCTGGCCGCGGTGTTCATCCCCAGCGCCATGCAGACCGGCAGCACCGGCGTCATCTATCGCCAGTTCGCCCTGACGATCGCGCTCTCGATGCTGTTCTCGGCGTTCTTCGCGCTCTCCTGGACGCCCTCGCTCTGCGCCACGCTCCTGCGGGCCGAGCACATGAAGGCCAACATCATCTTCAGGGCGTTCAACAGGGCCTTCGAGGGGACACGCGCCGCCTATGTCCGGCGAGTGTTCCAGTCCGTTACCCACCTGCCGCGCTGGCTGCTCGGCTATGCGCTCGTGCTGGTCCTGGGTGTGTTCCTGTTCATCCGGCTGCCGGGCAGCTTCGTGCCCGAGGAGGACCAGAGCGACGTCTTTGCCAGCGTGGAGCTGCCGGCAGGCGCGACCCTGCAACGCACCCTGCAGGTGCTGCAACAGGTCTATCACGTCATCATCAAGAACCCCGCGGCGCACGACGTGTTCCAGGTAGCCGGCTCCGGCTTCGGCGGCAACTCGGAGAACACCGGGCGCGCCTACGTCCACCTCATCCCCTGGGACCAGCGCAGCCAGACCGCGGACCAGTTCGTCGCGTGGGCCAACAACGCCCTGCAGAGCAAGATCCACAACGCGCAGGTCGTCATGACCAACCGGCCGGCGATCCGTGGTCTCGGCCAGTTCAGCGGCTTCGATTTCTACCTCGAGGATCGTGGCGGCTTCGGACGAGAGGCGCTGACGCAGGCTCAGGATACCTTGCTCGCGCGTGCCGCCAATGATCCCATCCTCTCGGAGGTGCGCATCAACGGTTTGGCGCCGCAGCCGCAGCTCCTCCTCACCGTCGACCGTACGCAGGCGCAGTCGATGGGAGTCTCCGTCAGCGATGCCTACACCGCCCTGCAGCTGATGCTGGCACCGGTGTTTGCGAACGACTTCATCTACGACGGCCGTGTGCTGCAGGTGCTGCTGCAGGCCGATGCCCGCTACCGCATGGGACCCGACGCCCTGCAGCACTACTACCTGGCCGGCAGCAACAACACCATGGTCCCGCTGTCGAATTTCGTGCATGCGCAGTGGGTCCTCGCGACCCCCTCCCTGACGCGGTACGACGGCTATCCGGCGGTGGAGATCGTGGGATCTGCCCAACCCGGCTACAGCTCCGGTCAGGCCATGACCGAGATGGAGCGGTTGGTCAGCAAGTACCTGCCGCACGGATTCGGGTACGACTGGGCCGGCCAGTCCCTGCAGGAGCTCGTCTCGGCGGCCCAGGCGCCGGCGCTCTTCACCCTTTCGATCCTGGTCGTATACCTCGCGCTCGCCGCTCTCTACGAGAGCTGGAGCATCCCCGCCTCGGTGCTGTTCGCGGTCCCAGTGGGCCTCATCGGCAGCACGCTGGCGACACTCGCCCGCGGGCTACCCAACGATGTCTACTTCAAGGTGGGCCTGATCACCATCATCGGCCTCACCGCAAAGAATGCCATCCTCATCGTCGAATTCGCGGTGACCGAGCAGCGCAACGGCCGGAGCCTCCATAACGCCGTGCTGGAAGCCGCGCGACTGCGCTTCCGGCCGATCATCATGACTTCGTTCGCATTCATCCTCGGCGTCTTCCCGATGGTCGTCTCGACAGGTGCCGGCGCCAACGGCAGGCATGACATCGGCACATGCGTGGTGGGCGGCATGTTTACCGCAGCCGTGCTCGGGGTTCTCCTGATCCCCGTATGTTATGTCGGGGTGCGCCGCCTCCTGGGCGATGTGCTGGACGAGCCCGGTCGCAGCGAGATCAGTCCCGCTCCTGCGGAGAATCCTTGATTGGCGTAACCGCTCACTGACTTGCTTTCGCACGACGCAAGCGGGTGAGCCATTTCCAGATGGCGTAGGCTGGAAGGCCGACCGCAATGGTGAGCAGCGTGATCCCGGTATCCCAGGGGTCGGTCACGAGCGCATTGCCCATCAGGCCGAGCGAGGCGAGCAGGAACAGCGCCGGCAGCACCGGGTAACCCCAGACCCGGTACGGCCGCGGCATGTCGGGCCGCTTGCGCCGCAGAACGTACACCGCAGCGACGGTGAGCGCATAGAAAGGCCACTCGCCGAGAATGAACCGGTCGGCGAGCTGGGCGAAGTCATTCTGCAGCACGTACACGCATCCCAGGCCCACCGAGAGTCCGATCGCGATCGAGGGACTCCTGAATCGGGGCGAGACCCGGGCTACGGGCCGGAAGAAGAGCCCGCGGTCCGCCATGCCGTAAATGATCCTGGGATCGGTCATCATCGAGCCGTTCAGCCCGCTGAAGGTGGACACCAGCACGAGACCTGCGACCAGAGCCGCGCCGGCGCTGCCGATGGCGGGGATGCGCGCCGCGGCAGCCGCCGCGACGAGCGGCGAGTGAGCCATCTCCACCCCTGACAGCGCGTGCCAGAAGCCGAGGTTGAGCACAACATACACGAGCACGACGCATGCGGTGCCGAGGACCAGCCCGATGGGCAGATTGGTTTGCGGCCGCGAGATCTCCCCGCCCACCGAGGTGAGATTCGACCAGCCGTCATAGGTCCAGAGGACCGGGATCAGCGCGGTTGCGATCAGCTACAGGTTGGCGGAGTGTGCGGCGGGTGCCGGCAGCGGCGCGGCCGCCGGCGTGCGCACCACGGTGAACGCCAGCAGCCCCAACACGATGACCGCGACGAATTTCGCTGCGGTCGTGACGTTCATGACAGCCGAGGCCCGCCGCAGGCCGATGTAGTTGATGATACCCATCAGCGCGATCGTGAGCGCCGCGACGTAGTGCACCCCCGCCGCCGAGATCGGCAGGAAGTACCCCAGGTATTCCGCAAAGATGGTCGAGGTGGCCCCGAGGGCTGCCGGCGTTATCACCATGAGGCATGCCCAACCATAGAGAAACGCGGGCACCGGCCCGAAGCCCTCGAGCAGGTAGGCGAACAGGCCTCCCGACCGGGGAAACGCGGCACCGAGCTCGGCCACCGACAGCGCACCGCACAGGCTGATGAGACCGCCGAGCAGCCAGCACAGCATCGCCGGCCCCGCCGCATGCAGTTGCCCCGCCACCGTGGCCGGCACACGGAAGATGCCGCTGCCGATCGTCGTGCCAACGACCACCGCGGTGGCCCCCCACGGGCCCAGCGAGCGCGGCATGCGCTCTCCCCAGCGGTCGGCGGGAGGATTCTCGGTGGTCTTGTCGATGGGCGCGCGCCTGCGGCTTGCCAGTGAGGCCGCATTATAGTGAGGCAGCGGAACCTTAAAGACCTTTCAGGGAAGCCCCGCCCACGCCGGCGTATACTGACCGCGCCGGCTGCAGGCGGGATACATGAAGGTTCTGATCGTCGAAGACCAGCTGCGACTCGCGCAGCTCCTCAAACAGGGGCTTACGGAGCGCTCTTACACGGTCGCCTGCGCCCGCACCTGCCGCGAAGCGCGCGATGCCCTGTGCGAGACCGCATACGACCTCATCATCCTCGATCTCGGGTTGCCGGACGGCGACGGCTTCGACCTGCTGCGTGAGTGGCGCAAGAGCGGCTTCAAGGAGCCGGTGCTGATCCTCAGCGCGCGCGATGCCGTGCAGGACCGGGTCAAGGGCCTCGACCTCGGGGCCGACGATTATCTTTCCAAGCCCTTCAGCTTCGAGGAGCTGCTCGCGCGCGTGCGCTCGCAGCTTCGCCGCCAGTCCGAGGTCAAGGAGACCGTGCTCGAGTACCGCGGCATCAAGCTCGACCTCCTGAGCCACACGGCGCATCTCAACGGTCAGCCGGTGGAGCTCACGCGGCGGGAGTTCGCGCTGCTCGAGATCTTCATGCAGAACCCCGGGCGCATCCTGACGCGCACGCTGATCTCGGAAAAGATCTGGGCGTCGCACTACGACGTCGATACCAACCTCCTCGATGTCTACATGAGCCGGCTGCGCGCCAAGCTGGAGAAGAACCAGGACCAGGAGAAGCCGCTCTTCAAGACCGTGCGCGGCGTCGGCTATCAGCTCTTATGATGCGGTCGATCAGCACGCGGCTTGCGGCCTGGTATGCGCTTGCGGCAACGGTGACCCTGGCGTGTCTGTTCGTCGTCGGCTACCAGCTCCTCGAGAGCTACCTCATCCATGGCCTGGACCTGCTCAACACCTCGGAGTTCGAGCAGCTCCGGGCGCGGCTGGGCCCTGACTACCGGACACTCAGCCTCGACGTCGTCAACCAGCGCATTCGCACTACGACGGAATACGCGTCGGTCCTCTTCTATTTCGACGTGAACATCCCGAATCGGGGCACGGTGTTCTATTCGTCCAACCTTCACGGCCGCGCGATTCCCGATGTCCCGAAGAAGCATCGGTATGACGCGTCGATTCCCGGCATAGGACCCCTCCGCGTCGCGGAATTCATCCTGCCGCCGTTCGACGTCACGATCGCGACCTCCTCCGCCCAGGTGCTGAAGGTGATGGACGGGTACGTGGAGGTCTGTGCAGGCTTGCTCTGCGCCATGCTCGCCGTCAGCATCGTCATCGGCTTCGGCCTGAGCCGGCTGGCGCTGCGGCCCGTGCGCCTCATCCGCGAGACCGCCAACCGCATACGCTCCGACAATCTCAGCGAGCGTATCCCGGTGTCGGGTGTCCGGGACGAGATCTCCGAGCTGGCGCGGCTCCTCAATCAGATGTTCGATCGCCTGGAATCCTCGTTCAAGCAGGTCCGCCGCTTCGCGGCCGAGGCATCGCATGAGCTGAAGACTCCGCTGTCCCTCATCCGCCTGCAGGCCGAGAAGCTCCTCGTCACCGGCAACCTCTCACCCGCCCATGAGGAAGCCCTGCAGATGCAGCTCGAGGAGCTTGCGCGCCTCAACACGATCATCGAGGAGCTGCTGTTCCTCTCGCGCGCCGAGGCGCGCGCCATAACGTTGCAGCTCAAGCCGCAGGACCCCACCCGCTTCCTCCACGCCTTTGCACAGGATGCACGCGTGCTTGCGGAGCATCACGGACGCGGCTTCGTCCTGGCGCGCGAGGGTGAAGGTCTCGTCGCCTTCGAGGCGCAGCGCATCCGTCAGGTGCTGCTCAACCTGCTCGCCAATGCCGTCGATGCCTCTCCTCGGGATGGCATGATCACCCTGCACTCGACGTTCGGGGCCGGAGTATGGCGGGTCAGCGTGGAGGATCAGGGAGCCGGCGTTCCGCCCAGTGAGCGGGAACGGATCTTCGAGCGCTTCGTACGCCTGGGCGACCGCAGCAGCGATGAGCGTGGCAGTGGCCTCGGCCTCGCGATCTGCCGCAGCATCATCGAGCTGCATCATGGGCAGATCTGGGCGGAAGCCGGCACGGGCGGGCAAGGGCTGAGAGTGCTGTTCGAGATCCCGGCGACGCAGCTGCCGCCGCGCGAGGCCCTCGGTTCGCCGGCCGGTGCGGAAGAGCCGGCCACGAGCGACATGAGCTGAGCGCAGCGGCCGCAAAAGCGCCGCGCACGACTTTCAGCCCTCAATGAAGCCGGGCGAACGCCAGTAGGGTCAGCGTCACCACGATCGCACCGCCGATGCGGATCGCGATCTGCGCGAAGGGCATGAGCTGCATGCGCTCGGCGGCGGTCAGGATCGCCACACCCCCCGTGCCGCCTTGGCCGGCGTGCGTAGCATTCACGATCGCTGCCTCGATCGGGTACAGGTTCACCTTACGTCCGACCCAGAATCCCACAACGATCAGCGTCACCACCGTGGCCGCGATAGTGATCAGATCCGCCGGCGCCAGGGCCGCGATCAGTTTGTCCCAGGGCGTCATCGCCACGCCGACCATGAAAAGCAGCGGATACGTCCCCACCTTGGCGAAAAACTGAAACACGACGTCCGCGCCGAGCTCGAGCCGGCGCGTCACCGACCACCCGAGCTTCATTGCGACCGCCAGCGCCAGCATCACCACGGGAGCGGGCCACTTCCATAGGACGAAGGTCAGCTCGCCGACCAGGTACAGGGTCACCGCGGTCACGGCGCCGGCGGCGATGGTCATGACATCCACCTGTGGCGGCGGCGCGCCTTTCTTCAGGAATTCGTCCGTGTGCTCGCCGGGCTGAAGCCGTCCGTCGCCCGACCACTCCGGGTGGCGCTTGCCCAGCCAGTTGAGCGCGCCGGCAATCAGCACCGAGAAAAAGCTGCCGATCATCACCGGCGGCAGCACCTGCGCAAACTGGCCTCCGAACCCCTGGTGCAGCACACCCGCGTAACCCAGCGACAGCGGCACTGCTCCATCGCCCACACCCCCGGCCATTACGGGCAGCACCACATAGAACACGGCGTGCTTCAACCCCAGGCCCAGCACCGCACCGACCAGTGTCCCGACGATCAGCGCTGCCACCGTGCCCGCCGCGAGCGGCGCGACGATCTTCACGAATCCCCGGATCAGCACCGTCCGGTCCATCGCGAAGACGCTGCCGACGATGATCGCGGCGATGTACAGGAAGAGATAGTTCGAATCCTTCGTGAAGCGCGTCACCGCGCTCACCAGATCCGTCGGCAGCACATGGTAATACGTCAGTGCCGAGGGCAGGAACGTCGCCACGATCACCGCGCCGCCCACCGTGCGCAGTCCCGGTATCCGATGCCCGATCTCCGCACAGAGGAACGAGAGCAGCACCGTCAGGCCGATCATCATCGGCAGGTCGGCGGCCACCGCGCCGCGGCTCACGAAGTACCACAGCACGCCCGCGAGAACGACGCCGATCGGGACCGGTACGGCCCCGATGCGCCAGTCCATCAGCCCCTGCCACGTCCGCGCCCAGCGCGGAAGAGCGGCCGGGCGATCGGGGTTGTCATTGTCCGTGCTCATCTCACGGACGGACCGCTCGCCCGGTGGCGAGGAGCCGGCTGTCGTCGCAGGATTCGCCAATGGGTCGCCCTCGCATCGCCTCATCAGAAGGAGACGGCTACATTACCGTAGATCAGCCGCCCGATGGGAGAGTACGTGGCGATATCGGCGTTGGTGTACTGATTGGCGAAGGCGCGCGGGGCCAGCGGCGGCATCCTGTTGGCGATATTGTTGACGCCGAGCGCCAACGTCAGCTTGGTGTTGCTGTCAGAGCTGCCGAAATGGAAGTCGTAAGCCCCGCGCAGGTCCCAGACGCTGTAGCTGGAGACCGGAATGGGCGCGGACGTACCGTTCTGACCGGTGTCCTCGACGGAGGAGATGTAGGTGTTCGCCAGCAGGATGTCCAGGCTGTGGAACGCCCAATCGACCGAAGAGTAGAACCGGTACTTCGGCAGGGTGCCGCCGAACACGCCGTTGTTGTTGGCGTTCCCGGCATACTGAATGAGCTTGTCGCCCGGGATGTCCTGGAACTTGAAGGAGTCGAAAACCATTCCGTTCGACGATAGCGTCCACGTGCCCGCGCTCTGCCACGGCAGGATGTAGGTCACGCCAAGGGTCCAGGAGCGCTCCTGCAGCACCGCGAGGTTGGTGAAGCGGTCCAGCAGATACAGCTGCGACGGAGCGGTGGTGTTACCTTTGCCGGTCACCGGATCCGTCAGGAACGCCTTCAGCGAGCCCGGCGCCGCGAATGGATCGGTACCGCCGAAGTTCGGAAAGTTGTCGATCGACAGATTGTTGAAGAACGGCGAAGCCGACCCGAGATTGTTCACCGAATTGAGGATGTTGTTGAAGCCGATGCCGCCGGCAAAGCCGTAGAGATTGATGGAGGAGAAATCCGCATCCACCACCAGCCCGTCGACCGCCTTCGGCCGGAACGTGAGGCCGATCGAGCGGGAGACGGAGACCGTCGGCTTCAGGTTCGGATCGTTGCCGTCCTCCGCATTGAAGCTGTTCATGTTGGTCAATGTCGGAAACACGCCCGTGATGATGGTGCCGGCCGCCTGCCGGGTGTCATACGGGCCGTAGGCCTGGTAAAGCGGCGGCGCACTGAAGGACTTGGCGTACGTGCCGCGGAACACGAGCTGGTCGTCGAAGGGCGCCCAGCGGAAGCCGAACTTCGGGTCGGTGGCGCTGCCCGCATCGCTGTAATGCTCGAAGCGCGCCGCGGCGACCAGCTCGAATTGATGCAGCGCCGGCAGGTGCATCCGGCCGGAAGTGATCGGCACGCGGGTTTCGGCGTAAACCGCGCTGTCGTCACGCCCATGCGTGAACGGGTCGGAATAGACGCCGTTGGCCCAGTTCTGGTCGTTGCCGGTGGTGAGACCCGTCACGGGATCGGTGTTACGCCCGTTGGGGTCGGTGTGGCCTGCGATCTGCTCGCGCCGCCAGCTCACGCCGGCCGCCAGGCTCACCCGCCCCGCCGGCAGGCTGAAGAGCGACCCGACGGCATGCGCGTCCCAGGTGTACAGCTTGCTGTCTCCGTGGAGGATCTCTGTCCCGAAGATGTTTGCCAGCTGGGCGGCAGCGAGGCCGCTGACCGCGAAAGGATTCACGGCCGGCTGCAGGACGAGCGCATTGTTGATGGAGTAGCCGCCATGGACCTGGCTGTACGCCCCGCCTGCCACCGGATTGCCGTTGCCGTCGTAGCCGCCGGCGATCGCCGGCGGCAGATTCGGCTTGTAGATGAGATTCGTGTCGTCTTCGGTCAGCTTGCTCTCGCCGTAATCCACGGTGCTCTGCCACGTCCAGCCTGCCCACAGCCTGCCTTTCAGGCCCGCGGTGAGGCGATACGCTTCCGTGGTGTCATATACGCCCTTGGGAAGCGCCGAGTCGGCGAAGCTGACTCCGGTCGCATTGGTCGCCAGAGGATCATAGGGCGAGCCTGCGGGCACCGTGAGTCCGGTCACCGCCGAGAACGGCTGGCCCGCCGATGCCCAGGCGGTCGAGCTCACCTTGTTGCGCGACACCATGACGTCGCCGAATGCCTTCACATTGCCGTCGAAGAAACTCTTCGAGTTGATGTTGGCAACGAAAGCGTCATTCTCCTGCTGCTGCAGCAGCATGGCGTATGGCGCGTAGTTGAAACCATTCGACAACGCTGCGGAGGTAGTCGGGTCGTAGACGCGCGCGGCGGCGAGCTGCGCATAGCTTGCGGCCGTGGCGGAGGTGCCGGTCGGCACATTGGGCGTGGCAAGGCCGGGGGCCAGGACGTAGCCGCCCGCGCCGACGACCCCAGGCAGGTCGGTCCCCGGCGTTACGCCGAGCTTCGGACTGGCGAAGGACCGCTGGTATTGCCAGAGCGGCGAGGTCTTCGAGTAGCTGGCCGTGGCCGTGATGTTCACCGGTCCGACATCGGCGCCGCCCGTGGCGAAATACGAGCGCTCGCTGTAATCGCCATCGGCGGCGCCATAGTGGCCGCCGAAGGTCAGGCCGTGATAGTCGTGCTTCAGGATGAAGTTGACGACGCCGCCAATGGCATCGGAGCCATAGAGAGAGGATGCGCCATCGGTGAGTACGTCGACACGCTCGAGTGCCGCCGCGGGAATCTGACTCACGTCCACGAAGTCTTTGCTGCCGTTCAAGCCTGCGACGGCATCGGTCGCGACGCGCTCACCGTCCACGAGCACGAGTGTCGGCAGATTGCGGAGCTGGATCTGTGAGCCGCCGGCGGTGAACTGGTTGTGGCTCTGCGCGTTGCTGGTACCGGCGTTGCTGCGGCCTGCAAAGGCGGGAATGGCTTTGCGCAGCATGTCGAGCGCATTGGTCGTGACACCCGTGTCCTGCAGCTGCGCGGCGTCGAGAGTGGTGACCGGCACTGCCGCCGCATCGGGATTGGTGGGGATCAGCGTGCCGGTGACGACCACCTCCTGCAACGGCCGACTGGATGCCTGCTCCGCGGTCTGAGCGCCTGCCTGTGTGGCGCAAATGAAACCAAGGCCGGACAGGAGAACCGCTTCAGTGCCGGGAAGCCGGCGGGACGGACCCTTCATGAAAACCCCCTCACTTGGATCTGAGGAGGACGCTACGCCGTGAAGCTTAATGATTGCTGAAATGATCCTGACGTGTCTTTCAGCTTACGAGGGGTGCCCGCTAGTATTTTTTGAGCAACGACTCGACATCGGTGCGCTCGGCCTCGATCGCCTGGAAAAGCGGTACATGCTTCCAGCCGGGCCCGCCGTTGACGATGGCCGCAAAGGCGATCCAGCCGCCGTTGCGCTTGCGCAGATAGCCGGCAATCCCGCACACGGAGCGGGGATTGTCCAATGTACCCGTCTTCAGCGCCACGCGATCGAGCCAGGCCGCGCCGCCCTGGCGCAGAAAGACGAACGGAGCGTCGCGCGGCACCACCAGCCCGCCGTAGAACGCCGGGAAACGGCGCGCATCGTGATATTGGTAGGCCAGCAGGCGCACCAGGTCTTCGGCGGACAAGCGGTTGTCGGTGGTGAGGCCGCTGCCACTGTAGATCGGCGGCGCGACGAGGGGGCCCGGGCGGTACCGCGCGTCCACGCGCCGCACGAAGTCCGACAGCAGCCGGCCCGCCGATGCCAGCGCCTGTGGCGGGTGATCATCGACGCTCGCTGCCATGTCCATGGTGAGCACGTCGGCGATGTAGTTGTTGGAAAACCGGAGCATGCGGCCGAGCTGCTCGCGCAGGCTCAGTCCTTCGACATCACCCACCCCGTAGCTGCCGGCCGGAGGCTGGCTGGCGCGCACGACGACGGGCCCCGCCACCTGGACGCCGATCTCGTTCAGCGTCTCTTTGAGGAGCAGGCCCACGCCGAGCGACGGGTTCGACATGGAGCGATACACGGTCTGGTCGTCGCCCAGCGGTACGTCGCCTCCGACCTGCAGCATATCCGCACCGGCCGGGGTCGTGCGCCGCTCCACCCAGAATGTCTGCCTGCGGCCTCGCTGCACCGTGCGGATGACTCCCTGCACGGCGATGGGCAGCTGCGTGACCCCACAGCCGCGCACGAGTGCCGCCGCACCCGGCGCGGTCGGTCGCACGATCATGCACCAGTTGCCGAAATCGACACCGACGGCGGCGAGCGGCGCGTTGTATGCCGAATCGCTGCTCTCGAGCGCATGACAGCGGTCCTGGGTCTCGCAGGTGACGACGCCGAAAGGCGCCGGATCGACGAAAAGATCGCCGCTGACGACATGCACGCCCGCGCCGCGCACCTGCGCGGCCAACTGCCAGAGCGACTGATCGTCGAGTGAAGGATCACCCGCGCCCTGCAGTATGAGGTCGCCCGTCACCCGCCCGCGGACGATGGGGGCGTTGGCGAGCAGATGAGTATCGAACATCTTGTCGGCCGGCCAGGTCTGCAGTGCGAGCGCCGCAGTGGTGAGCTTGGTGAGCGAGGCCGGCGTGAGGCGGCTCGTGGAATTGAGCTGCTCGATGACATCGTTGCCGTCATCGAGATCGATGGCGGCGGCCGACACGAGCGCGCCGCGCTGCTCGAGCGCATGCAGCGCGCGCCACTGCTGCGCGTGGGCCGGAAGAGCAGCGAGGGCCGCGGCGGCAAAGAGGAACAGGGAGAATATGCCGGAGCGGGAAGGCGATGAGCGGTGCAGCATCAGGCGGCGAATTATGTCATCCCCGCCCGGCTCATGTCCGCGAAGAAGTCACGGTAATGTGAAGTGGAACGCCGCTCCGCGATCCGGCTCGCCCTCGGCCCAGATGCTGCCGCCGTGACGCTCGACGATGCGCCGTGCGATCGACAGGCCGATTCCGGTGCCCTCGAAGTCCTTCGCGGCGTGCAGGCGCTGAAAGATGCCGAACAGCCGCTCGGCGCGACCCGGATCGAAGCCCGCACCGTTGTCTCGAATCGAATACAGCTTCTGCCCGGCGAGCTGCTCACCGCCGATCTCGATGAGGGCGCGCTCGCGGCGGCGCGTGAATTTGAGCGCGTTGGCCACCAGGTTCACCCACACCTGGCGCAGCAGCGACGGATCGGCCTGAGCCGCGGGAAGCGCGCCGATTTTGATGTCGAGGGGACGTGACGGCTCCGCGCCGTGCAGCTCGCTGACGACCTCCTGCACGAGACCCCGCATATCGACGGATCGCTTGTGCAAAGGCTCGCGGCCGAGGCGCGCAAGGCGCAACAGGTCATCGATGAGCTCACTCATGCGCGACGCCTGGGCCGAGATCGCCTCGATGTGCTGGCGCGCGTCCGACGGAGCAGTGTCGCCGAAATTCTCCTGGACGAGGCGTACCAGGCCGTCGATCGTGCGAACCGGCGCGCGCAGGTCGTGCGACACGGAATAGCTGAACGCTTCGAGCTCACGGTTCGCCACCTGCAGCTCTCGGTTGGCCGTCTCGAGCTCCACGGTTCGCAGCGACAGCCGCTCGAGCAGAGCCGCGTTCTCCCGGCGCAGCCGCAGCATGGCCTGGGTGCGCGCCAGCACGCGCAGGATCACGCGCAGATCGAAGGGCTTGAGGATGTAGTCGATCGCGCCCGCCTTCATCGCCTCCACGGCGGTCGCGATGCTGCCGTGCCCCGTCATGACGATGCCCGCCAGCCCCGGATCGATCTCCCTGGCGGCGTTGAGGAAGGCGATCCCGTCCATGACCGGCATGGTGAGATCCGTCAGCACGATATCGAAGGAGCCGGCGCGCAGCGCGTCCAGCGCCGCCCCGGTGTCGGTGAATCCCTCGACCGAGTAGCCCTCGTCTCCGAGCGTGCGGCACAGCGCCTCGACCTGCGCCGCCTCGTCATCGACGACCAGAAGCCGGTTGATTGCCTCGCTCTCCACCCGTCCCGTCCTCCGTCGTCCGAGAATACCCCGGAAGCCATGCGGCCTCACCCGGCGCCAGACATATTGAGCCGGTAAACGGCGCGCCCGGAGAAGATTCCGAACGCGCCACGCAATAGTAAGGCATTGAATTACAAAAAGTTCGCTCGAGGCGCTACTTGCGTCCGTACCCGCGCGGAGCAATGATCGGGCGCAGAGACGAGCCTCGTCTCGAATGGCGACCGGGCCCGAGCTACTCGGAGAAAAACGCCCGCCGGCGCTCGAGGGGTCTCGAAATGCCCGCTGACAGTGCTTCCCCGCTGGATGACAGCTTCGCTGCCATTGCCGCCCTATATGATGCGGCGCTCGACGATCGGCTCTGGCCGGACGCATTACGCAAACTGACGGAGGTCACGGGCAGCCAGGCGTCGAGCTTCTGGGTTCTCGTGCGCAGCAATCCGTCCCTGTTGCACCCTACCTTCATCACCATCAATTTCGACCGCAAGGCGGTCGACGAATACCTTGGAGGAATGGCGCCGCTGGACCCGACCGTGCGCTATCTCGTTGCGCACCCGCGGGAATCGATCGTGCACGACGGGATGCTGGGCAGTGGCCGCGATGAGGAGACTCGCCGCTATCTCGACTGGCACGAGCGCAGTGTCGAGACCCGATTCCGCCTGGTGGGACAGTGCACTCTTGCAGAGGGACTGCAGGCCGGCGTGGCCCTCCACCGCGCTCGCGAGTCCGGCCGCTATGAGATTGCTGACATCGAGCGCTTCAGGCTCCTGCATCAGCACCTGAGAAGGGCGCTGACGGTGGGCGCCAGAGTCGGGTCGCTGACAGGCCTGCAGCGTGTCGGGGAAGAGCTCCTCGACCGCAGCAGCGCGGCGATTTTCCTGCTCGACCGCGCGGGACGCGTGGTCTTCATGAATCGCGCGGCCGAGGCGCTGAAGGCACGCGAGGATGGCCTGCAGATAGCAACCGATGGCCTCCATCTGCCCGTGACTCTCGAAGACGAGCAGCTTCAGTTGCTGATCCGCCAGGCGCTCGCGTCCTCGCAGCACCCGACGGGGTCCCCGGGTGGAGTGATGCGTGCGTCGCGACCGTCAGGCAAGCGGCCCTTCGGCGTTTCGGTGACCACCCTGGCCCGCGTGCCGGCGGCACTTACACTGTTCCGGCCGCTGGTATGCGTGCTGATCAGCGACCCGGAACGGCGGCTCTGCCCTTCCGTGCAGCATCTGGGGACACTGTTCAACATGACCGAAGCCGAGGCGCGGCTTGCCGTGTGCCTCGCCGACGGCGAGCCGCTACGAGGCGCCGCAGAGCAGCTGGGCGTCACTTACGGGACGGCGCGCAGCCGTCTCACCCAGCTCTTCGAAAAGACGAGCACACGCAGCCAGAGCGAGCTCATGCGCCTGCTGCTGACGGTACTCTCCTGCCAGTGATCCGCACCGCGCCTAGCATTTGCTAGTTGTCCCGGTGAGCCGCCACGGAGTGAAGTTGTGCCCGAAGTCCCCGAACTCCGCGGCCACCTTCCTCACACGAGAATCATGATATGGCGCTGGCTCCCACCGAGATTGCAGGCCCGTTCACCAAGTTGGACAAGCAGAGCGTGATCGGCACACTGAAAGCGACCGGAACACGCGACCCCGACGTCCTGCATGCCCAGAAGCAGAAGCTGCTCGCACCGAGCAAGAACCTGAAGATGGCCTCCTACCTCATGATGGGTTGCGGGCTGCTGCTCACGATAACCATCGTGGCGGCATTCGCGGGGATCCCCTTCGCGCTGTTCGGCGTCTGGGTATGGCGCTTTACCTCGAAGAACATCGCGACAGTGGAGGCTGCTTACAGCGAGTACCTCGCCTCCGCCCCCGCCTAGCGATTACGGGTCCGGCGCTGCGACCGCCAAAATCGCTCCCCGCGATTTTGTCGAACTCCCGATCACGGGAAATATTGAGAAATGGCGCGCCCGGAGAGATTCGAACTCCCGACCTCATGGTTCGTAGCCATGCGCTCTATCCAACTGAGCTACGGGCGCGCCGCGAGATACCGGGCGCTAAGGTTTTGAAGGGCCATGGGAAATGGCCCCCCCTACGCCGGGCCGCGCATCCTAGCATGCTTGCGCGCCAGGCGTCGAGAACGACAGCTTGAGCGCAGCCGGTGGACCATTGCGGCCGTGCAGGCGACTGGCTAGGGTGGCGGTCTGGCAGCCCTTCAAGAAGCAACTCCAGCGGGGTAGCGGCCAATGGTGAGAGCGTTCATCCTCGGTGTGATCGTGGCGATCCTTGCGGCCGCGGGCTGCATTTACCTACTGCTGGCGAAGGGCGTGGTTTCGGCGAGCGCCGATTCCGGGCCCCTGCCTCTCGAGAGCTGGGCGACGCGCCTCTCGCTGCACGCCACACTGGCGAAAGAGGCGCCCCAGACACCGAATCCCGTGCCGCTGAACGACGCCAATCTCATCGCGGGAATCCAACTCTACGGCCAGCACTGCGCGATCTGTCATGGCACCGCGGCCGGAGATGCATCGACGAGCCCCGTGGCCAAGGGTGAGTACCCGAAGCCGCCGCAACTCGCTACCGACGGCGTGGAGGACGACCCTGAGGGCGTCACCTATTGGAAACTCGCTCACGGCATTCGCTGGACGGGCATGCCGTCCTGGAAGGCGACACTCTCGGATCAGCAGATGTGGACGCTCGCCCTCTTCCTGAAGCACATGGACAAGCTCTCGCCGGCCGCCCAGCAGGCATGGCAGGCGGTCAAGAACTGATGTCGTCCCAACTCTTCTGAGTCGCCTGATCCGTCTGAGCCTGTAAGGCGCCTCGACGCCAGGCGTTCCGCTCAGTCCTCGAGCAGACTGCGCAGCATCCACGCTGTCTTCTCGTGGATGTCGAGCCGCTGAGTGAGCAGGTCGGCGGTGGGTTGGTCATCGGCCCTGGCGGCCAGCGGGAACACCTCGCGCGCGGTGCGGGCAACCGTCTCGTGTCCCTGGTGCAGGATCTTGATCATCTCCAGCGCCTTCGGCGGGCTCGCCGGCGCATCCGCAATCGAGGTGATCGAGGCGAACTGCGCATAGCTGCCCGGCGCCCAGTGGCCGAGCGCGCGGATCCGCTCCGCGATCGGGTCGACGGCATTCCACAGCTCCGTGTACTGCTCCATGAACATCTGGTGCAGCGTGTTGAACATCGGTCCGGTGACGTTCCAGTGGAAGTTGTGCGTGGTGAGATACAGCGTGTAGGTATCCGCCATCAACCGCGACAGTCCCTCGGCGATCGCGGCGCGATCCTCCGCGCCGATGCCGATATTGACGGGTTGTGCGCCCGGTATTGGGGTCGGTCTGGCCATGCTTGCAACTCCTGGTTGTTCCGAAAGCTCTCGGTCGATGCAGGGCAGCTTATGGCGGCCTGCCGCCCCCGGCCAATCGGCTGTTGCTATGGCCCCGATAGACGGCTCGCCGCGCCGACGCTCATTGACGCCGATCTGCTCTGGCCGGGCGGCGGCAAACTGTATCTGTCACCGCCTCCGGGCATCAGTTATTCTGCTTGCCAGCTTGCCCTCGGAGTGAGTGCCATGAGCTATCGAGCCATCAACCTGCAGCAGAAATTCGAGCTGTTCGCCGACAAGTGGCAGCCCAAGGTCGTCGCGGAGATGAACGACTACCAGTTCAAGGTGGTGCGGATCGACGGTGACTTCATCTGGCACGACCATGAAGATACCGACGAGACTTTCATCGTCCTCGAGGGAACGTTGCGAATCGACTTCGAGGACGGCGCAGTGCGCCTCACGGCGGGCGAAATGTTCGTCGTGCCGAAGGGGGCCAGACACAAGCCCTGCGCCGAAGGAGAGGTGAAGTTGCTGTTGATAGAGCCACGGGGCGTCGCCAACACGGGCGGCGACGGTGGGGAGCGCACGGCACCCAATGACGTCTGGATCTGAAGGCGCAACCTTGCCCGAGCGGCGTTCCGGCCCGTATACCATCTCCGACGATCCCGCGCGCCTCGATCTGCAGGCAATGCACGCCTATCTGACTCGCTCATACTGGTCGGCCGGCATTCCCTTCGCCCTCGTGGAGCGTGCGGTCCGCAGTTCGCTCTGCATCGGGGCCTACGATGCGACCGGTGCGCAGGTCGGCCTGATCCGGGTCATCTCGGACTATGCGACGTTCTGCTACGTCTGTGACGTCCATGTGCTGGAGGACCACCGCGGGCAGGGCCTGTCGAAGGCCATGCTGGGGATGGTCATGGATCACCCGATGCTGCAGGGCTTGCGCCGCTGGAGTCTCGTGACCGCCGATGCGCACGGTCTCTATCGTCAGTTCGGCTTCAAGCCCGTCGCGCAGCCCGAGCGGCACATGGAGCGGCTGGAGCCCGACATCTACCGGTCGGGGCGCTAGCGCCTTCGCGACTGCGGCTCAGGTCGCGGCGCTAGCCGCTCCGCGACTCCGACTCAGGTCGCGGTGCCAGTGCCTCGCGACTGGGACTGCGACTGGCGCCGCTGCTCCTCGCGCCGCTCCCTCTTTTCCTCGCGCTCCTTCTTCTTTGCCATGTGGTGGCCGACGACACAGCCGGCTGCCGCGCCGATCACCGCGTGATGCCGCGCAAAATGTCCCGCCACGGCGCCTACAGCGGCCCCCTTGATGCAGCCCTTTGCCTGGGCGCCGCTGGGTCCGGCGAGCAGGAGAACCGCGGCTAGAGGCGCCGCAACCCATTGTTTCGCTATGGAGGTCATGTGAGATTCCTCGTCGGGAAGCAGGAAATACGGGTGCCATCACTTTACCTTGGCGGCGCACGGCACCCCTGCGCGCTATAACACCGCGCCGCGGGAAAAGTTACGGCCCGGCGAGTGTACTGCCGCCCGCCGGTATTTGCGGTACGCTGCGGACGCCATGGCGAGCCACAGCTACCGGTTATTGAATGTCTTCACGCGGGGCGCGGAGACGCTCTCCGGCAATCCGCTCTGCGTGTTCGAGGACGGCGCCTCGCTGGACGATCGGACCATGCAGGCGCTCGCCCGGCAGTTCAATCTGTCCGAGACCACGTTCGTCCTGCCCTCCACTCGAGCGAATGCGCGGGTGCGGATCTTCACCCCGTCCTACGAAATGCCGTTCGCAGGCCATCCCACGCTCGGCACCGCGCACGTCTGCCGCGCGCTTGGCCTGGGCGACAACGAGCTCACGCTCGAAATGGCCGCCGGGTTGATTCCCGTGGCCGCGGAGAAAGACTGCTGGACGCTTCAGGCCAACGCACCGCAGTGGCGGGAAGTCGCCGAGCCGCAGGAGGCGATCGCGGAGATGCTCGGCCTCGAGGCACGGGACATCGGCGAGCGTCCGCTGTGGGTGAGCACCGGCCGCGAGCAGTTGATCATACCGCTGAAGAGCGCGGAAGCCGTGCGTCGGGCCCGTCCACGGCCGGACCTGCTGGCTCGATTCACCAGCGCTGCTGGCGCGAACCAGGCTTATGTGTTCGCGCCTCGAGATGCGGGGAGTCCCGATGCCGCCGCGGCGCCGCTGCTCGCGCGCTTCTTTTTCGCGCAGGGACCGGCGGTGCTGGAAGATCCGGCGACCGGCTCCGCCACCGCCAATCTCGGTGGGTGGTGCATCGCGCTCGAGCGCAGGCTCCCCTGCCGCTTCGAGATCGTGCAGGGTGAGCAGGCGGGGCGCCCGTCGCTTCTGTACCTCGAGGTGGCTGCGGACCGCAGAGTGCGTGTCAGCGGCAATGTGATCGAGCTCGGGCGGGGAACCATCGATCTCCTGCAGTGAGAACCCCAGCTCCCGCGCGCGGCGGATGAATCGCAGCGTCTGTACATTGCTCTCGTCATACGCCCGATAGCGATTGGCGAGACGCTCCGCAGGCTTAACCAGGCCCAGCTCCTCGTAGAAGCGGATGGTCTTCGGCGGCACGCCCGAGCTCGCAGAGGCCTGGCCGATCGTCATGACGTGATCGCCTTTCATTTCACGCGCTCCCCCGCTGCCGGACGCCAGCGCCGCAGCAGCAGCGCATTCGCCACCACGCTCACCGATGACAGCGCCATGGCGGCGCCCGCGATCATCGGGTTCAGCAGCCCGAGCGCCGCCGCCGGCAGGGCTACGATGTTGTAGACGAATGCCCAGAAAAGCCCTTGCCGGATCTTGCGGTAAGTAGCCCGGCTCACGGCGATGGCATCGCCCAGAAGGCGTGGATCGCCTCGCATCAGCGTCACCCCCGCGGTCTGCATCGCCACGTCCGTCCCCGTACCCATTGCGAAGCCGACATCGGCCGCTGCAAGCGCAGGCGCATCGTTGACGCCATCGCCTACCATTCCGACCTTCCGGCTCTGCGCCTGCAGACGCCGCAGCTCGCCCGCCTTCTCGTCCGGCATGACGCCGGCCAGCACCCGCCGAATGCCGAGCTGCGCAGCCACCGCTGCCGCGGTCCGCTCATTGTCGCCGGTCAGCAGCACGGTCTCGATGCCGATTTCCTGAAGGTGCCGCACCGCGGTTGCGGCCTCGGGTTTGACCGGATCCGCCACGCCGATCAAGCCCAACCGTGCCGGCCGCGGATCGAGCGCCGCAACCCACATCACGGTACGCCCCTGCCCTTCCAGACGCGCGGCCTGCAGCTCGCCATCCTCGATGCGCACCCCGTGCTTCTGCATCAGGCGGCGGTTGCCGATGACGACGCGCACTCCACCCACGCGCGCCGTCAGTCCCATGCCCGCATGGCTCTCGAAGTCCTCGAGCAGCAGGCTCGCGGAGCCCGCGCCAGCAGCGCCGAGCGCGCGCGCCCGCGCCAGAACCGCACGCGCAAGCGGGTGCTCGCTGCCCGTCTGCGCTGCCGCAGTGAGCTGCAACAAATCGCGCTCCGAAACGTCATTGGGGATTACATCCGTCACAGCCGGCTCGCCCGCGGTCAGCGTCCCGGTTTTGTCGAAAACGACGGTGTCGAGACCGTGCGCGCGCTCCAGCGCCTCCGCGTCGCGAATGAGAATACCGGCCCGGGCCGCGACGCCGGTACCCACCATCAGAGCGGCGGGCGTGGCGAGGCCGAGCGAGCACGGGCAGGCGATGACCAACACCGACACGGCTGCGATGAGCCCTGCTGTGAAGTTGCCGGCAAGCAGCCACCAGCCGAGGAACGTCGCCAAGGCGATGGCCACGACGATGGGCACGAAAACACCGGCGACCTTGTCGACAAGGTGCTGAACCGGGGCCTTTTTGGCCTGCGCACCGGTGACGAGCGCGACGATCCGCGACAACGTCGATTCGTTCCCCACCGCCGTCGTCTCGATGTGCAGCAGGCCACTGGCATTGATCGAGCCGCCGATCACTCTGTCGCCCGACGCCTTCGCAACCGGGAGGCTTTCGCCCGTCAGGAGGCTCTCGTCGACTTCGCTGCGCCCGCCGCTGACGGTGCCATCTGCCGGAATCCGCTCGCCGGGGCGCACGACCACGACATCGCCGACAGCCACGGCGCTTGCAGGAATCTCGACCTCCTCCTCACCGCGCCGGACGCGTGCGATCTCCGGCCGCAGCGACATCAGTACTTTGATCTGCGCGGTCGTCGAGCGTTTGGCGCGCACCTCGAGCCACTTGCCCACGGTCACCAGCGCGATCACCACCGCCGCGGAATCGAAGTAAAGCGGGCTGTCGGTCGTGACTGCCAGCAGGAGGTAGATGCTGTAGAAGTAGGCGGCGGAGGTCCCCAGCGCCACCAGCAAGTCCATGCTCCCCAGGCGCGCCCGCAAGGCCTTCCACGCGCCGACATAGAACCGTCCACCGATGAGGAACTGAACGGGCGTTGCGAGAGCGAGTTGCAGCCACCCCGGCACCGGCAAGCCGAGCATCGGCGCCAGCAGGGGGACGCTGAGTATGATTGCCGCCGCGAGGCGCCCGCTCTCGGTCCATATCCGCCGCGCATCGGCGGCACCCATCTCGCGGTCGCGCTGCACATCACCCGTCAGGAGTTGCGCTTCGTATCCGGCGCGCCGGACCGCCGCGATCAGATCGGCCGGTCGCAACACGCCCGCGGTGCCCTCCACCGAGCTGCGATTGCTCGCGAGATTGACCTCCGCGCGCAGGACGCCCGGCACGGCGGCGAGCGCCCGCTCGACCCGCAACGCACAAGTCGCGCAGGTCATGCCGGCAATCGAGAGCTCGCGCGTCTCACGTGCAGCTTGCGGGCCCCGGTGCCCGGGCCGCGGGGTCGCAGCCCGTGCCTGCGCAGAGGCAGCCGCAGCCGCGGCAGAGGCCGAGACCGCGGGCTCGACGGTGGTCACGGCGCCCTCCTCGATCCCATCGCTCAAGCCAGCCCGCCGCTGAAGCCTGCAGCCTCCAGCGCACCGAGCAGGTCCTCCGCCGGGGCGGTTCCCGTCACGGTCGCACGGCCC
>Ga0134125_10002371_pt1 | contig 22403 bp, 19 predicted proteins | sample KB31751_FD_96464 | JGI IMG/M metagenome (GOLD analysis project Ga0134125, IMG submission 96464) | Terrestrial soil microbial communities with excess Nitrogen fertilizer from Kellogg Biological Station, Michigan, USA - KB3-175-1 | ecosystem: Environmental > Terrestrial > Soil > Unclassified ... | reverse complement strand
CGGCCCCACTGAGCCCGCCATGGCGGGAGACCTCGATCTCCTCGAGGACGCGCTGCCCGCGCCGCCCGCCGATCCCGCCTGGCCATGGCTGCAACGCCTGCCGGCACTGCTTGCCGAGGCGCGTGGATCACCCGCCGCCGGGCGTGAGCTGCTGCGCCAGGCGCATGAGGAGTTGAAAGCCCGTTTCCTCGCCGACGAGCCGGTCGAGACACTGGTGCACGCGCGCGCGGCGCTCGTCGACGTGACGCTGCGGGAGTCCTGGCGCACGCACTCGATTGCATCCATGATCTCCTGGGCGCTCGTCGCGGTCGGTGGCTACGGCCGCGGTGAGCTGCATCTCTGCTCCGACATCGACATCCTGCTCCTCGTACCGCGCGCACCGGACGGCCCGGAGCAGGGAGCCATCGAGCGGCTGCTCGCCTTTCTCTGGGATATCGGCCTCGAGGTCGGACACAGCGTCCGCACCGTGGAGGAATGCGCGGCAGAGAGTATCGCCGACGTCAGCGTGATGACGACGCTGCTCGAGGCGCGCCTGCTCTCGGGGAATGCCGCGCTCCTCGCGGACATGCAGGCTGTGCTGGCCCCGGATCGGATCTGGTCCGTGAAGGAGTTCTTCGAGGCCAAGGTGCGCGAGCAGTAGGAGCGGCATCTGAAGGCGAACGACACGGCCTACAACCTCGAGCCCAACGTCAAGACGAGCCCGGGCGGGCTGCGCGACATCCAGACCATCGCCTGGGTCGCCAAGCGCCGGTTCGGCTCCGACACGCTCGATGGCCTCGTCACCAACGGCTTTCTCACCGTCTCGGAGCTGCGGCGGCTCAAGCAGGCACAGTCATTTCTATGGAAGGTGCGCTTCGGCCTGCACGTGCTCACCGGCCGGCGCGAGGACCGCCTCCTCTTCGATCATCAGCTGCGCCTCGCGCAGACTTTCGGCTACGAGGACGCGTCCTACACACTGGCGGTAGAGCAGTTCATGCAGCGCTACTACCGGACGGTCAAGGATGTCAGTCTGCTGAACGAGCTGCTGCTGCAGCTCTTCCGCGAGGCGGTACAGACCGAGAGCGCGCCGCCTCGTCCGCTCAACGCCCGCTTTCAGGTCCGCAACGGCTCGCTCGAGGCCGTGAACGAGGAGGTCTTCGCGCGCACGCCGTCGGCGCTCCTGGAGCTCTTCGTGCTGCTGCAGCAGAACCCCGATGTGAAGGGCGTGCGCGCCGCCACCATGCGCGCAGTGGCCCGCAGCCTCTGGCTCATCGACGAGGAGTTCCGCCAGAACCCGCGCCACCACCGGCTCTTCCTCGAGATCGTGCGGGCCCCGGCCGGCGTCACTCACGAGATGCGGCGCATGAATGCCTACGGGGTGCTCGGGCGGTACATCCCGGCCTTCGGCCGCATCGTCGGACGGATGCAGTACGACCTCTTCCACGCCTACACGGTCGATGCGCATACGCTCTTCGTCGTGAGCAACCTCAGGCGGTTCGCCATCTCGAGGTACGACCACGAGCTGCCGGAAGCCTCGCGCATCATGCAGCAACTGCCTCGCCCCGAAGTCGCCTACCTCGCAGCGCTCTTTCACGACATTGCCAAGGGCCGCGGCGGCGATCACTCCGAGCTCGGCTCGGTGGATGCGGAGGCCTTCTGCCTCGAGCAGGGCCTCTCGCCCTATGACGCGCGCATGGTGGCGTGGCTCGTGCGCAATCACCTCACCTTCTCCATCACGGCGCAGAAGCAGGACATCGGCGATCCGCAGGTCATCAACGCCTTCGCCCATACGGTGGGCGATGAGGCGCACCTCGATTACCTCTACGTACTCACCTGCGCGGACGTGCGCGGCACCAACCCCAAGCTGTGGAATTCCTGGAAGGCCTCGCTCTTCCACGACTTCTATCACCGCGTGCGGCGCGCGCTGCGGCGCGGCTTCGAGACGCCGATCGATCAGGAGCAGCTCGTGCGCGAGACCCAGGAGGCCGCCCGCCGCCTGATGCAAGAGCGCAATCTGCCCGCGGCCGAGATCGAGCGGGCCTGGACGCGCTTTTCCACCACGTACTTCCTGCAGCACTCACCGGAGGAGGTCGCCTGGCATTCGCGCCTGCTCGCCGACCGCGACCCCAGCTCCGATGAGCCCTTGATCGCGCTCGAGCCGCAGAGCGTGCGCGGCACCACCGCGGTGCTCATCTACACCCGCGCGCGCCGGCACGGCTTTGCGCGCACCACGGCCGTGCTCGATCAGTTGGGACTCAACATCGTCGATGCGCGCATCACCCCCACGGGCGATGGCTTCAGCCTCGATCTCTATCACGTGTTGGAGGATGACGGCGCACCGATCACCGACCGCGACCGGCAGGAGGAAATCGAGCACGCGCTCTGGCGCTCACTGCAGCGGCCGGAAGACACGCCCTTCGCGGTGTACCGCCGGGCACCCCGGCAGGCGCGCATGTTCCATACGGTCACTCTGATCGCGCTCAGCGTGGACGAGCGCAACCGCCGCTCCGTCCTCGAGCTCACCGCGGGCGACCGCCCGGGTCTGCTCTGCGATGTCGGCAAGGTGCTGATGGAGGAGCGGGTGGAGCTGCAGGCGGCGAAGATCATGACCGTCGGCGAGCGCGCCGAGGACGTCTTCTACGTGATCGACTTCGACGGGCGGCCGCTCGATGCCGCAGCGGCGGAGCGCCTGCGGGAGAGTCTCGCGCGAGCGCTCGACCGCCGCGACGCAGCCTGAGACCGGCGCAGTCACACCGATGAATCCGCTCCTCGCGCGCCTGCACGCGTATCCTTTCGAGCGCCTGGCGCGGCTGAAGGCGGGCAGCAATCCCCCGGCCGACCTCACGCCCATCGACATGTGGATCGGCGAGCCGCGGCACGAGCCCCCGCTGACCGTGCTCACGACGCTGCGCGAGAACCTCCATCGCCTGGGTACCTATCCGACGACCGCCGGCCTTCCGGAGCTGCGCTCCGCCTGCGCACGTTGGCTCGAGAGGCGCTACCGCCTGCCCGCCGACAGCGTCGATCCTGCCACGATGGTGCTGCCGGTGAACGGCACGCGCGAGGCGCTCTTCGCCTTCGTGCAGGCTGCGGTCGATACGGGGCGCGAGCCGCTGGTATTGATGCCGAACCCTTTCTACCAGATCTATGAGGGAGCGGCGCTGCTCGCCGGCGCCACCCCATGCTTCCTCGATACGACGGCCGCCAATGACTACACGCCGGATCTCGATGCGATGCCGCCGGACATCTGGCGGCGATGTCAGGTGTTGTTTCTCTGCAGCCCGGGGAATCCGACCGGCAAGGTGCTGCCGCCCGGGTTCCTGCGCCGGGCGCTGGCGCTCGCCGAGCAGTACGATTTCATCATCGCCGCGGACGAGTGCTACACCGAGATCTACCTCGATGAGAGCGCCCCGCCTGCAGGGCTGCTCGAGGTCTGCCGCGCCGCCGGCCATGACCGGTTTCAGCGCTGCGTGGTATTTCACAGCCTCTCGAAGCGCTCGAGCGTGCCGGGATTGAGATCCGGCTTCGTCAGCGGCGATCCGCAGATCCTCGCCCGCTTCCTCCTTTACCGGACCTATCACGGCAGCGCGATGCCGGTGCCGACACAGCTTGCCAGCATCACTGCCTGGCAGGATGATGACTATGCCGTGCGCAACCGGCGCCTCTATCAGGAAAAGTTCGAGCGTGTCGTGCCGATCCTCGCTCCCTGCCTCGACTTTCAGAAGCCCGACGGCGCTTTCTATCTCTGGCCGGACGTGCGCCGCAGCGATGAGCGCTTCGTACGTGAGCTTTACGCCAGCCAGGCGGTCACGGTGCTGCCGGGTAGTTATCTTGCACGCGGTCCGGCCGGCGGCAATCCCGGCGCCGGCCGGGTGCGCATCTCACTCGTGCCGCCGCTCGCGCAGTGCATCGAGGCTGCGGAGCGCATCCGAGAATTCCTGCGACGGAACCCCTCATGAACGATGATCTCCAGAATCTCAAATCCGCCATCGACGCTGCCTTCGAGTTTCGCGGCGAAATCACGCCCACGAACATTCCACCGGGGCTCGAGGGCGTGTTGGAGAAATCGATCGCGTTGCTCGATACCGGCGCGGTGCGTGTTGCGGAACCCAAGGACGGCATCTGGGCGGTCAACGAATGGCTCAAGAAAGCGGTACTGCTTTATTTCCGAGCCCATGACAACGCGGTGATCGATGCGGGTTTCACGCGCTTCTACGATAAAGTCCCGCTGAAGTATGCACGGGCGAGCGAGGCGGAGCTGCGCGAGTCGGGCGCGCGAATCGTGCCCCACGCAGTCGTGCGCCGGGGAGCCTACGTGGGCTCCAACGTCGTGCTGATGCCGAGCTACGTCAACGTCGGGGCATACGTCGGCGCCGGAACGATGGTGGACACCTGGGCGACTGTCGGCTCCTGCGCCCAGATTGGACGCAACGTGCATCTCTCGGGCGGCGTTGGCATCGGCGGCGTCCTCGAACCGCTGCAGGCGGGCCCGACCATCATCGAGGATGACTGCTTCATCGGCGCGCGCTCGGAGATCGTCGAGGGCGTCGTGGTGGAGGCCGGCTCGGTGATTTCCATGGGTGTCTTCATCGGCCAGAGCACGCGCATCTACGATCGTACGAGCGGACAGATTCTACGGGGCCGGATTCCGGCCGGATCGGTCGTAGTCCCGGGAACGTTGCCCTCCGCCGATGGCCGCTACGGCCTCGCCTGCGCGGTGATCGTCAAGCGTGTCGACGCACAGACGCGTGCGAAGACCTCCATCAACGATCTGCTGCGCAGTGCGGAGTGAGACCTAGCCGAAACGGCCGGTGATGTAATCTTCAGTGAGCCGATGCTGCGGGTTGGTGAACACGCGGTCGGTATCGCCCACCTCGATGAGCTGACCCATGTAGAAGTAGGCGGTACGCTGCGAGACGCGTGCAGCCTGCTGCATGGAGTGCGTCACGATCACGATTGCATACGAGGCGCGCAGCTGCTCGATGAGATCCTCGATGTGCGCGGTGGCAATCGGATCGAGCGCCGAGCACGGCTCGTCCATGAGGATCACCTCGGGCTGCACGGCGAGCGTGCGCGCGATGCAGAGCCGCTGCTGCTGGCCGCCGGAGAGGCCGAGAGCGAGAGAGCTCAGGCGGTCCTTGACCTCGCTCCACAACCCCGCGCGCTGCAGGCTCGTGAACACCAGCTCATCGAGGTCCGCGCGGCTGCGGGTGAGCCCGTGGATGCGCGGGCCGTAGGCCACGTTGTCGTAGATCGACTTCGGAAAGGGATTCGGCTTCTGGAAAACCATCCCGATCCGCGCCCGCAGCTGTGCGACATCCTGACGCCTCGAGTAGATGTCCTGGCCGTCCAGGGTAATGGTACCCGTCACGCGCGCGCCCGGGATGGTGTCGTTCATGCGGTTGAGGCAGCGCAGGAAAGTCGACTTGCCGCAGCCGGAGGGCCCGATGGCCGCGAGCACCTGGCGGCGCGCGGTATCGATCGTCACGCCCTTGAGCGCCTGTTTACCGCCATAGAAGACACTGACGTCGCGGCAGGAGAAGATCGGGTCGGCGACCGAGATCTCCCCCAACGGCCGCCCGGGCGAGCCGGCCTCGAGGGACTCGGGAACGTGCATACGGCCGCTGGGCTTGAGATTCAGGCCGCCATCACCGAATCGCCTACGGACGTCGGCGCCGCTCCCGCTATTGGATTCCGGCCGCCTGGGATCATGGATCATGTCTTCTCGCGTACCGTTCATGTCATCGCATCAAACAGGCGCGTACCACTGGCCATCCATGGCGGCACGGCACCCGGCCCGCGCTCACCCGAACCTGCCGGTGACGTAATCGTCGGTCCTGCGATTCCTCGGCGCAGTGAACATCTGCTCGGTGGGCCCGATCTCGATCAGCTCACCCATGTACATGAACGCCGTCACGTTGGAAACGCGCGCGGCCTGTTGCAGGTTGTGTGTCACGATCGCGATGCAGTACTTCTCGCGCAGACTCTGCAGCGTCTCCTCGACCCTCAGCGTCGAGATCGGGTCGAGCGCTGCAGTAGGCTCATCGAACAGGAGCACTTCAGGCTGCAGCGCTATGGTACGCGCGATGCAGAGCCTTTGCTGCTGCCCTCCGGAGAGGCTGCGTCCGTCCTCTTCGAGCTTGTCCTTGACCTCTTCCCACATCGCCGCATCCTGCAGGGCCTGATGCACGCGATCCCGCAGCTCGCCCCTGCCCATCCTGCGTGCGAGCCGCAGGCCGAAGGCCACGTTCTGGAATATCGACATGGGAAAGGGCGTTGCTTTCTGGAAGACCATGCCGACACGAAAGCGCAGGTCTGCGACATCGACCGACGGGGCAAGGATATCCTGGCCGTCGAGCAGCACCTCCCCGGTCGCGCGATGCCCGGGATAGAGCGCATACATGCGGTTGAATACCCGCAACAGAGTTGACTTGCCGCATCCCGAAGGACCTATGAACGCGGTGATGCTGCGGTCGCCCAGCGTCAGACTGATGTCCTTCAGAGCGTGCAGGCGACCATAGTAGAAATTGAGGTGGCGGACTTCGAGCTTGGCGGCCGATTGCGCAGCCGGCTGACTGGCTTCGATCTGCCGCTCCGGTACGCTCACCGCGACCGGCTCCCCGCGCCGAGCTTGGAAACCACCGTACGCGCGAGAATGCTCAGGATCAGGATCGCGAAGGTGATGAGAAGCGCGCCGGTCCAGGCGAGCCGCTGCCAGTTGTCATAGGGGCTCAGCGCAAACTGGAAGATCACGACCGGCAGATTGGCGATCGGCTCCTTGAGGCTCGTGCTCCAGAATTGATTGTTGAGCGCGGTGAAGAGGAGCGGCGCCGTTTCCCCGCTGATCCGCGCCACAGCGAGCAGAAGTCCGGTGACCATGCCGCTGCGTGCCGCAGGATAAGCGATGCTGGTGATCGTCCGCCAAGGATAGGCGCCCATTGCCGTGGAGGCGTCCTTCATCCCCCGTGGCACAAGATTCAACATATCCTCGGTCGTCCGCACGATCACCGGCATCGCAATGATGGCGAGCGCAATTGCGCCCGAGATGGCCGAGAACTTGCCCATCGGCACCACGACCAGCTCGTAGACGAACAATCCCACGATGATCGAGGGAGCGCTCAGCAGCACGTCGTTGACGAAACGGATCACTGAGCTCACGGCGGACTGGCGCCCGTATTCGGCAAGGTAAGTGCCCGCGAGAATGCCGATGGGCGCGCCGAAAAGAATACCGAGCGCCGTGATGATGGCGCTGCCGTAGATTGCATTCAGGAGACCGCCGCTGGTGCTGCCCGGGGGCGGCGTCGTTTGGGTGAATACCGCCAGCGACAATCCGGTGACGCCCTCCTTCACCAGAGTCCAGAGAACAGCCCCGAGGAATAGGAGACCTACTGCGGTGGCAGCGGCAGACAAGCCGAGGGCCAGCAGGTTCACCATCCTTCGATAGGTGCGCCGGCTCATGCCGAACCAAACGCCCGGCGGCCCAGCCGCAGCAACATCAGTCGCGCCGCACCGATCACCGTCACGGTGATGACGAAAAGGAGTACCCCGAGCCCGATCAGCGATGACTTGTAAAGCGGCGAGGTGGCCTCGGTGAACTCATTGGCGATCGCGGCCGAAATGGTGGTGGCCGGAGCGAGCAGCGATGGGCTGATGGCATGGGCATTGCCGATGACGAATGTCACCGCCATCGTCTCTCCGAGCGCCCGTCCGAGACCGAGCATCGTGCCACCGATGATTCCGGCCCGGGAATACGGCACCGCGACCTTCCAGATGACCTCCCAGGTCGTCGCGCCGAGCCCGTATCCGGATTCCTTGAGCACGTCGGGAACGGTCTCAAAGACATCCCGCATCACTGCGGAGATGAAGGGGATGATCATGATCGCCAGCACGATCCCGGCCGTCAGCATTCCGATCCCGTAAGGGGCGCCCTGAAACAGCGCGCCGACGAGCGGCAGGGCGCCGAGATGGCCGTCCACCCAGGGCTCCACGTGCTCCTGAAGCAACGGCGCGAGCACGAACAGGCCCCAGATCCCGAAGATGATGCTCGGGATGGCAGCGAGCAGCTCGATTGCGATGCCCACCGGCCGCTTCAGCCATGCCGGGGCGAGCTCCGTCAGAAACACTGCGATGCCGAAGCTGACAGGCAGTGCGAAAATCATCGCCAGAACGGAGGTGACCAGGGTTCCGTAGATCGCCGAGAGCGCGCCGTACCGGTCGGTGACGGGATTCCAGACATCCTGGGTGATGAAGGCCAGCTTGAAGCGCGAGAAGGCGGGCCAGGCGCCGTGCAGGAGCGATACGGTCACGCCTCCGAGAAGCAGGAGCACCAGTACGGCTGCCGCGAGCGTCGAGCTCTTGAAGATCTGCTCGCGCAGCCGCTGGCCCGCGAGCTGCTTTGCCAAGGCTTCGGCAGAGCTCATGGACCACCCTGCCCGACCGGGTCGCTCACTCTGTCATCGCTCCATTCAGCAGACGAACAGGCGGCCGCACATCCTCGCAGCCGCCGCTCGTAGTGTTGATTTGGGACGGCGGCCGGCATCGCGCGCGACCCCTCGTCCCGCGTGGCAGAACCGGTCAGATCCCGAGGTTCTGCTTCCAGTATACCTTGATGGCGGTGACCGTGCTCGCGGGCAGCGGCCCGAAGGCGATCGAGCGGGCCATGTCCTGGCCCTTCTCGAAGCCCCAGAGGAAGAACCGGGTCACCTCACCGTTCACGGCCTTCGGCGCATCCGTCCGCAGGATCTGCCAGGTGCAGCCGGAGATCGGCCAGCTCTGCGCGCCGGGCTGATCGGTGAGAATGACGTAGAAGTCCTGCGCCTTCGTGAAGTCCACGTTGGCTGCGGCGGACTGGAAGCTCTGCAGGCTCGGACTCACCACTTTGCCCGCGCTGTTGATCAAGCGCGCATAGCTCATGTGATTCTCGAGAATGTACGCATACTCCACGTAGCCGATCGAGCCTCTGAGCCGCTGCACGTAGGAAGCGACGCCCTCGTTCCCTTTGCCGCCGAGACCGGTGGGCCAAGCAATCGAGGTATCGGCGCCGACCTGCGATTTCCATTCGGGGCTCACCTTCGAGAGATAGTTGGCGAAGGTGAACGTGGTGCCGGAACCGTCCGAGCGATGTACCACACTGATGGCCATGCTCGGCAGATTCAAGCCCGCATTGAGCTTCTGAATCGCCGCATCGTTCCAGCGGGTGATCTTCCCCATGAAGATGTCGGCTATCACCGGGCCGCTGAGCACGAGCTGGCCAGGCTGTATTCCGGGAAGGTTGTAGACGATGTCCTCGCCGGCGATCGCCGTGGGGAACTGGATCAGCCGGGATTGCCGCAGAACCGCGGGCGTGAGCGGCTTGTCGCTCGCCCCGAAGGCGACGGTGCCAGCCTCGATCTGCGAGATGCCGCCGCCGGAGCCGATCGGCTGGTAGTTGACCTGGACTCCAGCCTGTCCCTTGTAGGCATCGGCCCACTTGGAGACCAGAGGATAGACCCAGGTGCTGCCTGCGCCGGTGATCGCACCGCCCGCAAACACGTTCGTGCTGACGACCGCAGCCGCAGCGAGCGTGACGAGGCGCGCCATCGTGAATACTTTCATGATACCTCCGCGTTTGTTGTGTTTTGGAGAGCAACGACGCCCTCAGAATGCCACCTGCGCCCAGATGCCGACTTCGTTGACCTCGCCGCTGTTCATCGGTGCCGTCCCGAATGTCTTGCTGAAGCCGCTGTACTGGCTGTTGATGAAGCCGTTGACCATTTTCTCATGCTTGTAGACGAGCGATACGTCGACTCCCTGGGTCGGATGCGTGGCCAGACCCACGTTGAAGTACTCGTCCTTCAGGTTCGGCGCGATATCCTTGCTGGTCTTAGCCTGATCCCAGCGCCCGAAGACGCCGAACAACGCGGTGAAGTCGTAGGAGCCCCACACCGAATAGCCGTCGGCTTTGTCCGAGGTAGACTTCGTCACGTTGTTCCAGTTGTTCGCCGAAAAGTACTCCACGCCGGCGCGCGCGCCGTTGCCGACATACGCCACCAGCGCATCGACGCGGTCGGCCGTGTGGAACGTTTGGCTGACGGTGACCGTGGGGTCGGTGGAGCCGTAACTGTCCTTTCCGAGCTTGCCGCTGTAGCCGCCGATCGCGAAAGTCACGCCGCCGATGCCATAGGCCAGGCGCGCCTCCACGTCCATGCTCTTCGAGCGGGTCGGGTTCTTGTAACCCGCCCCGTTCACCACCGAGAGGGCGTAGCTGGCGCCGCCGGCCTGGCCGCCGCCGTGAAGGCCCCAGTCCGCCGACGTGCCGAAATGCAAGCGGTCGATCAAAACGTTCTCAACGTACCGATAGCCGTAGAGGTCCTCCTCGAACGGAATCCAGGGCAGGTCGGCCGAGCCCAGACGCGCGAAGAAGGCCTTCGAGCCCGGGAGCGAATACTGGAGGTACGCCTTCTTGACGAAGACGTCCACCGCGCCACCGCCGCTGCTGTAGCTGGCGTCGGTGGTGATGTTCGCCGACCACATGTCGTCGAACTTCTCGTTGAATACGAGGTAGAAGCGCTTGACGTCGACCCCGGTGCCGCTCGGGGCGATCTTGGTGTCGTTCTCCTTCTCATCGAGATTCGTCAGATCCGCATAGATCTTGCCGCCGACTGTGGGCATGGGCACTGCGGCGAACGCAGTCCCGGCGCCGAGCGTGCCGAGCGCGGCGGCAACGGCGAGCGCGGCTGCGACAGATTTCTTGAACATGAGTGGCTCCATGGTTGACCATTGTGGTTGCAGGCGTCCCACGTTCGGGCCGCGCGCGCATTAAATGACATCGATGTGACGGCCCCGTGACAGGCGTTCGCTGCGGCTCGCGGCGCCGCGATGCCGCATAGTCTTGCCGCTGAAGGTTGCACGCGTGTGACAGGGACGGGTCTTTTGCGAATCCCGTTGAACCTCGCGCGTCGACCCATGGATAATTACCGCCGCAATGAACGCCCCGCCGGATGGAGAGATGTCCGCAACCCTAGAGCTCACCCGTGACCTCATGGCCCGCCGCTCCGTGACACCCGCCGATGAGGGGTGCCAGGAGGTGATGATCCGGCGCCTGCAGACGCTCGGCTTCGAGGTCGAGCCGCTTCGCTTCGGCGCCGTCGAAAATTTCTGGGCGCGGCATGGGAGCGAAGACGGGCCGGTGTTCTGCTTCGCCGGACATACCGACGTGGTGCCGACGGGCCCGCTGGAGGAGTGGCGCAGCGATCCTTTCGTGCCGGCCGTCCGCGACGGCGTGCTCTACGGCAGAGGCGCCGCGGACATGAAGAGCGGCCTCGCGGCGATGATTACCGCCACAGAGGAATTCGTCGGCGCGTACCCCTCACACCGGGGTCGCATTGCCTTTCTCATCACCAGCGACGAAGAGGGCCCCTCAGTCGATGGCACCAAACGGGTCATGGCAACGCTGGCGGCACGGCGCGAGCGCATCGACTGGTGCCTCGTGGGCGAGCCTTCGAGTGAGGCCTCGATCGGAGACACCATCAAGATCGGCCGGCGCGGCTCCTTCAGCGGCCGCCTGACGGTACACGGCGTGCAGGGTCACGTCGCTTATCCGCATCTCGCCGAGAATCCGGTTCACAAGCTCGCACCCGCGCTCGCGGAGCTGACGGGCCGGGTTTGGGACCAGGGGACCGAGCACTTCGAGCCGACGAGCTTCCAGGTCTCCAATCTCAATGCAGGTACCGGCGCCCCGAATGTCATCCCCGGAGAGCTGAAGGCGCGGTTCAATCTGCGCTACTCGCCGGTGCAGACGCTCGCGGGGTTGAAGGAGACGGTCGAGGGGGTCCTACGACGGCACGGAGTACGCTATACGCTCGAGTGGTACGTCTCTGGTGAGCCGTTCTACACACCACCCGGGACGCTGTCGCAGGCCGTGGGAGCGGCGATCGAAGCGGTCACCGGAGGAAGGCCGAAGATGACCACCGGGGGCGGCACTTCCGACGGCCGATTCATCGCGCCGCTCGGGGTTCAGGTCGTCGAGCTCGGCGTGGTCAACGCGTCAATTCACAAGGTAAATGAGAACGTCCGGCTGTCGGATATCGACGCGCTCCATCGCATGTATTTCAACGTGCTGAAGAACCTGCTGTCCTAGCGGCGCCCTCAGGCGCGCCGCGCATTCGCGATCGCGCCGGCACAACCTAGGAACGCTGCCCAGATGAGCACCCACGCGGGCATCGCCAGGCCCAGGAATGTCCAGTTGACGACACCACATTCGCCGCTGCCGGTGAGCACCTTGCGGATGACCGTCGTGAGCGGCATGAACTTCAGCATCATGGAAAGCGGCGCGCCACAGGAGGGAATCGCGCCCGGCGGCAGGTGTTGGATGTAAAGCTGGCGTCCGGCGACCGCGATGGTGGCGAGCGCGGCGATGGCGATCAGCACGGCATAGACGCGCGCGCCCGAGCGCCCCGGATTGTGCAGCGCCGCGATCAGGAACACGACGCCGAGGGCGGCGATGCCTATCCGCTGGAAAATGCACAGCGGACAGGGATCCAGGCCGAGATGGAGCTGCGCGTAGAGGGCATACGCGATGAGCCCCGCGCAGATGAGAAATCCTGCGAAGTTGACCGGGCGGCGGCCGAGTGCGCCTGCGGAGCGGCTCACGGGCAGTGGCGCGGTGCTCATGATGCTTTGGTCGGGCGGGCCTCGCCGGCGGGCAGCGCCCGCTCCCTCAACTGCCGCTCGACGTCATCCAGAGATGTATGCCGGACGTCCTTGCCAAACACCATATAGATGACGTACTCACTGATGTTCTTCGCGTGATCCCCGATGCGCTCCAGCGCGCGCACGACCCACATGACATCCAGAGCGCGGCGAATGGTGCGCGGGTCTTCCATCATGAAGGTGATGCTCTGGCGCTGGATGGCCTCGTATTCCTCGTCCACCAGCCGATCCTGGCGCGCGACGCGCAGGGCCGACTCCGCATCCATCCGGGCGAAGGCGTCGAGCGCATCATGCACCATCTCCGAGACGATGCGGCCGAGGTGCTTGATCTCGCGATATTTGTCGGCGGGACGTTCCATGGTCGCCAGGCGCGAGGCAATGTAGCCGATCTTCTCGCCCTCATCGCCGATTCGCTCGAGGTCGGTGATCGTCTTGATGATGGCCACGATGACGCGCAGGTCGCCCGCAGCAGGCGCCCGTGTCGCCAGGATCCGGCTGCACTCCTCGTCGATGGAGACCTCCATGTTGTTCACCTGATGGTCCCCGAGCGCCACCGACTCGCCGAGGGAGCTGTCGCCCTCGGTGAGCGCCGTGATGGCCTTCTGCAGCTGCTCTTCCACGAAGCCGCCCATCGCGAGCACCTTGCTGCGTACGCGCTCGAGATCCTCATTGAAGCGGCGAGAGATGTGGTGACTGAGGTCGGCGGTTTCCATCAGGATGGTTCTCCGGCTCTGGGAGCCTATGTGGCCAGGGCTTGCGGCGCGTGCCTCATGGGTCGGACAGACTCCCGGGCGCGATCATAGCCGAAACGCCGAGCGCAATCCTCTTCCGCGTAGATGACAGCGCAATGACGCCAACGTGAGGCGCACGTGACGTTTGCAGCATGTGACATCTACACGGCCGTCACAGCGCGTGCGGGCTGCACGCGCTGGGGAGGAAAGTGACATGAGAAGGTGCTCCCCTTGCCGAGCGCGCTTCGCACCTCGAGCTCGGCGCCGTGTCGCTGCAGGACATGCTTGACGATGGCGAGGCCGAGACCCGAACCGCCGGTGGCGCGCGAGCGGCCCTGATCGACGCGATAGAAGCGCTCGGTCAGCCGGGGAATGTGCTCGGGCGGAATGCCGATTCCGGTGTCGGTCACCGAGAAATGCCCGCCGTCCTCATCCACCCACCATCGCATCTCGATCGCGCCCTCCGCGGGAGTGTACTTGGCGGCATTGTCGACGAGGTTGGAGAAGGCGGAGTGAACCTCGGGCTCCTCGCCGAGGAGCATGGCTTCGGAATCGATCCGCACGCGCACCTCCCGCGGATGCACCGGGCGAGCCAATACGTCCTTGCGCAGCAACGCGAGGAGCGCCGCAACCTCGATCGGCTCGCCTACAACCGACTCCCCCTTTTGCTCCAGCCGAGAGAGCTCGAGGAGATCATGGATGATCGAGGTCATGCGCTCGGCCTGGCGGCGCATCTCTGCAACCGGCCCGACAAGCTCCCGATCGAGCGCCGGATCCTGACTCAAGGTCTCGAGATAGCCCGAGACTACCGTGAGCGGCGAGCGCAGCTCATGCGAGGCGTTGGCGACGAAATCCCGCCGCACGGCCTCGAGGCGCATCTGCTGCGATACGTCCTCCGCCAGGAGCAGCTGCTGACCATCACCATAAGGCACGATCTGCAGCGAAAGATAGGAGTCCTCCCGGGTCGCACGCCGGATGACGACCGGGCTCGAGTAGTCCTCCAGCTTGAGGTACCGCGCGAATTCCGGCTCGCGCAGCAGGTTCTCGATCCTCAGTCCCAAGTCTGCCGTGCGGCGCAGATCGAGAAGCCTGCCCGCCATGCGGTTGAACCAGACGATCTCCCGTTGCGGATTGAGAATGACCACTCCATTGGGCAAGGCCGCCGTCGAGCTTTGCAACTGGCGCATGAGCTGCACGAAGCGCTGCTTGTGGAAGCGCTTGCGCCGGTGCAGGCGCACGACCTGCGAGATGATCTCGCCCCAGACGCCGCGGATGTCGGGAGGATCGGCGAGACTGCGGTGACGCAGCCACCATTCGACCCGGAACAGCACGGTGAGCTGCCAGGCGAGGTGGATGGTGAGCGCGCAGGCAAGCCCGGCCCAGATCCTGCCGAGGAAGGCCCCGACGATCAGCCCGGTGGCGATCGTCCCCACCAGCCGCCCGGCCGCGAACCACCACGCCTGAGTTGCGGGTTGCAGCGGAGCCCTCACTGCGCCTTGTTGGAGAATCGGTAGCCCGCGCTGCGCACCGTCTGAATGAAGCGGTCCAGACCGTACGGCTCGAGCGCCATCCGGAGCCTGCGGATGCAAACATCGATCGTGCGGTCCTCGACGCTGGTATCGCTGCCCCAGAGCCGTGCGATGAGCTGCTCGCGGCTGAAGACGCGCTCCGGACGGGTCATGAAGAATTCCAGCATACGAAACTCGGTCCGCGCCAGTGCCAGGACTTCATCATTGACGGTGATCCGCTGCCCTTGCTGGTCGAGCCTGAGCCCCTCGAACTCGATGACCTGATTGAGCCCCACTGTGCCGGCCCGGCGCAACACCGCGCTGATCCGCGCCAGCAGCTCCCGGGGAGAAAATGGTTTGGTGATGTAATCGTCGGCGCCGTTCTCGAGCCCCATGACCTTGTCGCCCTCCTCGGCCCGGGCCGTCAGCATGATGATCGGAAGCTCACGCGTGAGGCGGTCGCGCTTCACCGAGCGCGTGAGCTCGAGACCACTCATGTCCGGGAGCATCCAATCTACCAGCATCAGGTCCGGAAGGCGGTCCGCGAGCGCCTCACGGGCGGAGCGGCAGTCCTCAGCCTCGCGTACGCCATAACCGGCGCGCTTCAGGCCGAAAGCGATCATGTCACGGATTGCCCGCTCGTCCTCCACCACCAGAATGAGTTTTCCGTGCATGGTCGCCGACCGTTTACTCCGACGGCATTATTACAGTCGGAGAATGTTGCAGAGTGATGACAACGGCGCAGATATGTTACGGCGACGGTCGCGCGACATCATCCCGCAGGTAAATGGGCACTGCGGCCATCGGATCGAGCAGCCGGCCGGCGGCAAGCTCCGGAGCCGCGAGTCGCGCGACCTCCGCAGCTCTCGGCAGGAGCCGCTCGGCACCGGCGCGCACGGTAACGCCAGCGAGATTCTTCAAAGCGGGATAGGCGGCAAAGCCACGTCCCACGCCGATGGCTCCCGGCCAGCCGGACGGTAGCTGGACCTTGGGCGGAGCGCCGACCCGTTCCGGGGTACGGGCTGCGGCGAGCCCCTCACCGTCGCGCTCGAAGCACGCCCAGTAGACCTCCTGCATGCGCGCATCGTTGCAGACGATCGTGCGTGTGACGCTGGCGTCTTCATCGAAAGCACGTTGCGCGACGGCGCGCAGGTCCGACACCGGCACCACCCCGAGGCCCGCGCCGAAGGCGAGTCCCTGGGTCACGCTCGCCGCGAGCCGTACTCCCGTGAACGAGCCCGGGCCCCGGCCGAAGGCAATCGCGTCGAGCTCGCGCAGGGTGAGACCTGCTTCCCCAAGGAGCTCTTCGATCATGGGCAGGATACGCTCGGCGTGACCGCGTGCGAGCTCCACCTCCCGTGTCAGCAGCGGCTCGCCCAAAAGCAGCGCCGCCGAGCAGGACTCCGTGGAAGTATCGAGCGCCAGCAGCCTCACGGACCGGCATCCGTTCGCGGCCGGGCTATTTCCGGCACCGAGTGGCGCTGAAGGAAGTCGAGCGCCGCCTGCCGATCACGCGTCACGCTCATCGGCGGCAACGCCCGCAGGAATACCTTGCCGTAGCTGCGTCCAGTCAATCGCGGATCGCAGATGGCGACCGCGCCAAAATCGTCCTCGCTGCGGATGAGGCGCCCTACACCCTGCTTGAGCGCCAGAGCTGCTTCGGGGAGCTGGTACTCGCGGAAGGCGCTCCGGCCAGTCGCCTCGAGATGCTCCACCCGGGCGCGCACCAGCGGATCATCCGGGGACGCAAACGGCAGCTTCTCGATCACCACGAGCCGCAGGGCGCTGCCCTTGACGTCGACACCCTCCCAAAAGCTCGCGGTGCCGAGCAGTACGGCACTTCCGTCCTCGCGAAATTGCCGCAGCAGTTGCTCGCGCGGTCCCTCTCCCTGCACCAGCAGACGATAGCTCGTAGCGTCGAGAAAGCTCTCCCGCCACAGCGAGGCCGCTGCAGCGAGCGCCCGATGACTGGTAAAAAGGACGAACGCGCCGCCGCCCGATGCCTCGATGAGCTCCCGCGCCACCTGCATCACGGCCGGCAGAAACTCCGGAGATGTCGGCAGCGGCATGTCCTGCGGCAGATAAAGGAGACTCTGGCGCGGAAAATCGAAAGGGCTGTCGATCTTCAGCGTCGCGCAGCCATCGAGGCCCAGTCGGCCGGTGAAGGGGCCGAAGTCCTCCCCGAGCGACAGGGTCGCCGAGGTGAACACCCAGGAGCAGGGATGCGCCTCGATGAGCGCATGGAAGCGCGCCGCAATGTCGAACGGCAACAGGCTCAGCGCGAACGCGCGCGCCGTCACCTCCAGGGAGCGGGCGCCCTCGATCTCATCGATTGCCGCGATCCGCTCGAGGCTCGCGGCCAGCTCGCCGGCGCGATCACCCAACGCCGCGGCCGCCGTCTCTTCGCCGGCCGCGCGCAGTGCGTGAGCGAAGACCGTCACTGCGCGAGTCAGGTCGGCGACCGCCACGGCGATGGGTGAGCCGGCATCGGTCCAGGCGATGCGGCCGGCGCTGCCGGGGAGCACGCCGCAGAGCAGCCCGACAGTGAATCGGACGTCCCGCAGCGCTGACAGCGCACGCTGGTGAGCCTCGGGCGTGAGGGCCTTCGGGCGCGCGAGCTCCATCTGCGCATCTTCCAACAGGTTGTCGATGCGCCGGCTGCTCACGTGTGCGCCGAAGAACTGCGCGGCGAGATCGGGAATCTGGTGCGCCTCGTCGAGGATGATGCCATCGGCTGCGCCCAGCAGGTCACCGAAGCCGTCCTCCTTGAGGGCGAGATCCGCAAGCAGCAGGTGATGATTGACGATCACGATGTCGGCATCGAGCGCCTGGCGGCGCGCGAGCGCGACATGACAGCCCGACAGGTGCGGGCAGCGGGTGCCGAGGCAATTGTCGCGCGTGGAAGTGACCTGCGCCCAGATGGGATGCGAGTCCGAGAGCCCGGCGACTTCCGCAAGGTCGCCGCTGCGCGTGATGCGCGCCCAACTTCGAACCCGTTCGAGCATGCTTTCCCTCGTCCGCTCGCTGGCCTGCCCGGCGGCCTGCTCGAGGCGGTGACGGCAGAGATAATTGGCACGGCCCTTGAGCAGAGCGACCTTCGCGGGACGTCCGAGCGCCGCGCCGACGAGGGGCAGGTCCTTGGCATAGAGTTGGTCCTGAAGGGTCCGTGTGCCCGTCGAGACAAGCACACGTGCACCGCAGAGCAGTGCAGGTACGAGATATGCGAAGGTCTTGCCGGTACCGGTTCCCGCCTCGACCGTCAGGATCTCCCGCCGCGCCAGCGCGGCGGCGACCCGCTCGGCCATGTGGACCTGTTGACGGCGGACGTTGAAGCCCGGCAGCGCCCGCTGCAGAGGTCCTCCCTCCCCGAAGATGTCCTCGAGCTCCAACATACTGCGATGATATGACCCCGCTGCGGCGCGCGCAGGTGCCTGAATTTCCTGCAAGACTCCGGCTTGTGCGATTATGGAACAGAAAGGAGTCTTTTATCGTACTTTATGAGGAGGCACGGGACCCGGGGCATATACTGGTCCGCTCTACACCACGTGCGGTGAACGGCTTCGGTGAAGGCCGGGCCGCATATGACAAGAGGAACCGAGGATGGCCACTACTGCACCCCTGCTGATTCCGCTGTCCCAACTCTCCCGCGCGGTTTCCGACTGGGTGGATTCGGTGCGCGCTCTGACTCAGCCCGCCGGGGTGCAGTGGTGTGAGGGAACGGAGGCGGAGTTCAACGAGCTCACCTCGAAGCTCGTGCGCGACGGCGAGCTCCTGAAGCTCAACGCGGAGCACTTCCCTGGCTGCCACCTCTACCGCTCGACCCCGAACGATGTCGCGCGCGTCGAGCATCTGACCTACATCTGCACGCGATCCAAGGACGACGCCGGACCCAACAACCACTGGATGGATCCGGTACAGGCTCACGCCAAGATGCGGGAGCTTTTCTCCGGTTGCATGCGCGGCAGGACGCTCTACGTCATTCCGTACTGCATGGGTCCGATCGACTCGCCTCTCTCACGCTGCGGCGTGGAGATCACCGACAGCGCCTACGTGGCGATCAACATGATGATCATGACCCGTGCCGGACGGGCGGCGCTGGACCGCATTGCAAAGGACGGCAAGTTCGTCCGCGGCCTGCATTCGATCGGCGAGCTCGATCCCAACCGGCGCTTCATCATGCATTTTCCGGAGGAGCTGGCGATCGAGAGCTTCGGCTCCGGCTACGGCGGCAATGCCCTTCTCGGCAAGAAGTGCCATGCGCTGCGCATTGCGAGCTGGCAGGCCCGCTCCGAGGGCTGGCTTGCCGAGCACATGCTCATCGTCGGTCTGCAGAGCCCCAAGGGCGACACGCACTACATCGCGTGCGCCTTCCCTTCCGCCTGCGGCAAAACCAACCTCGCCATGCTGATCCCGCCGGGATCGCTTCCGGGCTGGAAAGTATTCACGGTAGGCGATGACATCGCCTGGCTCCATCCGGGCGCCGACGGGCGGCTCTGGGCCATCAATCCGGAGGCGGGCTATTTCGGCGTCGTACCCGGGACCAACCCGGAGACGAATCGCAACGCGTATGAGATGATCCGGCGCGATACGCTCTTCACCAACGTCGCGCTCACCGCAGACAACCAGCCATGGTGGGAAGGCTTGTCGGCCGGCGTGCCGGTCACTGACTGGCAGGGCCGGCCCTATGACCCTTCCAGAGGACCCGCCGCACATCCCAACTCGCGCTTCACGGTGTCGGCCAAGCGCAATCCGAGCTACTCGCCGCACGCGGAGGACGCGCGTGGCGTGCCGATCTCGGCGCTCGTTTTCGGTGGCCGGCGGCGCGAAGTGGCGCCACTCGTCTACGAGGCGCGCGATTGGCAACACGGCGTGCTGGTCGGGGCTTCCGTCGCCTCGGAGACCACGGCGGCGGCTGTGGGCCAGGTCGGTGTCGTACGCCGGGACCCGATGGCCATGCAGCCCTTCTGCGGCTACAACTTTGCCGACTACTGGCGGCACTGGCTCAGCGTCGGCGCGAAGCTCTCGCAGGCGCCGAAGATATTCCACGTCAACTGGTTCCGGCGCGACGGCCAGGGCAAGTTCCTCTGGCCGGGCTACGGCGAGAATCTGCGCGTGCTCGCTTGGATGCTCGATCGCTGCAGCGGCAGAGTCGGCGCCGAGGAGTCAGGCATAGGCCTGCTGCCACGGCCCGCGGATCTGAACATGCAGGGATTGCGCCTCGGCGAGGAGTCGCTGCGTGCGCTCCTGTCGGTGGATTCGACCCTCTGGCGCAAGGAGCTCGCGGACATCCGTGCGTACCTCGAGAAGTATGGATCGCGGCTGCCGCCCGAGCTGCTCGCGCAGCTGAAGGCGACGGAGAGCCGACTCTAAACCGTCTCGCAGGTGAAGCGGATGGTCTGAGCGGAATCCAGTTCCGGCAGCCGGCCGAGGCCAATCATCCCCTCACCTTTCAACTGCAGGCTGTCGCGGCGCACGAAGGACTCCTCTCCACCCGTGCTCTGCACGAAAGTGCCGTTCGTGCTCTGATCGATCAGCACCATCTTGTTGCGGGTGAGCTCGATGCGCGCATGCAGCCGCGAGATGAGATTCCCTTTCACTACCAGGTCGTTGTCTTCTGCGCGGCCAATCGTGACGCTCGGACGCCGGTCATCGACGACAACTTCCTGGTCGAGCCAGCGCAGCCGCAGGCGCGCAGCCGCCTGCCGCCCCTTGAGGGCGATCGCAGGCACCATGCTGGTGACGTCTTCCGTCTGCCACAGCACCTCGTAGAGCGGAACCTCGTTGCCCTGCCCCTTGATGGGCGCGGTGTCGATCAGCCTGCAATTTGCCCGCCATTCCGGCGACAGATGCTCGATGGTGGCCGCGGTCGTAATGATCTGCCCGGCCTTGGCCTGGCTGGTCATGCGATTGGCCGTATGCACCGTGGAGCCGAAGACGTCCCGGCTCTCGAGCACCACCGGCCCGAAATGGCAGCCGATGCGGATGGCCACCGGCTGACTGTCGACCTTGAGCTGGGCATGAGTCGAGATCTGCTGCTGCATCTGTGCTGCAGCGTTCAAGGCCTCGTCTGCACTCGGGAAGCTCGCCATGACCTCATCGCCCATGGTCTTGATGACCGTGCCATGGCGCTGTTCGGTAGCACTTCGCATGACATCGATGCAGATGGAGACCATATCGCGCGCGCGCAGGTCCCCCATCAGCTCATAGAGCCGCGTCGAGCCGACGACGTCGGCAAACAGTATGGCGAGTTCGATGTCCTTGCCCATGTCAGAGTGCGTGCGCAGCCGCTCCGCCCACCCTTGCAAGCCCCCGGACGGCAAGGTGGAAGACGTTAAAGTGGGGATGATACCAGAGAGACTTCCCGCCGCTACCGATTAGCCGGAGCTGCCGCCTGCCGGACTCGCCGTCTGCCAGGCCAGCCGCGCCTCTCGCGCCGCAGCGCCCGCCAGCCGCAGCAGCTCGGGACCGGCACCCGGCGCCCTCGCTCCTTCGCTGAGCGCCCGGCGATAATCCCGCGCCCCCGGCTCCCCGGCATAGAGGCCCAGCATGTGACGCGTGATCGTCGACAGGCGATCGCCCTGCGCGAGTTGCCTTTGCGCGTACCTCGCCATCCGCTCGAGCAGCGCCTCGCGGCTCGGCGGCTCGAAATGCTCCGCGCCACCGAGGGTGTGCTGCAGCTCGCTCAGGACGAACGGCCGATGATAGGCCTCGCGGCCGAGCATCACACCATCGGACCAGGTGAGCCCCTCGAGCACGCTCTGCGCAGTTCTGAACCCGCCGTTGACGATCACCGGCAGACCGACGAACTCCTGCCTGAGTCTGCGCACGACATCGTAGCGAAGCGGCGGCACCTCGCGGTTGTCCTTCGGCGACAGTCCTCCCAACACCGCCTTGCGCGCATGCACGATCGCAACCTCGCAGCCCGCGGCGCGCACCTGACTCACGAACCCGCGCAGCGCCTCGAAATCCGAGTCGTCGAACCTCGACATGCCACCGCGAGTCTGCTCGCCGGTACCGCTCACCACCCCGATGCGCATCTTCACCGTCACCGGAATGGCGACCGCCGCGCGCATCGCCGCAACACACGCCGCGACCCGAGCGGGCTCCCGCATGAGACATGCACCGAATGCGCCGCTCGCAACCCGGTCACTGGGACATCCGCAGTTGAGATTGATCTCGTCATATCCCGCCTGCTCGCCCGCTCTCGCGGCAATCGCGAGCTCCTGCGGATCGCTCCCTCCGAGCTGCAGCGCCACCGGATGCTCCTCCGGATCGAAGGCAAGGAGGCGGCGCGCGTCGCCGCGAACGATCGCCGCCGAAGTGATCATCTCCGTATAAAGCAGTGCCCCCGGAGAGAAGCCGCGCAGGAAATACCTGCAGTGGCGATCGGTCCAGTCCATCATGGGGGCCACGCTTATTTTTCTGTTTATTTCCAATCACTTATCCAATATTCATCAAAAATATATTAGCGTATTTCCGCGGGATTTCTGCGAAT
>Ga0134125_10002370_pt1 | contig 22408 bp, 23 predicted proteins | sample KB31751_FD_96464 | JGI IMG/M metagenome (GOLD analysis project Ga0134125, IMG submission 96464) | Terrestrial soil microbial communities with excess Nitrogen fertilizer from Kellogg Biological Station, Michigan, USA - KB3-175-1 | ecosystem: Environmental > Terrestrial > Soil > Unclassified ... | reverse complement strand
ATCTCAATCGGCGACATCTTCGGCAAGCTCGGCGGCGGCCGCACCAAGACGCGGCGCGTAACCGTGCACGACTCGCACCCGATCCTGGTCAACGAGGAATCCGACAAACTGCTGGATACCGACCAACTCACCCAGGAGGCAATCCGCTCCGTCGAGCAGAACGGCATCGTCTTCCTCGACGAAATCGACAAGATCGCCGGGCCCGGCCGCGAGGGTCGCGGCGGCGCCGATGTCTCGCGCGAGGGCGTGCAGCGCGACCTCTTGCCGCTGATCGAGGGCACCACCGTCGCCACCAAACACGGGCCGGTGAAGACCGACCACATTTTGTTCATCGCATCGGGCGCCTTCCACATCTCCAAGCCGTCCGACCTGCTGCCGGAGTTGCAGGGCCGCCTGCCGATCCGCGTCGAACTGAAGGCGCTGACGCGCGACGACTTCCGCCGCATCCTGACCGAGCCGGAAGCCTCGCTGATCAAGCAATACGTGGCCCTGATGGCGACCGAAGGCGTCACACTCGACTTCACCGAGGACGCCGTCGATGCGCTTGCCGACATTGCCGTCTCGGTCAATGCCTCGGTCGAGAACATCGGGGCGCGCCGGCTGCAGACTGTGATGGAGCGCGTGCTGGACGAGGTGTCGTTCACCGCTACCGACCGCGGCGGCGAGACGGTCCGCGTCAATGCGGACTTCGTGACCAGGAGTATCGGCGACCTCGCCAAGAACGCCGATCTGAGCCGCTTCATCCTGTGAATTCGGCGCTTCGCGGGCCGGATGCGCGGCTCCGGAGTGGTAATAGTCATGGTTATTATAAACTAAAATCCGCGATAATCGGGCCTGCGGTTTCTTCTCCTCCCTTTCCGGTTGTAAAAAGTGGCGGCTTGCTTCGCGGCGGGTCACGCCGCGTCTGCCTTGCAGGGAGGGACCGATGTCCGCGCAATTCCGGGACCGCACCAAGCGCGGTGGCCCGCTCGATCCGGGTCAGCATCTGCGTGCGGAGCTGAAGCGGCTCGGCCTCAACCAGATCGACCTCAGCAAGGCCGCGGGCGTGTCGCGCCAGACGGTCAACAACATCGTCAACGGGCGGCATCCGATATCTCGCGCGATGGCGATCAAGCTCGGCCGCATCACCGGCCGCGGTCTCGACTACTGGCTCAAGGCTGCGTTTGCCGAAGCGTCGGCGCCGCGCGCCGCGCAGAACGGCATCCTCGTCGATCACCAGATCGTGCGCGCGGTGAAGGACGGCGTCATCGGCGTCGCCGGCTTCGACGAATCGCGCGTGCGCGGCGCCGCGCTCGACCTCACGCTCGGCGCGGTGACGGCGCCGCGCGGCATCGACAGCGCGCGCGGGGTGCGCGTCGCGCGCGGCCGCAGCGTGCGCGTCGTCACCGGCGAGCGCGTGGCCTTTCCGCACGATCACCTCGCGCGCATCGGCGCGACGCCGCATCTCGCGCGGCTCGGCGCCATCGCCGCGCACGCGTTGCACGTCGATCCCGGATTCGCCGGCCGCCTCGAAGTCTGTATCTTCAACGCCGGCGACCGCGACTTCGTGCTGCGCGCGGGCGACCCAGTGTTGAGTCTCGAAATCGTGCCGCTCGCGCCGGCGCCAAGCCGCGCGCCGGGCCGCAAGCGCCGGCGCCGCTCCACGCGATGACAAATAGCTGACAAATAAAATTTGACAGCTTGTACAACCGGTGTATGCTTCCGGTTGTAGGCACCGCGGCACGCGTACCGCCGCGCGCGCCGGGTACCGGGGCGTGACGCGCCGGAAAGAACAGTACGGGGGGGTACGATGAGCCGATCCGCCAAATCCGCCGAAACATCCGCCGGATCGGGCCGCCGGCCTGACATCGCCTGTCGCGACGACATCGAAAGCGAATTCCTGGGAATCTGGCTGGGGCTCGCCCGCCTGCGCGAGAAGGTTCGGCGGCTGACGGCGCGCGAAGCCGCCGCGCACGCGCCACGGCGGCCGGTCTAGTTCGCCATCATGCAGTCCATGAGAAACTTCGCGCGCGCGTCCATCGGCACGTTCTGAGCCGCGGCCTTCGCCTCGCACGCCTTCATCTTCGCCTTGTCGGCGGGCGAGGCCATCTTCTCGACCACGGTTGGCTTCATCGCCGTTGCCTGCGCGGCCGGCAGCGCGGCGGCGAGCGCGATCAATGCAAATATGGCCAGTCGCGACATCGCGTCCTCTCTTGCTCGAGGCGGCGATGATCGCGCCTTTCGCGCAATCGCGCCAGCCGCTCAGTCCGCTTCGCCGCGGCGGCGGCGCAAGCGCACATACATCGCGCCCTCGCCGCCGTGTGCGGTGTGCGCGTCCTCGAAACCGATCACGAACGCGCGGAAGTCCGGCAGCGCCAGCCATTGCGGCACCTGGCGCCGCAGCACGCCGCGCTCGCCGTCGCCGCCGCGGCCGCCTTTGCCGGTGATGACGAGCACCAGCCGCGCGCCGCGCGCGCTTGCCGCGTCCAAGAAGCGCGACAATGCCGCGTGCGCTTCCGCCTGGGTCAGCCCGTGCAGGTCGATGCGCGCGTCGATCTGCTCGCGGCCGCGGGCGACGCGCTGGCGCGTGCGGCGGTCGAGCGGCTGCAACGCGGGCGGCGCTTTCACCGGCGCTGGGGACGGCGCGGCCGGCGCCGGCGCACGCGGCACGCGTTTCGGCGCGGGCTGCTCCGGCGGCCGCGCGGAGTCGTCGTCAGGCAGCTCGCCGTGCATCGGCGCGACGGATTTGGTCACCGTCGTCCACAGCACGCGCTCGTCATATGAAAGGGTGCGGCGCCTGCCGTCGCGCGAGGCCATGCCTCACCGCGCCGAGCCGACCGCCTCGGCGGTGCGCGTGGCGATCTCCGGCGGCCGCGCGAGCGGCAGCGGAATGTCGGCCGGCCCGCTGTCGCCCTTGAGCTCCACCGACTTCGGCACCAGCATCACGAACTCGCCGTGATCCTTGAGCCGCCCCGCGACGTGCTCGACATTGTGGCCGGCGCCGAAAAAGATGTCGGCGCGCGCCGGCCCGACGATCGCCGAGCCGGTGTCCTGCGCGATGACGAGACGGCGGAACGGCGTTGCCGGCTCTTCGCTCTCCAGCGGCAGGTTGGCGTCGATCCAGATCGGCGTGCCGTAGACGTGCAGCGACTTGTCGACCGCGACCGAGCGTAGCGGCGTCAGCGGGACGCCCTGCGCGCCGACGATCTGCGTGTCCGGCGCCAATGGCGTCTTCTCGAAGAACACGTAGGAGTGGTTCTTCTCGCGCAATTCCTTGCCTTCGGCCGGATTGGCTTCCATCCATTGCCGGATGCGGTCCATCGACATGTCCTGCTTGGCGATGATGCCGCGGTCGATGAGGTCCCTGCCGACCGGATAGTATTTCTGCCCGTTCGATGCGATGTAATTGAGCCGCAGCAGCGTGCCGTCGCTGAGCTTGACGCGCGTCGAGCCCTGGATCTGCGCGAAGAACACGTCGACCGGATCCTTCACCCAGCAGATCTCGAGGCCCTTGCCGGCGAGCGCGCCCTTGTCGATCTGCGCGCGATTGTATTGGCCGAACACCGTGCTGCGGCCGCCCGACTTCGCCGGGATGCGGTAGAACGGCACGTTGAATTCCGCCGTCTTGATCGGGGAACCCTCGATCTCGGTCTCGTAATAGCCGGTGTAGAAACCGTCGACGTCGCCGGCCTTGGCGACGCGCATCGGCTTGAAGCTGGTCTCGAAGAACGTGCGCGCGGCGGCTTCGCTCACGACGCCGCTCCTCTTCGCCTCTTCGCAGGCGATGAACAGGCCGCCGAACATCGGCCGTTTGTTGCGCATCGCCTTGCTGCCCTGAAGGATTGCGCCGCAACTGTTCATGAAACTCTTGAAGGCGGCGAGATGGTTGTCCTTCGCCCAGCCCTGCATCTCGGCAAATGTGAGCTGCACGACGTGCGCGTGGTGCAGCGTCATCGGCACCTCGCGCGCCAAAGCCGGCGCCGTCAGCGCCGCAACGACCGCGAGTGCGAGGCCCCGTCTGCGCATGCCCTAGTGCCCGGCCTCGGTCGCGACCAGTTTCCAGTTCGGATCGCGCGACGACACGTCGCGCGCGAAGGTCCACACGTCGGTGATGTCGGTGACGCGCTCGGCGCTGCCGTCGATGACATTGCCGTCCTTGTCGCGCGTCGCAGTGATGAGCTTGGAGTGGAAGCGCACCGTCACCTGCGCGTTGCGCGCGCGCAGTTCGGCGGCGGTGATGTCGGCGGTGTCGATCGAGACGAAGCGCGACTCGACCTTCTCGCCGCGCTTCTCGCGCTCGGCGATGGCCGCGTCGAATCCGTCATAGACGTCGCGCGACAACAGATTCTTGAGCGAGCGGCGATCGCTTTCGGCGAAGGCGGTCACGATCATCTCGTAGGCGGCGCGCGCGCCGGTCACGAAATGCCGGGCGTCGAAATTCGCATCGGCCGCGACGATGGCGTCGAGCCCGGCGGCGACCGGCGTGCCCGGCTCGGCGATGCCCTTCCAGCGCGCCTCCGGCTCGACCGCCTCGGCGGGTTCGGCCGGCTTCGAGGCGGCGATCGGCTCCGCCGTCCGCGGCGGCAGCGCCACCACCTTGTCCGGCGCCGGGCGCACCGGCTCGCGCGCGGAATAGGGGTCGTAAGGCGGCCGCTCCCGCCCTGTCCGCTGGCCCAGCACGCTGCGCAGCCGCAGGAAAATGAACACCGCGAGCGCCAGGAAGATGATGGTGTAAATGTCGAACACGTTCTGCATGCTTTCGGCTACCGTGACGGGCCGGCCTCCCGGCCGGTCCCCCGGAGGGACGGCATGGCAGCCCGGTCCACCAGTCTTATCTAAGCGGATGGCGGCGCCGATCCATAGGCGGGGAGCCGCACCCGGCCTCCCTGCCCGGTCGGACCTTAGACGATTTGCGGCACTGCCGCCAACCACGCGGGCCCGCCACAATTCACGGCCCGGACAAGGAGAGCGATGAGGCTCGCGCGCTGGCTGCTGACCGCCATCCTGATGCTGCCGCTCATGGAACTCGCGATGTTCGTCGCGGTCGCGGCGGCGATCGGTTTCGGCCCGGCCTTCGGCCTCATCCTGCTCGGCTCGATCGGCGGCATGCTGCTCTTGCGCCACGCAGGCGGCAGCCACGTCTCGCGCGTCCGCGTCGCAATGGCCGACGGTAATTTCAGCGCGCTGCAGGCCGACGGCACCGGCGGCGTCATCCTGCTCGCCGGCATCCTGCTGCTGATCCCCGGCTTCATCACCGACGTGATCGGTCTCGTCCTCCTGGTTGCGCCGCTGCGGCGGGCGCTGTTCGCCCTCGCCGGCCTGCGGCAGGCCACAGCCCCGCCGCGCGCCGACGGCGTCGTCGATCTCGAGCCGGAGCAGTGGCGCCGCGTGCCCGATCCTGAGCTGCCGGACAGCCGTAACCATCGCGACGGGCGTTAATTCCTCAAGGCCGGACCGTCCTTGTTCGCTGCGGGGGCCTGTGTTAGCGAACCCGCCGCAGCGCAGGAGAATTCATGTCGACCACCAACGGCGGCTCCGCCGAGCCCACCCCGCCGCAGCTCAGCGTGCTGGCGCAGTACGTCAAGGACTTCTCGTTCGAGAATCCGAACGCGCCGCAGTCGCTGATGCCGGGCCAGCAGCCGCAGATCGGCATCCAGATCAACGTCGACGCCAAGCCGCTGTCGGACAACGACGTCGAGGTCGCGCTCAGGCTCGAAGGCAAGGCCGAGCACCAGAGCACCCTGATGTTCGCGTTCGAACTCACCTTCGCCGGCGTGTTCCGCATTCTGAACGTGCCGCAGGAGAGCTTGAACGCCGTGGTGCTGATCGAATGCCCGCGCCTGTTGTTCCCGTTCGCGCGCGAGATCATCGCCAATGCCGTGCGTAACGGCGGCTTCCCGCCGCTCCTGCTCGATCCGTTCGATTTCGTCGCGCTCTATCGCCAGAAGATGGAGCAGACGCAGCCGAGCCCGGCGACGGCGTAAGCCGCGCGCTTCGGATTACTTCTCGGCCGTATACGTCAGCCAGATCGCGCTCTCGCCCAAGGTGGCGATGAAAGCCGCGTGCGCCTCGCGCTCGGCGTCGGTCAGCCGCGCCGCCAGCGGTGCCGGCCGCGTGCGGATCGCCACCATGCCGTCGCCGCCGTTGGCGCGCACCTCGACCGCTTCGGTCAGCCCGAGCTTTGCCTGCCGGCCGCCGATCAATTCGAGATAGACCTCGGCGAGGATTTCGGCGTCGAGCAGCGCGCCGTGCTTGGTGCGGCGCGAATTGTCGATGCCGTAGCGCGTGCACAAAGCGTCGAGGCTGTACGGCCCGGCGGCGTGCTTGCGCCGCGCCAGCATCAGCGTGTCGACGACCCGGTCGCGCGGCAGCTCGGCGCGCGCCGCGCGCTTCAACTCGTGGCAGATGAAGCCGTAGTCGAAACCGGCATTGTGCGCGACCAGCGGCGCGTCGCCGAGGAAGGCGAGGAAATCGTCGGCGACGTCGGCGAAGCGCGGCTTGTCCTTGAGGAACTCGGCCGACAGGCCGTGCACGGCGAAAGCCTCCGCCGGCATGTCGCGCTCAGGATTGAGATAGGCGTGGAACGTCGCGCCGGTCGGAATGCGGTTGAGCAGTTCGACGCAGCCGAGCTCGACCACGCGATGCCCCTGCTCGGGGGAGAGGCCGGTCGTTTCGGTATCGAGGACGATCTCGCGCATGCGCTTTCTTCCGTCAGCGATTCGGCATTCTAGCAACCCGCGCCATAATGTCCCGAACCTGCGCGCGGGCGGCGTCGAAGCCCCGCGACGTATCCACCACGAAATCGGCGCGGGCGCGCTTCTCGGCGTCGGGCATCTGCTTGGCCAGGATCGCGGCAAATTTCGCCTCCGTCATGCCGGGGCGCTCCAGCACGCGCTGGCGCTGCACCTCGGCCGGCGCCGAGACCACCACGACGGCGTCGCAGAGTTTCTCGCCGCCGGTCTCGTAGAGCAGCGGGATGTCGAGCACGGCGATTTTTGCGCCTTTGCGCTCGGCTTCGGCCAGAAACGCGTCGCGCAGCTTCGCCACGAGCGGATGCACGATCTGCTCGAGCCTCTTGATCGCCTCCGGATGGCCGATCACCCGCTCACCGAGTTTTGCGCGATCGACCTTGCCGTTCGCGGCGGTGCCGGGAAACGCCGCCTCGATCGCCGCCACCGCCTCGCCTTCGTACAGCGCGTGCACGGCGGCGTCGGAATCGTGAACCGGCACGCCTTCGGCGGCGAACATCTGCGCCGTCGCCGACTTGCCCATGCCGACCGATCCGGTGAGCCCGAGGACAAACATCGTCACCCGTCCACGAATCCCGCGCCGCGCAGATAAGTCAGCAGTTGCAGGAGCGGCAGGCCGAGGATGGTGAAGTAGTCGCCCTCGATGCGCTCGAACAGATGCACGCCGATGCCCTCGAGCTGGTAGGCGCCGACGCTCGCTAGCGCCAGATCGCCGGCCATATCGAGATAGTCCTCGAGGAAGCGGTCGGACAGATCGCGCATCGTCAGCCGCGCCGTCTCGACGCAGTGGAACAGCATTTTGCCGTCGGCGACCAGCGCCAGCGCCGAATGCAGCTCGTGCGTGCGGCCGCGCAACGCCTGCAATTGCGCGAGCGCATCGGCGCGGTCTTTCGGCTTGGTGAAGCGCTGCGCGCCGCGCGCCAAGGTCTGGTCGGCGCCGAGCACCGGCCGGTCCGGCATGGTCGCGGACACGGCCTCGGCCTTGGCGCGGGCGAGGATGCGCGCGGCGGCGTAGGCGTCCTCCGGCTTCGCCGCGGCCTCGACGCCGCGCTCGTCGATGTTGGCGGGCCTGATCTCGAAGCGGAGCCCGGCGGCGGCGAGGATCTTGCCGCGGATATCGCTCTTCGAGGCGAGCACTAAAGGTTGCGCTACTAGCCAGAGCGGCATGATCAGGCCCCCGGCGCGCGGCGGCGATCTGTCAGGAGCCGCATCACCGCCGCGGCGGTCTCCTCGATCGAGCGGCGCGTCACGTCGATCATCGGCCAGCTGTGCCGCGCGCACAGCCGCCGCGAAAACGAGATCTCCTCCGCCACCGCAGCCTTGTCGATGTACTGGTCGTCGTCGCGGTGCGCCTTCAGGCCGAGCAGCCGGTTCTCGCGGATCTGCACAATGCGCTCCGGGCTGGCGTAGAGCCCGATCACCAGCGGCCGCGTCAACTGCTCGACTTGCGGCGCCAGCGGCACGCCCGGCACCAGCGGCACATTGCCGGTCTTCATGCCGCGGTTGGCGAGATAGATCGAGGTCGGCGTCTTCGACGTGCGCGACACGCCGATCAGCACGACATCCGCCTCCTGCAATCCTTCCGGATGCTGGCCGTCGTCGTGCATCATCGTGTAATTGAGCGCATCGATGCGCTGGAAATATTCGGCGTTGAGCACGTGCTGCGCGCCGACGCGATGGATCGTCTCGGCGCCGAGATAGGACTGGAACAGCCGCAGGATCGGCCCCAGCACCGACATGCACGGCAAGCCGAGCTCTCGGCACTTGTTCTCCAGGAGCCCGATCAGGTCTTCCTCGAGCAGCGTGTAGAGCACGAGCCCGGGCGACTCGGTGATCTCCGCGAGCACGTGGTCGAGTTGCTTCTTCGAGCGCACCATCGGGTAAAGATGCTCGACCGGCGACACGTTGGCGTACTGCGCTGCCGCCGCGCGCGCGACTGTGATCAGCGTTTCGCCGGTCGCGTCAGACACGAGATGCAGATGGAAATAACCGGTCCCGGCCATGGATAACGAAAGGTTTCGCGTGTGGACAGTTGGGGAGGAGGCCACCTTTGACGGCCAGAGGCAAGCCGACTCTTCGATTCTGTCCTCACCGCCTCCACAATCCGTCAATGAGGAGCGGCTAGACACCATGCATCCGGTCTCGCCGCGGCATGTGGACAGCCGCCTGGGGATGCGCGTGGATATCTGAGCAAAAGCCCGGTCAAAGGCCCTGTATCGCTGTGGACCGCTCGCCGCCGGATAGAAGGGGAATCTGGATCGTGGTTGCCGCCTCAGTGGACAGACTGTTGACCGGAAGGCATGAGTCTAATCAACGGTCTAATAACCAAATCAGCTAAGCTAAAGAGATTCTGGATGGATGTAGACGGGATCGGCCGTGCCATGGGGATAAAGCCCCTGCTCCGCGTGCTTGCAGGTGAACGGCAAGCTGTTCCTCCCATCTGGATGATGCGCCAGGCGGGACGTTATCTGCCTGAGTACCGTGCCGTACGCGAGAAGGCCGGAGGGTTTCTCGACCTCTGTTTCAATCCAGAGCTCACGGCGGAGGTGACGCTACAGCCGGTGCGCCGCTTCGGATTCGACGCGGCGATTTTGTTCTCGGATATTCTGGTGGTGCCGCTTGCGCTCGGGCGCAAGGTTGCGTTCCTTGCCGGCGAGGGGCCGAAGCTCGAGCCACTAACCGACCGCGATGGCGTCAAGCGTCTTGCCGCGCATATCGATACCGCGGCCGTGGCGCCGGTGTTCGAGACAGTGCGGCGCGTGCGCAAGGCGCTGGACGGCAAGACGGCGCTGATCGGTTTTTGCGGCGCGCCGTGGACGGTCGCGACCTACATGGTGGCTGGCGAAGGCACGCCGGACCAGGCGCCGGCGCGGATGTTCGCCTATCGTGATCCGGAGACCTTTACGCTGCTGATCGACCGTCTGGTGACGGCGTCGATCGATTACCTCGTCGGGCAGCTGAAAGCCGGCGCTGAATGCGTGCAGATATTCGATACCTGGGCCGGTGTGCTGCCGCAGGCGGAGTTCAAACGCTGGTCGATTCAGCCTACGAAACGCATTGTCGACGGTGTGCGCGCGCAGGTGAAGGACGCCAAGATCATAGGCTTCCCGCGTGGTGCCGGCGCGAAACTGTTGCGGTATGTCGAGGAAACCGGCGTTGATGCTGTTGGCCTCGATTGGACACAGGAGCTTGCCTACGCGCACGACATCATTCAGCCGTTCAAGCCGGTGCAGGGCAATGTCGACCCGCTGGCTCTGCTTGCGGGCGGCGCCGCGCTCGACCGCGAGGTCGATGCGGTGATGGACGCGCTCGCCGGCGGGCCGTTCATCTTCAACCTCGGCCACGGAATCCTGCCGCAGACGCCAATCGCGCATGTCGAGCGGATGCTGAAGCGCGTGCGGGGATAGCGGTGCTTGTCATGGCCGGGCTTGTCCCAGCCATCCCGCTTGGCTAGGCACAACGCATGTACCTCTGGCTCAAAGCCCTGCACGTCATCGCCGTCATCGCGTGGATGGCCGGGCTGCTCTACCTGCCGCGGCTGTTCGTCTATCACGCCGCCGCGGCGCCGGGCTCCGAGCAGTCCGAGACCTTCAAGTCCATGGAGCGCCGGCTGCTGAAGGCGATCATGACGCCGGCGATGATCGCCACCTGGCTGTTCGGCCTTGCGCTGATGTTCACCGGCGGCTGGCTCGCCGCCGGCTGGTTGCATGTGAAGTTGGTGCTGGTTCTCCTCATGACCCTGATGCACGGCCTGATGAGCCACTGGCAGGCCGACTTCCAGCACGACCGCAATTGCCGCACCCAGAAATTCTTCCGTATCGCCAACGAGATACCAACACTGTTAATGATCGCGATCGTCATTTTGGCCGTGGTCAAGCCGTTCTGACGCGCCGCCGCGCCGGCCGAAAAATTTCGCTTGTGTAGAAACGACCCGCGCATGGCGGCGTTGTCGAGGGTCTTCACACCCGGCCCGCCCCCCGCCTCTTGCGGAAAATCACGGCTCAACATATGTTGTTTGCATCCCCCCGAACGCAGGCGGATGCCGTCGCGTTCCGGAACCGATCGCATCGGAACCGGCCGTGGCATCGGGCCCCGGGACCCTTCCCTAAGCGCGCCCAATCAATCCAGACCTGCGACCCCAGACTCTCTTTCCAAGGTGGCTCCCGATCTTCATCCGGCCGCCGGATCTCTCTACAGGACCAATGCCCCCATGCGGGAAATGAAGTTACAGGACCTCAAGTCCAAGACACCCCCCGAACTCGTCGCCTTCGCCGAAGAGCACCAGGTCGAGAACGCCTCCACCCTGCGCAAGCAGGAGCTGATGTTTGCGATCCTGAAGCAGCTCGCGAGCCAAGAGATCGACATCATCGGCGAGGGTGTCGTCGAAGTTCTCTCCGACGGTTTCGGCTTCCTCCGGTCGCCGGAATCGAACTACCTCTCCGGCCCGGACGACATCTACGTCTCGCCTTCGCAGATCCGCCGCTTCGGCTTGCGCACCGGCGACACCGTCGAAGGCCACATCCGCAGCCCTAAGGAAGGCGAGCGGTATTTCGCGCTGCTCAAGGTCAACACGCTCAACTTCGAGGACCCGGAGAAGGCCAAGCACAAGGTCAACTTCGACAACCTGACGCCGCTCTATCCCGACGAGCGGCTGAAAATGGAGCACGACGATCCGACCAAGAAGGATCTCTCGGCGCGCGTCATCGATATCGTCGCGCCGATCGGCAAGGGCCAGCGCGCGCTGATCGTGTCGCCGCCGCGCACCGGCAAGACGGTGCTCTTGCAGAACATCGCCCACGCCATCACCGCCAATCACCCTGAAGTGTTCCTCATCGTGCTGCTCATCGACGAGCGGCCGGAGGAAGTCACAGACATGCAACGCTCGGTGAAGGGCGAGGTCATCTCCTCGACCTTCGACGAGCCGGCTTCACGCCACGTGCAGGTCGCCGAGATGGTGATCGAGAAGGCCAAGCGCCTGGTCGAGCACCAGCGCGACGTCGTCATCCTGCTCGATTCGATCACCCGCCTCGGCCGCGCCTACAACACGGTCGTGCCGTCGTCCGGCAAGGTGCTCACCGGCGGCGTCGACGCCAACGCCTTGCAGCGGCCGAAGCGCTTCTTCGGCGCCGCGCGCAATATCGAGGAAGGCGGCTCGCTGACCATTATCGCCACGGCGCTGATCGACACCGGCTCGCGCATGGACGAAGTGATCTTCGAGGAGTTCAAGGGCACGGGCAACTCCGAGCTCATCCTCGACCGCAAGGTGGCCGACAAGCGCACCTTCCCGGCGATCGACATCACCCGCTCCGGCACGCGCAAGGAAGAGCTGCTCACCGAGCCAGCCGTGCTCAAGAAGATGTACGTGCTGCGCCGCATCCTCAATCCGATGGGCACGATGGACGCGATCGACTTCCTGCTCGACAAGCTGCGCAACACCAAGACCAACGGCGAGTTCTTCGAGTCGATGAACACGTAAGCCGCGAATCTCTGCGCGAATTTGCAATGGCCGGGCCGAAAGCCCGGCCATTTTGCATACTAGCGGCGGCATCTCAATTGTCATGGCCGGGCTTGTCCCGGCCATGACAGCGAAGTAGGACGGCTCAGCCGCCTCTCAGGTCACATAGGGGTGGACGATGCAGATCGCATCGGAGCCGCCGATCGCCTTCTTGCACACAGGCGCTCAATGCCCGGCGTGCAACGCCTTCCACATTTCCATGAAGAACAGCACGCAGCCGGTCAGGGCGGCGAAGATGACAACGATCTTGATGAACCAGTTACGCTCGACGCTGCCAACCGCGCCCTCGACCCGCTCGCTCAGCGTGGTGGTGCCCGGCAGCGCGCCGCGCACCGGCTTTTCGCCGAGGAAGGACGCGATCGCGTTGTGAAACTGCCGATGCGCCGGCTCGTTCGGCAGCAGCATATGATTGCGGCCGTCGAGCGGTACGAATTTGGCGCCCTGGATGCCGGCGGCGATCTCCTGGCCGAGCGCAAACGGCACGCGAACGTCATTACGCACATGCAGAACGAGTGTGGGCGCCTTCACCTTCGACAACAGATCGACAACATTGACGTTGGCGGTCTCGATCAGGAACCGTTCCGCCATTTCGGGCGTGGCGCTGAGCCGTGCGAGCTCGTTGAGCGCATGTTGCTGCTCAATCGAGCCTTCGGGAATGAACTGCGACGTAAAGAACTGCCGATGACTCTCCTCGTTGCTACCCCAACCCTCGCGCACGAGGGCGCAGGCAAGATCGAGGCTCTGCTTCTGCTTGTCCGGATCGCCTTCGCGGTGCAAGAGCCCGCGGGCATAGCCGCAATAGATGATCAGTTGCGACACCCGCTCCGGATGGCGCGCAGCATATGCGATCGAAATCGAGGCGGCCTGCGAGATGCCGACCAGCGGAAAGCGGTCGAAGCCGGCTGCGTCCACGACCGTTTCCAGGTCGGCGACCCAGCGCTCGAACGAAACCTCCACGTTGTCGCGTTGCGACAGGCCGTTGCCGCGCGCGTCGTAGCGCAGCAGGCGATGGCGATGGGCGAGCCCGAGCACGAAGTGCCGCTGGATCGGACTGTTGAGATCGTGGTCGAGATGCGTGAACCAGTGCGGCGCACGGACGATCGGCGGGCCTTTGCCAAGCAGGGCAAAGGCGAGCCGCACCCCGTCGGGCGCGCTGCAAAAGCGTATTTCCTGCTGCATCGGCTCTCCAGCCGCGACGCGAATAGATCTACATCTATATTTTGTTTTTGAAATCAGGCAAGCGTCCGCGGACCGTAAGCTCAGGACGCCGACGATGTAGAGGCTTTCGAAGTTGGGAACTCAGCCGGTCGTGGCCGGCGTGCGCCTTTGCCCCCGGTCGAAACAAATCGCCCGATTTTGAGCGGCGCCGCGCCGGCGGATCAAGCCGGGCGCATCGCAGCCGCCGCCGCGGCAACGCCGTCCGGTTCCGTCACCGGCAGCGAGCAGCGCTCGCCGACGCAGACGAAGGCGGCGCTGCCGGAGACCGCTTTCAACTTTTCCTGCGCCGGATGCGCGGCGGCAAGATCGGCGGCACTCGCGGCGCGCAGCACGATGCGGCCGGTGAAGGGCAGCTTGAGCGCGGCTTGCGCGAAGCGCTCGGAATCGGGACCGGCCGCGACGATCTCGGCCCCGGTCAGCCGCAGGTCGAGCGCGTTGAGCAGCACCACGTGGCCGAACAGATTGCGCGCATTGGCCGAGAGGATGTGCTCGATCAGCCGGTCGGCGCGGGCGCGGAAGGCATCGTCGCCAGCCAGCACCGCGAGCCGCACCAGGTTCCCGGCGGCAAGCGAGTTGGCGTTCGGGATGGCGTCGTCGGCGGTCGCGTGCGGCCGCAGCAGTAGGTCGGAGGCGTCGTCGGCCGCCAGATAGTAGGCGCCGGTCTCGGCGTCGCTGTAATGCGCATCGAAGGCCTGCTGCCAGACCAGCGCGCGGTCGAGGTATGGGCGCTCGCCGGTCGCCTCATAGAGCGCGAGCGCGGCGCGGATCATCGCCGCATAGTCGGAGGCGAGCCCCGGAAGCAGCAGCTTGCCCTCGCGGTATGAATGGCCGAGGCGATCGCCGCGCGTCATCGTTTCCGCGATGAAGCCGAAGGCGCGCTTGGCCATGCCGATCCAGCCCGGCTCGCCGAACACCGCACCGGCATTGACCAGCGCTGCGATCATCAGTCCGTTCCAGTCGGCGAGCGCCTTGTCGTCAAGGCCCGGCCGTACACGCGCCTCGCGCGCTTCGAGCAGGATCGCGCGCAGCGCCGCGAGGCGCGCCTTCTCGTCGCTCGTCCGCGGCACGCTATGGAGACGATTGAGGATGTTGTGCCCCTCGAAATTGCCTTCGTCGGTCACGTCGTAGTGCCTCGCGAAGAACTCCGCCGCCTCCGGGCCGATCAGCTCGACGATCTCGTTCTTCGACCAGACGTAGAACTTGCCTTCCTCGCCCTCGGAGTCGGCGTCGAGCGAGGCACAGAAGGCGCCGTCCTTGGTCGTCATCTCGCGGGCAAGCCAGCCCACGGTCTCGCGCGCGCGCTGCGCGAACAAGGGCGTGCCGCTCCGCTGCCACGCCAGCGCCAGCAGTTCGAGCAGCTGCGCGTTGTCGTAGAGCATCTTCTCGAAATGCGGCACCAGCCAGCGCTCATCGACCGAATAGCGCGAGAAGCCGCCACCGAGATGGTCGTAGATGCCGCCCTCGCACATGCGTTCGAGCGAGTGCTCGACGAGCTCGAAGAAGCGGGCGTCGCCGGTGCGCAAGCCCGCGCGCCAGAGCATCTCCAAAATCGCCGGCTGCGGAAACTTCGGCGCGCCGCGCAGGCCGCCGTTGACCGAATCGAACATGTTGCCGATCTGGCGCGCGGCGGCGTCGAGCTCCTTGACGCCAACGACGGCCCGGCCATCGGGCCGCGCCTTCTGCGCCAGGTTGGTGAGCAGCGCGGCACGGTTCTGCGCGATCTTCTCCGGCTCGTCGCGGAACAGGCGTGACACCTCGCGCAGGACGTCGACGAAGGCGGGGCGCCCAAAACGCGACTCTTTTGGAAAATACGTGCCGCCCCACACCGGCTCGCCCGCCGGCGTCAGAAACATCGTCAGCGGCCAGCCGCCCTGCTCGCCGAGCAGATGCAGCGCGTTCATATAGATCTGGTCGATGTCAGGCCGCTCCTCGCGGTCGACTTTGATGTTGACGAACAGCTCGTTCATCACGCGCGCGGTCGCTTCGTCCTCGAAAGACTCGTGCGCCATCACGTGGCACCAGTGACACGCCGCGTAGCCGACCGAGAGCAGGATCGGCCGGTTCGAGCGCTTGGCCTCAGCGAGCGAGTCCGCGCCCCACTGCCACCAGTCGACCGGATTGTGGGCGTGCTGCAAGAGGTACGGCGATGTCGCGCCGGCGAGACGGTTTGTGTGGGCGGATGTGGGAGCGGTCATCCGTGCAACCTAGCGCGGATTGGCCGCGGCGTCATGGCGCGGCGGGGCGCTCTACTTGCGTGCGCTGGCCGAGAGCAGTTCGGTGAGGATGAGCGTCGGCCCGCTCATCTTGCGCGCGGCCCACTGCTTGACGTCGGCGACGGTGTACTTGTCGAGGAACGGATTGGCCTTGACGATCTGCTCGCGCTTCGTCTTGCCGCTGGCGTCGGCCTTCGCCATGACCGCCGCGGCATCGGCATCGTCGGGCGCCTTGAGCAGCGCGGCGGCGCCGGCAGCGCCCGCGAAATGCGCGAGATAGAGCGTGCCGGCGGTCACCGGCAGGCCGCGGTGCTTGAGCGTCGCCGCGTTGCGCTCGGCAAAGCGCATGGCGATCTCGCGCGCGAGGCCGGGCCTCTGACGCAGCGCCAGCAGGTCGTCGCGCGAATGGCCCTTGGCGAGATCGGGCCGGTAGGCGCGGATCAGCTCGAGCCAGGTGTCGTCGAGGAATTGCGCCGGGCCGGCGGCGCTCGAGCGCTTGTTCTTCGGATCGGCGGCACCGCGTGACTCTGCGGCAAGGATGCGCGTCACGACGGAATCGACCGCGGCCTTGCCGCTCAAGGTGCGCTCGCCGATGAGATGCGCGATGTTGAACGTGGCGATGATCGCGAGCCCGGTGAGCGCCACGCACGTCAGCGCGATGACGATCGCCGTGCGCGGCCCCTGCCCGCTGGCGGGCGGCGGCGGCATCCACGTGATCTCCGGCGGCCGTGGCGTGACGGCCGGTTCGCTGGGGTCCGCCGGGCCCGTGGCGACGCGCGCCAGCGCGTCGAGCTGGCGGTCGACCTCCTCGAACAAGCCGATCGTTGCTGCCTGCATGCCGTGCGCGTCCTTGCCGAATGCGCAAGTCTCGCGCGCAGGCGTGGCCGAAGCGTGACCGCGGGCGTCATCCCGCCGCCATGGTTAAGCCGCCGATAACAAGTCGAGCGACCGGGAACCCACAGACCCTACGGCAGTATGGCAAACGCCCGCGCCGGAAAGCCGAGGCCATTGCGCACTTTCGGCCAGGTCACGACGATCAACGCGCCCTTCGGCGGCACCTTGTCGAGGTTCGCCATCACCTCGATCTGGTAATGCCCGTGCTCGAGGATCCAGGTCTCCGAATCCATCTTGTCGGTGGTGTCGGTGTCCATCGCTTCGTGGCCGGTGGCGGTGACGCCGCGCTCCTCGTAGAGAAACTTGATGGTCTCGAACGCCCAGGCCGGAAACGGCGCGCGCTTGAAACGCTCGGGGTTCGCGTCCCAGTCCTTGGACATGTCGGTGCGTAGCGCCACGAACGAGCCCTTCGGCACGCGGCCGTGCTTCTTCTCCCACGCCTTCAGGTCGGCAATCGAGAACGCGTGGTTCGGCTCCTTGGCCAGATACGGCGTATCGTCGAGCACGATCAGCGGCAGGATCATCTGCTTCAGCGGGATCTCGTCCATGGTGAGGCCGTTCTCGGCGAAATGCGCCGGCGGATCGACATGCGTGCCGTACTGCCCGACCATGTCGTAATAGGTGGTGCGGAAGCCGTCCTCCTCGATCGTGTAGGGCCGCTTCGTCTTCGGATCGTAGGCCGGCGTGAACTTGGCCTGGCCGAAGCCCGACCACACCGGCGTCTCCGGCGAGAAGCTGTGCGTGAGGTCGACGAATGTCTTCGACGCGATGATGTGCCACGCGCGCGCCAGATCGGACTGCGCCTGCGCCGTGAGCGGCAGCGCGGCGATGGCGAGCGCGAGGCAAAGCGGCTTCCAGAGTTTCATGGGCGTCCCCCTGTGACCGGGGCATGATACTACGGCCGCTGCCGACAGATGCCCGCGTGCGCCGCACCCTCCTCCGCGCTATCATCGCCCCATGGCTGACGTTCTCGACATGGCGGCGGTGGCGGCTTTGGTGGGCGATCCGGCGCGCGCCAATATTCTCTATGCGCTGATGGACGGCCGCGCCTATGCCGCGGGCGAGCTCGCTTACGCCGCGCACGTGTCGCCGCAAACCGCGAGCGGCCATCTCGCTAAGCTCGCCGGAGCCAAGCTGATCGTTTCCTCGCCCGCCGGGCGGCACCGCTATTTCCGCCTCGCCGGCCCGCAGGTGGCGGTCATGCTGGAGAGCATCATGGCCGTGGTTGCGGCGGCGCCGCCGCGCCTGAAGCCGCCGCGTATCGCCGACGACCTGCGCGCCGCGCGCATGTGCTACGACCACCTCGCCGGGCGGCTTGGCGTCAGCCTCGCCGACACCTTGCAGGCGCGCGGCTTCGTCGAATTCGGCAACGATGGCGGCGTCGTCACCGGCGCCGGAGAGATGTTCTTTGCCGAGATCGGCATCGACATTGCGGACGCACGCAACGGCCGCCGCGCCTTCTGCCGGCCCTGCATCGACTGGAGCGAACGCCGCCCGCACCTCGCCGGTGCCGTTGGCGCCGCGCTGGCGGACCATCTGTTCGGCCTGAACTGGATCGGGCGCGTGCGCGACAAGCGCGCGGTGACGATCACGCCGAAGGGTCGCCTCGGCCTTGCGCGCGTTTTCGGCGTCGAGCTAGCGCATTCGCACGAGCACACGTCCCGACGCGCCAGCGCGTGACGCTCTCCTCTCCCGTTACCCTGAGGTGCGAGCGCGGAACGCGCGAGCCTCGAAGGGTCTGGGTGCTGATGAGTTCTGGACCACTGAGAGGCACAGGTCCTTCGAGGCGCGCAAGGACGAACACCTCAGGACGACGAATGGCTTTGGCATCTCTCTTCGACGTTTCGTGTTCAAAACGCGCTGCCGTCCTTGTGCGTGAACACGTAGCCATCCGGCGTCAGTTTGGCCGCGATGTCGTCGGCCGGATAGCTGCCCTCGTCGCCCGGCGTGCGGTCGCCGACCTCGAGATAGACGACATCGTTCGCCGTGCGGTTGACCAGCTGATGCGCGAGGCCGGTGGCGGGAAATCCGGCGCACATGCCGGGCGCAAGCTGCACCTCGCCGCGGTCAGTGACCAGCGTCGGCCGGCCTTCGAGGATGTAGATGAATTCGTCCTGCCTGGTGTGGCGGTGCAACAGCGCCGACTCGCCGCCGGGCGCGATGCGCGTGATATTGACGCCGAAATTCTTCAGGCCGAACACATCGCCGAGCGGCCGCTTCTCGCGCTTGCCCATGCGCGACAGGAACGGCTCGGGATAGCTCGACTGCCGGGCGCGCGGCGCCGCGTCGGCGGCGACGATGGCGAGAGGCGCTTGGTCGGACATCGGTTGTCTCCGCAAATCAGGTGGCGAGCGTCTGCCGGCCTTGGGCGGTAGAGGCTGTGATGAGCGGAACACGCTATCGCCGCCGGACATCGTGTCAATAAAGGTGTCCCATTGTCTTTTGTGATCGCGTCCATCGCAGTCAGCGATGGAAATTCGCGATCTGCAGCGACCAGGCGTTCCAGACGCAAACCCAGATCAGGATCAGGCAGCTCAGCGTCACCAGAAACATGCCGCCGCCGGCGTGAACGATGAGACCGGCGCCGCCTGCCGCGCCGACAAGCCATGCGACCGTGCCGAAGAACAGGCGCAGCGGCGGCAAGCCCTTCACGGCCGTCAGCCAGCTTCGGATGAGCGGGAGCATCAGGACGACGAGCGCGAACAGGTTGAGTGCGATCAGCTCGTAGCCGAGCCATTCCGCCGGTTGCGGCACCAGAACCAGCAGCGATTCAATCAGCGCGGCGATCAGAGCGAATGTGTTGGTGAAGGCGCGTCGCGCCCAATGCGGGGTCTGAGCGACCTTGTCGACGTGCAGCGATGTCGCGACGAACAGGAGCCCGGTCAGCGCCGCGAGCGCGCCGCCCATCGTGACATAAAGTTCGTGCCAGGCTTCAGGGTGATAGGCGTTCGGCATCGGATTCTCTTCAGTGAGGCTTTCGCGCTTTGAAGACGATCGAGCGCACCGAATATGAGACGGAGCCATCGGCGGCCGCTGGCAACATGCGACGCATCACGTTCCGCAGCTCGGCGCGCTTCGTCTCGTCGAGCGCGGCAATGGCTTTGCCGGCCGGCGCAATGGTCAGCGTTTGCACATCCCAGTAGTCGTCGAAGTCGCGGAAGCTTCGACGCGCTTCGACGGTCGCGATCTCGATATCGGCAAAGCCTGCCCGCTCGAGCGCGGCGCGTGCGCCGGCGGGCGTCGCTTCCACGACGACAGGCGGCCGCAAGATATCGGCGCCGATGGCTCTCAACCCGGTCTCGATCGGTGCGAAAGGTGAATGATCCTCGCCGGGATGCCGGTCCCACTGATAGGCGGAGACGGTGCCGCCGGAACGCAGGACGCGGTGCATCTCGCGGAATGCGGCCGGCCGATCGGAAATGAAGTTGATGACCAGCGCCGATGTCACGACATCGAACTCACCGTCACCGAATGGCAAGGCGGTGGCATCCGCGGCGCGGATATCGGCTTGCGGCGTTTGCTTGCGGGCGTGTTCCACTTGCGCCGGTGCCGGGTCGATGCCGGCGATCGTTTTCGGTGCGCAATGTTTCACGACCAGTTGGGTGAACGCGCCGGTGCCGCAGCCGACATCCAGCCAGCGCAGGCCGCTCGCCGGAGAGAGCCAGTCCAGAAAACGCTCGCCGACGGCGCGGCTCCATCCACCCATGACACGTTCATAATCATCGGCGGCGTCGAAGGCGACTCTGACTTCGGACATGATTGGTCGGGTCTGAATTTCCAGGGATCGCGGCGGGGTCGGGGATGACGTTCACCATCCTGTCGGTTTGCGATGGAAATGGCGAGACGCCAAATCGGAAAGCGACAGATGGTCGCCCCTTGACCTCCCCTGCCCTGCGGCGCTTCCTCGCGCCGCAATGAGCGAGCCGTCCCGCGACACCATCTTCGCCCTTTCCTCCGGCCGCCCGCCCGCGGCCATCGCCGTCATCCGCATTGCCGGTCCGCACGCCCGCGCCGCGCTTCAAGCGCTCGGCGTCAAGGTGCCGGAGCCGCGCCGCGTCGGCTTCGCGCGCTTCCGCGATCCGGCGTCCGGCGAGGTCATCGACGAGGGCCTGGTGCTGTTCTTCGAGGGGGCGAAGAGCGAGGTCGGCGAGGACACCGCGGAACTGCAGCCGCACGGCGGCCGCGCTATCATCGCCGCGCTCATGGCCGCGCTCGGCCGCCTCGAGGGCCTGCGCCCGGCCGAAGCAGGCGAGTTCACCCGCCGCGCCTTCGAGAACGGCAAGCTCGATTTGACCGCGGTCGAGGGCCTCGCTGACCTGGTGATGGCGGAGACTGAGGGTCAAAGGCGGCAGGCTTACTGGCAGATGCGCGGCACGCTCGGCAAGCAGGCTGACGCCTGGCGGGAGAAGCTGATCCGGGCGCTGGCGCTGGTCGAGGCGCGCATCGATTTTTCCGATGAGGGCGATGTGCCGGAGGATCTACTGGCGCCGGCGGTGGCGATTGCGCGCGAGCTCGCGGGCGAGATCGGCACGGCTTTGGCCGACGGCAGGCGTGGCGAGCGGCTGCGCGAGGGGTTGGTCGTGGCGATTGCCGGGCCGCCGAATGCCGGCAAGTCGACGCTGCTGAACCGGATCGCCCGGCGCGAGGCGGCGATCGTGTCGCCTTATGCCGGCACGACGCGGGACGTGATCGAGGTGCACCTCGACCTTGGCGGCCTGCCGGTGACGCTGCTCGATACGGCCGGGATTCGGGAGACCGACGATCCGGTCGAGATGGAGGGGGTGCGGCGGGCGCAGGCGCGCGCGGCCGAGGCTGATCTGGTGCTGTGGGTCGTCGACGCGCGGGACGGGGCAGGCGCCGCAAGGCCGCCGGCGGGGCAATCCGCGCCGGCCGTCTGGCTGGTGCGGAATAAAGCCGATCTCATACAAGGGGCTACGTCGGATCCGCTGCCGGGCGCATCAGGCCTTAGAAGTGAATCGAAAGATGGGTCTAATAAATCCTTAAAAGTTATGATAAACGGTGGATTAACGGCAAGAAATGAACTCCATTCTCAAATAAGTGGTTTAGAATTCACTCTTTCAGCCGCCTCCGGCGAGGGCGTTTCGGCTCTCCTGAGCGCCCTAGGGCGGTACGCCGCCGCGTTCCTGGCCGATTCCGAGCCGGCGCTCATTACCCGCGCCCGCCACCGCAAGGCGCTCGAAGACGTCCTCGCCGCTCTCCGCCGGGCCTCAACTCGGCCAGTGGCCGACCGCGAGGATCTCCTAGCCGAAGAGTTGCGCCTTGCGGCCCAAGCTCTCGGCCGGCTTACCGGGCGCGTCGACGTTGAGGACGTCCTGGACGTGATCTTCCGGGACTTCTGTATCGGAAAGTGAGCCGTATATCCCGCAATCCGGCCACGTTTCACGTGAAACATTCCGGTCGTGACGGCTTTTGACCCTCGTATCAGCCTCGGCTAAAACCGACCGATGTTCAGCGCTTTCGACGTCATCGTCATTGGCGGCGGTCATAGTGGCTGCGAAGCCGCAGCCGCAGCCGCGCGCATAGGTGCACGGACCGCGCTGGTGACGCATCGGTTTGCGACCATCGGCGCGATGTCGTGCAATCCGGCGATCGGCGGACTCGGCAAGGGCCATCTGGTGCGCGAGATCGATGCCCTCGACGGCCTCATGGGCCGGGTGGCCGACCAGGGCGGCATCCAGTTCCGGGTCCTGAACCGCCGCAAAGGCCCGGCCGTCCGCGGCCCCCGCGCCCAGGCCGACCGCAAGCTCTATGCGGCGGCGATGCAGGTGGCGATCCGCGAAACGGCAAATCTCACGGTCATCGAAGGCGAAGCCGACGAT
>Ga0134125_10002369_pt1 | contig 22430 bp, 20 predicted proteins | sample KB31751_FD_96464 | JGI IMG/M metagenome (GOLD analysis project Ga0134125, IMG submission 96464) | Terrestrial soil microbial communities with excess Nitrogen fertilizer from Kellogg Biological Station, Michigan, USA - KB3-175-1 | ecosystem: Environmental > Terrestrial > Soil > Unclassified ... | reverse complement strand
CGTGGCTGTCGCCGTAATAGGCGTCGATGTGCTCGAGGCGGAGCGCGCTAGTGGCCAAGATAGACCTCCCGCGTGCGCGGATCGTTGACGACGTCGCTGCGCGTGCCTTCGACGATCACCTCGCCGAAATGCAGGAGCGTGATGCGCTCGGCGAACTCCAGCGCCACGTCCATGTTGTGCTCGATCATCACCATGGTGACGTCGCGCGGGATGGCCATCAGGCACTGGTGTACATCGCGCCGCTCGTCGATCGACAGGCCGGCGAAGGGCTCGTCGAGCAGCAGCACCTTCGGCTTCTGCGCCAGCGCCATCGCGATTTCGACGCGGCGGCGCTCGCCGTAGGAGGTCTGCGACAGCGGCCGCTCGGCGATGCGGTCGAGCCCGACCTGCTTCAATGCCGCGCGCGCGTCCTCGACGATGTGGCCCTGCCGCTTCATGTCGATGAGCGGGTTCCAGCGCAAAGGCGACAGGCCGAGCAGAGCGAGCGAGACGTTGTGCAGGATGGTGTTGCGCGCGAACAACGTGATGATCTGGTAGGTGCGCGCCATGCCGAGATGCGCGCGCTTGCGGCTCGGCACGCCGGTGATGTCCTTCCCGAGCAGTCGGATGCTGCCGGAATCGGGCGAGAGGTCGCCGGTGATGAGGTTGAACAGGGTCGTCTTGCCGGCGCCGTTCGGGCCGATGATCAACCGGCGCTCGCCCGGCTCGACGTTGAGGTTGACGTCGCGGGTGACGTGCAGGCCGCCGAACGACTTGCGCAGGCCGGAGATGGTGAGCGCGCTCATGGCTTGGCCTCCGTCGCCGGCCGCTTCCTGGCGAGCCTGACGGTAAGCGCGCGCCACAGCCGCGCGCTGCCCGGCACCAGGCCCTCCGGCATCAGGATGACGATGGCTACGAAGATGGCGCCGAGCAGGAAATTCCAGCGCTCGATGAAGCCGGAGACGACGGTTTTGACCACGACCACCAGCGCCGCGCCGACCACCGGCCCGAGCAGCGTGCCGGCGCCGCCGGAAATGACCATCAGCAGCACCTCGGCCGACGAGGTCAGCGACAGCGTCTGCGGGCTGATGAACTGCGTGTAGTAGACGAACAGGATGCCGGACAGCGCCGTCAGCAGACCAGAGAACAGGCAGGCCCAGAAGCGGATCGCCAGCACGTGATAGCCGAGCGCGTTCATGCGCCGCGGCTGGTCGCGCGTGCCCATCAGCGCCGAGCCGAGCGGCGAGCGGGCGAAGATCGCGACGATGGCGATGGCGATCAGGAACACGATGAGCGAGGCGAAATAGAAGTGCGTCGGGTCGGCGAGCGAGTACCCGAACGGCGCCGGGCGGCCCTTGACGTTGATGCCGTTGTCGCCGCCGGTCAGGCTGATCCAGCGGTAGGCCAGCCCCCAGAGGATCTGCCCGAGCGCCAGCGTGATCATGATGAAGCCGATGCCGCTCGAGCGCAGCGAAAGCACCGCAAATAGCGCCATCCCCGCGACGCCGATGATGAGCGCCGCGACGATCGCGAAGGTGTGGCCGAATCCGAGCTGGAGCAGGTAGCCGGTGGCGTAGCAGGATATGCCGAACAGGCCGGCATGGCCGAGCGAGACCAGCCCGCCATAGCCGGCGAGGATGTTCAGTCCGAGCGCGAACACCGCGTAGATCAGTACCTGGCTCGCCACGTTGACGTAGTAGATGCCGGACATCCACAGCGGCAGCGTCGCCAGCAGGACGATCGCGATGGCGATGCTGATGATGCGCGCGTTCACGGGACGTGCCTGCCGAACAAGCCCTGCGGCCGAAACAACAGCACCAGCAGCATGGGCAGGAAGAGGACGAAATAGGCGAGCTCGGGCAGCAGCGCCTGGCCGAAATTATAGATGAAGCCGACGACGATGCTGCCGACGAAGGAGCCGAGCAGGGAGCCGGAGCCGCCGAGGATCACGACCACCAGCGCCAGCGGTAGCATGTCCTGGTCGAGGCCCGGATAAACCGACAGGATCGGGCCGCCGATGATGCCGGCAAAGCCGGCGAGCCCGGCGCCGATCGCGAACACGATGGTGAAGAGCTGCGACACGCGGATGCCGACGACGCGCGCCATGTCGGGATCGTCGACGCCGGCGCGGATCATGGCGCCGAGGCGGGTGCGGTCGAGCAGCAGCCACAGGCCGATGGCGATCGCCGTGGCGATGGCGATGATCGCCAGCCGGTAGAGCGGGAACACCATCACGCCGAGACGGGCGAAGCCGCCGAGGCCTTCCGGCGTCGGCACCGACAGCGGGTCGCCGCCCCACACCATCAGGCAGAAGTCCGCCGCCATGAAGGACAGGCCGAGCGTCACCAGCACCTGCGCCATCTCGTTGCCGGGCAGGCGGCGCAGCAGGAGCCGCTCGGTCAGCGCGCCGACGAAGGCGACGGCCAGCGTCGCCAGCAGCGCCGCCAGCCAGAAATCCATCTTGTAGCCGAGGAGGCCGACCACCAGCGTGGCGCCGACATAGGCGCCGATCATGAACAACGAGCCGTGCGTGAGGTTGGGGATCCGCATCAGCCCGAAGATGAGGGAAAAGCCTGCCGACAGCAGGAACAACAGCCCACCGAAAGTGATGCTGTTGACCGTCAGCACCAGCCAGAAGCTCATGCCGTGTTTCCGCGCCCTAAAAACGTGTGGAACGGCGGACGCCCGTTGCGAGCGCCCGCCGCCATCGCCTGCCTTACGATTTCAGCGGCGGATAGTCGCGCGAATAGACCGGCTGCGACAAGAACTTCTTCTCGTCGTAAGTCCAGAACTGGCTCACGTTATGGTAGGTCTTGACGGTCTTGTTGATGTACTTTCCGTTGGCCTTCTCGATACGGCGGACGTAGAAGTCGCCGACGACATTGCCGAAGTGGTCGAACTTGATCGGGCCGCGCGGCGTGTCCTTGAGATCGACCGCACGCATCGCCTTGATCATCGCATCCTTGTCGTCGGACTTGCCGCCGGTCTTCTCCAGCGCGGCGTTGATGACCATGCCGTTGACGTAGAGGCCGGCGCAGTAGAAGCCGGGGTCGACGCCGTAGTCCTTGTTCATCGCCGCGACGAAGCGCTTGTTGCTGTCGGTCTGGAGGTCGAGCGTGTACGGGCAGCAGCTGTACATGCCGATGGCCTCGTCGCCGATCGAGCGCAGCAGCGCGTCGTCGCCGCCCGTCTCGCCGGTGACGACCGGGTACTTCAGGCCGGCGGCCTTGTACTGCTTCATGAAGCGCAGCGGGTTGGAGCCGGCGAAGCCCTGGCACACGCCGTCGCAATCGGCGATCTGCGCCAGGTACGGCGTGTAGTCCGGCGTGACGATCGGCGGCCACAGCTTCTTGACGATGCGCCCGCCGGCGTCCTCGAACACCTGCTGGAAGCCGCCCATCTGCTCGTAGCCGAAGGCGAAATCTTCCGAGATGGTGACGATGCGCTTGAGCTTGAGCTCCTTGGCGGCGAAGTCGGCCATCGGGTGCATCGCCTGCGACGAGGTTGCCGACGCGCGCACGAAGTAGGGGTTCGGCTTGCGCTGCGTCATGTCCTCGGCGGCGGCGAGGCTCATCATCGGCGTCTTGTGCTGCGCCACGTAGTCGGTGATCGCCAGCAATTCGAACGCCGCGAGCGGGCCGACGATGGCGTCGACCTTGTCGCGCTCGATCAGCTCCTGCGCCTTGGTCTTGGCGCCGGCCGGATTGCCGCCGGTATCGGCTGAGACGAACTCCACCTTGCGGCCGGCGAAGTTGTAGTTCTTCTCCTTCAGGTAGGTGACGATGCCCTGTTCCATCTGGATGCCGCCCTGCGCCAGCGGGCCGGTCTTGACGGTGAGCAGGCCGAGCTTGAACGGCGCCGCCTGCGCGAGCGCCGGCGTCGGGAATTTGAAGGCTGCGGCGGCCACGCCCGCTGCCGTCCCGGCCATCATGGTGCGACGTGAAATCTTGCGAGCCATTGCAGTCCTCCCTGAATGCCCACGCGGGCTTTGTCGTGAACGGCCTTATGCGGCCATTTCATCCGTGGAAATTGAAGCCGGCGCGCATGAACCGGAATTCGCCAGTCTTCTGTGCGCCTTCGCTGGTATAATCGGTCAGTCGCTCGCCGGATGTAAAGCCCGGATTGCGCGTCGTTGCATCGCACACCCGGCCCACGCTCCGGGACCTGCACCCTGACGAACACCTCAGGAGCGCTTTGTCGTCCGGTGGACACCCTTTTTCGGCGGAATGATGGGCAGCAGCAGAAACGGCGCCCTGGCGGTGCTGAAGTGCAAGGTCGTGGTGCCGTCGAATAGCGCCTTCGGCCGGTCGCGCGGGTCGTCGTGCAGGAACGGCCCGCAACCGGTCAGTTCGTTCTTGAAGTTCGACAACTTGCCGCCCGAGCCGCCGCCATAGACATAATCCTTGCCGCGAACCGAGAGCGCGATGCGATAGCCGGCCGGCGCCACGATCGAGGTGGGCCAGAGCTCGATGCCGAGCTCCACGGTCTGGCCCTTCTTGAGCATCTGACGCTCGTCGTGGGTGTGATAGGGGCGGTAGGGCGTCGACAGCTTCTTGTCGAGCTTGCGGTGGGAGGCGCGCAGCCAGCCTTGCGCCACCGGCGTGTGCGGGTCGATCGCGCCCTGGAACACGATCTCCTTCATGTCGGCGGTAAAGATGCGCAGCACGATGAAGAAGTCGGCGTCGGCGGTCGAGGACGAGGCGAACAGCTTCAGCGCCGACGGCCCGGTGATCTCGGTCGCCTCGGCCAGCGGCGGCGTCAGGAAGGTGGGGCCGTCGCCCATCGCCGCGAAATTAAGCCTGGCGTTGCCGGACGGCTTCTTGGCCGAGAGCGCCATCGTCTTCGGGTCGAGATAGAACTTCGTCCACCTGGTCCGCTTCAACGGCCACTCGCTCTCGGCGCGCGGCACGAACGTCTCGCCGGGATGGCGAACCTGGAGATTGACCTTCGGCTGCTTGCCCCAGCCTGTGTCCTTGCCGTGCAGGAAGAAGTCGAAGAACTTCCGCTGCTGCTCACGGCCGTAGTCGGTATAGAAATGCGTCCAGTGCTCGATGCCGTGCGCCTCGAGCCATTTCTGTTTTGCGGCGGCGCGCACGAATCCTTCGAAGTTGCCGCGCGGGTGCAGGCCCTGGCCGCCCCAGTTGGCGGCGGTGAACACCGGCACGGTGATCTTGTCCCACTGCGGCGAGCGCGCCTTGTGATAGGCGTCGTCCATCGGATGCGCCGCGATCTCGGCGCCGAAGTCGGCGCGGTTCTTCTTGAGCTCCGCCTCGCTCAACGTCTCCGGGCCGCAGACGAGCTCGCCGTGCACGCGGCTGCGCTTGCCGCGCTCGCCGGCGCCGTACTGCACCGTCTTGACCTGCATGTCGTACCAGTTCTCCCAGAACGTCGAGAGAATGCCGCCGTGGTGCGTCATGTCGCGGTACCAGTCGGCCGCGCCTTCCCACACGCACATCGCCGCGAGGTGCGGCGGCTGCAATGAGGCGACGTGCCACTGGTTGATGCCGTAATAGGAAATGCCGTTCAGTCCGACCTTGCCGTTCGACCACGGCTGCTGACCTGCCCACTCGATGCAGTTATAGAAATCCTTCGTCTCGCGCGGCGAGAAATGGTCGATAAAGCCGGGCGAGCAGCCGGTGCCGCGTGCGTCGACACGCACGCAGACGTAATCGTGCGGCACCCATTTCTCCGGATCGACCACTTCCCAGTTCTGGTATTTGTTGGTCGAACCGGCCGACACGTCGGGATGCTTCTCGACCATGCGCTGCCACGCGCTCGGATAGCCGTCCTGGAAGGCGAGGTTCTTGGCGTAGGGTCCGTAGGTGAGGATGACGGGATACTTGCCCGCTTTCACCGGCCGAAACACGTCGGCGCGCAGGACGAGACCGTCCTCCATCGCGATCGGCACGTTCCAGTCGATGTGCATGCCGTCGCGAACTTCGGAACGCTCCTGCAACGCCGCCATGCGTAGTCTCCCGTGTTTTCTGTTTTGCGGGAGGCTACAGCGATCTGTTTGGAGTGCAAGACTGTCAGTCTTTGTCGTCCCCGCGCAGGCGGGGACCCATACGCCGCAGTATCTCATGTCTGCTGCGGAGTATGGGTCCCGGGCCTCACTGGCGCTCGCCCGAGACGACAGCTTGTGTTCAGCGCTTTGACTTCCCGCGCTTGAACTTCGCCATGTCCTCGAGCACCGCGCATACGGCGGCGGTGTCCTTGGCGCCGAGGCCGCGCTTCTGCGCCTTGACGTAGATTGGCTTGGTCGCGTCGAACAGCGGCGTCTTGACGCGGATCTTCCTGGCGTAATCGCCGATCACCTGCATGTCCTTGTCCCAGACGTCGATCTTCATGGTGACGTCATCGTATTTGCCCTTCACCATCATCGGCGCGCGCAATTCGAACACGCGCGAATTGCCCGCGCCGGCTTTCACCAGATCGAAGATCGCTTGCGCGGGAAGCCCGGCCTTCATGCCGAGCACCATCGCCTCGGCGGTCGCGACGTTGTTGATCGCGACCAGAAGATTGGCGACGTATTTCATCTTGCTGCCGTTGCCGAAGGCGCCAACGTCGTAGACGCGCCGGCCGAAGGCCTCGAACATCGGCGTGAGCTTGCGGATCGCCCTCGTGTTTCCGCTCGCGTAGAACACGAGATCGCGCGCCTTCGCCTGCGAGCCGGTGCCGCTCACCGGGCAGTCGAGCATCGTGTGCCCGGCTTTGGCGAAAATCATTTCCGCCTTTTCCTTGTCCGAGATGGTGAAAGTGCTCATCTCGACGATGGTCTTCGGCTTGAGCTTCGCCGCGGCGATGGCGCGGGCCACGTCGAACAGCGCCTGCGGCTTCGGCAGGCTGGTGATGACCGCGGGAACTTTGGCCGCGACATCGGCCGGCCCGCCGGCGATCTCGACGCCCGCGGCCTGCGCCGCGCGCCGGGCCGCCGCGCTGATGTCGTAGCCGACGACGCGCCAGCCGGCGGCGGCGAGGTTCTTCGCGAACGCTCCGCCCATGATGCCGAGGCCGATCACGCCGACCGTTCCCTTCGTCCTTGCCATTCGCTTCTCCCGTGCGCGCGAGTCGCTTCGCTGCGTTCGGCTTTTCTCTTATGGTTGGCGGCACCGCTTGTCGAGTGGCGACCCCGCTTTCAAGGGCGTGGCCTTTCGCCTATCGTCCGGCAAAAGTTTCGCAGGGAGGTTGCGTTCAATGAAGGTCGGAGTTGCAGGTCTCGGCGCGATGGGCAGCGCGCTCGCCGCGCGCCTGATGGAGGTGGGCCACGAGGTCACCGTGTGGAATCGCACGGCGAACAAGGCCAGGCCGCTCGGCGAGGCCGGCGCCAGGATCGCCGCGACGCCGGCCGCGCTCGCCGCCGCCTGCGAGGCGGTGCTCACGATCCTCACCGACGGCGCGGCGATCGAGCAGGTCTACAACGGCCCGAACGGGCTTCTCAGCGGCGACGTCAAGGGCAAGCTGCTCATCGAGATGAGCACGGTGGCGCCGAAGGTCGAGACCGATCTCGCGCCGAAGGTGCGGGCGAAGGGCGCGAGCTTCGTCGAATGCCCCGTCGGCGGCTCGACCACGCCGGCGCGCAAGGGCCAGCTGCTCGGCCTGATGGGCGCCGAGCCCGCGGACGCCGAGCGGGCGCGGCCGCTGCTTGAGCAGCTCTGCCGCAAGATCGAGCATTGCGGTCCGGTCGGCTCGGGAGCGGCGATGAAGCTTGCGATCAACCTGCCGCTGATGGTCGCCTGGCAGGCCTATGGCGAGGCCTTCGCGATTGCCCGTTCTGTCGGCTGGGACGCCAAGCGCCTCGTCGACCTGTTCAACGAGAGCAACGGCGGCAACAAGGCGCTCAATGCGCGCGCCGAGATGCTGGTGAAGATGCTCGAGGGCAAGGATCCCGGCGTGACGACGTTCTCGATCGCCAACGGGTTGAAGGATCTGCGCACCATGGTGACCGCCGGCGAGGCGCTCGGCGCCGACATGCTGGCGACGAAGGCGGCGCGCGACGGCTTCGAGGACGCGGTCAGGAACGGGCAGGGCGGCGGCGACGGCGCGCAGATGGCCGCCTACTGGTCGGCGAGGAAGAAGAAGTAGCTCGCAGGCGTCATGCCCGGCCTTGTGCCGGGCATCCACGCCTCTCGAGTTTCGGTAAGGCAAGACGTGGATGGCCGCGACAAGCGCGGCCATGACGCGGGAAACCGGGGAGGCGACACATGAAACTCTTTTCCTTCTGGCGCTCGCTCGCGACCTACCGCGTGCGCATCGCGCTCAACCTCAAGGGCATCACGCCGGACGAGGTGATCGACGTCAATTTGCCGCAGGGCAAGCAGCGCGAGGCGAACTTCGCGAAGATCAACCCGATGATGGCGATCCCGGCGCTGGTCGAGGACGACGGCACGGTGCTGTTTGAATCGCTCGCTATCCTCGAATACCTCGACGAGACGCATCCGAATCCGCCGCTCCTGCCGAAGGAGCCGAAGGCGCGCGCCCGCGTGCGCGCCATCGCGCAGATCATCGCCGCCGACACGCACCCGCTGATCGTGCCGCGCGTGCGCGAATTCCTCGCGCATGAATACAAGATCGACGAGCCCGGCGTGCAGAAATGGGGCAATCACTGGCATACCGTCTCGCTGAAGGCGCTGGAGACGGTGCTGTCCGGCTCGCGCGAAACCGGCCGCTATGCCCAAGGCGACCAGGTCACGATCGCCGACATCTGCCTCGCCGGGCAGGCGGTCGGCGCGTTCTATTTCAAGGCCGACATCGCCGCGTTCCCGACGGTCAAGCGCATCGTCGACGAGGTGAACAAGATCGACGCCTTCGCCCGCGCGCATCCGTTGAAGCAGCCGGGCGCGCCGGCTTCGGCCTGATTTCACGGCGTCACATTTGCGCCCTCGGAAACCGGACGAGCGCGAATTTGCGGCATTTGACTGTTCATCCTGCGAGGCGATATCGCTAGCGTGGACAGCGGCGCCATGCCGGCGCAGGAGACAATCTGACGATGCAACTCGGCTTCTTCACCATGCCCATCCATCCGCTGGAGAAAGACTGGCGGAAGTCGCTGCGCGAGGACCGCGAGGCCTTCATGCTCGCGGACGAGCTCGGCTTTGCCGAGGGCTATTGCGGCGAGCACGTCACCGACCGCGCCGAGAACATCACCTCCTGCGCGATGTTCCTCTCCACGCTCGTCGACGCGACCAGGACGATGAAGCTCGGCACCGGCACAATCAACATGCCGAACGCGCATCCCGCCGCGGTCGCGGCGCAGATCGCGATGCTCGATCATCTGCTCGACGGCCGGTTCATCTTCGGCATCAGCCCGGGCGGCCTCCTGTCCGACGCGGAAATCTTCGGCAACCTCGACGCCGACCGCAACGCCATGTTCCTCGAGGCGATCAACCAGGTGCTGGCGATCTGGGAGAGCGAGCCGCCGTACAATCTCAAAGGCAAGTTCTGGAACATCTCGGTCGAGAAGCAGTTCATTCCCGACCTCGGCCAGGGCTATGTGGCCAAGCCGTTGCAGCGCCCGCATCCGCCGATCGTCGTCACCGCGGTGGCGCCGTTCTCCAAGGGCGTCACCGAGGCCGCCGCGCGCGGCTGGGACCCGATCTCGGCGAACTTCCTGATGCCGCAGTGGGTAAAAAGCCACTGGCCGAAATACGTCGAGGGCTGCGAGCGCGCCGGGCGCAAGGCCGATCCAGCCAACTGGCGCGTCGCGCGCTCGATCTTCGTCGCCGACGATGAGAAGACGGCGAAGCGCTACGCCACCGATCCGGACAGCCCGTACCGCTATTACTACAGCCAGCTCTTCACCAAGCTGAAGAAGAACGGCCGCATCGAATTGTTCAAGACGCGCCGCGACCAGCCGGACGACGAGGTGACGCTCGATTCGATCTGCGACCAGCTCATCACCTACGGCACGCCGGACAAGGTCGCCGACGAGATTTTGAAATACCGCGACACCGTCGGCGACTTCGGCACGCTGCTCTACGCTGGCAAGGACTGGAAGGACCGTGAGCTCGGCCGCCGCTCGATGATCCTGCTGGCCGAGAAGGTGCTGCCCAAGGTCAACGCCGCGACGAAGTCATGAGCCGGCCGCGCGTCTTCGTCACGCAGCCGATCGCCGAGAGCGCGCTCGAGCGCCTGCGCGAAGTGGCGGATGTGGAGGTCAATCCGGATTCCAGCCGCGTGCTGGCGAAGGAGAAGCTGATCGAGGCGGTCAAGCGCGCCGACATCCTCTTGTCGCTGCTGCACGATACCGTCGACCGCGACGTGCTCACCGCCAATCCGAAGCTCAAGGCGGTGTCGTCGATGAACATCACGCAGGACCGCATCGATCTCGCGGCGGCGACTGAGCTTGGCATCCCGGTCACCAACATCACGGCGATGGTCACCGACGCGACCGCCGACATCGCCTTCGGCCTCATGCTCGCCGCCGCGCGCAACATCGTGCTCGGCGACAAATTGTTCCGGCAGGGCGTCTATCCCGGCTCGCAGTCGAACCATCTCGCCGGTTACGCGGTGTCCGGCAAGACGCTCGGCCTCGTCGGCTTCGGCCGCATCGGCCAGGCGGTGGCGCGGCGCGGCCGCGGCTTCGGCATGAAGATCATCTATAGCGATCCGCGCCGCCTGCCCGCCGAGGAAGAGGCGGCCTTCGAGGCCGGCTACCGCAGTTTCGAGCAGCTGCTCGGCGAGGCCGACTTCGTCTCGTTGCATCCGCAGCTCTCGCGCGAGACGCGGCACCTGATGAGCGGCGCGCAGTTTGCGCTGATGAAGAAGACGGCCTTCGTCGTCAACACCGCGCGCGGGCCGGTGATCGACGAGGCGGCTTTGGTGCGCGCGCTGAAGGAAAAGAAGATCGCCGGCGCCGGCCTCGACGTCTACGAGTTCGAGCCGCAGGTCTCGGCCGAGCTCGTCGCCATGCCGAACGTGGTGCTGACGCCGCATCTCGGCAGCGGCGTGCTGGAGTTGCGCGAGGGCATGGCGCATGTCGTGGTCGACAACACGATCGCGCTGATCGAGGGCCGGGCGCCGGTGAGCTGTCTCAACCCGCAGGTGCTCAAAAAACTCTTCTGAGCTGCTTTATCCCTCCCCTGAAAGGGGAGGGTGGCGAGCGTAGCGAGCCGGGTGGGGTTGCGCTTCGATTTGAGATGCCCCCACCCGCCGCCTTCGGCGGCACCCTCCCCCGCGAGCGGGGGAGGGATAAGCAGGATCACTCCGCCGTCCAGCCGCCGTCCAGCACCAGCGCCGATCCCGTCATCAGCGACGACGCGTCCGACGCCAGGAACACGATGGCGCCGGTCAGGTCCGACAGCTGGCCGAGGCGGCCGAGCTTGATCTTGCCAAGCACCTCGTCGCGGAACGCCTTGTTCTCGAAGAATGGCTTGGTCATCGGCGTCTCGAGGAAGGTCGGCCCGAGCGAATTCACGCGGATCGCGTGCGGCGCGAGTTCGATCGCCATCGCCTTGGTGAAGCCCTCCATCGCGTGCTTCGACGCGCAGTAGACCGTGCGCCGCGCCGCGCCGACATGGCCCATCTGCGACGAGATGTTGATGATCGAGCCGGGCAGCTTCTCGGCGACGAGCCGCTGCGCCACCGCCTGCGCCACGAAAAACGCGGCGCGCACGTTGAGCCCCATGATGGCGTCGAAGTCCTCGACAGTGACGTCGGCGAGCATCTTCGGCCGGTTCATGCCGGCATTGTTGACTAGGACCTGGAACGGTGCACGCGATGCGACGGCCTTGCGCACGGCGTCGATGTCGGTGACGTCGAGCGTCAGCGACTCGGCCTTGTGCCCGCGCGCGCGGATCGCCGCCGCCGCGTCCTCGATCTCCTGCGTCGAACGCGCCGCGAGCGTGACATGCGCGCCGGCCTCGGCCAGCGCCGACGCCGCGGCAAGGCCAATGCCGCGCCCGCCGCCGGTCACCAGCGCGCGGCGGCCGTCGAGGCGGAAGGAGGGGGTGGGCGTGAGGTCGACGGGCATGGGTGCCTCTGTCTTAATCCCTCCCCCGCTTGCGCGGAAGGGTGGCGCGCGCTTGCGAGCCGGGTGGGGGCATTCTCAATTGCAGCGTGACCCCGCGCCCGGCGCTTGCGCGCCGGACCCTGCCCTTTCAGGGGAGGGATAAAATAGTTCACTCCGCCGCCGTGGCGTAGGGCACGTTGCGGCCGCCGTAGCGGCGGACGCGGATATTGGCCTGCTCGGCGTGGCCGAGGAAGTGCTCGAGCACGCACAGCCGCGAGCACACCTCGCCGATCTTCGCGCTCGCCTCGTCGGTCAGCACCTTCTGATAGGTGCAGGTCTTCATGAACTTGCCGACCCACAGCCCGCCGGTGAAGCGCGCGTTCTTCTTGGTCGGCAGCGTGTGGTTGGTGCCGATCACCTTGTCGCCGAAGGCGACGTTGGTGCGCGGCCCCAAAAACAGCGCGCCGTAATTGGTCATGGCCTTGAGGAACACGTCCGGGTCGCGCGTCATCACCTGCACGTGCTCGGAGGCGACGCGGTCGGCCTCCGCGATCATCTCGGCCTCGCTGTCGCAGACGATCACCTCGCCGTAGTCCTTCCATGCCTGCCCGGCGAGATCGGCGCTCGGCAGGATTGTCAGCAGCCGCTCGACCTCGGCCATCGTCGCCTTCGCGAGCTTCTCCGAATTGGTGATCAGCACCGCCGGCGAGGTCGGGCCGTGCTCGGCCTGGCCGAGCAGATCGGTGGCGCAGATTTCGGCATCGACCGTCTCGTCGGCGATGATTAGCGTCTCGGTCGGGCCCGCCAGCAGGTCGATGCCGACGCGGCCGAACAATTGCCGCTTGGCCTCGGCGACATAGGCGTTGCCGGGCCCGACGATCATGTCGACGGACTGGATCGAGCCGGTGCCGAGCGCCATCGCCGCCACCGCCTGCACGCCGCCGAGCACGTAGATGTCGTCGGCGCCGCCGAAATGCTGCGCGGCGACGATCGCCGGATGCGGGGCTCCCTTGTAGGGCGGCGCGCAGGCGATGATGCGCTTCACGCCGGCGACTTTCGCCGTGACGATCGACATGTGCGCCGAGGCGACCATCGGATAGCGTCCGCCGGGCACGTAGCAGCCGATCGAGTTCACCGGGATGTGCTTGTGGCCGAGGATGACGCCGGGCAGCGTCTCGACCTCGAGGTTGAGCATTGTGTCGCGCTGCTTCTGCGCGAAGTTGCGCACCTGGGCCTGGGCGAACTTGATGTCCTCGAGGTCGCGCTTGGAAATCTGCGCGATGGCGCGCTCGATGTCCTGCGGCGACAGCTTGAAGCTCTCGGGCGACCAGTTGTCGAACTTCTGCGACAGCTCGCGCACCGCGGCGTCGCCGCGCGCCTCGATCTGGCCGAGGATGTCCTCGACGGTCTCGCGCACCTTGGCGTCGGCGGCCTTGATCGCGCTCGCGTCCATTCCGCGCTTGAGGTAGCGGGGCATGTGGGTACTCCTAAATCAACGATGTCGTCCCCGCGAAGGCAGGGACCCAGACGCCGCAGCGTCTCTTGAAGCCGAGGCGTATGGGTTCCGGGCCTCCCTCGCTACGCTCGGTCGCCCGGGACGACAAGGATACTATTTAATCGCCTGCGGATTGATCGGGCTTCCGGTGCCGCCGGTGATGATGAGCGGCGGGCCGCAGAAGAAGAACTCGTAGACACCGTCGTCGTGGCAGTCCTGCGCCAGTTCCTTGAGGTAGAAGATCTCGCCCATACACAGGCCCATGGCCGGGATCACCACCCAGTGCCACGGCTGGTTGGCGTCGCCGGTCTCGTTCGGCCGCACCTCCACGCCCCAGGTGTCGGTGCAGATCGCGGCGATCTGCTTGTCCTGGCACCAGTAGCAGTTCTCGAACTTGACGCCCGGCGCGTCGCCGCCGGCATAGCCGCCCCAGTCCTTCTCGGCGTGGCAGCGCTCCATCTGCCCGGTGCGGATGATGACGAAGTCGCCTTTCCTGATCTCGACGTTCTGCTGCTTCGCGCATTTGTCGAGTTCGTCGTTGGAGATCGACTCGCCATCCTGCATCCATTCGACGCCGCGGAAGCGCGCGATGTCGAGCAGCACGCCGCGGCCGACCATCTTGTTCTTGGAGTGCTCGATGCCGAGCACCGAGAGGCCGCGCGAGTCGATGAGCTTGGCGTCGTAGCCATTGTAGGCCTTGTTCTCGTAGAAGATGTGGCCGAGCGCGTCCCAGTGCGTCGCGCCCTGCACGCACAGCATCAGCGTGTCGTCGGCGTAACGGATCCTGTTCCAGTCTTGCTGGCCGGCGATGGCGTCGGTGCCGGTCGCCAGCATCTGGTGGATCGGGTTGAAGCGGCCGCCGAACAGGCCGGTCTGCGGCCCGGTCTTGTCGAGCGGGATGCCGAGCGCGAACACCTTGCCGGTGCGGATCAGGCGCGCCGCCTTGACGATGTCCTCCGGCGTGACGTGGTTCAAGGTGCCGACCTGGTCCTCCTTGCCCCAGCGGCCCCAGTTGCTGAGCTTCTGGCTGGCTTCCGCGATCGCGTTCTTGTCGACCTTGATGTTCATCGAGCGTTTCCTTGTTTCCCGCGGCGCCGGTCAAACCTCGCCTTCGCGCGCAATACTGCGACGGGCGGCGGTGTTTCTTCAAGCGGGTGACGCGCATGGCGCTTTACAGCCTGCGCATCGCCCGCCCACAATCGCAGGGCGAACCGGCCCACCAGGGGAGAGGACACCATGAAGCGCACGTTCATCGCCGCCGCCGCGCTCGCGGCTTTCACCATGTCGATGCTGCCGGCGCAGGCGGCCGACATCGTCGCGGAATGGGCGAGCGTCAAGCTGCCCGCCGCGCCCGCGCTCAAGCCGGTCACCGTCGATCCGAAGACCACGGCGCTCCTGATGCTCGATTTCATGAACCAGAACTGCGCCAAGCGGCCGCGCTGCGTCGCCTCGATCCCGGCGATGAAGAAGCTGCTCGCCGCCGCGCGAGCCGCCAAGGCGACAGTCGTCTACTCGATCATCGCCAAGACGACGACCGCCGACGTCATCAAGGACGTGGCGCCGGAAGCGAGCGAGCCGCACGTGCTGTCCGGGCCAGACAAGTTCCTCAACACCGACCTCGAGAAGATCCTCAAGGACAAGGGCATCAAGACGGTGATCGCGGTCGGTACCGCGTCGAACGGCGCGGTGCTGTTCACGGCGAGCGGCGCCGCCTTCCGCGGCATGAGCGTAGTCATCCCGGTCGACGGCATGTCGGCCGCCGACCCGGTCGCCGAATACGCGACCGTGCTCGACGCCATGACCGCGCCGGGCCTGTCGGCGAAGGCGACGCTCACACGCAGCGACATGATCAAGTTTTGATGGCTGTCATCACCGGGCCGGCGCGTAAGGGCCGTGACCCGGTGATCCCGATCGGCCGGGCATCATGCCTCCCTAAGCAAGATGGCCGGGACAAGCCCGGCCATGACGGTTAAGGAGCGTGGGAGGGATAAGAGCGCCTCAGACCTTCCCCAGCGCCCGCAAAATCTTTCCCGGCGTGAACGGCATGTCGGTCAGCGGCTGCGCGCCGAGCGGCCGCAGCGCGTCGTTGATCGCGTTCATCACCGAGGCTGGCGCGCCCGCGGTGCCGGCTTCGCCCGCGCCCTTGGCGCCAAGTTCGGAGTCCGCCGTCGGCGAGACGACGTGCGCGCATTCGATGTCCGGCATTTCCGCCGCCATCGGCACCAGATAATCGGCCATGCTGCCGTTGAGCATCTGCCCGCGCGCGTCGTAGAGGCACTGCTCGTAGAGCGCCGCGCCGATGCCCTGCACGATGCCACCGCGGATCTGCTCGTCGACGAGCTGCGGATTGATGATGGTGCCGCAGTCCTCGACGCACCAGTGCTTCAATAATTTGACGAAGCCGGTGTCGATATCCACTTCGAGCCAACTCGCCTGAATGCCGTTGGTGAAGGCGAACGGCCAGCCCTTCGGTACGTAATGCTTCGTCACCACCAGTTCCGGCTGGATGCCGGCGGGGAGGGTGTCGGGGCGGAAATAGACGACGCGCGTCAATTCATCGAGGCCGAGGCGCTCGGCGCCGGAGCCCTTGTCGACGACGACGCCGTTGCGGATATCGAGATCGCCGGGCTTGGCCTGGAGCATCGCCCCCGCAACCGCGAGCACATTTTCACGCAGCGCCTTGCCGGCCTGCCACGCGGCCTCGCCGCCGATGCCGGCCGCGCGCGACGCCCAGGTGCCGCCGCCATAAGGCGTGTTGTCGGTGTCGCCCATGAGGACGCGCACGCGCTCGAGCGGCACGCCGAAGGCGCTCGCCACGCATTGCGCGACGACCGCCTCCGCGCCCTGGCCCTGCTCGGACACGCCGGTGTGGATCGAGACATTGCCCTGCGCGTCGAGCTTCACCGTCGCGCCGTCCTGCGAGGTGATGCGCGCACCGCCGACGCCGTAGAACGCCGCCGACGGATTGGTCACCTCGATGAACGAGGCAAAGCCGATGCCGCGATAGACGCCCTGCTTGCGCAATTTCGCCTGCTCGGCGCGCAGGCCGGCGTAGTTCATCATCGCGTCGAGATGCGCCAGCGCCTCGTGGTGCGACAATTTCTCGAATTTGAGCCCCGCCGCCGACTGCGCCGGATAGGCGTCGTCGGGAAAGAGGTTGCGCCGCCGCAGTTCCAGCGGGTCCATGCCGATCTTGGCCGCCGCGAGCTCGACCAGGCCCTCCGTCACCACCACCGCAATCGGATGGCCGACGGCGCGGTACTGGCACATGACATTCTTATTGGTGAACACCACGCGCGCCTGCGCCCGGTAGTTGCCGCAGGTGTAAGGCCCGCCGACGAGGTTGACGACCTGGTTCGCCTCGATGCCGGAGGTGCGCGGATAGACGGAGTAGGGGCCGATGCCGGTCAGGTCGTCGATCTCGAAGGCGGTGATGGTGCCGTCCTTGTTGACGCCGATCTTCGCCTTGATGCGGTGGTCGCGCGCGTGGATGTCGGTGACGAAGCTCTCCAGCCTGTCGGCGACGAACTTGACCGGGCGCTTGAGCATCTTCGACAGCGCCACCGCTGCCATCTCGTCGGCGTAGGTGTGCACCTTGATGCCGAACGAGCCGCCGACGTCCTTGGTCAGCACGCGCACCTGGTCATGGCGGAGGGCGAGGTGCTTGGCGAACAGGTCCTGCATCATGTGCGGCGCCTGCGTGCCCTGGTAGACGGTGAGGCGCTGCTCGCCTTCGTTCCAGTCGGCGACGATCGAGCGCGGCTCGTTGGTGACGCCGGTGTGGCGGCCGGTGACGAAGGTGGTCTCGACCACCGCGTCGGATTCGGCGAAGGCTTTCGTCGCGTCGCCGACCTCGAGCTTCCGCTCGAAGCAGAGATTGTCGCCCAGCGACGGCTGGATCACTGGCGTCTTCGGATCGAGCGCCGTCTCGGCGTCGGTCACCGCCGGCAGCTCGTCATACGTGACCGCGACCAGCTCGCAGGCATCCTCGGCCTGCGCGCGCGTCTTCGCGACGACCGCGCACACCGCCTCGCCCTGCCAGCAGGCGCGCTCGACGGCGATGGCGTGCTGCGGCGCCGATTTGAGGCCCTTCAGATGCGTCAGCACCGCGACCCACGGCGTCATCACCTCGGCGAGCTCGGCGCCGGTGACGACGGCGATCACGCCCGGCGCCTTCTCGGCGGCGGTCTTGTCGATCCTGACGATGCGCGCATGCGCGTGCGGCGAGCGCAGGAAGGCTACGTGCGCCATGCGAGGCAGCACGACGTCGCTGACATATTGCCCGCGCCCCTGCGCCAGCCGCGCGAGATTCGGCCGCGGCACCGATCGGCCGATATAGGAGTTCGGCCGGTCGAGCGCTGTCAGGACGGGCGGGAAGTCGTCGGCGATTTTCATGAAAGGCTCACAAAAACCGCGACGGCCACAAAATCGTGCGCCACATGTGCGCCGACGGCGAATTGTCGAGGCCGAGGCCTTCCTTCGGCTGCCTGAAGTTGCGGCCGATGATATCGACGAAGTCGTCGAGATTGACCTTGGCGTTCGGGTCGAACGCGTAGATGTCGTTCATGCAGATCAGCCGCGAGGTCATGTACCATTTGTGCGCCCGCGCGCGCTTGTACTCCTCGACGATGTAGGGCTCGGGCGTGTAGTCGGGCCCGAACAGGGTCTTGTAGAGATCGGGGTAGCCGTAGCCGACCGACTCGTCGGGGAAGAAGCGCAGCGCCTGATGCATGCGCACCGCCCACGAAATCTCCTCGTCGACGTAAGGCTCGATCATCTGCGCGCCCCAATAGCCGTGGTCGCAGCGGATGAAGGAGACGATGGCGATGTCGTGCACGAGGCAGGCCATCACCACCTTCTCCGGCTGGCCGGTCTTGAGCGCGTGATTGGCGCTTTGCAAAAGATGCGCGGTCGAGGCGAAGCGGTGGCGGAAATAGTCGACGAGGGTCGGCTTCTCCGGCATCGGCGGCAGGCGCGGATCGGCGCCCATCAGGAAGTGCTTGCCCGGGTTCTTCGCCAGCAGGTCTGCGCCCACGTCCATGCGGCGCTCGCCGTCGGTGAGATAAGAGAAGGTCGAGCGCGACAGGATGCGCTCCATCTCGTGCATCTTCTCTTCCTCGAGCGCGTCGGCGCGCTCGGACATCGACATCGAGTGCGCGTGCTCGTTCATGGCTCACCTTCCCTTGGCGCGCTCTTGCGCCACCGCCTCGATGGCATCGACGATCGCCTGATAGCCGGTGCAGCGGCAGTAATTACCCGAGAGATGCGCGCGGATCGCTTCGCGTGAGGGTACGCCGCCCCGGCGCAACAAGTCTTGCGCCGCGACGATCATGCCCGGTGTGCAGTAGCCGCATTGCAGCGCGTTGCGCGCGACGAAGGCCGCCTGCAAATCGGCGGCCTCGCCGCTGTCCGACAGCCCCTCGATGGTTTCGACCGTGGCGCCGTCGCATTGCACCGCCAGCATCAGGCAGCCGCGCACGATCTCGCCGTTGACGCGCACGGTGCAGGTGCCGCAGACGCCGTGCTCGCAGCCGACATGCGAGCCGGTGAGCACGAGGCCGTCGCGCAGGAAATCGACCAAGGTCGTGCGGGCGTCGACGCGCTCGCTGACGCGCTCGCCGTTGACCGTCAGGGTGATGTCGAGCGCAGTGCCGGTCATCCTTGCGTTCCCATCAACTGCTTCGCCACCCGCCGCAGCAGCACGCCGGCGAGGTGCTTCTTCTCGGCGCCGGTCGCCTGAATGTCGTCATGCGGTTCGAGGTCGAGCGCGCCGACCGCCGCCTCGACGTCGCCGCTTTCTAGCACGGCTTCCGCCTTGCGTGCGCGCAGCGCCGTGTTGCCGACGCCGAAATAGGCGAGCCGCACGTCGGCAAGGCCCTTGCCCTTGGCGCGCGCCGTCGCCGCCAGGCCGACGATGGCGTAATCGCCGTGCCGCCGCGCGAGCTCCGCGAAGCCGGTGCGGGTGTCCGCCGTCGCGGCCGGAATGCGGATGCCGGTCAGCACCTCGCCCGCGCCGAGCGCCGTCTCGTAGAGATCGGTGAAGAAATCGTCCGCCTTGATGCGCCGCGCGCCCTTGGCGCCATGCGTCTCGACTTCGCCGCCGAGCGCCAGCAGGCACGCCGGCAGTTCGGCCGCGGGATCGGCAAAGGCGATCGAGCCGCCGATGGTGCCGCGGTTGCGTATGGCGGGGTGCGCGATGTGCGGCATCGCCTGAGCGATCAGCGGCGCGTGCCGCGCGATCGCCTCGGAGCGTTCGGCCTGCGCGTGCCGCGTCAGCGCGCCGATCGCGACCGTGCCGTCTTTCGCCTCGATGCGGTCGAGGCCACCGATGCCGTTGATGTCGATCAGCAGCGCGGGCGCCGACAGCCGCATGTTGAGCGTGGCGATCAGGCTCTGCCCGCCGGCGAGCAAGCGCGCGTCGGCCTGCGCGGCGAGCAGCGCCACCGCCTCGTCGAGCGAGCGGGCTTTTTTGTAGGCGAACGGCGCCGGCTTCACGGCTCCTCCTTAGATTTTTCCGGCATTGTGACGCAGCGGCGCGCAAGGTCAATGCAGGTCTGCCCCCACTCGCGGGTCCTGCGCGCGGCGCGTATAAAGGCGCGCAACAAACGGGGGGAAACGATGGCAAACGCATTCGCCGGCAAGGTCGTGGTGGTCAGCGGCGGCAGCCGCGGTATCGGCCGCGCCATCGCCGCCGCCTTCGCGGGCGAGGGCGCGCAGACGGTGTTGGCGGCGTCGAGCGCGGCCAATCTCGCCGAAGGCGCGAAGGCGGTCGCCGCGGCCGGCGGCCCGGCGCCGCTCACGGTCGCCGCCGACCTGCGCACGCTTGAAGGCTGCGAACAGGTGTTCGCCGAGGTCAACGCGCGCTTTTCGCGCTGCGACGTGCTGGTCAACAATGCCGGTGCGACGCGCGGCGGCGATTTCTTCGCGCTGCCGGACGACGCCTTCATCGACGGCTTCGCGCTCAAGTTCTTCGGCGCGGTGCGGCTGACGCGGCTATTCTGGCCGCTGCTCAAGGCCGCGCACGGCAGCATCGTCAACATCGTCGGCGGCGCGGCGCGTACGCCGGGCGCCGACTTCCTGATCGGCGGCTCGGTCAACGCCGCCTTCGCCAATTTCTCGAAGGGGCTTGCCGCGCTCGGCAACCGCGACGACGTGAACGTCAACGTCATCCATCCCGGCATGACCGAGACCGGCCGCATGATCCAGTTGTTCGAGCAGTTCGCCAAGGCACAGGGAAAGACGCCGGAGCAGATCAAGTCCGAGCAGTTGTCGAAGACCGGCATCCGCCGCATCGCGCAGCCGGAGGACGTCGCGGCGCTGGCGCTGTTTCTGTGCGGGCCGCCGGCGCGGCACATCCAGGGCACGGCGATCGCCGTCGATGGCGGCACGACGCCGGGGTATTACTGAGCGTCTTATCCCTCCCCCGCTTGCGGGGGAGGGATAACAAAGCACTACCCCTGTATCTTCCTCACAATCTCGATCGCGCGCCGCAGCAGCGTCATCGACGCCTCCAGCGTGCGGAAGGCCGCGTGCGCGGTCAGCGTCACGTTCGGCAGTTGCGCCAGCGGATGATCGGCCTTGAGCGGCTCGGTGTGAAACACGTCGAGGCCGGCGTGGCGAATGTGACCGCTTTTCAGCGCCGCGATCAGCGCCGCCTCGTCGGCCAGCGCGCCGCGCGCGGTGTTGACGAGCAGCACGCCCGGCTTCATGCGCGCGATGCGCTTTGCGTCGAGGAAGCCGCGCGTGTCGTCGTTGAGCACGAGGTTGAGCGAGACGACGTCGGCGCGCGCGAGCAGCGTGTCGATGTCGACGAGCGGGCAGGGCGCATCCGGCTGCGGCGTGCGATTAAAGGCGATCACCTCCATGCCGAGACCTTTGGCCATGCGCGCGACCTCGCGGCCGATGCCGCCGAGGCCGATGATGCCGAGCGTCTTGCCGAAGAGCTGCATGCCCTCCTGCGGCGTCCACGCGCCGCCGCGCATGGCACGGTCCATGCACGCCACGTCTCGCGCGGCGGCGAACATCAGCGCGATGGTGTGCTCGGCCACTGCAATGTCGCCATAGCCCTTGATCGTGTGGACGGTGACGCCGCGCGCCGCGAGCTCGGCGACGTTCATGTAGCTCGCAGCGCCCGTTCCGAGGAAGACGATGTGCTTTAACTGCGGGCACTGCGCGACCAGCTCGGTCGGCATGTAGGAATGGTCGTCGAGCGCGATGTCGTAGCCGGCGATCACGTCGGGAAGCTCCGGCCCGACGCGCACCGTGCGGTTGACGGTGATCGCGGGGTCGTCCGGGCGGATGACCTTGTCCCAGATCGGCGCGAGCTGGTCGTTGCAGTCGATGAAGATGGATTTCATGGGTCGCCTTTATGAGGTGGCGGAGGCGTTGCCGCAAGCACGCTTCCCCTCTCCCCCAAGGGGAGAGGGGATGAAGAGAGTGCGGCTCGTCCGAAGGCAATCGCGGGAAAACTACCGCGCCACGATCGGTTGCGCGGCGAGCTTCGGTTCGCGCACGGCGACGTCGACGAAGCGCGAGCCCTCCTCGAACCACGACTTCGGCGCCGGGTGGCCCCACAAGGTCTGCCGCTGCGGATCGGTGAGCGACCAGCGCAGCGGCTTGAGGTCGGGATCGACGGTAAGATAGTCGGACGTGAACAGTTCGACGCGGTGGCCGTCGGGATCGCGGACATAAAGAAAGAAGGCGTTGGAAATGCCGTGCCGCCCCGGCCCGCGCTCCATGTTGGCGAGGAAGCCGGACGAGGCCATCACGTCGCAGATGTGCAGGATGTCGAGCGCGCCGGCGGCCCACAGTCCGACATGATGCAGGCGCGGGCCGGCGCCGTTGGTGAAGGCGAGGTCGTGCACGTTGCCCTTGCGGTGCATCCACACCGCCCACAGCCGCGGATCGGCGTCGTCGTCGGTCTCGGTGTATTCGGTCAGGCGGAAGCCGATGTCGGTGTAGAAGTCGTAGGAGGCCTGCACGTCGGGCGTGAAGCAGTTGATGTGGTCG
>Ga0134125_10002368_pt1 | contig 22433 bp, 23 predicted proteins | sample KB31751_FD_96464 | JGI IMG/M metagenome (GOLD analysis project Ga0134125, IMG submission 96464) | Terrestrial soil microbial communities with excess Nitrogen fertilizer from Kellogg Biological Station, Michigan, USA - KB3-175-1 | ecosystem: Environmental > Terrestrial > Soil > Unclassified ... | reverse complement strand
GTTCGGTAAAACCGGCAGAGGTCTCGCTTTGAGGTCGTTTTGAGACCCAGAGGAGACAAGCCGCTTGCCTGTTCGTTGCTGCCGTTTTTGCCAGCAATCCTTTGAAGTCTCAAAGTACCGGCCGCAACAAACTGTTTGCGGCGCAGCCAAGTGTCAGCGCCAGCGCTGCACCGATTATCACCGGCAGAAGCTGGTCGCCGATCCTGAGTACGCCCAAGTAGTTCGCGATAGCCAGCGGAAGTGGCGGGAATCCCACTCGAGCTATCAAACGCAGTACCGGGAAACACATCCAGAAACAGTCGAGCAGAACCGGCACAAGCAGCGGCAACGGGATAGCAAGCGCCGGATGCGAAATTGGCTCATTAAATGCAGCCGAACTGGGCCAGTCGACCGCTCTCCTGTTGAAAGCTCCGCTCCAAGCTAAGGAACAACCTGCCCGAAGATTCAGACGGGCCCCTATTCGTGACAACGTGATTTCGTTTCGCGTTGTATAGTTCTGGGCGGTACTACGCCCTGTGGGTGACTGGCGGCTTGAAAAACCTTTCGGCAGAATGGAAGCAGGTTCGGGTTCCTATGGGCCCGGAGCCTCTTGCTTGTAACCCAAAAGCTTTGGGCTGCGTGCGGTTGCGGAGGAATCGTCGCGGCCCGTTTTTCTATGAGCTTGGTGCCCTGCTGGATTGGGACTGCATCAACGGCGCTTAACCACGTTCAAGCCCTGCTCAGCCCAGTTCGCCTAAGCTAACGGAATCCGCCCAATAAGTAGAAGATGATTACGATCAGCAAAATAGTGCCTAAGCCGATCCCTGCGCCTCCGCCGTAACCCCACCGACCGTAGCCGTAGTATCCACCACCGCTTCCCAAAAGCAGTATCACGATGATAAGTAGGATCAACACGCCGCATAATGGAAAGCATTTATAGGGCCACTGGCCCGAAGCGTACAAACAAATCAATTGGACGCTTTAGCGATACTCTCGGTAGAAAATACTACAAGCTATTGGCTTGTATGTTGTAGGAAGTTCGCGGCGCAGCCGAGGCCGGTTGCATAGCCATACTTGGCGCAAGCCGGGCAAGAGCTGCGTTGGCGCGTTGTCGTACGACGTTCTTCGCGAGTGCCATTGAACTATTCCAGCGAGCTACGCTAAATCCCGGCTCGAACTCGGCTTAAGCACACCGGCGAAGCTCCTGCTTCGTCTACTCGGGCTGGGTTGGAGCGATGCTGCACGGGATGCTTGTGAAGAGATAAGCTTCGTGATTGCTGCCGCGCCCGTCGTGCATCTGCACCGGAACCGTTGTTTCGTCGGCTTGCAGATACGATGCGTTCAGCAGATCCTTGCGCATCGCGGTGATCACTGGCTGCAGCAGTTCGCCCACACGCATCACGCAGCCATCCAGCGTGGCGCGCCCGATCTCCAGGCCCGCTTCGCGCTCCAGGATCGCTGCCTGGCGATAGAGTGGCAGGTGATCGCAATACTTCGAAACCACCGTGTCGATCACCACTGCATCGCTCGCCAGTCCCTTTTCCACAATGCGCGGGTTTAGCGGCGCAATCATCACCGTGCCTTGTTCGCAACCGCGGCAGGCGCGCTTCTTGCGCTTGATCACCCGAACCAAGTAGCGAGCCGGCTCCACATCGAGCTGTTCACTGACGTCATAACCGATGACCGCTGTTTCGCGCCCACAGCAGGTGCAGGTCTGCTCCTGACAACAAAGGACCTTCTCTACTCGCGGCAGATGCTCCGGCAAGCGCTCACGGCCCGGATGCGGTTTGCGTTCGCGCGGCGGCATCTTCGCCACCGGCTCGCGACGTGCTTCGGCTTCTACTTCGTCGGCAGTCGCTCCCGGCTCTTCGTCGGCCAATAACTCCAACTGCAGATTGCTGAGCGTCTCGCTCTGAGGTCCCAGCATGCGAGTGCGCTGTTGGCGAAGCCGCTCTTCAAGCACCTGGATTTTCAACTGCGCCCACTGCAGTTCGCACTCCAGGTGTGCGATGCGAAGTTGAGGATCGGGAGCGCCCAAGGGGGAGTTTCATAATAAGCGAAAAGGCCCGTAAATGCTAGTGTTTTCTCACTGTGAACGCAGTGTTTTTGAACGCACGCGATCCATCGGAAATGTTCTACGCGGCTGGCGCCCTACGATGCCAATTGCGTCGTGGCCGCGCTTCGGCCAGATCCACTCCATTCACCAGCATGGCCAGTTCTTCGGGGCGCATCAATACCGTGCATGCACCACTTGTTTGCGGCCAGTGGAACCGTCCGCGCTCCAGCCGTTTCGCACAGACCCATAAGCCGCTGCCATCCCAGACCAACGCTTCAATCTGGTGTGCCTGCGATTGGTGAACAGAAACAAGTGCCCGCTCAGCGGATCCTGCCCGAACTGATCCCGCACCAGGCCGAACAGTCCTTCGAAGCCCTTGCGCATGTCCACCGGCTCGCTGCCGAGATAGATCTTCGTTGCCGGGCCGCGGCCGAACATGTTTACGCCGCTTCAACAATCCGAATGAGCCGCGCCATCTCGGCACCACCGAAACTCCATCCACTCTCGATGCGCCGCCCATTGATCAGCACCAACGTGAAGCCCCCTTGCGGATCGGCAGCAGCCGCTTCCAGTTTCATTTTCACCAGTTGCGATGCTGCCACTCTTCGCGCCGCTGCCGCTTTACGTATGGACCGTTGCCGGTAATAATCCAACGTCGTCACCGGCATCCCTTCCGACAATATCCCTGACGCGACAGTCCGCTTTCTTTGTACCCCTTCAGCAGCCGTTCCACTTCTTCCGCCGTTCTCTTTCGCATCCCGCCATCTAATCAGCTTCTGCATCTCAGCTCAACAGGGATTCGTCAGACGCTTACCATTGATCGAGCGCCAGACTCTCAATCTCTTTGCGTCCCTTCACATTCCACAGCTTTGACTTTCGACAGACTCCTTGGCCCATCGCTAGCGCATGAAGTGCCCAAAGCGACAGAAGGTGGATGCCGGTCACATAGAACCGGCTTTGGATTGCCTGCAAGGGAAACGCACGTGGGACGGCGACCAGAATCTGGTCGAAGCTACGGGTATCGGAGCGGCACGACGAGCAGTTTGCCGGGCCGATCATGAAGTGTCCGGGAAATCGAAGGCGAATGCAGGCGCGGCCCTATCGGAGCAATCGGATGCAAGGCTTTCTCCCGCTCGGCGGCTCGGGCACATGCTTCTTCAAAATCCCGATCTCGATGTGCGCGGTCACGATAATAGACGTTCAAACAGGCGGAAACACATGACATGATCATCAGGAACGGGAGACCATGGATGAGAATGTCTATTGTATGAACGCCCGTTTCAAAAGTTTGGGGCAGCCGATTGATGCCGCTGCCATCGCGGGGGCGAAGGAAGCGCGGCTGCCTTTTTAATTTGCATCAAGCTTTTTAATTTGCATCAAGAAAGTGGCAACAGAACGGTGTTCTCAGGGTCGGATTTTCGCGTAGCCCTACCCGGTGCATTCCATTTTTGGCCGACCATAGCACAAGTCTGGGCGGGCCTGCGCCAGGTCCCGCAATAACAGCGGGAGATCCGGAGATCCCGGTGCACGAGCGCCACCAGACTGTTCCATCGCTGGAATATCTGATGAAATCGTTGGCATCGAGCGCTGCGCCTCCGCCGTCACCGTTCGATGACTGCAACACTCGTTTTTTGCGCAGGCACGTTTGCGCCCAGAGTGCACCCGTCGTATCAGGGCGATTGGGAGGACCCGGCGTCGAAACATGAGGCTCGTCCCGTTCCAACACCCCATTCGCGAGACTAGAACAACTCGATAGCGGGAAAGCTGCATGACATAAAATGTCGGAGCGTACCCACCGCGAATCGCACCAAACGGATGATATCGGCCACCTCGAAAGGTGGCTGATTCATCTCTTACGCAGTTTGCGTGACCGGTTCACGTGATCCAGACTGGAGAGTTCGACTTTGTCGAGCGGTGTGCCTGCCGCTCAGAGAAATGAAGATACACGGTTCTCAAGAACGGTTTTCCAGGTCTGCGAGGGCGGTTTTCTCCGACGAATGATGTATTTGCTTACGCTTGTTTCTCCGATATCGATTCCAACGCCCGGCCTCCCCGGGTTGCCGCGCCGAATCTTCCAGGTCCAGAACAGACAGAAGCCTTTGCGGTGCCAGGCAATCACCGTTGCTGGTGACGATGAAGATACTAGACCGCCATTCCCTCCAGACGCCCGACAGCCAAACCTACAGGAGTCGATCAGCCGTTGTCAACTTCGGCCGCTTCACAGATCGTTGTAGAACGCCGAGTTGGTGACGTAGGGCGAGGATCTCAACCTGTAGCTGATCGGCTCCGGAAGGATACCAAAACAGTCGCAAACAGCGCCGCAATTATGGGCACGCACGGGAACCGACGGAAGAATGACAATCCTCAATTTATCAGTCACTTCAAGGTTTACGAGAACCACGGTAGGCGGCTGCTGAGATGTGGCAAAATCGCTTTATCGAGAGTTCTGCGCAACAAACGAATCAACCCTACTCACCACTGCGTCGCAGCTGATTTCCGCGATCAGAACTACCGTCCAGCTTGCGGAAATCGTGAGCATTACAGAGCGATCGTTGATTGTGAAAGTTTCGATTAATCGCTTCAACAACATCTGCTCGATCCGGCGGCGAACCTTTGCCTCAGGCTCCCCCGTCTCGAATAACGCAAGAAAAGAAGACTCGTTCCACCTGAATAACCGGTCTTCGCCCAAGAGCGCGCCCGCCAACCTCCTTTCAAAGAGGGCTATGATCTGATTACCGATGTCATTCCCGAAGCGGGAATTAACGTAACGAAGCCGGTCCACAACGAATACGGCCGCAAGTGAGTGGCTGCCATGTTGCTTGCTGCTTCTGATCGCAGTCTCGGCCTCAGAGCGTCCCGCTATTACATCGGTGAAAGGAAGTTGCTGTTGAGCGATATCCGCCGCATCGCTTAACCGATTTTCCAGAGTCGCTGTCGGCAGGTCCACCATTGATTTGTGTCTTGCATTTCCCTGGCCCTCTGTAATTTCAGTTCGAATCGTTTCGAGGCAGTCCGCTATCCTTTTTTGCAAGTCCTTGATGTCTTCCAGACTTGAGGCTTTGCTGATGCTCCAATCGATTTCGCGCAGCGCCATCGAGTGTGCTGCTGTCGGCGAAAGATCGATTATGGTCTCGGTCAGCATCCGGGACAGTGCTTGCAGCTCCAGATGCTGTGCCTTAATGAGCTGGCTCGTTCGGAAGCCATAATCGTACATCGCCTTGGTCGCGACGCCTACCGCTGTCAGAATCTCCTCTAGAGGGGTTTCTTCGGTAATTTTTGTCAACAGCGCATTGATGGTGGTCCGAAAAGACTGATATTCCTGCTGTTCAGCCTCCACCGCGTGAAGCCCGATTGCTTGCAGCAGAAGCCGGGACATTCGCAAATCGGTCTGGGCTGCCTTCTCTATCGAAATGAATCTCTTTAGGGGATTTCTCACCATTGCAGGCCTTCTTACGCTGGACCGTGATATTCCCGGAAGACCACCAGCACGCCTCTCACGTCACCAGACTCAGTCACAATAGAAGTGGCGCTTTCCTCTATTACCATTTCCATTCCGCTGCGACAGACTAACACATGTCGAAATTTGACGCTGGTCGCTGTTTTTCCATGTAATAGGCGAGTGATAATGCATTCGGCAGGTCGTCTTGTTTCGGGATCGAACACTTCAAAAATCTCGGAGAGGTCGCGACCCAACGCTTCCCTTTCTTTCCATCCGGTTAGTTGTTCGGCGACCAAGTTCACAACCTTGATGGCCCCGGTTACATCGGTCGCGATCACGCCGTCGGTAATGCAGCGAAGAGTAGTGGCAAACCATTGCTGCTCATCCCGGAGCCGGCAATCCATCTCAGCTTTGTAGATCGCCATCTGCAAAGCACTATGCACTTCCCGTTCCTGAAACGGTTTATGCAGATACCCGAAGGCTTCCGTTGTGCGGGCTCGTCCAATTGTCTGCTCGTCTGAATTCCCCGTCAGATATATTACCGGAATGCCCGTTTTTTGCCGAATTAGCCCAGCAGCTTCGACTCCGTCCATGGCTCCTTCGAGTTGAATATCCATCAGCACGACATCGGGCTTTGTTCTTACGGCAAGGTCAATCGCCTCTTCGCCCGAACTTGCTATTCCAGCAATAGAGTAGCCGAGCTTTCGTAGTTGATATTCGATCACCGCTGCGTTGACGAACTCGTCTTCAACGATGAGGATCTGATCAGTTTGGGGCATCGTGTATTTATGCGATCGAAAGGTATTGCTACTCCACTCATCGGCCTCACACATTAGATAATGCGGCTTAGCCACCTTAACCGGGAATTCTCTCAGGAATATAGCCACACTCGCCCACCTCTAGATATGCGGCGATTAGAGAGAAGATCCATTCTGCCGATACTTTTAAAGAGGCCAGCAAGTGTCAAGCCGCTCTTTCAATATCTGTATAAAAAGTGCGCTGGTTGTTTTGGTCGGCGCCGGAACCCTTGTGGCGCAATCAACCGAGTTTGCCATCGAGGGGCGGCCGGTTCAGGTCCATGGCTTCGCATCACAGGCATTTGCAGCTTCGGATGGAAACAACTATCTTACGATGGACACACGCACCGGCACCTTTTCGTTTACCGACTTCGGAGGAAACATTTCGGTCCAAGTAACAGGGAAATTTCGCGTCGGCGCGCAATTCTACGATCATAATATTGGGCAGTTAGGAAGGTGGCATCCGCAACTGGATTGGGCTGACGGTGATTACAGGTTTAAGGATTGGCTAGGTATTCGAGCTGGAAAGGTCAAGACTGTACTTGGCTTATATAACGACACCCAGGACATGGAATTCCTCCATACCTGGGCCATTCTTCCGCAATCAGTGTACCCGCTTGATCTTCGTTCATCGACGATCGCGCATGTTGGCGCAGACTTCTATGGAGATATAGGCCTGAATCAACTCGGTACTTTTTCTTACACCGCTTACGCTGGATTTCAGCCGAACGATCCCTATGGCGGTTGGGTCTATGGTTTTAAACCATACGGCATAAACCTAACGGCACTAGACGGCAGGTTAGAGGGAGGCGATCTTCGTTGGCGGACCCCTGTGCAGGGCCTCCTTGCCGGAGTGTCTTACATGGATGAGGAGCTTCATATAAAAGCGACAATTCTGTCCGCTTTCTCATTCAACGCGGTATCGAACAAGGACGAGACATCGCAGTTTTACATTCAGTACATGCGTAACAGGCTGACGTTAAATGCTGAATACCGTAAAAACTTGCTGGGCCTGGAAAAATTTATTATGGATAGCCGGAGCTTATACGGCTCGGCGAGCTACCGAATCTCAAAGCGCTTTGAAGTCGGAACATATTATTCGCGTTTCTATCCGAACTGGCAGGACAATCTAAGTGATCCGGCGAATCACATTTACGACAAGGTCGCGACCGTGCGTATGGATCTCACGAATCATTGGGACCTGAAGATCGAAGGCCACTTCATGAATGGCTCCGCGGCAGGCGACGCGCTCAGAGGCTTCTATCTGCGAGACAATCCGCAAGGACTTAAGCCCACGACGAACCTGCTCGTCATAAGAACGGGCGTCGAGTTCTGAGGGCGCCCCGCGGCATTCCTGGAAAAGCGAGACCTCGATGAAATTGATGAAATCGTTTATCGCTCTCGCTCTGATCGGGATGGCCGCGGGGGCGAATGTTCCCACGAGGGGGATCAAGATCATTGCCAATCTCGAAGTTGACGCTTCTGAAATTTCACGCGACGAACTGAGCCGCATTTTTTTGATGACCAAGACCTCGCTCCCGAAAGCTAGCCATGTCGAACCCGTTCTGGAGAAGTCTGGTCCGGTCCACGATGTGTTCATACGAGAGTACATGGGCAGAACCGAGGCGGCACTTATGACTTACTACCGCAGCTTGGTATTCACGGGCAAGGCATCTATTCCGAAAACGTTCAATTCCGACCCCGAGGTGGCCGAGTATGTGGCCAGGACAAAGGGCGCCATCGGCTACGTCAGCGCAAGCGCCAGCACCCCCGGTGTGAAGACTCTAACGATAAAGTGAGCAACCAAAAATGAAGCGACTAACGATCACGACGAAGATTTGGCTCAGCATCGGAATCTTCGTGCTCGGCTTCATTTTATCCACGATTCTCGTGCAGGTGCAAGGCGTCAGCCGGGAGCGAGATCTGCGGATGACATCGGAAGCTTTGTTTCCGGCGGCGCAGAACAGTCAGGACGCCGCGACATCGTTTCTCCGTGGAATAAGAGCGTTCGAGGATGCTGCGGTCATGCAGGACGCCTCGGGGCTGGAAAGGGCCGCGCAAGAGGGCAGCCGTGCCGTAGAAGATCTAAAAGCGATCGCCTCGACAAGCGGACTCGCCAGAGAACGCGCAGCTAAGGCCAAAGAACTTGCTGTAGACATAGGAAACTTCCTCCCCCAGGCACAGAGCACTTACCGAAGCGTAGTCGAAAACCCGACGAGCTTAACGGCAGATACACAAATCCGCGTGCGCGCGCTAGCTGCGCGCACCAATCTTATCAACACGCGCTTGCGAATACTAAAGGGTCAATTCTCGAACGATCTGCACTATCAGTTGAGTACTCTTGAATCCCGCTCAGCCCAGCAGCGCTGGGGTGCTCTGGTTGTGCTGGGAATCACGCTGATTCTCGCGGCTTTCATGGTGAATTTCACCATTCATCGCGCCGTCACCAATCCCATCCTCAAGATCAACGCCGAGTTGACTCACGCGAAAGAACGCGCGGAGGAGGCGAATCGCGCGAAGAGCGAGTTCCTCGCGAATGTGAGTCACGAGATTCGAACCCCGATGAACGGGATCATCGGTATGACAGAATTAGCGCTCGGAACCGACTTGACGCAAGAACAGCAGCATTTTTTATTGGTGGTCAAATCGTCGGCCGACTCTCTTCTGACGCTCATCAACGAGATCCTGGATTTTTCAAAGGCCGAGGCTGGAAAGCTAGATCTGGAGGAAATTGATTTCACTTTACGGGATAGTCTCTCTGAGGCCTTAAAAGCGCTTGGCGTACGGGCAGACGATAAAGGCATCGAGCTGGCTTACGATGTCGATCCTAAATTGCCGGACGCGTTAGCGGGCGATCCCACCCGTCTGCGGCAGATCATCGTGAATCTGGTTGGCAACGCAATCAAGTTTACCGAGCGGGGCGAAGTGGTCGTTCGTGCGCTGGAGGAATCTCGCCAAGCCGAACAGATCACCGTTCACTTTACCGTGATGGATACAGGTATCGGTATTCCCCTAGAGAAACAGCAAAGCATCTTTCAGCCATTCACTCAGGCTGATGGATCGACCACACGCAAGTACGGGGGAACCGGCCTAGGATTGACGATTTGTCGTCAAATAGTTGAAACAATGGGCGGCCGGATTTGGATAGAAAGTTCGCCAGGTAAGGGAAGTACCTTCCACTTCACGGTGCTTCTCGGACTGAGCTCAACCCCCGCCACAAAGTCGGGGAGTGCTGATTTCAAGAGCTTGGAAGGCACATCCGTGCTGGTTGTGGACGACAATCTGACAAATCGCACAATCCTGGGAAAAATGTTGACGCGTTGGGGAGCGAAGCCAGTGCTCACGGAAGGGGCTGCGGCGGCAATGGCGGCGCTGGAAAGCGCCGGACGTGCAGACGCACCGTTTAAGCTGGTCTTACTCGACGTATGTATGCCCGAAATAGACGGATTCGAGCTCTGCCACCGGATCCGGCATACTCCTGGCATTCCCGACATTACCATTATGATGCTGAGCTCCGTCGCTCGCCGCCGAGATGCGATCCGTAGCCGGGAATTGGGCATCGCGGCCTACCTGACGAAACCGATCGATTGGCGGGAATTGAGAAATGCTATTGCTTCGATCCTCACCAGGCGCATCGAGCCAATCCCCTCGAAGACTTCGGAAACCTCCGGCCCCCTGCCGGTGAGTGCTCGAAGGTTTCGCATTCTTGTTGTCGAAGATAATGAAGTAAACCAGGAATTGTCGCTTAGCCTTCTTAAGAAGTACGGCCATTCGGTTGCGCTCGCCAAAAATGGCCTCGAAGCCCTTTCAGCTCTCGGGAATGAAACCTTTGATCTGATCTTGATGGACCTGCAAATGCCATTCATGGGTGGGATTGAGGCCACGACCGCTATTCGGCAAGGAGAGCAGAGCACACGTAACCACATTCCGATCATCGCAATGACTGCTCATGCGATGAAGGGAGATCGGGAGAATTGCCTCGCCGCCGGAATGGACGGCTATATTTCCAAGCCAATCAGAGTCAAGGAGCTGTTCGAGACCATCGAGGCGGTAGCCGCATGCGAGAGCCCCGAACGGGAGACAGGGCCTGACCTTTTAGATGTGCGCGAGTCGCCGCTAGTGGACCGGCAAGGATTGCTCACACAAGTGGACGGGGACCTTGCTCTTCTGCAGAGGATGGTCTCCATATTTCTGGCGGATGTCCCGGAGAGACTTGGCGCGATTCGTGAGGCGGTTGAGTCGAATAACGCTGAAAGCCTCTTAAAACTGGCGCATAGAATGAAGGGCGCAGTCAGCAATTTCTCCTCGCAACCTGTCACCCGCGCGGCTTTACGCCTTGAAACCATAGCACGAGAAGGAGATCTTCCCAACGCGCGTGAGGCATATCGGGAACTGGAGAGCATGATCAAACGGTTGACGCCCGAGCTGGCGCGCCTGGCTGTCGTCGGCGCAAAAACCGATTCGGCACCAGTCAGAGCATAGTTGCGCAGTTATAAACTTCCGTAGAGCACACCATAGCCTGGATCTGCATAGCGGCGCTCGTGCCGTTTCTGATGCATGCCGCAGTGAGCGTTCCCGCCTCCGCCGAGGAACCCGTGGGCAAGGAATAAGCAGCCGCAAGTTCCTCTGCGGACACTCCTTCGAGATGAAAATCGTACAAACTGAAACCGAAGGACTTATTGGCGAGTAGCTTAACGCCGGGATTCATAGCGGCAACGTTCAGGCACTGTAGCCAGCCCGTGGCAATATGCCTGGCAAGCGATCTTTGTCAGAAAGTATTGGAGACGATTTCGGGGCGGGGTTTCGTGCGAAGCGTCAATGTCGGCTCAAAATAGCATCAGCTACGCCCGACTTGAGTTTGCTTCGGATTGCAAGAAGGGCCGTCTTTGTAGACGGCCCTGAGTATTTCTCGCGTGCCGATTGCGGCGATTAGGTCGCGCTCGCCCCTCGCCTGACGGGTTTATCGGTCTTTGCATAGTCAGCGGACGCTTCGCCACTCGAAGAGATGTCATCGGCTCCAGTCTCCTTGAGCAAATCTTTCGCTTTCCTAACCCACTCGCTGTCGTCACAGTGAACGGAGAGAAGAATCCCTCCTTCTTTGATTCGCCCCTCATAGCGTTTCGCCTCGTACTCGGGAATGCCCATGCCGACAAGTGCGCCGACAATGCCGCCCAGGACGCCGCCCGATCCGATGCCGGCCAGGGTCCCCATGATGGGACCCGCGGCGATGAGCGGGCCGACTCCGGGAATCGCCAAGGCGCCGATGCCCGCCAGAAGACCCAGCGTTCCGCCGATTGCACCACCCGTAACGGCGCCAGCAGTAGTGCCCTCCGGCGCCTTGGTCTCTTTTTTATGAGCGAAATCTTTCGTTCCCATATTGTCTTGCAACAGCACCGAAATGTCCTCGTTACGAAAGCCCGATGCGAGCAGCCGGTCAACTGTGTTCTCGGCCCTTTCACGCGAGGCATAGATACCGTAGACAGACGTATTCTTTCCTGCCATTAAAATTCTCCTTTATCTTTTTGAAATTCAGATTATTGTCGGGACTCTTGCAACACCGTCACTTCATTTGTGACGTTACCGTCGCCGGCGTATTTGCGTGCGTGCTCTTCAATGGTGCGCTTTTCCTCTTCAGAGCGGACCGAACCGCGAAGCGTAACCTTGCCGTTGTTAGCAATGATCTTTACATTGTGGCCATAGGTCGACAACGACTTGTCACGCACTATGTCCCGTCGGATGTGACGCATCATATCCCGATCGGACATATTGTTCTTCGCTTGATCGGCCGTGGGCCGTGAAGAATCGCGGTCCTGCTTATTAGTCGCACTGTTGTCGGGAGCGCGATTCTGCGCTGCTTGAATACCTCCCGGTGCCCATAGGGCTCCGGAAAGCGCCAACGCACACAGCACACTCCTAAATTGTGGAATCATATTTCTCCTTGTGTCAGATGGAGCACGGTAATGGCCAAGGCGCGCTTGCAGCCGCATACCGAGTAAGCTCCGTGCCTAACTATTTGAAGCTGCGGAGGCATTTCCCTGTGCTAGGAATCGCCCGCATGAGTAAATACCTGGGTTAGCCGCAAGTAATTTCTTCCTGGCAACGCCGTTAACACGTACTTTCGGGAAACGACAGGCACCATAAATCCCGGAACGGAGTCGCACTGATGTTGTTCCGAGGAAGAGTTCAGGAAATGATTGAGAAAACGTGGCGATCTACTAACAGGAGAAAAATAGGTGGCAACGAAGGGCGTAAGCAGTGTTCTTAACAAACCGATCGAAAGTTCAAACGATGCCGAGCAGGGGTTCCGGGCCGCCGCTGTTCTGGGTGGTGCCCCGAACCGATAGGCTGGAGGTACATTCTTCATGCAACAGACTACATCTCCGGGCAGGCCTCCCAACGAATCGTTATCGAATAGTGAGGCGCCTGTATCCGCAGTATCCTGGGCCGCTGTTATCGCCGGCGCGTTTGTGGCTGCGGCACTGTCGCTTACGCTGCTCGCGTTAGGCGCGGGATTTGGATTGCTGACCGTATCGCCCTGGTCGAGTGCCGGGGCATCAGCATCGGCGGTAGATGCAGCTGCAATCGTCTGGCTGATTGTGATTCAGATCGTGGCATCCGGCCTCGGCGGCTATTTGGCCGGCCGGCTGCGCACGAAATGGGCGGCGATTCACACCGATGAAGTTTATTTTCGCGATACGGCCCACGGATTTCTGGTGTGGGCGGTGGCAGTGGTGATCACGGCGGCTTTTTTGGGTCCCGCTGCGACGGCTCTGGTCGGAGGCGGCGCGAAAAGCACGCAAATGCCCGGTTCGGAGAATGGGTATTTTGTGGACACGCTATTCCGACCAGCTCCGGCACCGGCCGAGAACAGATCCGGTGCAGACGTGGAGAACGCCACGTCGCGTGGCGAGGCAGCGCGCATTTTGGCGAATGCCGTGAGGCAGCGAGACACCGCGACGGCTGACCGGGCCTATCTGGCTCAGATCGTTAGTGCGAGGACGGGGCTAAGCCAGAAGGACGCCGCGCAGCGCGTGTCCACAATCATTGAGCAAGCGCGACAAGCGGCCGATGCGGCTCGCAAAGCGACGGCGCGCCTCCTGCTCTGGATTTTTCTGGCGCTGCTGATCGGGGCGCTTTGCGCCAGCTATGCCGCCACTGTCGGTGGAAGACAGCGCGACCATTTGAAGCCGGTGTAGCGAGTGCCCGCCATAGTCGAATTCAGCTGAAAAGCCCAAGGGAGAGATTAAACATGCGGTCGATCATACTTTATCTACTCGGCGTGCCGATTCCGATCATTATCTTGTTAGCTCTGTTCACACATCACTGCTAGAGATCTCGGCGCCCGCCGCGTCTGTGATCACGGGAATGAGTGGCCGCGCGAGAATTCTAGTTCCGCTGAACAATAGGCTCCCGGTTGCGGACGTCTGCATTAGTTTCCACTTCGCGAAGCCCCAGTCCTCGTAATTGCCTGGCCTTACTTAAGGTGCAGTCTTCAGCTCTTGGAACATGATGGTAAAGGAAGTGCTTTTTAACATCAGAAGCTGCATCCGGCAGACTCGGAAATCGTCAGGCCCGACCGGTCGATTTACCCAAAGGGGGCATACCGCTGAGTAAAGCTTTGACGATGTCGCCGAGCTTCATAAATTCGTCGTATGCGGACGGTTTATGAAAATACCCGTCCGCGCCCAGATTTCTCATCTGCTCGCGATCCTGCACTGAATCGGATGTAGAGACAACGATGACAAGAGCATCTGCGCATCTGCGACTCAAGCGCATATGCTTCAACACATCGCCTCCCTGTTTTTTCGGAAGATTGATATCGAGAATGACGAGGGCGGGACAGGGCATGTCGGCCTGGGCATCGGCCCGATCGAAAAACCGTATTGCCTGTTCTCCATCTGTGGCGACATAGAGCGTAAGCGGGAGCCGGGTGGTCCCGATCGCCTCTTCAATTAGAAATACGTCCGATTCATTGTCGTCCACAATAAGCACATGAAAGTGAATACCGGCAGACGCTTCGTCAGACGGGGAGAGTAAAGCGGAAGATTGATCCTCGTCCGGGCTCGGATTCGACCCAGATCCGCCCGTGATACCGATCCACGATTCGCCGACAAATGGCCAATCCAATGCCGGTCCCTGAGTATTCACCGCTGGTGTGTAGACGCTTAAACAGTCCAAAAATGTTCTCCTTATACTCGGGATCGATGCCGATGCCGTTATCGGCCACCGAGAAAACCCAGTTTTCGCTCTGCCGCTCCGCTTCGACGTGCACGGCAGGCGGTCGTTTCGGGCTACGGTACTTCAACGCATTCCCAATGAGATTTTGAAACAGCTGCTGCAGATGTGTGCCGTTCACTGGCAGCGACGGCAAAGGACCGGTTGTTACCTGAGCACCGCTTTCCCCGATAGCACCCGAGAGATTCGCCAGCGCCGTTTTCAACGCCTCATTGGCATCGGTAACTTTCGGGGGCTCATCAAACCTCGTCGCCTGCGTATACGTCAGAAGATCACGTACAAGTGTTTCCATGCGCGTTGCGCCATTCCGCAGGAAGCTCATGAATTTCAGAGCCTCTCCGTCGAGGCTGTGGGCATGGCGCTTCATCAAAAGCTCGCTGTAAATTTTGATGCTGCGCAACGGTTCTTGCAGATCATGGCTTGCTGAAAAAGCGAACTGCTCGAGATCCTGGTTGGCCCGCCGAAGCTGATCCTCAACCCGTTTCTGTTCGTCGATATCCGTAGAAGTTCCGAACCATTTCACAACCTTCCCGGTTCCATCGCGGACCGGGAGCGCACGCCCGATGAACCAGCGCCAGCGATTTTCCCGTCGATCTCGAAAGCGGTATTCAACGTTGTAGGGTTGTCCCGAAGAAACCGCGGCGCCCCAGCTATCGCGGGTTCTCTGGAGATCCTCTGGATGCAGAATACGTTCCCAGTTCGTATCCCCGCGAGTCTCGCGGCCGAAGCCGGTAAACTCGTACCAGCGTTCATTAAAGTAATCCACGGAGCCGTCCGGACGAGCCGTCCAGACCATTTGCGGCATGCTATCCGCAAGTTGCCGGAACCGGGCCTCGCTCTCCATCAACTTCGCGCGGACGCGTTTGCTTTCGGTGATGTCGCGGGCGATCTTCGAAGCACCGATGATGGCGCCTTCCAGATCCTTCACCGGTGAGATGGTCAGCGAGATGTCAATCAGCGAGCCATTTTTCCTTCGCCGCACCGTCTCGAAGTGATCGACGCGTTCGCCTCTTCTAAGCCGGGCAAGAATATCGGGCTCTTCTTCTTGTCGGTCCTCCGGGATCAAAAGGCTGGCCACCGTCTGCCCGATCGCTTCTTCACCCGTATAGCCGAACAGGCGTTCCGCGCTCTTGTTCCAACTGGAGATAACGCCGTCGAGGTCCTTGCTGATGATGGCATCGTCCGATGAATCGACAACCGCACTCAACAGAAATGAGGAGCCTTCCGCGCGCTTGCGCTCGGTGATGTCGTGCGCCACAGCGAGATGGACAGTGGTTCCATCCGCATGCTGCAGCGGAGCGGCATGTGTCTCCATGTGGCGACGCGCGCCTTTTAGGCCCACGATTTCGAATTGAAGCGAGCCCCTTTTGCCACCGCAAATCATCTGATTGAACACTCGGAACCGTTCCTGGTCCTCCGGCGCAATCACATTGTATACACTTTGGCCGATAACGGCTGCCGGGCACGAAGCCCCAAGCATTTCCAGGCCCGGCGGATTCATGAACAGCAGCGTGCCGTCCGGCGCCACGACCTTTACACATTGGGGCGTCGTTTCGACAATCGCGCGGAACTGTTCACTTACTTCTCTGTGCGCATTCTTACGCTCGGTGATATCTATGAGGACGTTGATGCCGCCAACAACACGACCCTCGGCGTCGCGCAGCACCGCGGGATACGGTGTAAACCAAAACCGAGTTCCATCTGGCCGCTCGGCCATACATTCCATACCGGCTGGCGCCTCCCCGCCTGTTAGTGCAACGGCCATGGGGCACTGATCATCCCGTAGAGGCGTGCCGTCGCTAAGAAAGATTTTCCAGGTAACACACCATTGATCCGTGCCGATTTCTGGGCTACGCCCGGAAAGTTTCGCAGCAGCGGGATTGAAATACGTAAGCCGGCCGTGAGCATCGGTCATGTAAATGGCGACCGGCACGGCGTCCATAATTTCACCCAGAACTGTTTCAGATAAGTTGCTGTTGCGAGAGACAAAGGCAGAGAGTTCCCTGGCGTTGGTGAGAGTCACACTGCGCCGCCTTGTGTTATCGGATGACCCGACTTCTCCATTCGTTGTTCAAAAACCCGCCGGATCATCGAGCCTAGCTGCAGGAATTCGTCCAGCGTAGATGGCTTCTCAAAATACAGCATTGCGTCGTGCCGGAGCGCCTTCTCCTTTACGGCACTGGAACTCAGCCCAGTCATGACGATGACCGGCGTGTGTGCATAATGTTTGGTCGATCGCAGACGTGTGAGAACCTCATCTCCCTCGCAAATTGGCAGACGTAAATCGATGAGCAATAGGTCCAGGGGGCGAGCGTTCGGGTCCGTCTCGATCCTGTTTATAAATTCAATCGCCCGCGCGCCGTCCGAAACGATGTGGAGTGAGCAATCGATGTTGTGTTCCTTGAGAGCTTGGCGGACGAGTTCCGCATCACCCTCACTGTCCTCAGCGAGGAGGATTTCGAAAGGTTTTGTTTCAGTCGTCATATGTGCTCGAACCCCCGACCCCTCTCAACCTACTTCCGCCGCCTGCGACTGGTTTCGAGGAGCGTGCCGGTAATGTTCCGGGGCACCAGCCAAAACGGCGCGGCGAATCATAACAGCCAACTCTTTATTGCGTACCATATTCTAATCATCGCGAATCAGCGACCGAATGTATTCGCTGGGTGTGCTAAAGGGGTCTTCCCGCAGCTTCGGTTCGATAAACCTCTTCATCGTCCTCGGTAATGACATGGTGAGAGGTGCTTTATCCATGACTTGAGTTCGGTATAGGTGTTTGTGAACTCGTGTGACTATGTCGGTTCGAACGCCGCGGACTTGGCTTGCGCGGAGCTAAACCCAACAGTTTAGGCTTGAACGATAAAAAGCATCGTGAATGTCGCGATTCCTAAGCTGTCAGAAGTGCGAGGCTGTTCAACTCCGGTATCGGCGATACGAACGTCGCGGAAAACGATCTAAATGGCGAGAGTACGCCTTGGAGCAACCAGGAGGAATATCGATATGAGTACCGGGCATGCGACAGGATATGGCGAGCACGCGGAAGGACCCGTCGCCAGGAGCATCGAGCAGCAAACAGCCAAGCTGCCGTCTGATTTATTTTTGTGGGCAGCGTTCGGCTCCATTGCGGGATCGCTCGTATTTAAAATGACGGGAAAAGACCATCATGCGCTGTTTGTTGGACAATGGGCGCCAACATTTCTCATCCTTGGCCTATATAACAAGCTGGTAAAACTGCAAGGCTCTGAAAAAGCTTAATCAAGGGCCAGCCAATTGGTCCTCAGTCTGAAGATCGCGCGGTACAGTGAAATGGAAAGTCGATCCCTCACCGACGGTCGATTCTGCCCAAATCCGTCCACCGTGGTTTTCAACAATTCGCCGGCAGATTGCAAGGCCAACGCCAGACCCCGAATATTCCCGGCCGTGTAAGCGCTTGAAGGGAGCAAAAAGAGAACCCGCATATTGCTGGGCGAATCCGATGCCGTTATCTTGAACTGAAATGACCCAATATGTTCCCTCCGGCCGCGCGGATATATGAGCGGTCGGCTTTCGGCCAGGTGAGCGGTATTTGATGGCATTGCTGATGAGATTCTGAAATAGCCGCACGATTTGACTGTGTGCCGCAACAACTGCCGGCAGTGGATCGTGGGTCACTGCCGCGTCAGCCTCTTCTAGCGCAGCGGCCAATTGCCCAATGGCGGTTTCCACATCCTGGTCGAGGGACAGGCAAACGGGTGGTTCTTTTTCCGTCCCCACCCGAGCGTAGTTCAGCAGATTCTCAATAAGAGCTTTCATTCTGGAAACGGCTCTAATAATGAAGCGCAACGATTGAGTTCCCTCTTCGCTCAATTCGCTTCCATGGCGTCTGATAATTAGCTCCGCATAGCTGCTAATTGTTCTAAGTGGTTCCTGCAGGTCATGACTGGCTGCATAAGCAAACTGTTCTAAAGCGGAATTCGATTCGAGAAGCGAATCCTCAAGTTGTTTTCGGGATGTTTCGTCCGAAATTATTTTTGTGAATCCGATCAGTGTTCCGGTTGCATCGTATACAGCGCTCATTACGCCGTTCGCAAACAGTTCACTTCCATCCTTTCTTCGGTGCCATCGGATATCGGAAACACAGCCTTTTTCGCGTGCAAGGTCCATTTCCGATTCACGGAGTGCCACTGCCTTATCCGCCGGAATAAAGATTATCGACGTATCCCGACCCACCCATTCCTCTTCGGTATAGCCAAGCAAATGTTCTACACCTTTATTCCACGTCTTAATCCGGCCATCCACGCCAATAAAGAAGATTGCGTAGTCTCTTAATTGCCGAACCTGCAAGCGATAGAGTTGCTCAGAATCGTTTCCAACTGAATTATTGTTTTCCATCTAAACTCCTGCGAATGCCGTACTGTCATAACAGCAATCTTGCTGTTCCGAGATTTCAGTCCCTCACGCCCGCGTGAAGCGGTCGTGCCATTCACCGTAGCGAAACTAAACACCCGAGAGGCACTTTCACAGAAATCCTTCGCTAATCCTTGCTCACCAAATCGCGAACGAGGTTGTGCCAGTCCCGATTCGTTTCAGGAATAGCATGACAACACGATTTGAGACGGCAGGACCCGCTTGCGCCAAGAATCCATCACTGCCTATTAAGAGGGCGGCACTCTGCTATTTGAATTTCGAAGCAATCAGCTGGCGCGCCAAAAGAGATCAATCCGGGCGCTTCTTGGCAGGTCATTTCTAGGTACGTCGCGCCGGTCTTTTCAGGTAATTTCAGCTAGGATTTGGTGTGAGTATCGCATGAACTTTCCTCCTGAAGTGCGCGGGCCCATTGATAGGTATAGTGGGAGCCCGCATCATATCGCGTGGCCACGACCAGGACGCCGGCTTTCCTCACCTTCGGTTCGCTCCGACAGCGCGGTAGATCATATCGACTGGTCTTTCGCCTGCCCGTTCGGCCTGCTCCTCGAGGAAGCGAAAGAGCTTCGTCCGGAACTGTTCGTTCTCCCTCACCTCGTTCCAATACTGGACTGGCGTAAAACTTCGGCCCATGATGATAAGAACGGGCGATCCTTATGGGGGTGGCTGAAAACCCATTCTTTAAGGGCGCGCATCACAACGCCCTCATCGTCGGAACTCATGGGATCTACTCCTGCTTCGGCGGTGCCTTTTTCAGCTTGAGCGGTTTGAACACGACGATGCGATCAAGCAACACATAGCTCTTTGCCTGGCGGATCTCGCCGCCGCCGGGCGCCTTCTCGAAGCCCAGGGAATGGCGGCCAATCCGCTCCATGTCTTGGGCGTTCGGGCGATCGATGCAGACAGAGACTTTCGTTTCTTCGACACGCAGGTTAGACGTGCCGCGCACGGTGCCGCCACCAAGACTGGCGCTGATGTCCGGGCCCGGTATGCGCGTGCCTTTTTGCGCCCACTCGAGTTCGATTTCGCGCTCGCCGGGCACAAAGTTGGCAGCCGTGAAGATTGCTGTCGCGTCTGAGGCGTGGAACAGACGCGAGAGAAGACGGCGTAAGTCGCTCTTGCCTTGGGCGTGAAGGTTGCGGACCAGGTCGATATAAAGAGCATCCTCCGTAAAGAAACCGAGCACCCCTTCGAGGTCGCGGCGGGACCAGCATGCCGACCAGCGGACCGCATCGAAGAACCCATTGCCCGGCTCCAACGGCAACCATCGTGTTGCCATGCCGGCCTCATCCCGCTGCTGCTGTTGTTCATGAAGACGCGCGGTGAGCGCGGCGGCATGCAACCTGACGCGTTCCCAATCGAGATCCGCGGTCAGTACCTTGCTGAAAGCCTGCCTCATAGCGAAACGAAGCTCAGGACGGTCCGATTCCGAGCCCAAGTCGAGCGGATTGCACGGGTGCGAAGCTTGTTCAATGGCCCGCAGATCTGATTCCGCAATAAGTACCTCGGTGGCACAGAATTCAAGCATTCGCAAGAACACGGCTGTGATGTCAGCCGCCGGGGACATGCGCTGATTATAGTTCAGCCGAACCAGCCCATGCGGGATCGCACTCGCGCGTTCCGGTTAAGACGTCAACTTCTCGACGGATTGCTCAACCAGCTTGACCCACCGCTCATGAATACCGAGCAACTCGGCCACTAGGGGAACCGCAAGTGGCACGTTCGCTAGACCGAATCTTCGCACCAGCGAAACGTCTACAGGCCAGGTAGGCATGCGTTCAATATGCCAGAACTGACGAGTTTTGAGCGATAACTCCTCCTTGAGGAGATTGCGCTCATCGCTCACACGAGCATGCGAAGCCTCATTTGAAAGGAGCGCGATTTCTTGACTCAGCTCATCGGCAACTCTGAGCAAACGTTCCTTTTCCGAGCACATGGCGCGATGAATTGACAACATCGGGAGCACAAACACCAGAGTCTCCAAAAACAATGTGATGGCAAGCAGCCCGAGATAGGGATGCATCCAAACCTCGTACCGTAATCGTACGGTAGGTTCTGGCCAAGCTGGTATCAGGAATGACCCGATTGCCAGGAAAGCTGCCGGAATCGCAAGAATCAGAGCTTGATGTGAACAGAATGCACCCAACGGCTTGAGTCCTGCCGCCCCATCGATATGACCGGGAAACACACGCAGCGGAGTGTTCGAGGCTCTTAGATACGAACCCAGCTTTCCATACGCGACTAAGCGCCCAATCCGTTTTCCAGCAACGTAAGCCCACGCCGTCTCGAACAAACACAAGCCGATCCGCTGGACAGCACGCTGCGGGTCTGAGGCCATGACCGCGAGGAAGGCGCAGAAAATCGAGAGTGCCACGCCCGTCGCAATGACTCGCGTCCAGCGGACGACCATTTGGTCCATGGCATTCTTCACGCGATCAATCTCACTGATTACACCCCGGCGCCCCAAGCGGTCGAGCATGCTCTCAAACCTTTCTTTAGTCGACCGGGTCGCCGCTAGTCCGGCGAGAAATGTCGCGAATCCTGACAACACAAGAAGGTCCCATGCAAATGGATTCGATCGATCTTTTGCCGGCATTGCGCCAAAAATCAAGAGAGCCGCACTCAGCACAATGAAAACTTCAGTAGCTTTCTTCCCGTGGTCGGACAAGACATGGGGCCCGGCCCAAGGCCGATTCTGGACAAGTCCAACAAGTCTCATCAACACTCCTGAACGTCAACGAATTGTACCGCCGCGAGGAGAGGAAAATCGGGCGGATCGCAATGAAACCCCGTCATCTGCCACGACCTGCCCGTCGACCGCGCACTCCGGCTTCCTGGTGGCATATCCTTCCGGAGGGACTACGAAATCTGTGACCTTCTCCATTCCTCCTGCCAGTTGGTGCTTTTCCCTGACCCAAGAGCCTATTGGAGCCAGATGGCAACGTCAGCGCGGTGGCGGCAGGTCGAGCCGAAATTCGAAAAATAGATGGTCGTCATCTTCAGTGCGTGCGGCATAAACATCTGTTCCTCACGGCCGCCAAATTCTGGGCACAATGCGTGCAGACCAACACGAGCGAAATTCCGCCCAGGTCACAAGGTTTTGATTTTGATATTGAGGAAGTAGAGCTTGATTCCGTTATCGCCCTTCTTCTCGCTCCCTTGCAGGGAAATGTGGCCGCTGTGGAAAGTCCCGAAATCGGGCCACTTGGCGAACTTACTATGAGCGACCAGTTGACGCCAGGCATCGTCCCACAATTGGGTAGTAATCGCCTGCCCGTTCTGGATTAACTGCAAGTGTCCGTGGTCCGCAATGATCTCAAATTGATTCCATTGCCCGGCATCCTTGACCGTGTTGACTTTGGTCGAAATGAGACCGTAGAGGTCGCCCGAGCGGCGCAAGATTTCGCGGCTATCGGGCACCGTGCAAGCCAGATCGGCAATCTGCATTTCAAGCCCTGTGTCGTACGGCTGTTTATATTGGGGCGACTCATGAACATAGAACATAACGCCGCTATCGATGCAAGGT
>Ga0134125_10002367_pt1 | contig 22435 bp, 18 predicted proteins | sample KB31751_FD_96464 | JGI IMG/M metagenome (GOLD analysis project Ga0134125, IMG submission 96464) | Terrestrial soil microbial communities with excess Nitrogen fertilizer from Kellogg Biological Station, Michigan, USA - KB3-175-1 | ecosystem: Environmental > Terrestrial > Soil > Unclassified ... | reverse complement strand
GTGCAGTCTAAGGGGCTCAGCGTAATTCGGACGTAACGACTCTGGTTTGAGCCGCCGACTGGAACGGGGAAACTTACCGTGCGTCGAGCGTGCTCAGGAAACGACTTTAATTCAGGCGGACAGTTGTTGCCCACCCGTCGGACGGATCCCACTCTGCGCGCTGCAATCGCTCCCGATTCCGTGCTGGCGGGCTGTGCGCATGTACAGTATGCTCTCCTGCTCACGATGGATCGGTCGCTGAGCTGCTTGCCTGACAATCTGGGGGTCCTGTCATGACACTATCGGTCCGTCACCTGCACGCGTTGTTGGCTGCTGCCTTTCTCGTCTCTACCGTCGCCAGCGCGGCCGGCGCCCCACCGCCGCCCAAATATCCGTCGTTGCCCAGCGAGACCCCGGCTCACTTCACGCCCGACCATTCCAGCTTCGGCTACACCATCCGCGACGTGATGATCCCGATGCGGGACAAAGTGAAGCTGCACACCATGATCATGATCCCCAAAGGGGCGCACGATGCACCGATGCTGCTGACACGCACCCCGTACGACGCCAAAAACATGGTGACGGAGACCGAGCATGGCCAGCTCAGCGGCAATATGGGCACGGCGCTTCAGGGCTACGACAACGCGGTCCCGGTCATCGTAGCGGGAGGTTACATCCGCGTCATTCAGGACGTGCGCGGCAAGTACGGCTCCGAAGGCGATTTCGTGATGAACCGGCCCATGCGCGGTCCGCTCAACTCCACACCCGTGGACGAGTCGACCGATACGTACGACACGATCGACTGGCTGGTCGAGCATGTACCCGAGAGCAATGGAAAAGTCGGCATTCTGGGCATCTCCTACGACGGCTTCGAGCCGCTGACGGCTGCGATCAACCCGCACCCGGCGCTCAAGGTCGTCGTGCCGATGAACCCGATGGTCGATGGCTGGATGGGCGATGACTGGTTCCACAACGGCGCTTTCCGCGAGCAAAACGCGCCGTACGTATACGAGCAGGAAGCCGCTCGTGACAACAGCGTCAAGTGGTGGAGCAACTACTACGACGACTATGACCTGTACATGCATTACGGCTCGGCCGGCGCCCTCGGCAAGGCCTACGGCATGGATCAGATCGGCTTCTGGAAGAAGCTGGTGGCGCATCCGGCCTATGACGCCTTCTGGAGCGGGCAGGCGATGGACAAGATCCTCGCCGGGCAGCCGTTGAAGGTGCCGATGCTGTTGGTGGCCAGCCTCTGGGACCAGGAAGACATCTACGGCGCCATGGCCGTATACAAAGCCATCAAGCCCAAAGATACCCACGACGACATGGTGTACCTGGCGCTGGGCCCCTGGCATCACGGGCAGGAGATCGAGCCTGCCGATCACCTGGGCGCCATCCGCTTCGGCAGCGATACCGGCACCTATTTCCAGGAGCACATCCTGGCACCGTTCCTCGCCCACTACCTGAAGAGCGACGCACCGCCGAATCCGGTCGCGCCGGTTACCGCCTATCTGACAGGCGCCAACCGCTGGGAGCAACTACAGTCCTGGCCGCAAGGTTGCGCTACCGGTTGCGACATCAAGTCGATGCCGTTCTATCTGCACGCGGACGGCAAGGCTGACTTCACGGCGCCCACAGCATCGACAGCCGCCGGAGCCGAGGAGACCAGCTACGTGTCCGACCCGGCCAAGCCGGTACCCTTCCGCACCCGGCCCAATCAACCGGTCGGCTACACGGGCGATCAGACCTGGGCGCAATGGCTGGTCGACGATCAGCGCCCGTTTTCCGGACGTACCGACGTGCTGACCTTCGAGTCCGCAGTGCTCACCCATCCGGTCACCATCGCTGGCCAGCCGAAAGTGCATCTGGTTGCCTCCACCAGCGGCACCGATTCGGACTGGGTGGTCAAGCTGATCGACGTGTATCCCGATCAGGTTGCCGCCGAGCCGCAGCTCGGCGGTTACCAGCTGGGTATCTCCATGGACATCTTTCGCGGCCGTTACCGCGCCGGCTTTTCCCAGCCGCACGCATTGACGCCGAACGTGCCACTCGTCTACAGCTTCGACCTGCCTACGGCCAACCACGTGTTCCTCCCCGGCCACCGCATCATGGTGCAGGTGCAGTCGAGCTGGTTCCCGCTGTATGACCGCAATCCGCAGACTTTCGTGCCGAACGTCTTCTTCGCGAAGCCGCGCGACTACGTCAAAGCTACCCAGCGCATTTACCACGCGCCGGGCGAGGCCAGCTATCTCGAGCTCCCGGTGGTGCAGCCCGCGGGTCCTTAGGAGACATAGCTTCCGCCGCGGCGATTCTGCGCGGAGTATCAGCCTAGCTTGTGGGTCTTCAGATAGCGCCCGACTTCGCTGTAGGCATCATCGGCGCCGGCGTACTTGACCAGATTCCGCGCGGTGCGCAGCCAGTCCAGAGTCGAGGCAGTCGCGGCGCGCGCGGCTTTCCCGAGATCCTGTTGCTGGACGCCGCGCTCGACGTTCTGCACGAGGTGTTCCTCGAGCACGTAATCCTTCGCGAGCTCGACGATGCCCTCGATGTCGGCGCCGGAGAAGTGCGGTGTGATCGCGGCAATGGCCCGGGCATCGATGCCCTCGTGCGGCACGCCTGCTAGTTTGAGCTCGACGATGTGCGCGCGCGCCGCTTCATCCGGTGGCGGGACGAACACCTGGCGGCTGAAGCGGCCGGGGCGCTTCAGGGCCGAATCCACGTCCCAGGGCATGTTGGTGGCGGCGAGAATCAGCACGTCATGGTTGTCGGTCCCGAAGCCGTCGAGCTGCGTGAGAAACTCGTTCACAATCTGACGGGTGTGCTCCGAGCGGGCCTTCGAGCGCGCGAAGCCCAGTGCGTCGAGCTCATCGAAGAAGAGAACGCAAGGACGGCTGTGGCGCGCCTTCTCGAAGAGCGCCACCAGGTTGCGCTCGCTCTCTCCGATGTAGAGATTCAGGACGTCCGATATGCCGACGGATACGAACTCCGCGCCGCACTCCGTCGCCACGGCTCGCGCGATCATGGTCTTGCCGCAGCCCGGCGGTCCATAGAGCAGTACGCCGCCGCCGGCGCGCTTCTTGAACTTGGCGAATAATCCCGGCTTCAGGAACGGCTCGATGATCTGCAGCCGTATCGTGCGTTTCAGGTCATCCAGCCCGGCAATGTCATCGAAGCGGGTGCGCTCCGGCGAGGGAGCGGGGAGTGCAACCACGTTGTCGCTGCGCCCGCCATCGACCACCGAGAGCTTGGGTGCATGCACACGCGCCGTCGCGGCCAGGTGCGTCTCCAGCTCTTCATGTGGCACGAACCCGGTGAGCTGTCGCGCGCCCGCGTATCGTCTGGCAGCTTCGGCGGGTCTTCCGAGCAACAGGAGGGCGCGCGCTGCACCCACCTGCGGGGGCGCGGCCTCGGGTAACTGACGTATCAGGATTTCGTACTGTGCCAGCGCCGCTGCGTGCTCGGCCGCGGCCAGCAGGCGTTCGGCATAGCGGCCCCGCAATTCGCCGTTGAAGGGGTCGCCCAGCAGGGCGCGCTCCAGGTCTTCCCGCGATTCGCTCATGGTTCCCTTAGATAGTTTGGTTCAAGCTCAAAGGTAACGGCGCAGTACCCGGGGCCACACCCAACTGTAGATCACGTACGCCAGCCAGATCCACGTCAATGTATCGACGACGGGCGATGACAAGGTCTGCTCCGCCACACGCAGCCCGACGATTCCCACGAGCGTGATGGCGATCGCGGCGTTCCAGCCCCAGCGCTGCATCGGATACAGAGGCAGCATGGTCCAGTGGGTCCGCGTCTTGAGAGTACGAACGAGCGTCACCAGATGTCCGGCGTTCGGTTGCTGACGCAACAGCTCCTGCGCCACGCGGAGCGCACCCCGGTCATTGCCTCTGGCGGACAGCGCGATGACCAAGGCAAGCGCGGAACGGACCTGCTCGGGATGCTCGCGCAGCATGCGCTGCAGATGCTCGCTCTCGACGCCGTTTCGGTTGCGGATCAGGTCGATCATCGCGGCCAGGAAGAGGCAGCCGGCATGTTCCGGAGCCAGACGCAGACCTTCCTGGGCGAGGCGCCGGGCTTTATCCAGATTCAATGTCTTGAGCATCAACTCGCCATAGCCCGCGAAACAGTCGGCGCTCTGCGGGTAATCCCGCAGGAGATCGATCCAGACTCGCTCCGCCTCCACCAACTCCTTGGCGCCTTCCAGGAGGTGTGCATACAGCGTGCGGGCGCCATAGTGCTGTGGCGCTTGCGCCAGCAGTGCCTTGACGCCTTGCATCGCCTGCTCCGGCCGCTCCGAGGCGTAGTCGATGAAAGCGGCGAGGTATTGCAGCTCGCTGCTCTCCGGAAAATTCTTCAGACCCTGACTCACGGTGATCCGGGCCTGTGAGTAGCGGCGGCGCTCGATCAGCGCATGTCCCTCGTGCTCGATTGCCGCAAGGTCCCGGGGCTCGCCCGACTCACCGCTCACGAGAGCACCGCCTGCAGACCAAAATCCACCGCCAGACTGCCGACGACCGCGGCGATCCCGATGACCCAGCCCGAGGGAGGGGAGAGGCCGAGAAAGGTCATGTTGCGGTAGTACTGCCTGTGCCACCCGTATACCAGGGCAAAGAATCCGAGTCCGAGCACACGTAACCCGAGCATCTGGGCGCCGTCACCCGCGTAGGCGGTGACCCATTGCGCGCCGCCCCGGAACCACCACCACATCGGGCCGGCCGTCGCCGCCAGGGCGAGCAGGGCCAGAGGCCAGTCGGTTCGCAGGCGCTTGAGCCGGTAGGCGTTAGCGAGCGCAATGGCGGCACCCGCCAGCGGCCCGCCGAAGAAGGATGCGATATACCCGGTCAGCGCGGAGTAGATCGATGTCGCCGGGCTGTCGGTGTTCCCGAGCGTCGGCTGCAGCAGGTCGTCTCGTGTTTCCACTTCGGAAGGATAACGGCAGCACGATCAGCGTGCGTGATCGTCTTCATTAAGGCGCATTATTTCAAAACCTTTGATGTCGATGCGCTGGGGAAGCCGACGAGACTGTCCATCGCGGAATCTCCCGCGCACTACGAGCGGGCGCCGCCGCGGGAGCGGAGTAGGCGAGGTCCGTCAGGGGTCGCTCACCATGACCGGCGCGTCCCGCGCCTGTCGGCGCAGCAGGTCGCTGAACTCCGCGACCGCGAGATAAGTCGCCCCGACATCGTCGACCGCCAGTTTTACGCCCGCGCGCCGCAACTGCCGGAGGATGCGGGTCACGCGGGCCGTGCCCTGCAGCAGCAGCGTCTCCGGGAAGTCGAGCTCGAGCATCTGCGGGGGCATTCCGGATTCCGCCAGGGCGGTCAGCACACCGGGCACGAAGTGTTCATCGTGCACCTGCCGCGCCGTCAGGTTGACCGATATCCGAATGGGAGGCAGGAGCGCGTGCCGCCAGGCCATGTGTTGCCGGCAGACCGTGTTCAGAACCCACATTCCGATCGGCACGATCAGACCGGTCTCCTCCGCCAAGGGGAGAAACCTGCCCGGCGGCAGCACGCCGAGATCGGGCCGTGACCAGTGCAGCAGAGCCTCCGCGCCGGTGATGGCTCGCGAGCTCAGATCGAGCTTGGGCAGATAGCGAACGACCAGCTCATCGCGCTCGATCGAGCGGCGCAGCTCGCTTTCCAGCATTGCCCGCTCGAGCGACTCGGCGCGCAGGCGGCGAGAGAAAAGGCGGTAAGTGTTCTTGCCATCCTGCTTGGCCGTATACATCGCGGTGTCCGCGCTCTTCATCAGCGCCCTCTCCGTATTCCCGTCCTCAGGGTACACCGCGACTCCTATACTCGCGCTGACGCGTCGCTCCTGCCCCAGCAAAGTGACGGGGCGGACGGCTGCCTGTAGCACACGCGATGCCAGCCCCTCGATATCCCCGAGATCGCTGGGGTCCCTGCAGAGCAACACGAACTCGTCACCGCCGAGCCGCGCCACGAGGTCGCCCGCGCGCACGCTGGCGCGCAGGCGAGCCGCCGCCTGCTTCAACACCGTGTCACCCGCCTCGTGACCGAGAGAATCGTTGATGAATTTGAAGTGGTCCAGGTCTACGAACAGGACGGCGAAGCGCCCGCCGCGCGAGCCGGCATCGGCGATGGCCGCGCCGAGCGCCTCACTGAAGGTCGCGCGATTGGGCAGGTCGGTGAGGCTGTCGTGGGTCGCGAGGTAGTGGATCCGCTCATCGGCTCTTTTGCGCTCGGTGATCTCGCGGCCGATGCCGATGATGCCGATGATGTTGCCGTGGTCGTCGCGGAACGGAACCTTGCTCGTGGCGAAGTGGTGCATGACACCGGTCGTCTGGTCCAACACCAACTCCTCGCGCTCGATCAGCGGCTGGCCCGAACGGACCAGAGCCTGCTCGTCCGCGAAGAAACCCTGCGCCATCTCCCTCGGATAGAAATCGAAGTCGGTCTTGCCGATCGCCTGCGCCGGCGTAGTGCCCATGCATTGCGCGACCGTCGCGTTGCAGGCAATGAACCGGCTCTCCCGGTCCTTCGCGTAGATGTGGGCCGGAAGGGACTCGATGATGGTTCGCAGCAGACCGCGCTCGTGGCGCAGCGCCTCCTCGAGGTCGAGCCGCGGTTTTCCCGCCAGTGCGTCGCTCTCCGCGGCGCTGAGGAGTTGGTCGACAGTCGATGCGTCAGGATTGGTCGGCTGCGCCTCGAGGCCGCCGGTCAGAGGGGCTCGTTTCATACGGCTGCGGCCGTCGGAGTTCCGGAGTGGGCACTGGTCCCACGAGGATAAGCGGTGAGCCCGCCGGGCCAGCCGAACTGCGTCTCAGCGGGCGAGATTTGCGCCGCCTTCCCTCGAGGCCCGTTGGATCGGTCACAGAATCGGGCACACCGAGAATTCAACATAATCTCCCTGGCGCGGCGTCACCGTCCAGGTGGGTAGCGAAAGCCCTCGTACGCGAAGGAGCGCGAGATCCCTGCGCAGTCCTTCTCATTCACACCTTCCCGACGCGCAACCGCGTACCAGCGCGCGCTTACGCATGCCTCCATCTGATCGACGATGCGCGCCGCTTCCTCGCGCTGGAGCAGAAACCGTGGCGCTTGAGAAAGTACATTCACGGCATTCGCGTACCGGCCGTAATCACCGATTGTGAGCGCAAGATCGCGGCGTTCGACACTCACATGTTGAAACGGCACCAGGTCGTACGCGGGTGAGAGCCGGAAGTCCTGGTTCACCGCGATCACCGCGTGGTTGCGCGGGTGATCGTCGGTATTGGATATCAGCGCATTGAACGTCATGCGCCGGAACAGCTCCGCCGCGTCTTCCACGGGCTCCCGGCTGATCCGGCGCAGCTCCTCGACCAGCAACACGTAGGACCATCGGTCCCGGTCCTGATGGGAGTCTCCGGTGCGAAGGAGTGTGAGCGCCGAGAGCATGCGGGCGCGCCGATAGCCGCCTTTCTCTGCAGGCATGCGATCGAAGCGCTTCACCAGCAGAACATCGCGCCCGCCGATCTGCGCAATGCGACTCTCGGCGGTAGCAATACCGCATTCGCGCCCGAGTACGAGCATTGCGTGCTCGACCCGGGCGTAATTGATCTGGTCATCTTGACGATTGAACTTCGCCACCCACAGGTGGCCGTCATCCTCGACGACGGCTTTGGGCCGCGCACCGCCCATCGAAGTTCCTAGGAGAAGGAAATCCTGGACCTGCGTGAGCTCGGACGCTGGCGCGTCTGCACTCTCTTGCGCAATGAGCCGATCCGCGAGTGTCTGCAGACGCGCGAGGTCAGCCGTGCTGTTGTACGTGCGGGAGGGAGCAGGGGGCTCGCGCTGGATCCCGAAGCCAAGTGCCCCGGCGCGATCGTCAGGGGAATGGAGCAGGTAGTCGAGCTCACCAGACTGGCCGATTCCGCAGTACTTTTCGATTACGCGCCGGCCCCAGTAGTCAGGGCCGGAGTCGCGCAGCGCGCCGAACAGGCCTTTGAGGCGTTCAGTCCGGTACGTGCGCTCGGAGAGTGGCAACTCGATCGGATCGAGCGGAACCGCGTCGTTTCGCTCGAGGTAGCTGCGGCCATAGACGAAGCGGCCGAACGGAACACCGGTGCGAGTGGCCGCAAGCACGAAGCGACCTGCGGCAACGAACTCGGTCGTTCCCGGAGGCATGAGGTACACGAAGGCCTCAGAAGTCATTGTCGAGGGCGCCCTCGTTGCTTGGATAAGCACGCTCACGCACTTGCGCGGCACGCTGTACCCAAGGGTCGCGCGCGGGATCTGCCACCTCACGAACTTGTCCCAGAAGGTCGTAGGCCCAAAGGAGCGACAGGTAAACGCCGACCGCCGTAGTGGCCTTGCCGGCCTCAGCGGTGGCGACCGCTCGATACCCCACGCCGATCTTGGCGGCGGCGGCTTCGATGGAGAGATTGCGAGCCAAGCGCGCGGTGCGCAGATTGGCGCCCAGTGCTTTCAGAGCCTGCTCGACCTCGAACGGGGGAGCTGTCGTGAGGGCGTTTCGCTTGGTCATATGCTTTAAAAGGCAGAAAACTGGCCCTTATCAGCTTTTTAAAGCATAGCACCGAGCCGCATATCCCTCCACCCCAAGGATGCTCCATATAGCAGAAAAGCCGCCGTTATCAGCCCTTTAAAGCAGGTCGGACGGCGTCTGCTCAGTCAGTCCGTGCCCCGATGCGCGTCAGCTTGCTTTTCGGAGCGCTGCGCCTTTCCATGCCCGCCATGGATGAAGGACCACCGGGGACAGCGGACTCTCTCGAATCCACCCGCGCCTTGCGCCGCGGGCTGCCCCTGGGTCTCTATGCACTGATCCTATGGGGGTTGTGGATTGCGGCGCACGCGTACGGTGTGCCGCGAAATCTGCATGGGCATTTCGTCGGTCCCTTCGCCGCCGTGGCGCTGATGCTCGGCGTGCTCTGGGCATTCGGCTGGGGAGCGGGTGAGCCGCTGGCGCGCTGGATGTCGAGTGCGCCGCCGCACGGGATAAATACCAGCCGCGCGCATCGCCTGACCGCGGTCCCGGTCGCCCGCGCACTGACGCCTGGGCTATTCGCCGCCGGCGTCTACCTGCTTCTCGCCGTTCCGCTCGAAGAATTCTCGGTTGGCTCCCTTCTCTTGTTTCTTGCGTTCCCCGCCGCACTGGCAGGACTGCTCGAGTATCTGCCGCCGGGACCGAAGCTCGCCTGGCAGGACGTGATCGTGCTGGGCGCCCTCGGCCTTGCCGTCGAATACAACTGGCTGCGGCCGAGTCTGCCGCAGCCAGGCCTGGGCAACATTCCGAAATTCATGCTCACCGACGTCGCGCTCTATCTGTACGTCGTGCAACGTCGTCTGCCGGGCATTGGCTTCGATCTGCGCCTGCGCCCGCGCGATCTGGCCATCGGCGCGCGCGAGTGGATGTTGTTTGCGCCCATCGGCATCGGGCTGGGCCTGGCGCTCGGCTTCCTGAGCTTCCATGCCCGCTTGCCCGCGGCCGGTACATTCACCGGCACTGCCCTGGTGATCTTCATTTTCGTGGCGTTGCCGGAAGAGCTGTTCTTCCGCGGGCTCCTGCAGAACCTGTTGGAGACACGCCTCCCGCGTCACTACGCGCTCGCGCTGGCAGCCGGCATCTTCGGCCTGTCGCACTACGTGCACGGGCCTGTATTCAACTGGCGTTACGTGATCCTCGCGGCGATTGCCGGCTGGTTTTACGGGCGCGCCTGGCGCAGCCAGAGACGCATCGGCGCCTCGGCGGTGTGTCACACCATGGTCGATACCGTGTGGGTCACATGGTTCCTCGCGTCTTGAGGTAGGCTGAGTTGTCATGAGCGCGCTCGCCCGCGCTGCTCTCGAAAAGGCAGACCGCCGGGCGCTGTGGCGGCAGGTCCTGCTGGTCTATGGCTCGCTCGAGGGTGCTCTATGGACGGCAGGTCTGGTGCAAGGCGCCTTCATAGCACTGACCGTGGCACTCACCATCGCCTGGACGTCCTCCCGGCGACACCCATGGCCGGATCTGGGACTCAATCCGCTCTCGATCCGGCGCGGCTGGTGGATCGCGCCGGTGGGCGCGGCCGTCGCCGCACTCATCCTGCTCGTTGCGTGGCGGTGGCATACCTTGCGGACACCTGTCGGAAGCCCCGCGGCGATTGGCCTCAGCGTCGCGCTCGGCCTGATCTGGGCGTTCGCGCAGCAGTTTCTCAGCCAGTCATTCTTCTTCCTGCATTTGGAGTATTTGCTGCGCAGCGGCCGGCGGGCTGTGATCGCGACAGCGCTCCTGTTCTCCAGCGCCCATATTCCCAATCCAGTGCTGGTCCCCGTGACCCTCGCCGGCGGCCTGATACTGAGCGAAGTATTTCGCCGCAACCGAACGCTCTACCTGCTTGCCGTCGCACATGCCCTCGTCGCGCTCGCCTTATCCATCAGCGTGCCCGAGACGGTGTTGCATGACATGCGTGTCGGCATCGGCTATATATTCTTCCGGCCTTGAGAGCTGCAGCTCGCATCAAGTGCCGCCGTTCCTGCGCGTCCTCGCGAATGCGGCCGGGGTGGTCCCATTCCAGCGCTTGAACGCGCGGCTGAAGCTGCGCAAGTCGCTGAAGCCGAGCTGCTCGGCGATCGCGCTCGGGCTCGTGTGGCGCTCGAGAAGAGTGCATGCGGCCTGATTCAACGCGCGGTCGCGCAGCTCCCGGAAGGCGGGGAGGCCCTCCGCGTGCAACCGCCGCCTGAGGGTGGCAATGCTGACCCCGGCGCGGTGCGCGACGGCGGATTCGCTGTAGACACTCTCGCTGAAAGCATCGCAGACGACGCTGAGCGCGCTGCGCGCGGCCGGGCATACCCGCAGCTTGTCCTCCGCGAACTCGATCATCCGCCGGTAGATTGCGCGGGACGACGGCGGCGAATCGCAGCCGCTCACGGTGAGGCCCGCGGCGCCGGCCTCGTAGTCCAGCGCATAGAAGGGAGAGTTCCAGCGGATCGGCACCCCCCAGAACGCCGAGAATCCGCGCCCGCCGCGGCCATCACTCTTGGTATGCACCTGTTGCAGCGAGCCGGCGAGCGCATCACCGGTGACGAGCGTCAGCAGCGCGTGCAGAAACACTAGAACGCAGTTCATCCTGAAGAGGATGCGCTCGGGGTCCGCGTGTGAGACGTACGGAAAACTCGTATCGTCGATGACGTACGTCAGTCGATCGTCACGCACCTCCACCCGATTATAGGGTCCCCCATGCAGGATGTTGTAAGTGCGCGCAACGGTCCGCATGACATCGGGCAGGTCCCTGCAGCCTGACAGGTTCGACAGCACGAGGTCCGTCGCGCCCAGCATGAGGGGCCGAGCCGTCAGTCCGCAGCTCTCGTCGTGCAGCGCGAGGGAGAAGCGCTCCAGGATCCGGAAATAGTCGGCCAGCCCGATGGCGGCGCCGCGCGAGCCCTCGAGCAGCTCGGGGGCGAGATCCAGTCCCCGCAGAATATCTTGCAGGCTGATACCGGCCGCGGACGCGACCGGGCCGAGGGAGCGGAGCTCGGCTGCCGGCACGGCCACCGAAGATCCTACGGCATCCAGGTCGATGTTCAGCATGAGCGATTTTGTCCTCTGCTGTTGATCTCCGCAGTCGTCGACGGCTGCCTGACGCGCGCTTCATTATAGCCGGGCGCTCTCCGGGTGGCGCATAGAAAGCAGGGGGTTTTCGATGGGTGTACGCGTCGGGGGCGGCACGCGCGCCGGCCTCATCACCGGCCTCATGATCGCCGCCGGAACGGTTGGCGCACAGACGTTACCGCCCGCGATGGCGCAGGACGCCGGTGACGAGAGTATCCAGCTCCAGACCATCGTGGTCACCGCCACGAAGCGCAGCGAGGATCTGCAGAACGTCGCCGGCGCGGTGACGGCGATCACCGGGTCGACTCTCGGCGCAACGCATGCGACGGGTTTCGAGAGCTTTGCCGGCTATGTCCCCGGACTCAGCTTCGAATCCGCGGGCCCGACCAGCGACCTCATCGCCATTCGCGGCATCACCACCGGCGGGGCGCAGTTGAGCGGCGCGATCGGCATGTATCTCGACGAGGTGCCGGTGGGGGCCAGCTCCTCGTTCGGCCTCGCGTTCCAGACCTTCAATATCAACACCTTCGATCTGGAGCGCGTCGAGGTCCTGAACGGGCCCCAGGGAACCGTATACGGCTCGAATGCCTTGGGCGGAACGATCAAATACATCACCGCGCCGCCGGATCGGCGGCGTTTCGACGCCAGTGGTGAGCTCGAGGGCTCCGACACGGCCCATGGCTCAGGCAATGACGGCGCGCGGGCCATGATCAACATTCCGCTCTTCGGGAATCGGGCGGCTCTGCGGGTCGACGGGCTGCAGCAGTTTGATTCCGGGTTTGCCCGCGATCCGTTCAACGGCCGGGACGACCAGGGCAAGGCGCGAACCCTTGCCGGCCGCGCCTCCTTCCTTGCGCAACTCACGCCGGACGTCGATGTGCGTCTGGGCGCCTTCTCGCAGGATATCTCGGCCATGGGATATCCCGTGGGGTTCCGCGATCCGGTCACCGGCCGGCCGACCTACGGCACTTACGATCAGAACTATGCGCTGGCGCAACCGTCCGTGGCGTCCCTGCGCCTCTATTCCGCGGTCGTGAATTGGCGCGCGCCGGGAGCGACCCTCACGTCTGTAACGGGCTACCAGCTCAACTCCGGCAAGTACCTCAACGACGTCAGCGACGTCTACAATCCGCTGCTCGCCGCCGCATTCGGCACGCAGCCGTACGGTCTTTTCGTCCACACGGTCACCACCAAGGTGACCCAGGAGCTGCGACTCGCCTCCACCGGCAGCGGCCCTTTCCAGTGGCTCATCGGCGGCTTCTACGACCATGAGGATACGCGCGAGTTCATCGATCTGCGGGATGATGCGACTCCGGCGGGGACCCTCGCAGGCTTTGCGCCGTTCTACGGGGTCCTTCCCAGCATCTACAGCGAGCTCGCCGGGTTTGGTGATGTCACTTACCACTTCAGCGCCGCTTTCGACACGACATTGGGCGTGCGCTACAGCAGCAACACCCAGCGCTACCAGCAGCTCGCGTACGGTCTCTTCGTCGTTCCGACCGATCCGGTGCTGACGACGCACGAGGATGCGCGCTCGACGCAGCACGTGGTGACCTACCTCGTCAACCCACGCCTGCACATCACAGACCACTGGATGGTCTATGCGAAGGCCGCGAGCGGTTATCGGCCAGGCGGCCCGAATTTCGTGCTGGCGCTCGGACAGGGCGCGCCGACCTTTGCCGCCGATACGCTCTGGAACTACGAGCTCGGCACGAAGAGCACTCTCCTCGACGGCCGCCTCAACCTCGACCTCGACGTTTACGACATCGAATGGTCCAAGATCCAGCTCACCGTCAACAACGGCGGCATCAATCAGTTGGAGAACGGCGGTGATGCGCGGGTCAAAGGGGCGGAGCTCTCCGTTGCGGCCCGAGTCTCACCGCGCCTGACGCTGAGCGGCACGGCGGGTTACACGGACGCGAAGCTGACGACCACGGCACCCTCGGTAGGCATCACGTATGTAGGGGCGCGGCTGCCCATCTCGCCGAAATACAACTTCTCCGTGGTCGCCAGATATGGTTTCGAGTTGCCGGGCGGGCGGGCGGGATCTCTGCTCCTGAGCGACAGCTACGTCGGGGACCACACGGCCGGCTATGCGGGAAGTCTCGTCACGCCGCTCTACCGCATGCCGGGATTCAACACCGCCAACGTCGATGTCGATCTGCAGTTGCTGCGTCATCTGGAGCTGGATTTCTACGTGAAGAACGTATTCGACACCGCGGGCCAGGTGTCGGCATCGACGCTGGCCAACGAGTACGAGCCGTCCGCGCCGGTCCCTGTCACCTTGTCACGGCCGCGCACGATCGGGGCCGAGCTGAAGGCGTCGATCGGAGAATAGATCGTGGCGCAGGACGGACCGGCCGGGAATCCAGTGGGCGCGCCTTTCTGTGCCGCCGAGACGCGCTATGGACGGGTGCAGGGCCTGGTCGATTGCGGTATCCATCGCTTCCTGGGCATTCCTTACGGTGCCCCGACAGGAGGCGTGAACCGCTTTCGGCCGCCCCGGGCACCTGCGCCGTGGTCCGGATTGCGCGAGTGCTTTGGTTACGGGCCGGTTTGTCCGCAAATCCTCACTCCCGTCACGAATCCCTATGGAAGGTTGATCCAGTTCGATCTCGCGGTGGCCCAGGGTGGAATGGGCGAGGACTGTCTGCATCTGAACATCTGGACGCCCGGCCTGCGGGATGGGGTGCGCCGCCCAGTGATGTTCTGCATCCACGGAGGCGGATTCGCCATCAGCTCCGGCAATGCGTCGCTCTATGACGGCGCTGAGCTGGCCCGCACCGCGGACGTGGTGGTCGTGGCGGTCACGCATCGCCTGGGCGCCTTCGGATTCCTGAATCTGCACGACACCGGGGCGCCCGAGGAGTTCGCGGCGGCCGGTGTGACCGGGATTCTCGATCTCGTTGCCGCCCTCGAGTGGGTGCGAGACAACATCGAGAGCTTCGGCGGCGACCCGCGCTGTGTCATGGCTTTCGGACAATCCGGCGGCGGCTGGAAGACCAGTGTGTTGCTGGCGATGCCGGCCGCCCGAGGTCTCTTTCACCGCGCCGCGGTGCAGAGCGGCTCGCTGCTGCGCGTGCAGACCCGGGAGGAGGCGGCACCGCATGCGCATGCGCTGCTGCAGGCGCTCGGGCTCACCGCCGCAACCGCGACCCGGATCGCGGAGCTTCCCTGGCAGCAGATCCTCGCCGCGCAGGCGCTGGTCGGGCCGCACCGGTTCACACCGGTGCTCGATGGGACTCATCTGCCGCGCCATCCCTGTGATCCGGACGCGCCCGAAGAGAGCGCCGACATTCCCCTCATCGTGTCGACGACGCGCGAAGATGCAAGTCTCTTCTTCGACAACTTCGCGCTCGATGAGGCCGGGCTCCGGCGCTGGCTCGAAGCGCGCTACGGTGGGTCAGCGGCTCGCATGTACGGGCTGTACCGCGCGCACTGGCCGGACAAGACTCCCTTCCTGCTGCAGTCGCAGATCGTCACCGACAGCGGGTTCCGTCGGTACGCCTACCTCCATGCAGAGCGCAAGGCCGCGCAGCGGCGCGCCGCCGTCTACTGCTACCGCTGGGATTGGGCCAGTCCCGCGCTCGATGAGGTCTATGGCGCCGCCCATGCCTCGGATGTGGCTGCCTCTCTCGGCAACTACCGCGAAGCCCTCCTCGGCGGCGGTGTCTGCGTCGCGGTGCAGCTCAGCCGGGCGTTGACCTCCGCGTGGCTGGCTTTCGCGCAGCACGGTGATCCGAACAACCCTCATATGCCCCACTGGCCGCCATATGCGCCGCCAGTTCGTTCCACGCTGATTCTCGATGAACGGCTCCGGATCGAAGACGACCCGGATGCCGATCTGCGCGAGCTGTGGGAAGGACTTCCCGCAGCCGCCGGTGTCCTCGGCTGATGGGAGACCCAACATGTCTACCGATCACGAAACATGCCAACCGCTTCATCACCTCGATCGCCCGGGACCGCGCGGCGCCGTGGCAGGGATTGCCTGGGTGGCAGCTCTCGCAATGTGGATCGCGGCCGCTCCTGCGGGCGCGACCGGTGCGGGGACGGTCCAGCTGCTCGCCACCCATACTTCCGTGCAGTATGGCTGGGCGCAGGTCGAATTGTGGCAGGACACGTACTCGGGCTGGCCGTTGCAGCAGTACCCACACGACAGTCGCGATGACCAGACCGGGCAGCCGCTGACATTATTCGGCTCCGGAGAGCCGCCGGGCTCCGAGTTCCTGCTCTACTACGCTCCGGGCTGGAATACCGGCACGCACGCCGTGCCCATCCTGTTGGTGATGGGAGCCAACGACAGCGTCGACCGGGAGTACGCCGACCCGAACCTCGGCGGCAGCGGCACTTGCGGAGCATTGTCCTGCCCGAGCACCGGCCTGATGCAGTATCTGTCCGGCAAGGGCTACAAGGTGTTCGCGGTGAACTTCGCCAATCCTCAAGGCGACAACTATCAGTGGGCGCAGTCGATTGCGGACGCGCTCGGCGTCGTGCGCCAGCGCACCGGCGCGAGCAAGGTGGACCTCCTGGCCTGGAGCAAAGGCGCCTTCGCGGCCCGGATGTACGTCGCGAGCGTGGCCCCTTCGTGGGGAAGGCCCTATCAGCAGGATGTGCGTAAGCTGATCCTGCTGGGCGGCCCGAACGGCGGCCTGGACTATACGTTCGCCCACGGAACAGAAGGCGACCTGCTCGTCTACCCGGAATGCGGCGGTACGCTCAATGGCCCGACGGCGCATACCGATTACACATGCTACTACGCGTACTACTATCACCCGGAGCTGTCGATTTACAACACCGGCGGCTACGACGTCTATGCTGGGCAGCGGCAGATGCTCGCGCGCTGGGACGGGACATATGGCGTCGATGAGACGCAACAGGACTGGTACACGACCTACTACGGAGGGCAGGGATACGTCAGCTATGGGTTTGGCATCCAGTACGCGATCAATCAGGGCTCGCTGGTGAGTACGCTGCGGTCGCAGCCCCTTCCAACCGCCGTGTCGACCTATCTGCTGTGTGGCGGCGATCCGGACATCCCGTATTTCTACAATGAGAATCGAGGTCCCAGCGACGGCGTGGTGTTCGAGTCGTCCTGCCTGAGCACGACGGGCATTCCCGGCCCGGTGTCAACCGCGTTGGTAGCCGGCGACGATCATCTGCAATTGGGCTGGGAATCCACGGCGGAGAGCAAGATCCTGGCGTGGCTCGGCAATTGAGCGAAGGCTTCGGCGGCCACGTCGATAACCCTACGCCATCCGGCTGACCCCCCTCTGACCGGATCAGGGCGATGTGGCCGCCGCGGTCACGGCCAATCGAGCGAGCGCCGGAGCTTGCGCGCTCGGCCATCCGGATCCGTCGCTACCCGGCAACACCGGTTGAGCAGCAGCATCACGCGCGCATCCGTCTGATGCCGCTACCGCTGTAACATAGGCAGCCCGATAGCGCATTCCGGAGTAACCATGCGAATTTTGATCCTGCTCGCCGCACTGCTGTGCCTCGGAGCGACCGCCGGAGCCCGCGCCGCCGTCAGCTTTGGCACCGTGGAGCCGGCAGCCCGGCCTCTTCATGTCGGCAAGCTCAGCGTGACGGCTTTGCACGATGGGCAGATCGTCGTCGCCAACGACGGCAAGACATTCGGCCTGGGTGTCAGCACCCATGCGGTGAGCAAGGTGCTGAGCGCTGCGGGCGCGCCGGCGGATCGGATCACACTCAGCACGACGGCACTGCTGGTGCGCAGCGGCGGCCGGCTGATCCTGATCGATACGGGGCTGGGGCCGCAATACCACGGCGAGTTGCTCGCCAGCCTGAAGCTCGCCGGCGCCTCGGCCGGCGAGGTGACCGATGTGCTGCTGACCCATCCGCATGTTGATCACATCGGTGGCCTGCTCGATGCACAGGGCCAACTGGCCTTCCCGCGTGCGACGATCCGCATGGCGAGCGCCGCATGGGGTTGGATGAAGCAGCATGCACCGCCCGCGATGGTCAGCACCGTCACGCCCCGGATCCAGACCTTCGAGCCTGGTGCCCGGATCGCTCCCGGCATTCGCTCACTCTCGCTGCCCGGGCACACGCCGGGTCACGTCGGCTACGAGATCACGTCAGGCCACGCCAGCCTCATGGACATCGGCGATGTGGCTCATAGCTCCATCGTCTCGCTGGCCCGGCCGCGGTGGGACATCGCGTTCGATGTCGATCATGCGCAGGCGCGCGAGACGCGCCTGAAAACGCTGGCCGCGCTCGCAAAAACTGGCGAATGGGTGTTCTCGCCGCACTTCCCGTTCCCCGGCGTCGGGCACATCGTTGCCGCGGGCCAAGCGTTTGCGTGGAAGCCGGGCTTGCCGTAGGCCCAGGTCAGGATTTGCCGAAGGCCGCGCGCAGCTCCTGTTTCGCCCGGTCGAGGATGCGGCGCCGCTCCGGACTGAGATTCCTGCCCGCTCTGTTGATGTGAAAGGTCAGCATCGACATCGCGGAGCGGAACGGCTCGGACTTGCGGCGCCGGCTCGACTCCGCGGAACGCTTGAGCGAAAGCGCGATCTGCCGCGGACTCCGTTTGGTGAAGACGCCGGCCTCCAGGTCGAGCGCGTCGCTCCTTTCCATGACCCGGTGTGACCACCGGGAGGCGGTCTTGGCAGGGGCGCGCCTGGGCTTGCCGGCCTGGCTCCTGCCGGAACGCCCTGCACGCCGTGATTTCGCGGCAGCCACGACGGGATGAATCCCTCTCCGTCGCGAGGGTTCCAGGCCGCCGCGCAGCCGGCGAGCGAAGGCCTCACCTCAGGTGCGTGGTCATCCAGTCGACCCAGCGGCGGAAAACATCGGTCGTGCGCACGATGTCCCCGGGGAAGTGTGTGTCCGCGGGGTAGGCATAGAACTCGACTTGGACGCCGTTGTCGCGCAGGACGTGATACCACTCGTAGCTGTTGACCAGTGGTACGTTGGGATCACCGACATCGCCCATGATGAGCGTCGGCGCCTTGACGTTCTGCGCATGAGTAATCGGCGACTGCGCCCGCCAGATCTGGTAGTCGCGGGCAGTCCACGGTGAGCCGCCGAAGAAATAGACATCGCCCTGCTGGTAGTAGGCTACCGTGTAGTCCATCACCCAATCGTTCAGCGCGGCACCCGCGACGGCCGCCTTCCATACCTGCGGATAGCGGCTGGAGAGCCAGTCCGTCATGTAGCCGCCGTAGGACCAGCCGCTCACGCCGATGCGCTTCGCATCGACGATACCCAACTTCTCGACCGCGGCGAGTCCCGCCATCACGTCCCTGCCCGGTCCTTCGCCGGTGTCACGAAAAATCGCATGCTGGTAGGCGTCCCCGAGATTGGTGCTGCCGCGGTAGTTCGGCTGGAACACCAGGAAGCCCGCCGCAGCGAGCAGTTGCGCGAGCGGTGAGAAGCGCACGGTGGAGGTACCCTCCGGGCCGCCATGGATCATCAGCACCAGCGGGTACTTGTGTCCCTGCTCGTAGTGCGGCGGGTAGACCAGTACACCGTCCTCGCGAAAGCCGTTGGGACCCTGCCAGTCGATCGTCGTCGTACGGCCCAGCAAAAGGGAGTCGAGGAACCCGTTGACGTCTGTCAGCCGCCGCGGCGCCGTCGTTGGCGAGGCCATCACATAGAGCTCGTCCGAGTGGTTCGGCGTGGCGCCGACGAAGGCAATCACACCGTTCGAGGAGATACTCGGCTTGTTCGCAATCTCGACGCCGGCGAGGTCGAGCGGCCGGGCGCCGCCACCCACGGTCTGCTGCCACATTACGGAGCGGGTGCCCTGCTGGCCGACGAGCAGCAGACTCTTGCCGTCCGGCAGCCAGGTGTAAGAGTCGATGTTGCGCGCCAGCGCCCGGGTCGCATCGAACGGCTTGCCGCCCTGGGCGACATACACGGCGTTGCCGTTGTTCTGGTCGCCTCCACGGGGCCGCATGAAAGCGAAGGCATCACCCGCCGGCGCATAGCTCGTAGTCGTGGCACCTTCCAGCGCGACCAGATGGCCCGGAGCTCCACCCTCCACCGCGACATCGTCGATGACCGATCTGAAGGACAGAGCCCAGTAGGGATCCGGGAAGCGAGTGAAGGCGATCGTGCGCCCGTCGCGGCTCCACGCCGGCTCCGGCGCATCATCCTGATCCGTCGCGAGGCTGAAATCCCCCTGCGTGAGCCGCTTGGCTTTCCCGCCCTCGCTGGGGACGACCCAGAGCTGCGAGGGAGTCAGGGCCGCCCGCACCAGGAAGTTGTTCTCTGTGACCTTGAAGGCGTCGTCGTGCGCTTTGATAGCCTTCTCGTTTGCGGGCACGTCCGCTGCTACGTACGCGATCGTCTTTCCATCCGGACTCCAGGCGAATGAAGCCACGTCGCGGGCCGCGTTGGTGACGCGCAGCGCATCGCCGCCGTCCATCGGCAAGACGAAGATTTGGTCGTGTTTCTCTGTGTCGTCGGCGTCGTGCTTGCCATTGGCCGCGGCAGGGGCGGCGGGTGTCGTATCCATGGCGATGAACGCGAGGCGCATGCCGTCCGGCGACCATCGGGGCGATGAGATGTCCGTGCGGTCCCGCGTGAGCGGCCGTCGCGCGCCGGTCGTGACATCGATGAGGTCGATCTCATGCTTCGTCTTGTCGGTTTTCCAGTCCGGCGTGGAGACGACCACGGCGACCTGCCGGCCATCGGGCGATGCCTGCGGATCGCTCAGCGATACGAGGTTGCGCAAGTCCGAGAGCTTGAAATCACGCGCTGCTGCGCGGGCGGTGCTGCATCCGACGAAGCCAATGAGCGCCGCGGCGCCCGCTGCGAAGAAGCTGCCGGCCTTCATGTTATCTCCCCGTGCGGCATGATCGGTCGCCCCGCATCTTACGGCGGGCGCAAGCCCGGTCTCGACCGGCCTTCAGCCGTTCGCGATGAACGGCGTAGAATCTGCGGCAGACGGGTCTCGTCCGTACGACGGCCGGAGGTATTGCCGGTGAAGAAGGTATTCAGGGTGCGGCGTTACCTCGCGGCGGCGCTTCTCGTCGTGCTGCTCCTGCCGTGCGCGTCGTCGCTGACATCGGCCGCGGGCGCCCCGCCGAAAACGCCGGGCCCCAGCGCGAAGGCGCCGGGCGCAGGCGCCGTCACGGCAATCCTCATCGTCGCTCAGGACGCCGTGGCCGACCCCAATTTCGGTGGATCGATCGTGGTGGTGATGAATAACCTTGGCCCCGCCCCCGTCGGACTCATCATCAACAGGCCGACACCGCTTACGGTGTCCCGCTTCTTCCCGAAGCTCAAGCGCCTCGCGCAGGTGCACGACCGACTGTATTTCGGCGGTCCCGTCGAATTCGATACGGTGTGGTATCTGTTTCGCGCCAAAACTCCGCCCGCGCACGCGATCGAAGTCTGCGCTGGCGTCTACGTCAGCGGAGACCAGAAGCTGCTGCTCAAGCTCCTGGGACGCGAGAAGCCGATGGAAGGTTTGCGGATCTTCATCGGCCATGCGGGCTGGGCGCCAGGGCAGCTGCAGGCCGAGATCCAAGGGGGCGCGTGGGCTCCCAGGCGCGCGGATGCCGATTCGATCTTCAATCCCAAGCCCCAGCTCCCCTGGCCCTCGCACGGACACTCGAAGGGCGGTATCTGACCGACCCGGATGCAGCCGGCGGTCCCCGGATCAGCTGCGCCCCATGACGCGGCCGTAAGCGGGCCGCGCAGCGCAACGCTGGCTCCAGGAATTGAGCTGCGCATAGTCACCGAAATCCACTTTCATATACCGCAGCCAATCGATGTAGGAGTTGACGTGCGTATCCGCCAGCGTATAGCCCGCCAACAGGTACTGACGGCCGGTGAGCGCGCGGTCGAGAATGCGCAGGCAGTCACGCACGGTGATTTCGCAGCCGCGGCGGCCTTCGCGTTATGCTGCTCCGCAGGTACCCAATCGGACGTGTTGCGAACCAATCTGCCAAACGCGTCACCCAACGTGACATTGGACCAGACCACCCACTTCATCGCTTCGCCCCGTTCCGGGCCGGGCTCCGGATACAAGCCCTTCGCGACGCCGAAGATCTCGCCAAGGTACAGCGTGATGGCGGCCGACTCCCAGATCGCCTTGCCGTCATGAACCAACACGGGGACCTTGCCGTTGGGATTCAGGCGAAGGAATCGTAGCACCGAACCGCAACCGAAGCCTCGGCCTCGCCGAACAGGCGCCTCAGCTCGCCCCGGCGACGGATGGGTCGCCGTGACCCGTCAAGGTCCGGCCTTCGCCGCGTGGCACGTAACCCGCTACGGAGCCGGGAAGCGAGACCAGATGAATAGCGGGACCGACATCCTACAAGCGGCGAAGGAGCGAGTCGTCAACGTGACGGGCGGCGCCGCGCGCCTGCAGATCATCGCGGTACTCGCCGCCGTACTGGCGGTGGAGTCGTGTGACCTCGGCACGGTGTCGGCGGTGTCGGGCGAGCTCAAGGGCGCTTTCCATCTCGGCAACACCGACGTCGGCCTCCTTCTGGCCGTGGTCTCCTTCGTCGGTGCCGCGGCTACGCTGCCCATGGGTGCCCTGGTCGACCGCTTCAGCCGCCGCGTCCTGTTGATGATCGTCGTCGCCACCTGGGTCATCGCCGAAGGAGTCAGCGGCTTAGCCACCTCATTTTCCTTTCTACTGGTGACCCGCGCGATCATCGGCGCGTTGACCGCGGTCGCCTGGCCGTGCGTCGCCTCGCTCACCGGAGACTTCTTCCCCGCCCGGGATCGCGCCGCCATCTACGGACTCATCATCGCCGGCGAGCTGGTCGGCATGGGCATTGGCTTCTTCATCTCGGGAGAAGCCTCGACTCTTCTCAACTGGCACTGGTCGTTCTACGCCATGGCGGTGCCGCCCATCGCGCTCGTCTGGGTGATCTGGCGCTTCCTCCCCGAACCCGAGCGCGGTTCGCAGAGGTGGATCTCG
>Ga0134125_10002366_pt1 | contig 22443 bp, 20 predicted proteins | sample KB31751_FD_96464 | JGI IMG/M metagenome (GOLD analysis project Ga0134125, IMG submission 96464) | Terrestrial soil microbial communities with excess Nitrogen fertilizer from Kellogg Biological Station, Michigan, USA - KB3-175-1 | ecosystem: Environmental > Terrestrial > Soil > Unclassified ... | reverse complement strand
TGCCGCACCAGCTCAAGCGCGTCGCCAAACGCGCGTCGCTCGGCGTCGGGCGGCTGGGCGGTCTGGGAGGGAATACGTCCGGCGATATCTTCGTGGCATTCTCGACCGCGAATCCCGGAGCGGCAAAGCCCGACGCCAATGTCACCGTGACGATGGTTCCGAATGAAAGGATCACGCCGTTGTTCGAGGCGACGGTGCAGGCGACGGAAGAGGCGATCGTCAACGCCATGGTGGCGGCGCAAACGATGACCGGCGCGGATGGCCTGCGCGTCTACGCGCTGCCGCATGACCGGCTGCGCGCGGCGTTGCGCAAATACAACCGTCTGGTCGAAGCGCCCCCCGCGCGGTGAAACGCCTCTACCTTCCACTGCTGCTGCTGGCCGCAGCGTGCCAGACCGAGGCGCGGCGGCTCCTCGTCGTCGATCTGTCGCTCGCCGATCCGATCATGCTCGACAATACGGCCGAGCCCTGGAAAGAGGCGGGCTATCACGTCGAGTATCGGCGATTCTATCCGCACCTCACGCGCGCCGATCTCCAACACTACCGCAGCGTCCTCATCCTCGGCGGGCGCGAGCCGCAAGCGCCGTCGGATGCGCTCACGATCGGCGATCTCGCGATCCTCAACGAATGGATCCGCGGCCGTGACGGCGTCGTGGTGCTGGGCTATACCAGCGATGCCCCCGCGCCGCGCGGACAAAACGCGGATGGGACTTCCGACCGCTGGGTGATGAATCAGTGGCTCGCGTCCCAGGGTGTCGGAATCACCATTGGCTCCGAGCTGATCGCGGCCTCTGCCTCGCCGCTGCCGCACTCCGCGGTGGACAACGCCGGGTTTGCGCCGTTTCCCGCGGGTCACAGTCACGCGCTCCAGGTTCGCGACGGGAGCCAGGTGCTCGCCCGCGCGCCGTCGAGTCCGCTGGTCGCGGCGACCCGCGTCGAGGATGGGCTCGTCGTCGTGGCGAGCCGCAACCTGCTCGGCGCCGCCGGCGAGGACGCGGGAACGCACGACTTCCTGGTAGAGCTCGCGCGCTGGACGCGCCGTCCCGCGGAATGGGCGCACGTCCATGCCGCCTCGCGAACGATCCCGTTGCGCCTCGCCGCCGGGCCCCAAACCGTCGCGGTGCATCCGCCCCGGCTCACGCCGCCGCCAGGCACAGCGCCGGTGATCCTGCCGCGTCCACGCGCCGGCGTCGGCCCGGACGATTCGGTCGCGGTCTCGGGATGGATCGCGCGGCAGGGGATGCGTGTCCTGTGGAGCCACTTCACACCCCAGGCGCTCGATTCGCTGCTCGCGTTCGTCGACATCGCCGCGCTGAACACGCTCGCCACCGTCATTCCCATCGGCGCCCTCGCCGACACGCTTGGCACGCGCAACGTCTGGCGCGTGACCGCCGACCGGATGCAGGTGACGAGTATCCGCTGGTTCCCGTCCGTCTCGATGTTTTCCGTCGTGTCGCGCGGCGAGCCGTTGGAACGAGCCACCCGCGTCGTCGATCGCCGCCGCCGACAGCCAATCCAGGACGAAGGCGCGGCCGACGAGATCAACCGGCACGGAGAGTTGATGCCGGTCGCGTGCGGGCTCGATTCGCTGTTCTGGCGCGAGACGCTGAGACCCGCGCTCCGCTCGCTCACGCGGCTCGGCGGCGCGAGGCCCGAGGTGATCACCGGCGTGGGCGTTGATCTCGACAGCGCGATGACGTTTTACCGTGGCAGTGGATTCTGCGACGCGGACTTCCGGGTCGGGCTCGCCGGCCTCGGACTCGATTCGGCGGCATTGAGCGATGCACTCGCGCTTCCCCCCGCGGTGCGATACGACTCGCTGCTCGAGCGGGGATGGCTGGCGCGCTACTTCAGCGCGCTCGAAGCCGGCGTGGCTGAGCGAGCCGTGGCATTGCGGACGGAGCTGCGGCGCCTGCATCCGGATCTGCGATTCGCCTTTCACGCATCCGAGCCGCCCGCCGACTGGTTCTCGCTCGGCTTGCTGCGCGGTTTGTCCGCGCGCGAATCGCCGGTGCTGCTCTGGCTGCGCGAGCCCCGCGTGAGCGATCTGGTGCGCATCTACCGCCAGCGGGAGATTTATGGACTCGCGGCCGTCCGAATCGAAGCGGACCGCGCGACCTTCGCGCCCGCTGAAGCGGCGCGGCTGCGCAGCAGGGTTTTCAGCGAGGGGGCTGGATTCTGGCTCGACGGCACCGTGACCGACAGCTTGGGCCGCGTAATTCGGCGCTTTGTGAGATAAAGGCTTGCCGGACGCGCACCTGGGCCGGTAAGTTGTGGCCTGGAAGTGGTGGGGCCGGTGGTCGCGGGTGGCCGGCTGAAGGGGTCATTCGAGGAAAGTCCGAGCTCCACAGGGCAGACCGCCAGGTAACGCCTGGGCGCCGCAAGGCGACGGAACAGGGCCACAGAGAACAGACCGCCCTTGTATCCAAAGGGTAAGGGTGAAAAGGTGGGGTAAGAGCCCACCGCGTGACTGGCAACAGGCACGGCACGGCAACCCCCGGTCGGAGCAAGGCCAAATAAGCAGCGAGACCCGGCCCGGGTCGTTTGAGCTGCGGGTAGGCCGCACGAGATGGCTGGCGACAGCCGTCCCAGAGAGATGACCATCTACTCGTCAACGAGTAAACAGAACTCGGCTTATGGTCCCACCACTTCCACTCCTGTGACCGCGAAGCCGTCGTCCGTCCCGTATCCTCCCCATTGGGAGAACGTCGCGGACTTGCGCGTCTTCCGTACCACCGCCGCCGAGTGGGAGAAGCTCATCGGGTGGCGGACGGACATGCGCAAGCGCGGCTGGAAGCTGCTGAAGGTGTCGAGTGAAGACACCGAGGTGGTCGCCATCTTCGGACGTACAAAAACCAAGGAATAGTCGATGCGACGTCTTGCCCTGGTCGCCGCCAGTATCCTCGCGATGGCGTGCGCCTCACACAGCACCCCGTCCAACCCAACGCCCGCGAATCCCGCCGCTCCACCGCCCGCACCGCCCGCACCACCGCCGTCGCCGACGCAGACCGTGCGACTCGGCCCGAGCACGTTGCGGTACGCGCTGGCCCAGACGATTCACGTCGAGCAAGAGCTGCCGACCGGTCCGCAGACACTCGACTATGGACTTCGCGTTCTGTTCAGAGTCACGATCAACGGGCCCGCGGACAGCGCGGGGTATCCCACGACGGTGACGATCGACTCGATCGTGGCCGATTCGGGCAGCTCGTTGCCGCCGATGAACATGAATCTCGCCGCGGCGAAAGGCCTCTCGTTCAGCGGGCGGCTGCTGCGCAGCGGGGAGTTCCGCACCCAGACCGTATCGGACAGCGCCGCCGCGCAGTCGTTGTCGCCGATTATCGGGGGCTTCAAGAACTTTTTCCCAATGCTTCCCGCTGCCGGCGCGACGCTCGGAGCCACGTGGACCGACACGACCACGGAGGTCAACCGCGCGGCCGGGACCGTGACGATCACGAGCATCAACCGCTCGAACGCGGTGAAGTGGGAAGATCGCAACAACACGCGATCGCTGCGGGTCGAGGTGGTCTCTGATTTCACGATCAAGGGCGGCGGTCAACAGATGGGACAGCAATACGACATCGCGGGCACGGGCCGGCGTACGGGTGTCGACTACGTCGCAGCCGACGGCCGGTATCTCGGCGGCGAGTCTCAAGACACCACCAACATGACGATCTCGCTGCCGGTCCAGGGGCTGACGATCCCGCGTAAACAAATGTCGAAATCGATCGTCACGGTATTGCCTTGATGGAGGTTGGGGCGGTTCGGCGGTTCGGCGGTTTGAGTCTACTCACCGCACTCTCGCTAACCACCCAACCACTCAACCGCGTAGCCGCCCAGCAAGTCGCTTCGAACCGCGCCACCGCGTACCTCTTCCCGACCGAAGTGCAGGACGCGCGGGCGATCTGGGTCAATCCCGCTGGGTTAGGCGTACTGCGTGAAGCGTCCATTTATGCCGAGCTCCTGGTGGGCGATCCCGGCTCGGACGGACAGCTGCGCCAGATCAATGCGGGATTCAATGCGCGCGGCCTCTCGGTCGCGTATCAGCGCGACAACCTCGACGGCGACGTGAACGGGCACACCCTGCGCCTGGGACTCGCGGGCGGCTCCGGCGGCCTCGCCGCGGGGTTTGCCGTCGCGCTCTACCGGGGGACCAATGCCCACGCCACCGGGTGGGACGTCGGATTCACGTACGTGCCGCATCCCAAGCTCTCCGTTGGTCTCGTCGGCGCGAATATCGGACAACCGGTGGTGCGCGGCCTGCAGCAGATCATGACGTACATCCCCGGACTGACCTGGCGGACGCCGGCGAAGGGCGTGTCGCTCTCGGCCGACACGCGCATCACGACCGACTCCGTCGCGTCGTATGCGTTCGGCCTGAGCTGGCATGGGAGCGGCGGGGGTCGCTGGCCGCTCGAGCTGATCGCCAGGCTCGATACCGACGGAGACTTTCGCCGCGGGGCGTTCGTGTTCGGGGTGTCACTGGGCTCGCAGGATCGCTTTGGCGCGATCGGCACGACCCCTGGCGACGTTTCGCGCGTGGACGGCGTGAGCGTGTACGGCCTCGCGTCGCGCGAGCAGCAGGCGCGGCAGCGCTAAGAAGAGCGGGCGCGCGCCCGGACGCGTCTCCGCTGCTTGCCGGTCGAATCCTCCTGCTGCAGCTGCTGCAGCACCAACGCCAATCGCACCACATCGCGGAACGACAGGCTTCGGAAGACCGTGTCGATCGCGGGCAGGTTGGTGCGCTTGATGACCAGCCGCGCGCCGAGACCGCCGATGACGTCGAGATCGAGATCGGGATCGACGCTGTCGCGCGCGTACGAGCGAACCCCTCGCGGGGTGACGACGGCCATCCGCTGGCGCGACACGACGAGCAGCGACGAGTCGTTCCCCGGCTGGTACGCGAACACGGCGAGGTCGCCCGGCCCCAGCACGTGCCGCGCGCGGAGCATGCGCGTGAGGCTGTCCGGCACGGGCGCGCGCGCTTCGACCGTCGGCTTCTTGCTGAACAGCGAGTACGCCACGACCGCGGCGCCGGCCGCGAACGCGAGAAACAACAGACATCCCGCCACGCCGAGGCTGAGCAGCGACTTGTAGAACATCGCCGTGAGCCGGCGCCGCAGCGGGACCTGGATGCGATTGCGCGCGGCGGTCGGCAGCGCATCGACGAGGGCGCGGCTGACCTCGGTGGCGGTCTGAAAGCGCTTGGCCGGGTTTTTCTCGAGCATGCGCTCCAGCACGAACGCCATCTCTTCCGAGACATCGGGACGCACGCGCCGAATCGGGGCAGGCGTCTGCGTCAGCTGCTGCGCGAGAATCGAGGCCGACGAAGGCCCGTCGAAGGGCGGCGTACCCGTCAGCATCTGGTAGACCACGATGCCCAGCGAGTAGATGTCGGAGCGGCCGTCGAGCGTGTCGCCCGAGGCCTGCTCGGGACTCATGTATTGCGGCGTCCCGATGATCATCCCTTCGCTCGTGAGCTGCGCGGCGCCCGGCGTCGCGGCCTGGGCCGCCTGGGCGGCCTTGGCGATGCCGAAGTCGGTGACGAGCACGTGCCCGCTCGCATCGAGCAGGATGTTGTCCGGCTTGATGTCGCGGTGCACGATGTCGTGCTTGTGCGCGTAGGCGAGGGCATCCGCGACCTGGCGGGCGATCCGCGCCGCGTCGCCGACGGAGAGCTTCTTGTTGCGCTCGAGCAGAATGCGCAGCGACGGGCCGTCGATGCAGCGCATGATGATGTAGAAGACTTCTTCCTGCCGGCCGACTTTGTAGATCGGCACGATGTGCGGATTCTCGAGCCGCGCGACGGTCTGCGCTTCGCGCAAGAACCGCTCGGCGACGTTGGGGGACGGCGCGAGCTCCAGATCGAGGACCTTCACCGCCACGTCGCGGTTCAGCGAGTTGTCGCGGGCGCGGAACACGGCCGCGAATCCCCCCTGACCCAGCAACGGGCCGACGGTAAATTCCGGGCCGAGCGCTTCTTGCAGGCGCTTCTGGAGGGCTTCGAGGTCCATGACGGTGCCACAAGCTAGAATTGCGGGCCGCGTTCTGCTAGTGACGGGCGCGTTGTGCGTCGTGTGGTTGTTCGCGGTGTGGCCGCCGCCGATCTGGTGGCGCGCGCACGAGCCGCGGTGCACGGCGATGATGCGGTATCGGTCGGACTGTCGGACTGCCGGACCGTCGGACCGCGGAGCTGCTTCGCCTGTGCTCGAGCGCATGGTGATCATAGCCGAAGATTCACGATTCAAGACGCATCATGGCATCGATTTCATCGAGCTGCGCGACGCGTGGGCCGCCGGGGGACATCGCGGGGCCAGCACGATCACGCAGCAGCTCGCGAAGAATCTCTATCTCTCGCCGTCACGCTCGATCTTCCGAAAAATGAAGGAAGCGGTGACCGCGGTGCGGCTCGAGCTCGTGCTGCCCAAGGAGCGGATCATGGCGCTGTATCTGAATGCGGCGGAGATGGGCCCAGGACTTTGGGGAATGGACGCGGCGAGCCGAGCCTACTTCGGCGTTCCCGCCTCGAAGCTGAGTCCGGCGCAGGCGGCCGCGCTCGCGGCCACACTCCCGCAGCCCCGCACCTCGAATCCTACCTACCGACCGGCGCGCATGATGGAGCGCCGCAATCTGATTCTGGCGCGCTACTACGGCGGCAAGACGCCGGTGCCGCATGTAGAAGAAGACTCGATTCCCGATGTCCCGGTAATCGAGTCTCCCGTGATTCCTGTTATTCCGCTGGATTCTGCTTCGGACTCGCTAATCCACCAACCGTAGGGGCATGACCAGCGCCATATACGAGGCAGGGTCGTTCCAGCCCACGGGCTCGATCGTGGCCGCGCGCTCGGGCGCCTTGAACGTGAACCGCACCTCGTCGGTCGGCATGTACTTCATGATCTCGAGCAGATACATCGCGTTGAAGCCGATCTCGAGCGGCTCGCCCTCGTAGGTCACCGCCAGCTCGTCCTGCGCCTCGCCCAGGTCCGGCGTCTGCACGGAGAACTTCACGTTGCCGCCGGAGAATGCGAGCCGGATCCGGTGGGTTTGGTCGCTGGCGACCACGCTCATGCGCCGCAGCGCCGCGGAAATGGCCAGCTTGTCGACCGTCGCGTGCTTGTCGTTCTCGCGCGGAATCACCTGCTCGTAGTTCGGATACGGGCCTTCGATCAGCCGGGAGAACACGAGCGTGCCGCCGGCCCGGAAGCCGATGTGGTTGTCGCTCTTGGCGAGCTCGATCTCCGCATCGGCCTGGTAAAGCCGGCGGATCTGCTCGAGCGCCTTGGGCGGGACGATCAGGTCGGCCGTGGATCCGCCCGTCGCCGGCACATCCATCTTGGCGAGGCGATGGCCGTTGGTCGCCACCATGCGCATCCGATCGGGGCGCAGCTCCCACAGCACGCCGTTCAGGATCGGGCGGCTCTCTTCGGTCGAGGCGGCGAACGCCACGTGACCGACGAGCTTGTGCACGACGCCGGCGGCCGCCTTCCAGGCCTTCTCGAACTTGACCGCAGGGAAGGAGGGGAACTCCTCGCGGGGCAGGCCGAGCAGCTTGAACTTGGAGCGGCCCGACTCGATCGACACCCGCGCCTCGCCCGCCGCGGTGACGCGCACCGGTCCGGACGGCAGCTCGCGCGCGATGTCGACGAGCTTTTTTGCGGGAAGCGTCACGGCTCCATCGGCGTCGACTTCCGCCGGCACCGTCGTGCTGACCGCGATATCCAGGTCCGTCCCCGAGAGCCGAAGTCCACCGGCCTGCTTGGAGGCCTCGACCAGGACGTTGGCCAGGACCGGTAACGTCGTCTTGGCGGGGATGGCCGGCGCCACCGCCGCCAGACCTTCCTGCAGTTGCTCGCGTAGAATTGTGAACTTCATGACTGCCGTGCCGTCTCCAATGAGGAAAGTCTTACTACTGCTTCTCTATATAGAAATACTAGTAGTAGTAGTAGTCAGCGGGGATATGTGGGTCATATCGCTAACCCGCAACCAGCAAACCACCTGTCGTACATCACACGATGTTCGTGCACTGTTGGGACTGTTGGTGCACTGGGGATATTCGTGCTCCTTTCCCCAATCCCCAATCTCCAATCCCGTTTCCCACAATTACAGTGCGGACAATTCCTGTCGCGCCATTTCCACACGCTCTTTGAAGGTGCGATCGCGCATCATCTGCCGTTCGACCTTGTCGACGCTGTGGATCACCGTCGAATGGTCGCGCCCGCCGAACGCCTGCCCGATCTCGACGAGCTGCATGCCCAGCATATCGCGCGCGAGGTACATCGCGACCTGCCGCGGGATCACGAGCGTCTTGGTTCGGGCCTTGGAGCGCAGTCCCTCCGGCGACACGCCCCAGCGCCGCGCCACGACCTCCTGCACCCGGTCGATGCTCGGCGCCGAGCCGCTGCCGCTGGAGTAGCCAGCCCCTTCTTCGCCCTGGCGGATCTTGTCCGACAGCGCTTCGCGCGCCAGCTCGATTGTGACCTCGCGGTTCTTGAGCGACGCGAAGAGCAACAGCTTGATGATGCACCCTTCCAGCTCCCGGACGCTGGAGCGGATGTGCTCGGCGATGAACCGCAGCACGTCGTCCGGGATCGTCAGTTCGAGATGATCCTGCTCGGCCTTCTTGCGCAGGATCGCGACGCGATGCTCGAGATCGGGATGACCGATATCCGCCACCATCCCCCACTCGAACCGCGAGATCAGTCGCTCTTCGAGTCCCGGGATCTCCTTCGGCGGCCGGTCCGAGGTCAGCACGATCTGCTTGTGCGCCTCGAACAGCGCGTTGAAGGTGTGGAAGAACTCCTCCTGGGTCATTTCCTTGCCTTCCAGGAAGTGCACGTCGTCCACGAGGAGGAGATCCACGTCGTTGCGGTAGCGCCGGCGGAACTCGGACATCGTCCGCGCGTGAATCGACTCGATCACGTCGTTGATGAACTGTTCGGCGCCGAAGTACTGCAGCCGGGTCTCGGGGTTTTTCTCGAGCACCGCGTGCGCGATCGCCTGCATCAGGTGCGTCTTGCCGAGTCCCGTCGCTCCGTAGATAAAGAGCGGGTTGTACGTTTTCCCGGGCGCTTCGGCGACGGCGTGCGCAGCGGCCGCGGCGAGCTCGTTCGACTTACCGATGACGAAGGTTTGGAAACTGTACCGTTCGTTGAGCGGCGTGGTCCCGATGTTGGTCGCCGTCGCCGTCGCCGTGCTCTCGCGCGGCGCGACGAAGAAATCCATCTGGGGGCGGCGCTGGCGATCTTCCTGCACGCGGAAGACGACGGTGGTCGGTCTCCCCAAGATGCGCTCCGCCGCGCGCGCGAGCAGGCTCGCGTGCTTCGACTCGTTCCATTCAGCGGCGAATTGATCCGGCGCGCCGAGGATTAAGCGACCTTCGTCGAGCGCGATGGGCTCCGATGGCTCGAGCCACGTGCGCACCGTCGCCTCGGGAAGTTCGCGTCGAGCTTCGTCGAGGAGGCGCTTCCAAGCTTCGTTTACCGATTGCTCCATTACGATTTTCAGAAAAGGTGGGCGTCCCACAAGGGCGGGGCGAAACTACGGGCCGTGTGTGGAAAAGTCAACCTTGACCGGCGCGTCGCGAGCCAGGTAACTTTCCCGGCCTTACACGAGGAAATTATGGGTCCGACATATCGGCCGAGAAATCGGCGACGCATCAATAAACATGGATTTCGCGCGCGGATGAAAACCGTTTGGGGCCGCGCCACCCTGTCGCGCCGCCGCAAGAAGGGCCGCAAGCGTCTCGTCGTCAGTATTCCATCCAAACACCGGAGCCGGTAAACGAGCGAGCGGTACCCGCGCCGCGTCCGCATGACGCGCGGCTCGGAGCTCACGTCCTGCTGGGAAGCGGGACGCCGCCGGCGCACACCGCACCTCGATCTGGTCTGGCGTCACAATGCCTCCGGTCACGCGCGACTCGGGCTCATCGTTCCGCTGCATCAGTCCTCGGCGGTGGCGCGCAATCGCCTGCGACGGCGGCTGCGTGAAATTCTGCGGCGCGACCTGCTGCGTACGCTCCCCGCGATCGATCTCGTGATTCGCGCCAAGCGTTCGGCGTACACCGCCTCCTTTGCAGACCTGCGCGCCGAATTGACCGGCGTGGTGGATACGCTGACGTGACGCTGCAACGAGTTCCGCGAATTCTCGTAATGGCACTCATTCGCGGGTACCAGCACACGCTCTCGCATCTCGTGTTCACGCAGTGTCGCTTCGTGCCGTCCTGTTCGCGATACACCTACGAAGCGGTCGAGCGCTACGGCGCGCTGAAAGGCTCCTGGCTTGGGATCAAGCGGATCGGCAAGTGTCATCCATTTCACGCGGGCGGCTATGATCCCGTCCCGTAGGAGTCGGTGATGGAACGCCAGCGCGTCATTCTCGCCGTTCTGCTCATGCTGCTCGTCTGGCTGGTGCCGATGCTGATTTGGCCGCCGAAACCGAAGCCGGTGGATAGCGCCCTCGTCCGCGACTCCGCGGCGCGGCCCGTCACGCCCCCAGCGCTGACCGCCCAACCGCCTAACCGCCCAACCGCCGTTCAGCAGTCCAGCGACACGGGCCAAATCGTCTGGGTCACGTCACCGCTCTACAAACTCGGCTTCAGCACTCAGGGTGGCCGACTCGTTTCTGCAGAACTGCTGCAGTATCAATCATTTGCCAAGGGTGATTCAGCCCAGCACGTCGAGCTCGTGCCCCCCGGCGACGCCTTCCTGCGCCACCGACTCGCGCTGCCTGGTGGCGACACCGTCTCGTTGGCCGACTGGAATTTTCAGCCTGTCCCGGAGGGTCCGGGGGTCGTCGTCTACGCGGGCCAAGGTCCCAAGACGCTGCGCTTCGAGGCGGCGCGCGGCGGCGCGCGCGTGACGCTCGAGTATCGCTTCTTTCCGGACGAATACCGCTTCGACGTCCAGGGCTCGATCACCGGGCTCGGCGCGGGCGGCGCGGTGCTCCTGATCGATCTCGCCGACGGTCTGCGCTCGGTGCAGAAAGACACCCTCGACGACTACCGGCATTATTCCGTCGTCACCAAGGCGTCCAAGAGCGAGCGCACCGATTTCTCGAAGCTCGACCCCGGCGAGCGCATGCTGTTCGACGGCCCATTCGAGTGGGTCGGCGTCAAATCGAAATACTTCTTCGCGTCGGTGCTCGCGTTCGACGAAGGTCAGCCGCGGTTCGGCGGCGCGATCGCGGTGGGTGGACCACGCAGCGGCAAAGCCGCCACGCGCGCGCGGGTGACGGTCACGATGCCGGTCGCGCCCGCGGGCGGCTTCCGTTATCAGGTCTACACCGGTCCGCTGTCATACCGGCAGCTGAGCCGTCTCGGCCACGGCCTCGACGACGCCAATCCGTACGGCGGCATTCTCCGGCCGATCATTCAGCCGGTTTCCGTGCTGGTCATGGGCATCCTGCTGTGGATGCACAACAAGCTGAGTCTGGCCTACGGCTGGGTGCTCATTCTGTTCGGCATCATGGTCCGTGTCGCGCTCTGGCCGCTGAATCAGAAAGCGATGGAGTCCGGAATCCGGATGCAGGCGGTCGCCCCGCTCATCAAGGAGACGCAGGACAAGTACAAGAACGATCCAGAGCGGCTGCAGAAGGAAATGCTGCGCATCTACCGCGAGCACAAAGTCAATCCGTTCGGCGGCTGTCTCCCGATGCTGCTGCCGATGCCGGTCCTGTTCGCGCTGTTCTTCGTCTTCGGCAATACGATCGAATTCCGCGGGGTGCCGTTCCTGTGGCTTACCGATCTCTCGCGGCCCGACCCGTTTTACATCATTCCGATTCTGATGGGCTTCTCGATGTTCGCGCTGTCCAAGGTCGGGCAGATCGGCGTGCCGCCGAATCCGCAAACGAAGATGATGCTCTACTTCATGCCGATCTTCATGACGGTGCTGTTCCTGAATTTCGCGTCGGGGCTGAACCTGTACTATGCGGCGCAGAACCTGTTCAGCATTCCACAGCAGTACATGATCGCGAAACGGCGCTTGCGTGAGGCGCCCGTGAGCGCGGGAGGAGCGCGCGTCACGACGCCGGTCAAGACGTAGCCCCCTGCTCTCCGATCCGATCGTCGCGCTCGCGACGCCCCCCGGCCGCGGCGCGCTTGCCCTGATTCGCTTGTCGGGCGCCGGAGTGTTCGACCTCGCCGCCCGCTGCCTCGAGCCGTTTCATTCCGATCCCCCGCGCACCGTGTTCCGCGCGCGGCTGTCGCACCCTGATTCGCGCGAGCTCGTGGATGATTGTCTCGCCGTCTGTTTCCCCGCGCCCCATTCCTACACCGGCGACGACCTGGTCGAGATCTCCACGCACGGCGGGCTGGTGGTGCCGGCGGCGGCCCTCGCCGCGCTGACGGCCGGCGGCGCGCGGCCGGCGGCACCCGGGGAGTTCACGCGTCGCGCCGTGCTCAACGGCAAGATGGACCTGCTGCAGGCGGAGGCCACGGCCGATCTGATCGATGCCGGCTCGCCGGCGCAGCGCCGCCGCGCCCTGCAGCAGCTCGAGCGCGGCCTATCCGACCGCCTGGCCGCTCTGCGCGGCGAGATTCTCGAGCTCGAAGCGTTGATTGCCTACGACATCGATTTCCCCGAAGAGGATGAAGGGCCGGTCTCACCCGAACGGGTGCGTGGTGCGTGGGGCGCGGTGCGTGATCGCGTGGCGGATTTGCTCAAGACCGCTCCGGAAGGCGAGCGCCTGCGCGAAGGCGCGCTGCTCGTCATCGCGGGGCGTCCCAACGCCGGCAAGTCGTCGCTCTTCAACGCGCTGCTGGGGAGCGAGCGCGCCATCGTCACGGAGATCCCCGGCACCACCCGTGACGCGATCGAAGCGCATGCGGTGATCGAAGGGTTTCCGTTCCGGCTCGTCGACACCGCCGGCTTGCGGGAAAGCGAAGAGCGGATCGAGCGGCTCGGGATCGAGATTTCGAAGCGCTACCTCGAGACCGCCGATCTGATTCTGTTCTGCCGGGACGCTGCGGACGACGCGTTACCGGACGTCGGACCGACACCCGTTGTCGAGGTCGTCACAAAGGCAGATTTGTCCAACCGTCCAGCCGCCCAACCGGCCGTCCGCCCCGTTTCCGTCGTCACCGGTGAGGGCCTCGCGGAGCTGCGCCGGCGTCTCGCCGAGGTGGCGTTCGGCCGTCTGCTGGCCCTCGGCGACGTCGAGCCCGTCGTCACGCGGGCCCGGCATCGCGCCGCGCTGGAACGGGCCGTGCTGGAGCTGGACAGCTTCTGGGGCGCGCGCGAATCGGGCGTCGATGCGGCCGCGGCCGCGACGCACCTGCGCGCGGCGGCCGCGGCGCTGGACGACCTGATCGGCACGGTCACGCCTGAGGATATACTCGACCGCGTGTTCGCGGCGTTTTGCGTGGGGAAGTGAGCGCTTCCATCATCGTCCGCGCCTTCGCCAGCGTCTCCTGATATTCCGCGGTCGGCTCGGAATCCCACACGATGCCGGCTCCCGCGTGGAACGTGGCCAGGCCGTCGCGCAGCACGATGGTCCGAATCGGAATGTTGAAGTCCATCGCGCCGGTCGCCGACACATAGCCCACGGCACCGCAATACACGCCGCGAGGGCTGCGCTCGAGCTCCGCGATGATCTGCATCGCGCGAATCTTCGGCGCGCCGGTCACCGAGCCGCCGGGGAATGCCGCGCGCAGCAGGTCGAACGCGTCCCGGTCGTCGGCCAGCACGCCCGTCACCGTCGACACCAGGTGGTGAACCGTCGGATGTGATTCGAGCGCGAACAGCTTCGGCACGGTCACGGAGCCGGCGCGACAGACTTTCCCCAAATCATTCCGCAGCAAATCCACGATCATGACGTTCTCGGCACGGTCCTTCTCGCTCTCGAGCAGCTCGCGCGCGAGCGCGCTGTCACGGGCGGGTGTGGCGTCGCGCGGGCGCGTGCCTTTGATCGGCCGCGCTTCGACGAGCCGAGTCTGGGGATCGAACCGCAGGAAGCGCTCGGGCGAAATGCTCGTGACGATCGTGCCGGCAAAGTCGAGGTAGGCCCCGAACGGCGCCGGATTGCGCGCGCGCAACCGGCGATACAGCGCGAGCGGTGAGCCGCGGAACGGCGCGTGAAAGCGCTGCGCCAGATTCACCTGATAGACGTCGCCGGCCGCGATGTACTCGCGGATGCGCGAGACTCCCGCCTCGTACTCGGCGCGTGAGAAATTGGATTCCGGTGCGTGCCCCACCGGCGCCGGGTCGTCCCGCACTCCGGGCGAAGCGGCCCGCAACCGCTCCTGTGCCCACGCCGTCCGAGCCGACGCACCGATCAGCCACGCCTTCTCTTCCAGATGGTCCCACGCAATCACCCAGTCGTACAGCGCCAGCAGCACGTCCGAGACCTGGGGCGTAAAGCGGTCCGGCACGGGGCGCGCCACCCGCTCGAGCTCGGCGCCCCAATCGTAGCTGACGTATCCGGCGATGCCGCCCTGAAACGGCGGCAACCCGGGCAGCACCTCCTGGCGCTGGCGACGCAGCAGCGCGCGCGCTTCTTCGGGTGTGCGCGCGAGCGCGATCGGATCGGCGGTCAGAAAGGAGTAGCGGCCCAGGATCCCCTGGGCCGAGCTGTCGAGAAACAGCAGATAGGGAAGCGTGCTGAACCGGACGCACGTGCCGAACGGATCGGGCGCCGGGGTGAGCGGTACGACGACGGTCACGGCCCTACGAATTTCTTGGTGGTTCCACGCAGCGCGCTCGCACCGGGACGCGGGCGAAACAGCGCCGTCTGCTCGATCAGCCGCGCCAGCTCGACGTCGCTCGCGGTGATCCCGCCGGCGCTGTGGGTCCAGAGCTTCACCTGCACCTTCCCCCAGCTCACCGCGAGATCGGGATGATGATCGGCGGCTTCAGCGAGGAAGCCGATCGCATTCACCAGCATCAGCGTGGTGGGCCATCCATCGGTCGGGTACTCGCGCACGATCGCGCCGTCTTCCAGTCGCCAGGTGGGCAGGCTCTCGAGGTGGGCCGCGATCTCCGCGGGGGAGAGCTTAGTCGTCGAGGATTTCACGGTAGCTCGCTGACTGGCCGAAGTTCTCTTCGACTTCGACCTCGATGGTCTTCAAGTGGACGGCGCCTCTTCCGAGCTCGGCGCGCACGCGACCGGCCAGGTACTGAGCCAGCATTTCGACCGTCGTGTTGGGAATCGGCAGGATCATGCAGTCCCCCGCCGGAAAGACGTAGCGCGGCTCGCCCGCGAACGCGACCTGGACGCTGCCGTTCTTTTCCGAGATGGCCAGCTTGGGATTGTCGCGGGGCAGCAGCACGCGGTGATCGAGCTCGGCCGTGAGCGCGCGCATGATTTTCTTCACTGCCGAAAAATCGACCACGAACCAGCTCTCGGCTTCGAGCCCGCCTTCCACGAAGAGGCTCGCGCGATAGTTGTGGCCGTGGAGTTTTTCGCAGCGGTGGCCGGCGAACGTAATGAAATGCGCGGCCGCGAAGACCAGATCTTCCTTGGTGATGGCTACCTTGAATGCGCCGCTCATCCTGCGGGAAATCTACTCTGGAGGCGTCCCCTCGCCGGTAGCTACCCGCCACACCTCGTCGGCGAGCCACTCCAGGCGCTGCTGGGCGTAATCGAGCTCGGCGGGCGTCATCGTCTTGGCCCGGCGCGCGATCTCCCGCGCATGGCCCAGCAGCTCGTCCAGGACCTCGCGCAGCGGCCGGTTGACGCGCCGCTCCGCATGGGGGGCCGAGGAGGGGGTCAGGCCGTCTGAATGCCGGACGCGCGATCGTCTGCCTGGCGTAGCTCCTCCACAGCCGCGCGCACGGTCGACGCCGCTCCGTGCTCCGCGAAATAGGTCTCGACGAGCCGCAGACCGAGATAGTAGCCGGAGCGCTCGGGCAACACCTTCCCGGCCAGCAGGCGCGCCGCCGGGCTCATCCCGCCCGACAGATATCGCAGCCTGAGGCCCAGACCCGAGGAATCGAGGTCGCCGGCCGAAGCGCGCCGCAGGAACGCGTCGAGCTCGCGCAGCCGCCGGTATTGGCGCCGGTTGTAGCCGAAGTACTCCCAGGGATCGAAGCCCGGCGCGACGGCCTGGGACGCGGCGATCGCCACGCCTTCATTGGCCACGAGCTCCCGCAGCGACGCGCGTGAACCGAGCTCCCACGCGTCGTAGTAGCCGCCCAGCTCGCCGATGAGCCGCCGCATCGCCGCGCGACTCGAGGGCGACGTGTAGCGCAGCGCGTGCGCGACCTCATGGGCGATCCACAGCGGCAGGAGCTGCGGCGAGAGCCCCATGCCGTAGGTCTGCGCGTTGGCGCGCCCGGTGAAGTGCTCCAGGCACACGAACGCGATCCCGCGGCCGCCAACGACGAGCTCGCCCGCGTTCGCCGCGCCCACCCCGACCATCACGTACAGGTCGACCGGACAATCCGCCTCGAGCAGCTCCGCCGAGCGACGCAGCGCGTCTTCGGCGATGGCGATCACGTCGACGTCTTCGAGCAGCCGCGTCAGGTCGCTGCGATCGGCGCGCAGCGCGGTCACGATGATCGGCTCCGCGTGCGGCGACTGCGGATCGATGACGTAATTCTGCCAGTACGCGCTCAGGATGGGACGATGGCGATCGAGATACTCGTGGTATGCCGCGGATGGGTCCGACGCGGTGAGCGTCGCGAGGAACTCCGGAATGAGATTGACGAGCATTGAGCGGTTGCCGACCCAATCTGGGAACGGGGCCGCCCGGTGACAAGCGTCGCTCAGTGCATGGTGATGTCGCGTGCGACCGACTCCGACTTGACATTTCGCGTCAGGTCAGTCACCGCCACTACCCCTTGGGCGGCGTGCGCTTTCGACGGCTGATTTCCGTGAGGAACTTCCGCTCGGCGGGGGTCAAGCTGTTCATCCCGGTCGCGTTGATCTTGTCGAGCACGCGATCGATCTCGGCGGCGGCGCGCGCGTCAGGCGCGCTCCGTTTGGTCTGCTTGGCCGACGGCGGCACTGCGCCGCCGCGATTCGCGCGCGGCGGCTGACTCACCAGCACGCTCGACTCCGCCATCGGTCCCCCACGGCGCTCGCGATGCGTCGCCTGCCAGTCCAGCGCCTTGAGGTACACCAGCGCGGCGCCGACACCGCCGAGGTGCGCGAGGTGGGCCACGCCGCCGCCCAAGCCGCCACGAGTCAGCGCTCCCGCCCAGGCCAGCGCGAGATCGAGGCCCACGAGAAACGTGATCAGCCACTTGGCCGGAATCGGGTCCGGGAGCGGAAACACGAACACGGGATAGTTGGGCCAGTACCAGGCGAACGCGACGGCGACACCCATGATGGCGCCCGACGCTCCCACGATCGTGCCGACCGGTGCCCACTGCGTGAGCAGGAACGACAGCGTGGCTCCGCCAAGCCCGCACAACAGATAAAACAGCAGGAACATGCGGCTGCCCATCCGGTCTTCGACCGACGGACCGAAGACGTACAGCATGAGCATGTTGAACAACAGATGCAGGATGTTCCCGTGCAGGAACATGTACGTGAGGAAGGTCCACGGCTGCTGCCACGCCAGCATCGGATCGAAGCCGAAGGCGGCGACGTACTTGGGGTCGATCAGCAGCGTCTTCTGAATCAGGAAGACGAGCAGATTGGCGACGAGCAACCGTCGCACCCATACGGTCAAGCTGTACATCCGCTGCGGGCCCATCTCTCCCTCAGGTCTCCAGGTCATGGCGTCTACGTCTTATCCCCCTTTTCCCGTGCGGTTGTTCCGGGCGAGACGCGCGAGACGCTCGCACAGCTCGGGAAAAGGGATACCCGCTGCCTGCGCCGCTTGAGGGAACAGACTCGTGCGGGTCATTCCTGGGAGTGAGTTGGCTTCCAGACAAAACACATCTCCTTCGGGACTCACCCGAAAGTCGATCCGCGAGTAGCCGCTCAGCTTCAAGGCGCGGTGTGCCATCAACGCATACTCCTGCAATTGTCGGGCGAGCGCGGTTTCGATCCTGGCAGGGAAGGTCTCTTCCGACATTCCCGGTGTGTATTTCGTCACATAGTCGAACAATTCGTGCTTCGGTACGATCTCCCCGACCGGGAGGGGCACGTCCCCCAGCACGCCCACCGTCAACTCTCGACCCGGTATGAACTGCTCCGCCATGACCTCATCGTCGTAGGAGAACGCCAGCTTCACCGCATTTCCCAAGTCCTGGGCCGCCTTCACGAGCGTCAGTCCGACCGATGATCCCTGCTTGGACGGCTTCACGATGACCGGCCATCCCAGCGCCGTGCTGACATCCTCGGGGCCCACCGGAGCCATGAACCACGCCGGCACGGGCACCCCCATCGCCCGGAACAGGCGCTTGGACAGGTCCTTGTCCATCGCGAGCGCGCTCGACAGCGGGCCGCTTCCCGTATAGGGGACGCCGACCACGTCGAGCACGGCCTGCAGCGTGCCCCCCTCTAGAGACCCGCCATGGACCGCCAGGAATAACACCTCCGCCTCGCGGACGGTCTTCAGGTCCCCCAGCTCCTCGGACAGCATGCGGCGCTGGCGCTCGGCGAGGGCCTCGACATTGGGCGGGGCGGCCCCGACCGCGCCTCCGAGCAGCTCGCGCTCGCCGCGCTCATCAAGGGGTCCACCGGCGAGATCGACGACCGCCACGGTGTGACCGCGACCCCGTAGCGCCGCCACGATCTGGGAGGCACTCGCGAAGGCCACGGCGCGCTCGGCCGTCGCGCCCCCCGTCAGCACGGTGATCCGCATCAGCGAATGCCCGCCAGCTGGTGCAGCAGGTCATAGCGCGTCACGATCCCGACCACTTTACCGTTACGCCGCACCAGCGCGGCCGGTGTCGTGCGCGAGAGCAGCGTCGTGAGCAGGGCGATGGGCGACTCGGGGTCGACGATGGGGAACGGCGCGTCCATCACTTCCCGCACGGGGCTGTCGAGCGTCTTGGGCTCGCCGATGGCGCGCGCCATCAGTCCCTGCTCCGATACCGCGCCCACGCCATCGTCGCCGTCCATCACCGGCAGCTGCGAGACGTTGTAGGTGGACATCAGGTTCAGCGCCTGGCGCACGGAGGCTTCCGGCGCGACGTGGATCACGGCCGGCGCGTCCCCGGTCTTCGCCGCCACGAGCCGCCCGACGGTGGGGCGCTCGTCGTCGATGAGCTGGTTCTCGCGCAGCCACTCTTCATTATAGACCTTGCTCAGGTAGCGCTCCCCGGTATCCGCCAGGACAGAGACAACCAATGCCTTTGGATCGTCGAGCCGTCGCGCGACTTCGAGCGCCGCCACGATGTTCACCCCGGTCGATCCACCGACGAACAAGCCTTCTTCTCTCGAGAGACGCCGGGCCATTTGGATCGCGTCCTTGTCGCTCACGACGACCCATTCGTCGATGACGTCCCAGTGCAGCGAGGTCGGGATCTTGTCACCGCCGATGCCTTCGACTTTATACGGCTGCCCGTCGCTCTTCTTGTGCGTCTTGGCGTAGTCGGTGTAAATGGAGCCGACCGGGTCACCCGCCACGACGCGGATCTTCGCGTTTTTCTCTTTCAGGTATTTGCCGGCGCCGCTGACGGTGCCGCCGGTGCCCGGCGCGCACACGAAATGCGTCACCTTGCCGGCGGTCTGCTCCCAGATCTCGGGGCCGGTGGTGAGGTAGTGAACCTCGGGATTGACCGGGTTGTAGTGCTGGTCGGCGAAGATCGCGTTCTCGTGCGCCGCCGCGATCGCGCGCCCTTTCATTATGTAGTTGTCGGGATGGTCGGGCGGCACCGCGGTCGGCGTGATGATGACTTCCGCGCCGAGTGCGCGCAGCAGGCGCGCCTTCTCCTGCGACATCTTGTCCGGCATCGTGAAAATGCAGCGATAGCCCTTCACGGCGGCGGCGAGCGCGAGCCCGACGCCGGTGTTGCCCGACGTCGCTTCCACAATCAAGCCACCGGGCTTGAGCTTTCCCGCCCGTTCCGCCGCTTCGATCATCGCGAGCCCGATGCGGTCTTTCACCGATCCGCCCGGATTGAAGAATTCCGCTTTGACGTAGACCGGCGTGCGAATCCCGCGCGTGACCTTGTTGAGACGAATCAACGGGGTCCAGCCGATCGTCTCGAGGACGTTGTCGTACGGCTTAGTGTGCTGAGGCACTCGTGTCCGGTCGCGCCGAGTCTGGCCGAGCTTTGGTCGTGTCCGCGCGGGTCGTATCAGGCTGCGGCGCTGGTGGTGGTGGCGGCGGTGGCGGCGGCTTCGGTTTGGCCACAGGTGGCGGAGGCGGAGGTGGCGGCGGAGGCGGAGGCTGCGCCGCGGGCGGAACGGTCACCGTCCCGGTGCGCGTCGTGCCTACCTGACGAAATTCGACCGGCTGGAGGAACTCCGTCGCCACGGCCACACCGTGACGCTTGGCGGGCGCGAACCGGAGCGCCTTGGCCCCGCTGAGCGCTGCCGAGTCGAGCGCGGGATAGCCGCTCGTCTCCGCGACGCGCGTCGACTCGGGAACGAGCTTGCCCGTCGAGTCCACGAACAGGCGCAGCGTCACATCGCCTTCGACTTTTTGCTCGAACAGCGCCGGCGGATAGGCGATCGGCACTTCGGGATTGAGCGCGACCGGCGCTTCCGACTCGGGCGGCGGCGCCTGGCTCGTCGCCGCGTCCGACTGCGGCGAGGATCCTCGGCACGCGCATGCCGCGATCAACACGAGAGGCAGGAGTTGTCTCATCCCCGACGCCTTTTCCAGTCCGCCAGCCGATTCAGCGCCTCGAGCGGCGATAGGGTGTTCACGTCCAACCCGTCCAACTCGAGAAGCAGGGGATCGGGACCAGGGGCTGGGGCGAACAAGGCCAGTTGCGTAGCGTCCGGTGCCGCGGGCGGACGCTGTTTCGCCACATGATGCCCGGCCTCGAGCAGCTTGAGGACCTGCCAGGCCCGCGTCACGACCGGATCCGGCAGACCAGCGAGCCGGCCGACATGAATGCCGTACGAGCGATCGGCGCCGCCCGGCTCGACCCGGTGCAGGAACACGATCTCCTCGCCGACTTCACGCACCGCCACGTTGAAATTGCGCACGTGCTCCAGCTCTTCCGTGAGCTGCGTCAGCTCGTGGTAATGCGTCGCGAAGATCGTCTTGCAGCCGATGGTGTTGTGCAGGCATTCGGTGACCGCCCACGCGATCGCGACACCGTCGTACGTGGAGGTGCCGCGCCCGATTTCATCGAGCAGGACGAGGCTGCGCGGCGTCGCCGCGTGCAGGATCGCGCTCGTCTCGCTCATCTCGACCATGAACGTCGACTGGCCGCGCACCAGGTTGTCCGAAGCGCCCACGCGCGTGAACAGCCGGTCGACGACACCGATCTTCGCGCGCCGGCACGGCACGAATGAGCCGATCTGCGCGAGGACCACGCAGAGCCCGACCTGGCGCAGCAGCGTGGACTTGCCCGCCATGTTGGGACCCGTGAGCAGAATGACGCGGCCGGCTTCGTCGAGCAGCACGTCGTTCGGAATGAACGTCTCCCGTGGCATCATGCGCTCGACGACTGGATGCCGGCTGCCCTCGAGCTCGAGGGCGTAATCCGCGGTGAGCTGCGGCCGCACATAGCGCTCGCGCTCCGCGACGTCGGCGAGCGCCGCCCACACGTCCAGCTGCGCCAGCACATGGGCGCTCGCCTGCACGCGCGCGATTTCCGCGCCGACGCGGCGGCGCAGCTGATCGACGACATCGGCCTCCCGCGTCGCGATGCGCTCTTCGGCGCCGAGCACCTTGGCCTCGTACTCCTTGAGCTCGGGCGTGACGTAGCGCTCGGCGCCGGTAAGCGTCTGCCGCCGCTCGTAGTCGGCGGGAATGCGCTCGCGGTGCGTGTGCGTGACTTCTATGTAGTAGCCGAACACTCTGTTGAATCCGACCTTGAGCGAGCCGATGCCGGTGCGCTCGCGCTCGCGTGCCTGCAGCGACGCGATGTACTGCTTGCCGCCGTCGCGCGTCGCCTTGAGATCGTCGAGCTCGGCGTCGTAGCCGGGCTGGATGGCGTCGCCTTCGTCGAGCTGCGCCGGCGGGCGCTCCACGAGCGCGCGCGCGAGCTCAGCCCCGAGATCGGCGAGCAAGTCGAGCGTCAGCGAGAGCGAGTGTGCGCCGGCGACGTCGGGCAGGCGCTGGATCGAGTCGCGCAACGCGCCCAGCTCGCGAGGGGTCGCCCGACCCAGCGCCGCTCGTCCCGCCAGCCGTTCGAGATCGCGCACGCCGTCCAGCGCTTCCCGCAGCCGCTCACGGCCGCGCCCGTCTTTGAGCAGCGTCTCGACCGCATCCAACCGAGCGTCGATCGCGGCCGGGTCGACGAGCGGCGCGAGCAGCCAGCGCCGCAGCAGGCGGCCGCCCATCGGGGTCAGCGTCCGGTCGATCGTCTCGAGCAGTGTGGCGCCTTCGGCACCGGAGCGCAGCGGCTCCACCAGCTCGAGGTTGCGGCGGGTCATCTCATCGAGCGGCAGCACATCACCGCGTCGCACGATGGTCGGATGCGCGAGGTGCGG
>Ga0134125_10002365_pt1 | contig 22446 bp, 26 predicted proteins | sample KB31751_FD_96464 | JGI IMG/M metagenome (GOLD analysis project Ga0134125, IMG submission 96464) | Terrestrial soil microbial communities with excess Nitrogen fertilizer from Kellogg Biological Station, Michigan, USA - KB3-175-1 | ecosystem: Environmental > Terrestrial > Soil > Unclassified ... | reverse complement strand
TCCGCCGTGTAGATGGACAGCGGGGTTTCGGGGTCGTCGTCCAGCAGGAACTTCCCGGTCCCGTTGTAGCTGAACTTGAGCCGCCCGGTGCAGGGGGTGCCGTCCATCTTGACCCCGGCCCACTTGCAGAGAACCAGGTTCCAATCCGGTGATGGTTGATTCATGTCAATGGGCTCCTGTGGTTCATCCGATAGCGTGCCTTCCCCTGTCAGGTTGGCCGTCCATGTGAAGTGCGGTCGGTGGGTCGCGGCTAGGTTCCCGGACCCGGTGAGGATCAGATACCATGCCCGGCCTCGGGTGATGTCGGCGGTGAGTGTTCCTTCGCCGTCGAGTGGCGCGACCCATTGAAAGGCGGGCGCGGTGTTGGCCGTTAGTGTGCCTTCTGCGCCCGCCAGTGCTTCCCAGCCAAACGCAATGGTGGCGGCGGTGGTCAGTGTGCCGGTGCCGCCGAATGGGGCCGTCCACGAGCGTTCCGTGGTGGCCTGTACGGCGAGCGTGCCGGACCCGTCGAGGTTGGCTGTCCACTCGAAGTGCGGTGTTGCCGTGGCGTCGAGCAGCCCATCCCCGGCAAGTTCGGCATCCCACGTCAGCCTGGGTGCCACGATTGCCGTGAGTTGCCCGATACCGTCGAGCGTTGCCGACCATGCGAGCGCCGGTACCATGGTGGCGGAAACTTGCCCGCCACCGTTGAGTGCCGCGACCCAGCCGAATGATGGCCTCGGGTTGCCGGTGAGCGTGCCAGCCCCGGAAAGGTTCGCCGTCCACGAATAGGCGGGCGGCTCGGCGGCGGCGGTTCCCAATACCTCCACCCCGACGATGGAGTATTTCTGGGTGGATGGGGTGAGCATCCCATAGGTGATGGTCCCCGCCGGCCCAGTGTCCGGGGAATACCCGGAGTAGCACATGTACGTGTTGCCCGCGGTCCCGCCACGTGACGTCTCGATGATCTGCGCGCCGTTGACCGTGCGCCATGACCATGATGACCCGTTGGCCGTCCAGTCGGAGTTGCCGACGATGACAGCCGAATTTGCCGAGGTGGCCAGCGCGAGGGCGGGCGCACCACTGGCGACGTTGGCCTTCCCCGTGACGCCCAGCCCGCCGTGGTTCCGCCAACCCGTGGCGTAGAAGCTGAATTGCCCGCCGCCACCAGTACGGGACATGCTGATCGTCCGCCCCGTAGCCGCAGCCCCGACAAGGCACGTGTACAGGTAGGCGGTACAGTACGCCGACACCACCACGGACTGCCGCAGCGTCCACGTCCCACTGCCCGTCCATGAGGGGGCGCCGACCGGGGAAGTGAAGTCCTCGCTAAACGCGATGAGGACGATGAGATCCCCTGCCTGCACGTCGAACGTGGGCGACGTTTTCGGGGTTGCCGTTGATGCCCAGCCTGCCGTTGGCGTGGCTGTATAGGCGCGTGTGGGTGCTGTTGCCACGCCGGACCACCCCCGGCCTAGGCTTGCGTATAGATGAACGTGACGGTGGTGGTGCCTTCGGTTGCGAAGTTCTGGGAAGTCACGTCGCCGCCGTCAAGGTATGTCCCGTCAGCCGCATGCACACCTTGGCCGACGATGGTTGCGCCTGCCGGGACAGTGAACGTCGCGGTCGCTTCGATAACGCCGCCCGATGCCGCCGACCATGTGAGCGGCTGCTTCGAGTAGCTGCCCCCCGGTTCGGTGCCAGCGGTTGCGCCCGGGCTCGTGATGTAGAGGGCCCCCTGTTTTGCCGCCGCGCCATACGCGTTGGCAAGGGTGTTCCGTTGTGCTTCGGTCTTGATTGCCACAGTATTCTCCTAGGGTGGTGCTGGTGTTGGGGTTGTGTCGCCCCCAGGCGAACGGGCTAGCGGGTGGCCTTGCGCCGTGACTTGCGGCCGCGGATCTGCTTGGACAACGACGTGTAGATGTTGAACAGGATCGCGGCCTGCACAAGTCCGATCAGGCCGACCTCAAGCCACGCCGACGACTGGCCGAATAGCACCTCGAACACGAAATGCCAGACGACCAGCATGAGCGACCCGAACATGGAGAAGTACGCACGGCCCGCACGATTCGGAACACCGCCCGGTCGTCGCCACCACGGGACGGTCGCCATGTAGATACCCAACCCGACAGTGCCGGTGACCGCAACAGTGATGAGCAGGATCGCGCTCAGAAGGTCCGGGTTCATGATTCTCCAAAGATCTTGTAGCTGAAATGGTTCTCTGCGCGGAGTTCGGCACACGCATACCCGATCTGCAACAGGCGGCCATGACGGGCTTGTACTTCTGCACTCACGGACGCCACCTCAGCCCGTGCCTTGCGTGCTTCCTCGCGTGCCTTCACGTCAACCGGGTCGGGGGTGGTTGGCTTCTTTCGGAGTCGCCACACTGGCTAATCACCGGCCTTCTGGTCGCTGATGGTGCTCATGGTGTGTTCCACGACCGACCCGACATGCTCGATGGTCTGCGCGGATTTGATGGACGTGAACAACATGTCCCGCTGCTCACGGATCGTCACGGCCTGCTCGTGGATGGTCGCGTTCTTGTCGTCTATCTGGTCGCGTAGGACCTTCATGTGCCCGACCGTCCCCAGCCTGCCGGTGAGGACCATGAACACTGCGAGCCCGCCGATGGTCGCGCCGGACAGGTTGCCGATGACGACCCCCCAAGGTATTGCTTCAAACATCGGCCCCCCTCGGGCTTGAGACTGTGGTGCGGGTTAGCTTTCGAGCTGCCGGACGCGTGCAGAGAGCTCCTGCACGGCTTTGATGAGCGGGGCGATCAGCTCGTCGTAGCCGATTGACAGGACGTCGGATCCGCCGTTCACCGAGTGGTCTTGGAAGCCGCCGAAGTCGGCCCCCGTTTCCTCGATGACCTGCTGAATTTCCTGGGCGATCAACCCATGGTGGTAGCGGGTGCGCTTCTTACTGCCGTCACGCTCGGCCCCGTCGTAGTCCTCGCGCATGTCCCACTTGTAGTCGACGGGACGCAGCTTCTCTATGAACCCGAGGCCCAGTTCCGTATCCCGGATGTCGGCCTTGTCGCGGGCGTCCGAGCGGTTCTGCACCGTCCCGTAGACGTAGGTCGTAACCGAGGAGTTGCCGATCTGTGCCTGATTCTCCCCAGATACGCGGGAGTCGAACCCGATACCGATGATGTTCGACCACCCCTCAGTCAGGGGGGTGTTGTCGATCTTGTTCCGAAGCGCCGATGCCCCGACAGCGGTGACGGCGTTGGCGTTGCCCGTCATGCTGCCGGCCGCGTAGTAGCCGCAACCAACACTGTTTGACCCGCTCGGGATCTGACCCAATGCCTGATATCCGAGAGCCGTCACCCTGTCGGAAGCCGTGGCAGCAGCCAGGGATGCGGCCCCAATCGCCGTGCTGCTGGAAGACGTCTTTAGCGCCCCGCCCGCGGACGTACCGACGGCGACGTTGTTTTCGTTCCGCGGTTTCTGGACGGCAGTTTCCTTGCCGTTCAGCTCGAACGTGCCAGTCGAGGTGATCGACAACGGATGGGTGATGGTGAATGTGTTGGCGTCGGGAACCGTGGCCACATAGGCGAGTGCCTCGTCGTTGGCAAACGTCGCGCTGCCGCCGTCTGGCATTCGCAGGTACGCGATGTCACCGACCGCTAGGCCATGCGCCGCGACAGTCACGGTCAGAACGTTCCCCGACTGGGAGTAGGTGCCCGTCTTCCCGATGACGACGTACGTTCCGCCGTTGTACCCGGTGTCCACGTCCAGCGTGTACAGGGCGCGTGCCCCGACCCCCACATTGTTGTCCGACTTCTTGTTCTCGTGCAGGGCATCGCCGCCGACTGCAACACTGTTGGGTGCGCTCGACCGGGCTGAAGCCTCCAACCCTACGGCGGTTGCCCTGATGCGCTGCCCAGGCGTCCCCCACTTCGCCCAGTTCTCCACTTCCCCCGAGAGGCCAATCGGCGCTGCGCCGCCGTTCGCTCCGACGCCGATGGCAACAAGACCCATCCCATCCTCGATGCAGTGCCCCGCATTGCGGCCGATGGCGATATGCCGCTGGCCCGCCTTGTTGAACCGAAGCGCGTTCCCACCGATCCCGATATTCCGGGTACCCTCCTGGGCGTTCTGGTCGTAGTTGCTCTTGGTGGCCTGGACGTGCTGCAACGCCGAGTCGCCTATGGCGATATTCTCTCGGCTATGCGTCCCTTCGCCCTGGGCGTTCGTGCCAATCGCGATGCCGTTGGTCACGTCCACCATGTTCGCCATCGCGTTCGTTCCGAGAGCCACTACGGTGCCGCTGGAACCGATGTCAAAGCTGGCCGGCTGGGAAGCCAGGGCCTCTGCACCAATCCTGACGGTGCTTTCCGCAATTGGCGCGTAGACGCCCTGCGTCTTGGAGTCGATCAGGTCGAGCGCGGCCGCTTGCGCGCTGGCCCCGCTTGAGGTGAGCACCTGTGCAACGGCTTCATCGGTCGGGATGGTGTTGGGGCCGGCTGGGCCTACCGGGCCTCGCACGTTCCCCGCATTCTTGGTGGAACCGTCGCCCTTGGTGAGGATCAGGTCATCGCCGACGACTTCGCCAGTGGTGACCGTGACTTGTTCGGCCTTCGCGGCGCTCGCCGCCGCAGAGGTTGCACGTTCCCCGGCAGTGACCGCGGCGGCGCCGGCTGCCTGCGCGTCCTGAGCCGCGGCGGCGGCGGCAGCCTCGGCCTGCGGGATGCCATAGCCGGGGGTGGAAGGGACCGGGGCCAGATTTGTGAGGTCGAGCCCATTCACTGCGGCGGCCTGCGGAACGGCGATGCTGTACGTCTCGTAGACGGCCTTCCGGTCCAAGGAGGTGACCTTCACCGTCCAGGTCCAGTCCACAACCGAGTACTGCTCGGCATCCGTTGCGATGAGCCGCACGCCCGGGAAGAGCGCCAGTTCGTCGTTCTGCGGGTCCGGGGTGCACAGGTATCCGTCCGTGCTCGTGATGCCTTCCACCGGCGCCGGCATCCCGGCATGGTAGAACGTCACCGGGGACGGGTCCGCACCCGGCGCAGTGACCTTCTGCACCGACGGGGTGAACACGACGCGCAGCAGGGACCGCCGGGCAGTCTTCTCGCGTGATGCGTCCGCTGCAGCCATGCCTGGCGACAGCAGGCGGCCGCGGATCTCCACGGTGGGAATGTTGCTGGGGAATGCCATGTGTGCCTCCTGGCGGATTCGACGGGAGTCCCAGCCGCTTCGGCTGGGACTCCCGAGGGTGGTTAGACGAGTTCGGCGGCATTCGATCCGCCCGTGGAACCATCAGCGACGGCCGTGGTTGCCGAGCCGCGCCAGTTGTTCCCGATCCGGACGACGCCCGTGCACGACGACCCCGCGTAGAAGCCGTGCAGGGCGGTTGAAGTGCCCGAGGCCCGGGCCTGGTTGCCCGAGACCGTGGCGTTCGTGATTGCCGTCGTCAGGCGAATATGCGCGTACACGCCCGCCGTTTCCCGGCCAACGGACCACGTCTCGTTGTTCACCACGCGTACGTCTGTGATCCCGGCCAGCTGGATACCGTTCTGCCCCACCGAGTGGATCGAGTTCCCGGACACCAGCAGGTCCACGTCTGCGGTGCCTTCCACGCACGTGATGCCGGCGCCCATGTACTGGCGGATCATGTTCTCCGTCACCGCCATCGACCGGAAGTAGGCGACCTGGATCCCGCCCCACGCCCCCGAGTCCCCGCCGAAGAGGCGGTTCTGGGAGATGATGCAGTTCTGGAACGTTCCTGTCTCCTTGCCGAGGAACCGGATTCCTACGGCCCCCGTCGTGATGGCCGTGTTGTGGGTTACCCGCAGGCCCCAGTTCTGGTCGCCGTCCGGGGTGTTCGCCAGGAAGAACCCGGCGTTGCCGGCCATGTAGTTGTTGTGCACGTCGACGTCGTTCCAGTTGAACGGGCGAACGGCAAGGTTCGTCGGGTCGGTGAAGGTGTTGTTCGTGATGACGATCTTCTCGGCCGCCGACCCGACCGCGGCACCGTGGGAACCGATGAACCGCGGGTGTGCCGGCAGGTCATCGGATGCGCCGAACCGGCAACCGTCCACGAGGATGTCGCGGCACGGTGTCCCGTCGTAGGCACCGAATGCCGGGAAGCCCGATTGGACCGCATAGTCGATCTGGATGGCCTCGACGTAGTCGTTGCCGTCCGTGTTTCGGTAGCCCAGGAACTCGCAGTCACGGAACCGGACCTGCTTATTCGCGCTGCAGTCCACGGCATGGGAATTAGCGTTCAGGAACCGCACCCGGTCGAACAGGACCTTCTCCGCATGCCCCAGGGTGAAAATGGACCCGTATCCGTCGTTGAACGCCGTCGCGTTGTGGTCGAAGACGAGGTTGCGCAGCTGCAGGTTCCCGTGCCCGGTGTAACCGGGGTAGGAAGCCCCACGGTCACCGTTCATGACCAGGTAGCCGTTGTGGTGGCGCTTGATCGTGCCGCCGTTGCCCTCGACGGACGTGTTGCGGTAGATGTGCAGTTCGTCCGTGGTCTTGTAGGTCTTCCCGGCCCGGAGGGTCACGTGGACCCCGTCGAAGGTCTTCGCGACGTTGAACGCGGTCTGCAGCGGGAGGGTGTCATCGGCGACACCGTCGCCGACGGCGCCGAGCGAGTGGACGTCGATGGTGGGGATGTTCTCCGCGATGACGGCCGCCAACGCCAGTGACACGGCATTGGCGCCAGCTGCGCCCTCCATCCATGCGGCCACGGTGTCCTGCTGCGGCCCGGTACCCAGGGCGCTGTAACCTGGCGCGCCCTTCAGATCCGCGATGTACGCCCAGGAACCGTTGCCGTGCTCGGACCAGCCACCGCGCCGCCACTCATACAGGCGGGCCTTGTCCTTCTCGCCCGGCTGCAGCGGATCCTGCTCGAGCCACAGCATGAACGGGCGAGGCATCAACGGCGGGGTCGTCGACTCCCACACGATCCGCTGGTTCGTGCCTGGCTTCGCGAGCAGGGACGAGATCACGCCACCGGAACGGGGAACGGTGATCTGCCACTCCGGGAAATCCATCAGCGCCGCCCCGGTCGACAGCCCCAACCACTGCAGCTTGAGCGTGTACCAGCCGGTATCGACCATGTCCTGCGTGGCCGCGAGATCCACGGTGAACGACCCATCCGAGGCGGGCGTCACCACTGACGGCTCGCTCGGGTAGACCACGCCGCCTGCCATGTTCGTCTGGTTCAGCGTGAACACGATCTGGGGCTGCTCGCTGACCATCGCAACATTCGTGATGTCACGCAGGTTTCCGGTCACAACAGGCATGGACGCCACCTTTCAAGAGGGCATGAAAAAAGCCCCGGTCAAAGGGCTGGAAAGTTCGAGGTCTAGTCTTTGGTGGCGGGCTCGGTGGCCTGCTGAATCATCTGCCGCAAGAGTGCGGTTTGCGCCTGAGATTGGGCGAGCAGGAATGTCGCCTCTGCGAGTTGGGTCCGCAGTGACACGATGGTCTGCTCGTGTAGGAACTTATCGTCGTCTTCCATTTGTCCCCCTCGGGTGTAAACTACGGAGACACATAAAAGCCCCGCGATGCTGTGAACATCCGGGGCGGCGACCGAATCGGGAAGGATTCGATATGAAGAAGCTTACCGCCCCGGCACTCCTAATTGCCATTGCGCTCGCTGGTTGTTCAGCGCCACAGGAAGCGGCCCAAGAGCCCGCAAGTGTCACCGCTAGCGCCGCGTCATCCGCTCGGGCCGCAACTGCCCCGCAAGCCCGCAAAATGGCTGCAGTACCTTCTCGCGCCGCCGCCGAGCAGAAGTTCCTTGACCTTGTGGATGGCGCCCCTGAATGGCCCGACATCAAGCGGCCAACGGACGCGCAGCTCGTCAAGTCCGGCCATAACTACTGCAAGGAAACCGCTGAGCATGGCATGGACATGGGCGGGTACCCGAATATGACTCAACGCAATGCAATGATCGAGAAGGGCGGCATGCCCTACTACACGCTACAGATGATCATCCTAGACTCGGCAAGATCGGCGCTCTGCTAGTCATTCGATGCGGTAGACCTTGCCTGAAATGTCCATGTAGCAATTGGGTTGTGTGCCGCTAGGCTTGGTTCCCGAAGATAGCGACACCCCATTAGTGTGTGTAATCAGCATCCCAAACGAGCCCACGGCGATGGACCCGCCAGAGAAGTTGATCTGACCACCGTTTGCCGGTTCGATCTCCAGGTTTCCGGCTTTGATCTTCCCGCCCGTCGTGACGTTCAGGTCGTTCTTTAGCGTCGTGACACCCTCAACTGAGAGCGTGCCCTTGGTGGCCATGGCGCCGGTCACGTCGAGCTTCCCCGAGATGGTGGTGGGACCCTTGATGTCCATTTTTCCGTTGACTGTCGCTGGCCCGTTCACATCAAGATCGCCAGTGATCGTAGTGTCGCCACCGATGTCCGTGATGCCGTCCAGCGTGGTGGGGCCCGTGACCACCAGCTCGCCAGTTATCGACGTGTTTCCGGTAATCGTTGTCGTTCCGGAGATCGTCATTGGACCCGTTACGGAAACTTGGCCCTTGAGATTTGTTCTGCCCGATACATCAAGCACGCCTGAGATCGTCGCCGTGCCCGTGACCTGCAAGGCCCCATTCTCGATTAGAAGCACGGAACCGTCGTAGAACCGCATCCGCCCCCGCCCAATGGAGGAGGACGAGAGCGGGGATGCGTTCTCTAGGCGGGACAATCGGCGGAGGATGTCCCGCATGTTCCCCGCGGTAAGGTCATTCAGCTTTCCCATCAGCCGCCCTCCTTCTGCTGGAACTCCAGCGTCACCCACTCATCGAGCGAGCCGGAGTACTTGATGAGCTCCCAGGCCCGTTTCCCGTCGAGGATGTAGGGGTCATTGCGGACGTTCCACCAGACGGGGATGCCGGGTCGGAACTCGGAGACCTTGTGCGCGCCGTCGGCGAGTACGTCGAACCCGGCCTGCCGGGTGGTCCCGTTGTTCGCAACAATGGATTCTTGCGCCCGATCCTGGAGCTGCGAACCGACCTTGACGTCCTTGTAGGACTCCGCGGTTTCGGAGGCCATGTTCAGCTTGATGTTTCCCGAGGTCGACACCCGGACCAGCGTATCGACCTCGGTCCCCTCGCCGATCCCGTAGACCCGGTTCACACGTTGCGTCGCGTCCGTCTTGACCCATAGGCCCTTCGCCCCGGAACCCGGCGCGGAGAGGTCGTATTCCAGCTCGTTCCAGGAGAGGTCCCCGACGCGCATCTGCCACTCGAGGGCGCCGTCGGCCCAGCGGGGGAAGAAGTCGATGTCGAGATCCGTCTGCGATTCCATGATGTCGGTGAGAGCTTCGGAAACCTTCATCATGTCGTACCCGTAATAGGTCCTCGAGGAGGAGCCTGCGACGTCGTCCTCGAACCGGATCGGCATCGAATAGTTCTCGCCCGCCGGCCCGGTGATCCCCGCCTGGACAACACGCTTGGCGATCGTCGCCAGCGTGACACCCGAGTAGGTGACCTTCGACTTCGCGACATCCGGGGTCCTGTCCGTCAAGACAAGCCGACGCTCCCACTCGGCCCACACATCACTATGCGAGACGGTGAGTACCTGGTCATCCCGCTTGTAGTCGGCCGAGAAGATCCGGCCCGCGTAGAGCGCCGTGCCGTCCCAGTCGAGAACCAGGTACTTGTCCCCCGGATACAGGTCATACAGCCCCAGGGCCTCGGCTATCACCGGGTCTCCGAGCTGGAACGTTGCCTGCCCCTGCTCCCCATGGTTCTTCGACCGCGCCCACGTGAACGACGCGGCCTTCACCGGCACCGGATCATTCCACACGTTCGCGGAGACTGCGTAGACCCTGTAGGCCATCAAGCCTCCTCAATCAGATGAACGTGTCCGGCAGGGTCATGGTCACCACAGGGCTGCCAGACGTGAGGGCGACGATGGAAAGCGTGTCGCGCTGCCCCGGGTCCACCGGGGCGAACACGGCCGAGGACATGTCACCAGTCACGAACTTGTCGTTGACCCGCAACCTGCCCGTCCAGTAGTCGATCTCGTGCGGATAAGAGGACCCCAGTTCCCGGTTCACCTGGACGCTGTACCCGCCCAACGTGATCCGATACCCGCCCGGCGCATTGCCCGTGACGCGCATGAACGGGGTCGCCGGATAGTTCCCGAAGTGCTGGATACCAGCCGGCGCATTCACCCGCGCCACGAATGTGCGGACCTCACCGAACTTGCGGGGATCCGGGCACTTCAGACGCATCTGGAACTTGGCGTACCGATCAGTAACGGTGGTCCACCGTGTCGATCCCGCCAACTTCACGCGGGCGTGCTGCGTCTGGCCGTGCCCCGCAACAACGATTTCCCCGCTGCTACGGGACAACGCGCCATTCAGCCAGTTCATTGCCTCGTGCTGCATGTCGTGGTTCTTCGACTTGACCCGGCCTTCGATGGTGACGAGCCGCTGCTCATAGGCCTCTTCGAGGTCATAGCTGCCATCAGCGAGTTCTATTTCGACGTCCCGGCCCTTGCGGTCCGGGGTATCCCACCACCCTTCGAGGCTGGTTACCTTCCAGTCGCCGAACCTGTCCTCGCCAGAGAGGTAGCGGCCGTCCACGGTGATTAGTTCAGCCAAGCCGCACCCCCTGTGTTTGGAACTTGTGCGAGATCTCGTCCAGGACTGCACGGCGGACTGCATTTACGTCCGTGGCCCCGTAGATCCGGATGCCGCCGAGGTCGATATTCGTCCCGCCGCCCGACGCGGCCACTGACTGTGCTGCCAACGAGGCGGCGGGGACCGCGTAACGCGCCGCCCCCAGCTCGCCTCCCGACGCATACCCCTTGGCGCCGTGCAGGTTGCGCCGGAATCGGTAGACCGCATCCTGGCCGCCCATAGCCGCGACATCGAGGGCGGTCAGGACATGCTCGCCCTTGGCCCCGTAGAACAGCATCGAGTCCACACCGGTCGGACCCGGCGCCATGTCCAGGTCACCGCCGGCCGCACGTCGCAAAACGCCCCAGCCCTGCCCCTTCGGCGCCACCTTGCCCGCCTTGTTCCCGCCGTTCTTGAAGAACTGGTTCGGGTTATGCAGGGGCTCCAACTGCTCCCGAATGTTCCGGGTGATCGTGACGTTGATGTTCTTCTGGCTCGGAATGTTGTCGACGGCCGTCTTCGTGGCCTCGGCGGTCTTCTTCGCCTGATCAGACATCCACGTCTTCACGTCGACGTTATCCGGCACCCCCAGCACCTTGCGGGCCAGGGCGTCGGCCTTGTCCCCGGCGATCCCGAACTGCCCGGCTGCGGCGATCAGAGAGTCGTAGGTTCCCGTCAGATGGCCCTGCAGCTGCTCCTGCGAGGCGCCATTGGCGGCCATTGCCTCGACCACGGCCTGCCCCGAGGAAGCGATGTTGTCGAGCGCAGCCTGATTGGCACGGCCCTTCTCCGTCGTGATGTCCAACGACTTGCCGTTCTCCTTGATGGAGTCGGCAACAGCGTCGATGGACTCCTCGTAATCCCGCATCGCGCCCCGTTGGTCACGGGTCGCGATACCAGCAGCGAACAGCTGGTCGAGGAACGTCTCCATGTCGTCCACGACGCCCTCGGTCGTCACCCCCACCTCGGCGAGCGCGGTGTCCAGGGTGTCGGTGCCGGAAGCGGCAGCTTGCGACTTCGTGGAAGCATCGGCCAGCGCCCCGTTATACTGGGGGAAGATCTGCGAGAGCATCTCCACCGGCACGCCAGCCGCTTCGGCCTTCTTCGCCATTTCCTCGTAGGAAGCCGCCGCCTGTTCGGTCGCGCCGTTGGAAACCATGCTGACCAGTTGGCTATCGAGTGCCGCGAAATTCTTCTTGGCAAACTCGATGTTGGACGACCCGCGAGTGCCGAGCGTTAGAACCTTGGACAGGACGTTGTCGATGTTGTCGGACACGGACGGGTTGCCCATGACGCGGAACGCTTCGTCAATCCCGTTTACGTCAAGTCCGGCAAACCAACTGCCAAACCCGCCGCCCGAAGTGAACATGGCGTCAAGATCGTTCAGGCCACCGGATGCTGCATTACCGCCCGCGCCGACCTTGAACAAAGCGTCCGCCAGTTCCATCGCGTCGGCCGTCGTTCCCGACGAAACCAGCGCACCCACGCTCGGGCCAACCACCGCAAGTGCCGCTACGCCGCTCGCAGCAAGTCGCGCTCCCTTGCCCAGGCCGCGCATCGCCTTGTCGACGCGCCCACCCTCCGGGGCCAAGACCCGTAACGCTTCTCGGGTGTCCTTGATCTTCGGAAGAACCGTTACCAGCCCCCCGGCAAGAACGGCAGCACCTCCGGCAACACCAGCAAGGATTGTTCCCACAGTGAGGACGGGCGTGGGGATCTGGCCGATTACATCGACAACCCCTTCGAGGCCCTGCACGAGCCCCCGCAGTACGTCATTCGCGCCGGATCCGGACTTGATGAAGACGGTATCGAATGCTCCACCCAGCTTCTCGATATCTCCGGCTAGGTTGTCCTGCATGATGGCCGCGGTTTCTGCCGCATATCCGGCGTCATTGACCGCATCTTCCCACTTGTTGATGCCATCGGCGCCCTGTTCGTAGAGAACGTTCGCGGCACGCACGGCATCCGAACCGAACAGCGTTGCCATCGTGGCATTACGCTGCTCTACGGTCATGTCCTTCAAACCCTCTTGGAGGATCCCCGCGTACTCGGACAGGCCCACAAAGTTGCCGTTAGCATCATAGGCCGACAGTCCAAGCTCATCCATAAGCTTGGAAGCCTTCTCGGACTGCGGAGTGAGACGCTGCAGCATCGACTTGAACGACGTGCCAGCATCCGAACCCACAAGGCCCGCAGATGCGAAAGCCGCAAGCCCGCCCGTGGTCTCCTCAATGGTCAAGCCGGTAGAGGCCGCCACGAGACCCGACTGCTTCAGTGCCGCCCCGAGATCCCCGACCGAGCCCTGCGCCTTGCCAGCACCAGCGGCCAAGAGATCGGCAACATGGCCGACGTCAGAGCCCTCAAGCTTGAACTGGGTGAGTGCAGTCGCCGCAAGCTCGGCGGCATCCCCGACGCCAATAGCACCAGCCGCAGCCAACGCCAGCGACCCGTCAAGACCGCCTGCCAGGATGTCGGCCGTGGAGACACCGGCCTTGGCCATCTCCTCGATGCCCTGCGCCGCCTCGCCAGCACTGAACGCCGTGTCCGCACCAGTCCGGATGGCCGCCTCACGCAGCAGATCCATGTTGTCGGCGGTCTCATGCGTTGCCGCCTGCACGGAAGCCATCTGCTTGTCGAAGTCCGCGAATGCCTTCGTGGCAATGGCGACACCGGCCAGGGTTGCAACACCAGCGGCCGTAACAGCAGGGGCGAGGGTCTTTAGCGCCTTGCCCCGCTTGGCGGCCGCCTTCTCCTCGGAATTGCCCGTCTCCTTGATCTTCTCGTCAAGATCCTTCGTGGAGCTGGCCGCTTCTTTCATAGCGGCCTTGTACTGGCCGATCTGGGCCTCGAACAAAACCTTGACGCGGCGATCAGCCATGAAGCCTCCTACAGTACGACCAGCGCACCGGCTGGGGGTTTACGGCATGGGCGGTAGAGGCTTGCCTGCGGGCCTGTCATAGGTCGTGTAGACCTTCTCCCCGGGGGCAGCCTCGTAGGCATTCTTCCCGTTGCCCTGCGTGGCACGTTCACGGGCTGCGCAGGACTGACAGGTCTTCTTGTGGGCCTCATACCAGCCGTCGTTATCCGGATGGTGGGCCAGCACTATCGGCTGCCCGCAAGCACACAGGCCGTCCTCGTAAATGGTGAGGGCGAGGGACAGAAGATAATCCTTATCTGTCCACTCGCCCCGCACGTTGGAGAACCAGTGCATCGGCGGCTTTTGGTTGCGGGCCGCCGTCCGCAAAACTTGGACTACTCCGGCGTACCGTCGCTGGTGCCAGAGTGCCTGTGCAAAAAATCCGCGTCCACCACCGGCAAGCTGTTCTGCACCTGATTCTGCGCGAACACCAACTGCCGGACCTGAACCGCACCAATGGCGTTCTCCATGCCCTGCAACAGCTTCCGGGTCATCTTCACCGGCTGCCGGTTCTTGCCATACGGTTTGACCGCGGTGATCGACGCAAGCAGGGTCGCATACTGTAGATCCGATTGGGTCGCGCCCTCGCCCAGATCCTCGCGGAGGGCCTTCTGCTCGGCCGGAGACAGTGCCTTGACGTAGATCGTCAGCGCCGACTCCCCGAACGTGTCCACGAGTTCCTGGTGCTTCTTCTCAAGTGCCGCCAGCCGTGACTTGTCCGCAGACGTCTGTTCCTTGGAGCCGGCTGCACGCTCGGCATCGATCTTGCGCTCCAACTCCGAAAGCTCGGCGATCACATCGCCACGCTTGAACACGTCCACCGAATCCTCCGGCAAATGCGCATCCGTCAACCACGCTTCAACATCAAAATCTTCGGGGGTCATATCAGGCTCCTAGGAGTATTCGCAGGCTCAAAGAATGTTGACGGCGACCGTGCGGGCAGGGAGCCTGACCAACCCGCCCGCACGGAATCTATTGCTAGCCGCCAACCCCGGCTGCCACCGGATGCTCGACAACCATCTCCTGCGGCAGGAACGGGATGCGGCGCTTGATACTGCCCTCGTTGTCCACACGCTGAGGGGCATCGGAAACGACCCGGCCGCCAAGCTCGATGATGTCCCCGGCCGCCCACGGCTCGGTGGAGAACTTGTCCGACTCGCGCAGGTAGATACCCACCTCGGACCCGCGGACGCGCACAGCCTGGTAGCCGGCATCCTCGCCCTCGACGTCCACGCCGCCAGCAGGATCGGCGAGGTACTGGCGCAGGAACGTGAGCGCGGTGTCGTAATTCGCCGCACCCAGCCCCTCGGAGTTGCCGACCTGGCACGAAGTCTTCTCGTTCACCCGGTCGGAAGCCGTGGCACCCCACGTGATGTCCGATTCGAGAATGTTGCACGAAGGGTCGATGCCGGCATTCAGCTCGGTCGCGCTGGGGTCCAGCCAGCCATTCGCCGGCTTCGTGGTGAGCAGCGCCCACTTCTTCTTTCCATCAGCCGAGGTCTTCATCCCTTGGCCTCCTCCTTCTTCTCCGGCCGTGCCGGTTCGGTTGCTTTCACGGTGGCCGGATCGGCCTTCCCACGCCGCGAGGGCGGGAGCTTGAAATTGAACGGTGCGTCCAAGTAGTGAGGCGGGACCATTCGCTTGTTTCCGTTGCGGTCCACAGCCTCGATGAAGTTGTTGTCAGCCATCACGGCTCCTAAGTGGTCTTGTGCGCGGTAAGGGTGAACTCGTCCACCGTGAACAGCGGGTGCAGCGACCCAACAGTCACGTCATCGTCGGTGGTTATGTTCGTCAGCGACTCCAACCGGATTCGGCTCACGCTGTAGCCCGCCACGATTGGGGAGTGCCGGTTCAATGCAGGGCGGGCACGTTCGAGCAGCCATTGCAGGGAAGTGGACGACGTCGCCACATACGTGACACGCACATCCAACTGCACCGAGTCCGGGTCATCACACGACGACGGAAACTGTGGGCCATCGCCAGAAAACTCAGTCCCTGGCGTTCCCCACAGAATCAGGTACGGATAATCAGCCAAGGATGGAACACGCGTCTTGCCCGTCGAGTCCATGAATCGCGGCGCAAACAGGTGTACCTTCACCGACTCCGGAAGCAATGCCTTCACGGCTTCGTAAAACTCGATCACAGCAGATCCTCCACGGCCATCTGCAGGAAACCCAGCAGAATCGGTTCCTCCTGCCGCATCGCCACAACAGGATCCGCGACTGTCCCGCCACCGCCATTCGACCCGCCAAAGTAGGCGATGTCATTCAGTGCGAATGCCGGCGAGCGATCAGGGTTCGCGCCAACCTCGACCTGGATGACCCCGATGCCATCAAACCCGAAGGTCCGCACGTCATAGTCGATGGACTGGGCGAGCCCCTTGAAGTGCTTGGAAGCTCTCGCGTCAGCCTGCATCCGCTTCTTCGTCGCCAGACCGGTCTTCGCCATGATCGGCTTGACCTTGCCGGCAAGCCTCCCGGGAACCTCGCCGAAGTCATGTACAAGTTCGGTAAGATCCGAAGAATCAACGCTCATGCGGTCACCCGCTCCACATTCCAGCGCTGCGCCGTCCGAAACGTGCCGCGAGCCAACTCCACCAGCCGATATACGCCCAAGTTCTGCGGATCCCACGACTCGGTAACCGTCACCTGATCCCCAGTCTGGAACGGCGCCGACACCGGGAAATGCAACTGCAGGTTCGCAACCGTGAACGTGTGCTCGCCAGCCTCCGGAGACGCTGCCTGCGCCACCGTCGTCTGCACCTTGCACCGACCCGCATAAACAGGCTCCGTAGCCGGGGTATCAACGCCGGTCACCGGATCCGTGACGAAACCACCCGTAGCGCGGGCTGCGGCGCACTGGTCGATCATTAGCGATTCTGCCGCTGTCTGCAATTCCGGCAGCATCGAGGAGATGTCTTCCGCAATGCTCATGACCGGTCACCCCAACTCATAGATCGGGTAGCCCGCAATGTCAGCCCCGCACGAGCAGTAGTTCGCGCCCAGCATCGCCGCACACCACGGCTGGTGCACCACCGCAGCGCGACCAACCATGTCCAGCGAGAAAGCCCCGCTGGGCTCAACCAGCCCGAGCAGCGCCCACCACTCATCAAGAATCACAATCCGACCCTTGCCAGACTTGTAGGACCGCGACGTGGAACCGTCATCGACCGCGACCGTCACCTGCGTGGCATCGTCGGGCCGCTTGATGTGCGCGACGACGGCTTCGCGGATCACGTAGTCAACCTTCGCCTGATCCGGGGCATCGAGCCCAAGATCGGCTTGCCGTGAATCAATGAGCATTTCCGCGTCATCAATCCACATCTGCCACTGCTGCTCCGTGACCGACCCGGCTTCGGGGGCGGCTTTGCCCAGCGCGACCGCAAGCTTCACTGGTGTCACTGATGTCGGCATGACCGCCCCCTCTTGCTACTTGTCCTCGTCGGCCTTGCGGGACTTCGAGGCCCGCTTCGGCTCCGGCTTGGCGTCATCGGCCGGAACCCACACGCCGCCCAGCCGGGCGGCGATGGAATCCGAAACCGACAACACCGCGCCAGTCACCTCGTTACGCAAACGAGGCATCAGACCGCGTCAACGATCTTGGCGAAGTTGCGATCCAGCTCGGCAATGCCCCAGCCGTAGACAACCTCAGCGCGGAACGCAACCTGGTTGTTACGCTTCAGGTCGCCGTTGCCGTCCGGGTCACCGAACCGGATGACCTCAAGGCCAAGCGTCTTCTGGATGCCCCAACGGACAGCCGAGAAGTCGCCCACGACGGCCAGCAGGTTCGACGCGGTTGCAGCGACGCCGGTGGCGCCGATGGTGCGCGAAGTCGCGGCACGCAGCGACTCGAAGGTGGACGTGTCGTTCGCGAACGAGAAGTCCGGGTAGAGCTTCACGCCCTCCGTGGTGCGGGTGCCCGAGATCGTAGCGGCCAGCTTCGGATCCAGCGCCACGCCATTCGGGACACCATTGGCGGCCATCAGCGCGGCCACGGCCGCGTCCGTAGCCACATACGGGGCCTTCGTCGCGTCGTACTCGATGGAAGTCGTGGCAGCAACCAGCTTCTGCGTCATCGCTGCCACGGCGGCACCCGTCTTCGGGTTGATGCCATGCACGATGCCGAAGTCCAGAGCGCGGGAAAGCGCCGGCTGGATCTGGTCAAGGATCTGCCGAACCACGTCCATCTGATGATCCTCATCGGCCCAGAGGACTTCATCCGTGGTACGGATCGTCTTCTGGAACTTGAAGGGTTCGGTGGTCTGCACGTCCGACGTGATGTCGTTCGAGGACTTGTTCTGGCCCTCACCGACGTACTCGGCTTCACCCGAGTCGAAGATGAACGCCTCGCCCTTGCCGAACTTCATCGGGATCGAGCCCGAGAGCTGGGAAATGGCGGAACCGTCGTGGATGTTCTTGACCCACGGGTCAAGGAGTTGCTTCGGGATCGTCAGATCCCCAGTGGTCAAAACGGCCATTTGATGGCCTCCTATTCAGGGTCGTTTTTAAAGAGGTTGCGGGTGAACTCCCGCAGTGGATCTTCGGCGCCGCCGCCAGGGTTGTTGCCTTCCCGTCGTGCGACGTTGCCTTGCTTCTTGCGGTCAGCCTCCCGGGCCGCCAAGCGCTGTGCCTGGGCGACGAGAGTGGCGTCGTCGGTTCCGGTGAGAAACAGGTCTGCATCTGAGGGTTCGCCTTTCGGCCCCTTCTCCGTACTGACCCCGAACCGTGCGGCAACACTCGCCCGGAGCGCTTCGGTGCGGGCAGAAGCAAGGTCGGTTTCCAGCGTCCCGAGACGTTCCTCAAGCGTTTTTGCGCCCTCGGCCTTCGTCTTCAGATCGTCATAGTCGCCGAACTGGTTCTTCGCCTGCTGGGCCAGCCGCTCCCGGACGATGCGGTCAACATCGGCCTGCGTGAAGGACTTGCCCTGCGATTCGCCGGCACCCTGGCCCTGGCTTTCGCCTCCGGCCTTCTGCTGCTCGCCTGCGTTTGGTTCGTTACTCATCGGATTGCCCCGTTTCTGTTCCGTCGAACGTTGACCGGTCTTGAAGCGCGACCGTTGCGCTTTCCCACGGTCAGCCGTGGAAGTCTTCGTAGTAGGCGTTCAGGTAGTCGCGGAGGTTCGCCTGCTGCTCCGGAGTGCGGCGCTTCTTGCTCGCCATGTACTGCATGACGCTTGCCTCCTCCCCGTAGTCCTCGGACGAGAACACTGGCTGGGCCGAGCACTTGCAGTTCGGGTGCGCGGCAAAGCGGACCGACTTCTCGGTGTAGACCGCGCCACGGTCGGCAAGCATCCTGCACATCTTGCAACCGCCGCTATTGATGCGTCGCCACCCGACCGCCGAAGGATCCCGGCGTCGGTTCGTAAGTATCGTGTCCCGGTACGGCCGAGCCGTTTCCAGGTTCACAACTTCACTCAAGCGGCTCGAAGCATCCCGCGGGTCGTCGCCGAACAACGGCTCGGACGCCCATGCAACGGCACGCCGGATCTTCTCGGTACGGTCAACGACAATCGGCTCCGCGACATACAACTTCGGGGCCGCTGCGGCCTCCCGTGCATCGTCATAGAAGTCGGCAGCCAGTGCAGACGTGCCGTCCGCGTAGTAGGCCACAAGCTCCGGCGTCGCATCCAACAGCAACGCCCGCTTCTGCTCCGGTGTACCCGACAGGCCGCCTAATAGGGTCGTAGCGGACTCGACAGCAGCCCCCATGACCAACTGCAAGGCGGCCTTGGACTCACGCGCCGTCGCCATCGTCAACCACCGGAGCGGCAGTCGTCGCCCGTGGAGCCAATGCGGCAATCACAGCACGGCCAGCAGCGCGCCGCTTATCCGCCATCGCACGACTGATCTGCTGCTCATCAAGCCCCAGCAATTCGAGTCCCACTTCGGTGTCGGCAAGCCACGGAACCGCGCCAATCTGCTTAGCACCGGCATCCGCAGCAGCAGCCCGAGACAGGTAGATCGGAGAACGCCACTTCGACTCAATGGACCGCCACGAATCCGGAATTGCACTAAGGCCACCCTGGATCGCCAGAGCCCGCGTCACCGTGCGGCGAATCGGAACAGCCCAATCGTCCATTGCCCCCTCGGCCTCGGAAATCAGGTTCTCCCGCGACGCCGAATAAGAACCCTCGCTCGTCGGGTTCGCCATATCCGTCAAAGCAAAATCGGAATCCGGCAGATCCGTCTCACGCGCCATCAGCTTCGCCAGCGCGTTCAAGTCCGCCAGATGGGATTCCGGGGACTGCGCGTCAAACTGCTTCACGTCGGCACGGGGATTTGCGGCCGACGAGTCATCGTCGTCAGGGATGCCGAACGTGCGCCCGAGCGCAATCTGCCAAGAAGCCTTCGTGGATCCATCCGGATTCTTGAAGATCGACTCGTCCGCGCCCAACAGGATCAGCTTCGGGATCGTGTAGACATCCATGTGCGCTTCGAGCCGCATAAGGGCCCGCAGTGCCGAATCCTGATGCGACATGACCGGACGGGTGATACGGGACTTGCCCATGCGCCGCGAACCCCGCGGGCGGTATACCAGCGGATCCGCCGGAACCCCCCATGGATGGTCCGAGCGATCAACCGACCACTTGCCATCCGCCTTATCGGCATTGACCGTCACGCCATCCATATACAGGACGAAGCCCGTGATCCTGCCTTCATCCCACGACGTGACCGACAGAAGGTTATCCAGTGAACGGCGGCGAGCATTCCACTCGCCATAGGCATTCAGTGCATCCTTCGTGTGCACCAGCGCCGCCGGCTCGCCCTCCGACTCGTCACCCCTCGTGGTGATCAGATACGAGACACCATGGATCAGGGAATCCGTGCGGCCCTGCGACAGTTCGGACAGAAGAAAGTTGCTCTCTTCAAGCTCATCCATGCCCAGCGAATCGAGATCGCCGCCATTCCAGATGAACTTCTCCAAGTTGCAGCGACGGGCAAGCCCATCAACGCCCTTTGCCGCCCACCCCAACGCAATCCCGATGTTCGCGTACTGCGGCGGAATAACCGTGCCAACCTGCCGAACCGCACGCTTCCCGTCGTAATACGACGAGCGCAAGAAGTTCCGACGCGACTTCCGCGACAACTCCTCGGCGCACAGGTTCAGCGTCAGCAGCTCGTCATCCGTCAGTCCGGGAACGTTCAGCTTCTCGAAACTCAAAGCACCACCGCCGTCCTGGATCCTGAACGCCTCGCAGGACGCTTCACGTTGTCGTTTTGTGAGCCCCACAGGGCAAGGGTTTCGGCCACAATTGGCGTGATGTCAGACGCGGCATCCTTGCGGTTCCACGCCCAGCCGCCAGCAAGAGGGCGCTTTCGGGCAAGGGACAGAGCCACATTCACCTGCGGCTGATCCGTGTGCAGCACCGAGCCGTCTATAATGCCGTCGTAGAACTTCGCGCACGCAATAGCCATGTCCCGCCCCTCAGCAGCCGCCAACGTCACCAGAAGATCGGTCCCAATCAGGTAGTGACGGTCACGCCGCTTCTCCACAAGACCCGACATCTCATCGACCACCACCGCATGAAGCCGGTTCTTCTCAGCTCGGGCGACAACCCAAGGCACCACCCAATCGACGCCCTTCCGGGAATCGTCAAGCTCCACATGCCACCGACCATCCGGCCGCTGACCAGCAAGAGCCACGGACGCAATGCCGCGATTCGGGGGGACATCAATGGCGAGCGACAGGCGATCAATAGCCATCGACGCGGGATCCGCCACTGCATTCCACGAATCCTCATCGATAACGCGGGCAGAATCCTCGGCATCCCAGATCCCCAACGCCTCACGCTTGAACGAGTCGTCATCCGTCAGGTTCTCCCGCATCCGCTCCATCGACTCGACAGGCGTCCTGTGCGGGAAAGACGGATTGGCCTTCGCCCACTGCTCTCGATCATCAGGGTCGGCTTCCGCATCGGCAGAGAACTCGACATAGACAATGTTCTTCGCCTTGCCCGACATCGCCTTGGCGCGACGGTTGCTGAACTCCTCACCAGGATCCGTAGGACGCGGCGGTGTACCCATGAAAAACAACAGCGCGCCGGACTCCTGCGTGGACTGGTTCGCGGCAGGCACCATATCCTCAAGCGCCTTCTCGCTAAGGATCTGCGCCTCATCGAAAATCTCGGCATCAACCTTGTCAAAGCCTCGCCCGAACCCCTGCTCGCGGGCTCCAAACATGATCACGGAACCATTGGTGAACAAGATCTCCTGCTCGCCATTGGCCGTGCGAATGGCCTTCACGTGCGGCCAAATCTTCTTCTTCTTCACCATGGCCTGCATGGATGAGAAAGTCATCGAGGTAGTCCTAGTACGGTGCGCAGTCCACAACGCCGTAAAGCCCGGGAAAATAACGCACAGGGCAATGATGATCATGCCCACCAGGAACGTCTTTCCGACCTGTCGTGGAATCGACATCACAATGCCGCCCACCGTCGCCGCGTACTTGCCGTTCTTCCGCTTGCCCAACGCAATCGCGCCAAGACCGTTCTGCCACGAATCGAACGAAACGCCCATCTCCGCGCACTTCGCCACAATCCGCGGCCAAGCAGTCGTCACGATCCCCTCGGGAATCACCAGCTCGCGGGCAACCTCAGATAGCCGCGGCGTCGAACTTACCGTCGCTGACTTCGGCATGAGACTCGGACTCCTGACTGCGGGCGTCAATCGCCTCGATGTCCCGCACCGTCTCCATCAACCGCTTCGACAAGGCCGCCAAATCACGGGCCGGCGTGTTCGGATCCTCCACTGCGACTGCGATACGATCCCGCGTCGCCGCCAACAGCTCCCGGGTCGTCCCACCCTTGGCCGCTTCGGTAACCGACTTCGACTTCACCGGGGCGGCAGGCTTTTCATTGGCCCCAACGGCCCGCAAATGCGACTTCGTGGTCATCAAAACCACCACCTTTCGGCAACGTCGATTTGGGAAAAAAGGGCGGGGAGAGATTGCGCCT
>Ga0134125_10002363_pt1 | contig 22461 bp, 26 predicted proteins | sample KB31751_FD_96464 | JGI IMG/M metagenome (GOLD analysis project Ga0134125, IMG submission 96464) | Terrestrial soil microbial communities with excess Nitrogen fertilizer from Kellogg Biological Station, Michigan, USA - KB3-175-1 | ecosystem: Environmental > Terrestrial > Soil > Unclassified ... | reverse complement strand
TCATCTGGCCGACGCACAGATGAATTGGTATATCCGCACCAGGCTTGCAATCACGGAGCATGAGCCCCATGTCAGTCCATGGGATGAAGTGCGGTGGTCCGATCTGCACGATGCACGTGACCCAACCTCCCGAACCTTCGCTCGTGTTGCTGGATGGGCTCTATCAGCGCTGGGTCGAGCTATTCCAATCGCTGACAACAGAACAATGGCGCCGCGAATTAATTCATCCCGATCGCGGCGTTTTCGTTTTGGATGAGCTTCTGCCTATGCATGTCTGGCACGGCCTCCATCACACAGCGCATATCGTCAATTTGAAAAACCGAATGGGATGGAGCTCAACAAACAGCGTGTGAACTCCAGCTCGCCCGGGCGCGTAATCATCGGCAGGCGCCTTCATGAAAGTATTCCTGTTCCTGTCTTTTTTTATTTCTCTGCCGATCGTCGCCCAGCCCTCCGCGCCACCGCGCTTCGAAGCAGCATCTATCCACATCAGCGAGCCAGGCCAGCGAATCTCGGAATTCCACAGCCGGCCAGGTTCGCTCCTGATCCGCAATTACACGCTGCATAGTTGCATCGAATGGGCGTACAACCTGCGCCCTCTGCAGGTCGAGGGTCCGGCCTGGCTCAGCGACGTGCGAGTCGATATCGATGCGAGGGCGGAGAACCGGCAGGCGGACGATGACGAGTTACGGCTCTTGCTCCGGACCCTGCTCGCCGGTCGCTTCGGTATGAAAGCGCATCTGGCGCGGAAAGAACAGCAGGTCTACCTGCTGACCGTGGGGAAGGACGGCCCCATATTTCATGCAAATGGCAGCAGGGACGGATCGGCCTTCAACAGATCCTTGGACAGTGGGCCCTCCGGATTTTCCGAAGATAAGACCGGCGCCATGGCGCAGCGCGTGACGATGTATCAACTGGCGAACAAACTGTCGGAACGGCTCAATCGCATTATGATCGACAAGACCGGTCTCGAGGGAAATTACGATCTGCGGATCGACATCACTCCCTATCTCACGGCGGGCGGCGACGGACCGCCGGACGTCATGAGCATCATTTTCGCGGGTCTGAACGATCAGCTTGGTCTGAAGGTGGAAGCGGGCAGGGAAGCGGTGGGGCTGCTGACGATCGACTCGATCAATAAGACTCCGACAGACAATTAGCTATCTGGAGGCCGCCCGCGAATATCCCGAAGACTTCGGCGCGGCCGCATTCGCCGTCACTTCAAAATGGCTGAGCGACTGCGAATACTGAGCGATGCCGCGGTATAACGACTCCGCCACCTTCTGCCGGTATTCGCCACTCCCCAGATTTCTCTCATCCTTCGTGTTGCTGAGGAAGCCGATCTCGGCAAGCACCGAGGGCATGCGCGCACCGATCAGCACCACAAATGGCGCCCTCTTCACACCTCGATCCCGCGCCGCCGAATTGCCTTTCGCGGCCTGCGCAAAAATTGCACTTTGAATATCCGTCGCGAAGGCCGTCGACTCCGCAATCTTGTCATTTTGGGCAATCGACTGAATCAGATCGCGCAGCTCACCAATCGATTGATCCGACCCCGCATTCTCTCGCGCCGCCACACTGATCGCGCCCGGCGAACTGTGCAGATTCAGCAGGAAGGTTTCGGTCCCGGCGACCGAAGACGCAGGCGATGAATTCGCGTGGATCGAAAGGAAGAGGTCAGCTTTGTACTGATTGGCAATCGCGGTTCGTTCCGTCAGCGGGACGAACGTATCGTCGGAACGCGTCAGCACGACTTCGGCTCCCAACTTCGTCTGCACCAGCGTGGCCAGACGCAGCGCCACGTCGAGCACCACATCTTTCTCCAGCACTCCATTCGGTCCGATCGTGCCATCGTCATGCCCGCCGTGACCGGCGTCGATCACGATGCGATTGATCTTGAGTCCAAGGGCGCGCGTGAGAGAGGTAGAGGCATCGGCGGAAGCCCGCGCTGTCCCCACAGCCCCTGAAGCATGCAGCGCGGGAAGAACCTTGGTGGTCGTATTAACGAATGGCGCTTTGGCGGGCGGCGTCCAGGATGCCACCGGCGCCAGGGACGACGCGGGAGCGATCATCCTGGGCTTGCGTGGCGCGCGCACATTCGCGAGTGACACCCAGTTATCGGGCAGCGCATCGAAAGCCATTAAGTCCCATCCGCCAGCCGGATCCGCGTCCGGCACGGGAATAACGTGAATCGGGGGCAGGGGAATCGCCGGTGGCACAAACGCCCTGCGCACACGGCGCGTCCTGGCGGATGCTACGTATTTCTCCGCCGGAAGCGCCTTCGCCGGAGCAAGCGGCGCGGCAACCGAAGTCTCCATTCGCGGCTGGCTGCTTTCCTTATCGGGCGTACCGCTGGCCTTAACGGGCGTACCGCCGGGCGGCGTCACCTCAATTACAATCCGGTCCGGCGTATTCAGCGTGCTTACCGTGTACTCCGCTTTCCCAGTGAGATCGAGAACCACGCGAGTGGTGCCCGGCGCAGTCTCCGCCATGCGGATGCGACTGACCAGCGCATCATTGATCTCGCGGCTCGCGACGCGCTTATGGTTAATCCACGGCCGTGCGTGGCTGATGTCGAAGAAAATCCGCTCGGGATTCTGCGCGCGGTCCGAATGATATTCCGCCGGCCCGCTGACGTCAATAATGATGCGAGTGGAACCCGGATGCGACCAGAACCGCAATCCAGTAACCTGAATTATGCCGGAATTTGTTGCGGCGCTCACGGGCAGGAGTGAAAAAATCGCTGCCGCCCAGTGAATTCGCCGGATCATAAAGTCAAGGTGTGCTGTAGTAGACGCGTCCGTCGGCGCCAATGCTGGCTTCAATAGGATGATGCGGGGTTTCCGCATCGGGTTGCGCCGGAGGTCCCGGTTTCGCGGCCTTGTGGTGCTGGCGCTCGGCGGTCAGATGCTTCGCCACGCTGCGGACGTAGCCCTGCGTCTCAGAGTACGGAGGAACACCGTTGTACTTGTCGACGGCGCCTTCGCCGGCATTGTATGCCGCGATCGACTTCGCGTAATCGCCGTGGTAGTAATCGAGCAGGAACTTCAGATACTTCACGCCACCCTGAATGTTCTCTTCAGCATCGAACGTGTTGCCGACGCCGAAACGCCGCGCGGTGGACGGGATCAACTGCATGATGCCCTGCGCGCCTTTCGCGGAAACGGCCGACGCATTGTAATTGCTTTCCGCCTGAATCACGGAATGGACCAGCGGCGCTTCCACGCCTTCCTCGCCAGCGATGCGATCCACCATGGCGTTGATTACGGCGGGAGCCACGCGCGGCGCGGGGGGCGCCACCACGGCGCGTTCGAGACGCCCGGTCTTTGCATTCGCGCGCACTACACTCTTCACGGGCGGTGCGGGGGAAGGCGCGAGCTCAGCGAACACTGGCATGGCCAGTATCAGTATAAAACAGAAACGCATGGATACGTTCGCAAATCTGCCGAAAAGGTCGAACTTCGATGGTAACATTCTGGGTAAGTTGGCCGAGCCAAAATCAGACCGCGCCGCGTGGATACTGGTGGGTGGCCGCAGCAGCCGAATGGGCGTGGATAAAGCCCACGCAATCTTTGCGGGGCGCGCGCTTGCGCTGCTCGTGGCCGAGCGCGCGGCTTCTGTTTGTAACTCAATTTCCGCCGTCGGCGATCCCGCGCTGTACTCCGATCTGGGACTTCCGGTGATTCCGGATACGCGCCCAGGCCATGGACCTCTTGCCGCGATCGAAGCTGCACTCACCGCGACAGACGCCGAGGCGAACCTCATCCTCGCCTGCGATATGCCGGCGCTCGCCCCGGGCATTCTCGAAGAGCTCTTCGAAGCAGGCGGCGATATTGCAGTCCCGCGGCACGGCACCGGTGAAATCGAGCCGCTCTGCGCCGTGTACAGCCGCCGGGCACTTCCCGCGATTCGCGAGGTGCTCGATTCCGGAATCCGCGGCGTCACCGAGGCTCTCCGCCACCTCGCGCTGACAAGCTGCGAGGTACGATACGTGCGAGTGTCCGATCCCGCCGCGTTTGCCAATCTGAACACACCGGAAGACTGGCGCAGATACCACCATGGCTGAAGAGTTTCCGCACTATATCGAATTCCGGCATGTTTATAAGACGTTCGACAAGCCCGTTTTAGTCGATTGCTCTTTTTACGTCGATGTGGGCCAGACCGTGGCAATCATCGGCCGCTCGGGTGTGGGAAAGTCCGTAACTCTCGGACATATCATGGGTTTCCTGCATCCCGACAGCGGCCGGGTCATCGTCGCGCACGAAGACATTACCGACTACACCGAGGCCGAAATGAACCGGATCCGCCGTAAGGTGACCATGGTCTTTCAGTCGGGTGCCCTGTTCGATTCGCTCACGGTGGCCGAAAATATCCTGTTTTCACTCGAACTCCGGGAGGACTACGATGCCCAGAACAAAGAGGAGATCGTCGACGGCCTTCTAAAAATGGTCGACATCGCCGATGCCCGCGACGCCTACCCCAGCGATCTTTCGACGGGCTACCGGCGCGCCGTCGCGATCGCCCGCGCGCTCGCCGCTCAGCCGCAATGCGTGCTGTACGACGAGCCGACCACCATGGTGGATCCCATCATGAGCGATCAGCTCACGGTGCTCATGCTCCGGCTCAAGAAGCAGCTCAATCTGACCAGCGTGGTGGTCACGCACGACCTCGATCTGCTGCACCGCGTCGCCGATCAAGTCGTATTTCTGAGCAAGGGACGGGTCGCTTTTTTCGGACCTCCGAATGAGCTGTACGCCTCTGAGGATCCTGACATCCACGAATTTCTCGAGCTCGATAAAGTGATCCGCGGCAAGCTCTCGAAAGACAGCCCCTTCCGCACTGGCCTCGGGGGGGCCGAAGTCTAAATGGCCTCGAATTCTCTTGGCAACGTCGGCAAGTACCTGGGCCTCGCCCTCATGCTTCCCCTCGCGACGGGGGTGGGCTATGCGCTCGGATACGGAATCGACAGTCTCTTCCACACCCATTGGATACGCTGGCCATTCCTCGGATTTGGGTTCATCGCCGGCGTCTTTGACCTGATCTACGAGCTGGACAAAGACAAGTCATAGCTCCGCCTCACCATGACGCCAGCCGACTTCGACCGTGCCATCAGCCGCATACCCTCGTGGATGGCAGTTATCACCCTGATCGGGGCTCCCATTGTCTTCCGGAAAGCGGGCGCAGGCGCCATGTACGGGTTCCTCCTTGGCGCGGCCGCCGCCTGGCTCAATCTACGTCTGATCGAGCGTGCGGTCAGCCGGATTGTCCGCCTCGCGGCGGCTCAGCCGGACAAAGTCCGGACCAAGTCCGGCGTACGCGTTTTTGTCGAATTCGCTGCTTTTGCGGCACTTGCCTTTGTTATACTTAGCTTTACAGGTTTCAGTCTAAAGGCGGCCATGCTTGGGTTCTTCGTGTGTCCAGCCGCCGCCATCGCTGAAATCATCTACGAATTATTCACCTATGACTCATGATGTTTGGCTGACGAAGATATTCAACACGTATCTTGCGGGCGTCGGCGATGCGATTCTTGGCCTTTTCGGACTCACGGCGGAAAACGCCCGCCAGCCATGGGCCGATCACGTCGTGATGGAGATCCTGGTCGCTGTTCTGCTGGTCGGGTTGCTGTTTTTTTTGCGCGCGCGCCTGTCCGTCGAAAAGCCAGGCATCACGCAGCACATCTTTGAAATCATTCGTGATTTCGTCGTGGGCGAGGCGGACGATCAGGTGGGCCACGATGGGCACCGTCACGTCACGCTCTTCATGGCGCTGTTCCTTTTCGTGCTGCTGGGCAATCTGATTGGCCTGATTCCCGGCTTCATCAGCCCCACGCAGGCGATTTACGTGCCCGCCGGTTGCGCGCTCGTTGCGTTCGTCTACTACAACATTGTGGGTCTGAAAAAGAACGGGCTCTGGAGATACACGAAGCATTTCTTCGGACCGATTCCACTGATGGCGCCGCTGATGCTGCCGATTGAAATTATCAGCCATCTGGCGCGCCCGCTTTCTCTGACCATCCGTCTTTTCGCCAACATGTACGCCGGCGAAAAAGTCACGCTGACGTTTCTGGGCCTTACCTATTTGGTCGTGCCCTCCATTTTCATGGGGCTTCACGTGTTTGTCGCCCTGCTGCAGGCCTACATCTTCATGCTGATGACGATGATCTACGTGGCCGGCGCGGTCGCTGAGGAGCACTAAAGCTCGCTGGCCCCCAACAAGATTCCGGCTTGACCGCCGGATACCGTTTTCCGTGTGAGGCCTCCCGTCCCCCGGCGTGGAACGCAACCACCTCCGGTTAACGAGACTGAACTGAATAAGGAGCAGTACCCCGATGATTAAAAAAATCGCCTTTCTCGCGACCGCGATGATGCTCGCGTCGCTTCCCATGTTTGCCCAGCAGCCCGGCGGCGCCGCCGCCACCGGCGGAGCGAGCTGGATGGGCCCATTTGCCGCGATCGGCATGGCCATCGCTTCCGGTCTTTGCGCCCTCGGTCAGGGTAAGGCTGTCGCCGGCGCCGCGGAAGGTCTGGCCCGGAATCCCGGCGCGACCGCCGCTATCCGTTTCGCCCTGATTCTCGGCCTCGTGCTGATTGAATCGCTGGCTCTTTACACCTTCGCGATCATCTTCGTGTTCAAGGGCTAACGAAGGTTCCGATTTTCACACAACGCCGTCGGAATTCAGGTTCCGGCGGCGTTTTTCTGTGTTCAGGTACTCAAATTTGCGTCCATACCCCCGGTAGTACCAAACCTCGTTGCATTTAGATTGCATCCAAGCGTAACCTTAAGTACAGAGGAGTATCGATTGGAGCAAAGACGTGCACCGCGCTATCGTTTGCAGTTGCCGTTACAGATTATCCAGGTTGGCGCCGAGAAGGTGAATCGTACCGAACAGACCCGAGACATCAGCTCAGGTGGCGTATGCTTTCTCTCGAGCCAGCAAGTCGAAGTCGGCGGAAGAATCGAGTACCTCATCACGCTTTCCGGCAGCAATCCCGCGGTTCGTATCCGCTGTCTCGGCAAGGTTCTCCGCAGCAACCGGCCCGATGAGGCTTCGCCCTGGGAAGTCGCCGTTACCATGGAGCGCTATCAGTTCATGGGCCCCATGGAATCCGCATCGTTCGCCCACGCCTCCTGACCCGCCACGCGGTGTCGCCCCTATCGAATTCCATCTCAGCGCGTCCTGACCTCTAGACTGGTATCTGGATTTCTTCAATGCGCATTCTCCGATCGGTGGCTTTGTGCCTGCTCGCCTCGGCGTGTTTCCTCTCCGCCGCGGATAAAATTTTCCCTTACCCTTACACGCAGGAAGATCTCCCCAACGGACTTCGCCTGATCACAATTCCGACGGACTACCCGAATATCGTTTCCGTGTACATTGTGGTGGGCGCCGGATCCCGCGATGAAGTCGAGGCGGGGAAGACCGGTTTCGCCCACCTCTTCGAGCACCTCATGTTTCGTGGTACCGCCGAATATCCGCCGGCAAAATACACCGCCGTTCTGAAGAGCGCCGGCGCCGCTTCAAACGCTTACACATCGAGCGATCTCACCGCGTTCCACACCACGTTTTCCAAGGAAGATCTTCCGACCATTCTTTCCATGGAGGCCGACCGCTTCCAGCATCTCGATTACTCCGAGGCCGATTTCAAAACCGAGAGCCTGGCGGTGCTGGGCGAATACAACAAGAACAGCGCCTCGCCCGACTATCAGCTCTACGAAACCATGCGCGGCACCGCGTTCAAAGTCCATCCCTACAGCCACACCACGATGGGCTTTCTGAAAGACGTCCAGAACATGCCGGAAGGCTATCAGTACAGCCGCGATTTCTTCTCCCATTTTTACCGGCCGGAATACGTGACGATCATCGTCGCGGGAGATGTGGATCCGAAAAAGGTTCGTTCTCTCATCGATGAGCGGTGGGGTCAGTGGAAGCGAGGCGCGTATAAGCCGCGTATTCCCGCCGAGCCCGCGCAGGACGGTCCCCGCCGCGCGCATGTCGACTGGAAGATGGAAACCATTCCGCAGCTCGCCGTTGCCTGGCGCGGTCCGGCCTACTCGGATGACAGTGTGGAGACGGCGGCGCTCGATGCCATCGCTCATCTCGGTTATGACCAGAATTCGCCGCTGTACCAGAAGCTGGTGGTCGAAGACCAGAAGGTGGAGGCGATGGAGGCACAGGCCCCGGCCAACCTCGATCCGGAGCTGTTCGAAGTCGATCTTCACGTAAAGGATGCCAAGGATCTCGCATCGGTGGAAGCGCAGGTCAAAGCGGTCGCCCAATCGTTCGTCGAGAAGCCGGTGGATGCGAAGCAACTGGAGTTGCTCAAGCAGCACCTGCGCTATGAATTCGCTTTGGGGCTCGACAATAGTGAGGCGATCGCCTCCACGGTTGCGTCTTATGTGGCGCTGCGCCGCACCCCGGAAACCATCAATCGCTATTACGACATGTTTTCGAAACTCACTCCCGCCGATATCCAGCGCGTGGCGAAGAAGTATCTGATCGACAGGAATCTCGATGTGGTCAGCCTGACTCATGACGGAGGCGCGAAGTGATGCGCCCCATAATCGCCGGCCTCGTGTTTGCCGCGACTTTGTGTGCGCAGCCGCGGGTGGTTGAGCTGCCCGGCAAGAGCCCGCTTGTCACCATTCGTCTGGTCTTCACAACCGGCGCCGCGTCCGAGCCTGCGGATAAACCCGGCGCCGCCGCGCTGACCGCCTCCATGCTGAGCGAGGGCGGGACGAAGACGATGACATACAAGCAGATCACCGAAGCCCTTTATCCGATGGCGACTACGATCGAGTCCTACTCCGATAAGGAAATGACCACCTTCGTCGGCGAAACCCACGTCGACAATCTCGAAAAGTTCTACGCGCTGATGCGGGACGCGGTCCTGCATCCCGGCTGGCGCGCGGAAGACTTCACACGCCTGCGCGACCAGCAGCTCAATGCACTGCGCGTGAGCCTCCGCGGAAATAACGACGAGGAACTGGGCAAGGAAGCGCTCTACAATGCGATCTACAAGGGCCATCCTTACGGCCATGAAGATTTGGGCACCGTTTCCTCGCTCCAAAAAATGACGGTTGCCGATCTCGAGGCGTTTTATAAAAAGCACTTCACGCAGGCGAATCTGATTATCGGCCTGGCCGGCGGCTATCCAGCTGGTTTCGCGGAACGAGTCAAAAAGGACTTCGCGGCGCTTCCCGGAGGACCAGCCGACAAGTTCGAACTGCCTGCGCCCACTCCGCTCCAGCACAATCAGGCGACGATCATTGAGAAAGACACGCGCTCTGTCGCGTGGTCGATCGGCTTTCCGATCAGTCTCAAACGCGGCGACCCGGACTTCCCGGCGCTGCTTGTCGCGCAGTCCTGGTTAGGCCAGCATCGCGAAAGCGGCGGCGAGCTCTACAACCGAATGCGGGAGCTTCGCGGCTTGAATTACGGCGATTACGCGTATATCGAATACTTCCCGCGCGGCATGTTCCAGTTCCAGCCGGATCCCAACATCGCGCGCCACCAGCAGATCTTTCAGATCTGGATCCGCCCGGTCGAGCCGCCCAATGCGGTATTCGCGTTGCGGCTCGCGATGTACGAGCTCGATAAGCTCGTGAAGAACGGCATCCCGGCCGGGGACTTCGAGAAAACGCGCTCCTTCCTCTCGAAGTACGTCAACATCCTGACAAAGACCAAGTCGGCCGAACTCGGCTACGCCATCGACAGCAAATATTACGGCATGCCGGAGTACAACGAATATTTGAAATCGGCGCTCGCGAAGCTGACCGTGGCGGACGTAAACCGCGCGGTGAAGAAGTACCTCCACGCGGATAACGTGCAGATCATCGGCGTCGCAAAAGATGCCGCCGCGATCAAGGCCGCGATCAGCAGCGCCGCGGCCACGCCGATGCACTACAACTCGCCCAAGCCCCAGGACATTCTGGATGAGGACAAGAAGGTGGAAGTCTGGCCGCTGGGCCTGAAGCCCGAAGATGTCACGATTGTTCCGGTGACTTCGGTTTTCGAGTAACGCTAAGCGAGCGCGAGCTTCCCGTCGCGCTCCGTCACACGCGCGAACGAAATCTTCGGATCGTGCCCGAAGCTGCATCGCCACCCTTCGGCCAAAGCGCGCCCGAACAGCTGCGTCCTGGTCTCAATCGTCTGCACCGGAAACAAATCGAAGGCCGCCACCCAGGTCGGGGTGATCTGCGCCCCGTAAGGCGCAAGGTCCGCGAAGTGGCACCATTTTTCGCGCCCGCCGCCAACGATCACCACCATCATGTCGCGATTGTGACCCGGCGCCACCTGCAGCCGAACTCCCGGCGCCACTTCCACGTCGCCGTCGAGCAAATGCATCCGTCCGGATTCCACCAGCGGCTCGTAGTTCACAGCTCGATAGCTCACCGCGTCGCGTGGATGCTGCTCGCGAGCGTGCTCCAGTTCGCCGCGCTGCGTCACGTAGCGGGCGTTCGGAAACGCCGGCGCAACGCGTCCGTCCGCCAGATCGATCGTATTGCCGCCGCAGTGGTCCCAGTGCAGATGGGTGTTGATCACGATGTCGAAGGACTCGGGCTCAAACCCGGCGCCCGCAACCGATCCCGCCGCCGAAACATCCGGCGCCATGCGAGTGCGCTCCAGCGCGCGGGCATCATGCCGTATACCGCCGCCGGTTTCAATCAGAATCCGCGATTTCCCGTCTTCCACCACAAAGCAGTTGAACCCGGCTTCAATCCGGTTCAGGTCATCGCTTGCCTGATGCCGCGACCACATCGTCTTCGGCACCACGCCGAACAGTGCGCCGCCATCCCACCAGTAGGAACCAGCTCGAACCAGCGTAATTCGGAAATCGCCGGCGTCAATGGAAGAAACAGAATCCGCGGCCAAATCGGTTATCCGGTTAGTGGCGAACCAGACGTCGTCCGCGCTCGAAAAGGTCAGCGGCGTCGTCGGCAATCCTGCGTCCGCGCTCGTAGAGATCGCGGCCCTTGTCCATGAGTTCCTTGCCGCTGGCCTCCACGGCCTCCCGCCCTTCGCGGGTCGTTCGATTCAGCAGCTTGCGCGTATCCTTACCCGATTTCGGAGCATAAAGCAGCGCGACCGCGGCGCCCAATGCCGCCCCCGCCACGAACCACGCGATTGCATTACCGCTGTCGTCTTTTGCCATTGCCGGATACCTCACCCCCATTCTAATCATTGCCGCGGGAATAGCGAGGATCTAAGGTGCGCGATTACACGTTGGGGGCGGACACTCCCGGCGCCGGCAATTGTTCACCGAGCCGCGCACTCATACGAACTCGCCTGCTCCGCGGGTCCGCTCTTGTACTTCGGATATTCCGGAAACGAACACATCGGCAGGCTGCGTTCGCCAGCCGTCACCTTCACCGACTTGCCTGGCGCTTCGCCTTTCTCTACCCAGGCGGTAATGATCCCCAGGCGATCGTAGCTATTCGGAATTGCCTGCTGTGTGTTATACGAGCGTCCACTCAGCCCATGATCCGTCTGGGGAAGCACGAAGAACCGCGCGAACGAATCCACCGCGGCGCGTCCCATTTTGTTGAGCACCGACTGGTAGTACTCCACCTGCGCGCCTGGCGACGCCAGCGTATCGTTCGTCCCGATCACCACAATGAGCTTCCCGCCGTGTTTCTGATAGGCGCTCAGATCCGGATCGGTGGAATCCAGAATCGCCGAGAGTTTCTTTCGCCGCGCATTCAGCGCTCCCCCCTCCACATAATCCAGTGGATTCGCCTCCACATCGCGCATCAGGAATCCAGTCACTCCCAGCACTCCGAGATGGCTGTGCATGGGCGCATTCTCCGCTGCTCCCTCCTGGCCGCGGAACCGAGCCGGCAGGATCAGTCCGCTGCCGGAGGGGTCGGTATTCGGGAACCACATCCCGAATGTCTTCACGCCGTTCGCGAGCGGTGTCGCGAAGGAGTACGGAGAATAGACCATCTCCAGGGTGGAGATCTGCCCATCCGTCAGACACGCCGCCGCGCTCGTATCCGCCGGGTTCGGATCTTTGTTATCCGGACATCTTTTCGCCGCCCAGGGATGATGTCCGCGCGCGCCCTCCTTCACATCGAAAATCGCGCGGCAGGCCATATAGTTGTTGATGATCCCGTCGGTCAGCCCATCGAGCGCATCGCACTGCCGCATGAATTCACCGCGGATCGCATTCACCTTCGCCGGCGTCACCCAGTTCGCCAGCGGCTTCTCCTGAATCCGGATCAGCTCGGGCGCCAGCATCAGGGAAGAGAAACTGACAATCGGAACCTCGGCCGCAATTCCGTCGTAATCGGCCGGAAAGCGCTGCGCCACCGTCAGCGCTTCGCGGCCGCCCTGCGAAGTCCCGATAAAGTAATTGAACCGTGGCGCTTCACCGTACGCCCTTCGAATCAGAACCATCGCCGCATCGTGCGTCTTCTTCAACTGCATGTAGCCGAGGTTGGCGATGGCTTCGTCATTCAGCGTCCAGTCGTTCGCGCCCGGCTGATGCCCTGAATCACTCCCATACGTCGCGAATGCCTGCTGCAGCAACGAGGGACCGCCCCGGCTCGCCGAAGCTGTAAGGCGCGGAATCACGCCGTTCATTCCCGCCCCGCCCAGTTGCGCGGCGCGGAAGGTCCAGACCGCGGGCAGACCCACGCCGAAATGAATCGGCCGCGCCGTTTTGCTGTTATCCACCGGCGCCATACTGCCTTCGATCGAACACCAGGCGGGAATTCCGGCTGCTTCGACATGCCATTGTGGCGATTGCAGCGTCACGGCGGAAACGGGTAGTCCAATGGCAGAAACGGGGATCATCGCTCCCAGCTTCTCCGCTGTGCAATCTGCCTCCGTGAGCGTCTTGTTTGCAGGCTGTGCTTGCGCGATTACCGCGCACACGGCGCAGGCCACGCCCGCTGAAAGGAATCTCATCTCCGAACCTCCGCCAGCATCAGATTCTACCGCCTCTTCCGCCGCCCCGGTGTACCCTTGTGTTTGACTATGAAAATGAACGAACTGGCTGCGGCTCTCGGCTGCTCCATCGTGCTTCCGCCCGGCCAAACAGCGGACATCGACATCGCCGGCGTTCAGGGCCTTGAGCATGCCGGTCCCGGTTATCTCACGTTCCTTTCAAACCCCAAATACGCGCCTAAACTCAGGCAGACTCAGGCCAGCGCGGTTCTCTCCACAAAGCCGGTGGAAGGTATCGCGACCCTCATCTCCGCCAACCCCTATCACGATTATGCGCGCGCGCTCGAATTCTACTATCAGCCTCCGCGCCCCGCTTCCGTCATCCATCCCACCGCTGCCATCGCACCCACCGCAAAGATCGGTGAAAACGCTTCGATCGGAGCCTTCGTTTCCATCGGCGATAACGTTGTCATCGGCCGCAACGCGGTCCTGCATCCCCACACCGTCATCTATCCCGGGGCAGTCATCGGCGACGATTTCACTGCCCACTCCCACTCGGTGGTCCGTGAATTTTGCCGCATCGGCAACCGCGTGCTCCTGCAGAACAACGTGGTCGTTGGCGGCGACGGCTTTGGCTTCGCCAAACGCGCAGACAACACGCATCACAAGATTGTGCAGTCCGGAGTCACGGTGATTGAAGATGATGTCGAAATCCAGAGCCTGACATCCGTTGACCGCGCCTCCATGGGAGAAACCCGCGTCAAGCGCGGCGCGAAGCTCGATAGCCTGGTGCAGATCGGCCACAACTGCGTCGTCGGCGAAGATAACATCATCTGCGCTCAGACGGGGCTCGCGGGCAGCAGTGTTCTCGAAAAAGATGTTCTTCTCGCAGGCCAGGTCGGCGTGTCCGGCCATCTGACGATTCACGAGGGCGCCACTATCTACGCCCAGAGCGGCATTGGAGGCGACGTCCCCGCGAAAGCTCGCCTTTCCGGATCGCCCGCATTCGAAGCTTCCGACTGGCTCCGCGCCATCACCGCCTTCCAGAAGTTGCCCGAAATCCTCCGCGACGTCCGCGAACTGAAGAAGGCCGCCCAAAAAGATCATGCCTGAAAACCCGACGCCGGATTCACGTCCGCTGCTCGCTTACAAGAACGAGCCGTTTCTCCAGAGTCCCGACGCCCGTCCACTCCGGATCATCTCCGAGTACCTGGAGCCGTTGTCTCACCTGCGCCGGCAGCGCATCCGCGATACGGTCGTTTTCTTCGGCTCCGCGCGCATCCAGGAGGATGGTCCGCTGGGCAGCTACTACAGGGACGCCCGCGCGCTGGCGGCGCTGGTCACCACCTGGGCCAAGACTTTTCGCGAGCGCACGTACCGCTTTGTCGTCTGCTCCGGTGGAGGCCCGGGCATTATGGAAGCCGCCAATCGCGGTGCTTCGGATGCCCGCGGCAAGAACATCGGCCTGAACATCGGTCTTCCATTCGAACAATTTCCAAATCCCTACATCACGCGCGAACTGAGCTTCGAATTCCATTACTTCTTCATGAGGAAGTTCTGGTTCGCCTACATGGCGAAAGCGCTGGTCGTTTTTCCCGGGGGCTTCGGCACCATGGACGAGATGTTTGAAATCCTCACCCTCGTCCAGACCCGAAAGATCGCCAAGAAAATCGCGATCATTCTCTACGGCACGGCGTTCTGGAAGGAAATCATCAATTTCGAGGCGCTCGTGAAATACGGTACGATTTCGGCGGAGGACATGAACCTGTTTCAGTTCGCCGACACGCCGCAAGCCGCGCTCGAAATCCTGCAGCGCACGCTCATGGAACAGATCGGCACACCGGAAGCTGAAGTGCCGGCCATCGCGTCCAGCGTCAAGCCCGATGAGTCGATTCCCTCGAAAGAACAGGTGCCGGACAGGAGTAAAGCGTAGTCTTGAACTGGCCAACCATTGGCGGCATCCGGATCACGGCCTGGCGCATGGTCTTCCTCGCGCTGGTCGCCGTGGAAGCCACGTTTTTTGCCGCCGGATATGGGAGTCTGTCCGCGGCGTTTGTGCTTCTCGTCTGGGCTATCGTGATTGCCTTCCGCGAGCGGCGGCGCGTGATGTGGAAGGTTCGGAACCGCCTGATCGTCACTTATGTATTCATCGCTGTCGTCCCGATTACTCTGATCCTCGCGCTGATTTTCGTGGCCGGGTATCTGCTGATGGGGCAGACTTCCGCCTACTTAATTGGCAACGCGCTCGATCGCCGGGGTCTCGAAATCGAAAAGGCCGCGCGCCTGCTGGCCGCGGAATCTCCGGAAGACCGTCTTTCCACGGCCCAGCATCTCACCGCGACGGGTATTCTCGATTTCGAGGCATTCGTCACCGGCGATTCCGAGTTCCGTTATCCCCCGAATACAAAGCTGGAAATGCCCTCGCCGGAATGGAATGACTACACCGGCCTGGTTTTTAAAGATGGACAGCACTATCTCATGTCCTTCGTCAAGCGCGGAGGAAACAAGGCGCTGATCCTCCGCACGCTGACGCCGGAAGACCAGTCGAATCTGGTTCGGGGTCTGGGAAGCATCCAGTTCCCGATTCCTCCATACGCGCAGGTGCCGGGCCCACACAGGAAACTTCATGTGGGAGATGAGGACGTGATTTACCGGCCCGCCGTCGGAAGCGTTGCTCCGGCCTATAACCTCCTGGATAGTGAATTAACCTCGTTTTTCTCGGTGCAAATCGCAGGATGGAATCGCCCCAACTCCCAACTGCCGCTGCCCGGCATCCTGACCACCCGGCCATCCGCACTCCTGGGGGTCATTTCCAGTACGGCAATTGGCTCCGATCTTGCCCTGTATGCGTTCTACATTGTCGCCGCATTGCTGGGCGTCGCGTGGATCGTATCAATCTATATCGGCGTCTCGATGACCCGCAGACTTACCGGCGCCGTGCATGATCTCTACGAAGGCACCACGCATATCGCGCAGGGCGACCTGATCCATCGAATCCCTGTCGCCGGCCATGATCAACTGGCGGAACTCTGCCGCTCGTTCAATCACATGTCGGAACAACTCGGCCAGTTTGTCGTGGTCACGCGCGAAAAAGAGCGCCTCCAGTCCGAAATCTCCATCGCCAGCGAAGTGCAGACGCGCCTATTTCCGCTTTGTCCACCTCCTTGCCGCACCATCGAGATGCTGGGTGTCTGCCACGCGGCCAGCAGTGTTTCCGGCGACTATTACGATTACTTCGCCTGCGCTCACGGCGAGGTAGCACTGGCCCTCGGTGACGTCGCAGGCAAAGGAATCTCCGCAGCGCTCCTGATGGCGTCTATCCAATCCATCATGCGGACACAGCTTTCCGCGGGCGGTGCGGTTTCTACGACCTCCGCAACCGTGGACCGCCTGAACCGTCTCCTTTACGCCAACACGTCGCCCGAAAAGTACGCGACATTTTTCTTCGGCCTCTACAACGAGGAGAACCGCAGCCTGACTTACACCAATGCCGGACACCTCCCGCCGCTGCTCATCCAGCGTGATGGCTACCGTTTTCTCGATGTCACCGGTTCGGTGATCGGCGCCTTCCCGTCGCTGGTTTATGAGGAGCAGACGCTTCCCATGGACCCCGGCGATCTCCTCGTTGCTTATACGGACGGAATCACGGAACCGGAAAACGCATACGGCGAAGACTTCGGCGCTATTCGTCTGGCCGACGTGATCATGCGGCACCGCGGCGCGCCCATGACCGCGATCGTCGCCCGAGTCCTCGAAGCGGTACGAGCCTGGAGTGTGTCGCCCGAACAGGCCGACGATATGACCCTCATGATCGTGCGGAGCCTGGCATGACGCCGATTCTTACTGTGGCCCAGATGAATGCTGTCGACAAGGCCACCATCGAGGCGGGCATTCCCGGCATCATCCTGATGGAGAATGCGGGGCATCGCGTTGTCGAATATATCGCCGAACATTTTGCGCCCCTCAGCAGTCATCGCGTCGCTGTCATCTGCGGCAAAGGCAACAATGGCGGCGATGGACTTGCAATCGCGCGCATTATTCACACGCGGTTTCATCCACCGCATCTGGAAATCGTTCTGATTCCCGATCCGTCAGAGCTCGCCGGCGATGCCGCCGCCAATCTGAAGATGCTGCACGCCGCCGGCCTGCGGGAGAAGCGAGAGCTGGGTATTACCCCGACGCTGATCATCGACGCGATTCTCGGTACCGGGCTTAACGGTCCGGCAAAAGGCGCGGCTCTCGATGCGATCCGATCGATAAATGGCCTCACTGAGGCGAAAGTCGTCGCTGTCGATATCCCGTCAGGTCTTGCCGGTGACAGCGCCACGCCGCCCGGCGAATACGTGCGCGCCGATGCCACCGTGACGTTCACGTCGCCGAAGATCTGCCACGCGCTCGATCCCGCGCGCGGTCTTATGGGCGATCTGCATATCCGCCAGATCGGCACTCCGCCAGCACTCCTTCCGCAGACGCAGCTTGCCCTGATCAATCCGCAAAGCCTCGCCTCGTTTTTCGCTCCTCGCGCTACCGACTCGAACAAAGGCCGCTATGGCCACGTCCTCGTCGTTGCCGGCTCGCGCGGCAAGTCCGGCGCCGCCGCTATGTGCGGCATGGCCGCCCTCCGCGCAGGCGCTGGACTCGTCACTGTTGCGTGTCCGAAGTCCGCTCTCGATGCGGTCGCCGCAGCCGGTCCGGAAATCATGACAGAGCCTCTGCCCGAAACCGCATCCGGCGAAATCGCGCGCGATGGGCTCGATATCATCCGGCGCCTCGCCGACAAACGAACTCTGATTGCGATCGGCCCCGGCATCGGCACGGATGCGGAGACCCGTGAAATCGTCACCGCGCTCTACGCCACCAGTGAAAAGCCGATGATCATCGATGCCGACGCTCTGAATTGCCTGGTGAACAGCGCCTGGCCACATCCCCCGGCGCCGCGCATTCTGACGCCGCATCCCGGCGAGATGTCGCGTCTTGCGAATCGTCCGATTCCCGAAATTCAGCAGGATCGCATCGGCGCCGCCCGCGCTCTTGCCACGGCACGCTCCGTGACATTAGTCCTGAAAGGTGAAGGTACCGTCGTTGCGTTCGCTGACGGCCGCACCTGGATCAACACCACCGGCTCTCCCGCTATGGCGACCGGCGGCACCGGCGACATCCTCACCGGGATGACCGCCGGCCTCGCCGCGCAGTTCCCGCAGGATCTCGACCGCGCCACCGCCGCCGCCGTGTATCTCCACGGACTGGCCGGAGAAATCGCCGCGCGTCATCTCGGCGAACAGCCAGTCATCGCCACCGATTTGCTGCGCTACCTGCCGGAGGGAATTCGTGCCATCGCGAACTTTCGTGACTGATTCGCCTGAGGCCACCATCGAACTCGGCCGTCAACTGGCTGCGGAGCTCAGCGGCGTCGTTCTCCTGATCGGCAATCTCGGAGCAGGGAAGACCACGCTGACAAAAGGCATTGTCGAAGCCCGGGGCGCAGCCTCCGCGGAAGCCGTTTCGAGCCCGACCTTCACTCTCATCCACGAGTATGGTGGAGAGCGGCCGGTTTTTCACATTGACCTCTATCGGCTCGATGAGATTCGCGAAGTGGAAACCCTGGGGCTCGAAGATCTCTTCCGCAGCGGCGCGCTCGTATTGCTCGAATGGGCCGAGCGGTTTCCCTCACTCCTTCCCGCGCAGCGCACCGAAATCCGCCTGCGAACCCTCGAAGATGACCGCAGAGAAATTGTAGTCAGCGCCGGAACAGAATCAGCGGTATGGAAGCAAAACCGCCAATGATGTAGATTCCGCAAAAACAATACGCCACCGGCATCGCATACAACTGTCCGGAAAATGCCGGCAGCGTCTTTAAAGCCAAAGCAGCCAGCAGGACGATGATGCAGGTGGGGACGACAGTCACCGCGACAGTCAGAATCGAGCGAATCCGGATCAGCATATAGTCGGACTTATCCGCGCTGTTGCCCCAATTGGTGGATTCCCATTCCGGAATCACGGCGGACTCCCGGAAATGGCGCTTGATGAAGTGATCGATAACGTTGGCGTGGATGCCAAATTCGCCCAGCTTGATATCCAGCAGGACCGCTATGGCCGGCAGAGCGAGAATCGCCGCCCTGATCAATTCCGGGCTCTTACCCGTGGCGATCTGATTCTGGGCAACTGCGAAAGCAATGACCGCGCCGAGCAGAGTGAACTTCTGAAGCCAGATCGTCGATACTTTTTCCCGGTAGAGTTTCGATTCGTCGAGCAGGGATTTGTAGAGTTCGTCCTGTAGCGGCATCTCTCAATTCTCCGCCAGGGGCGACTTGCTAACAATGCGCTTCGAACGCGCGCACCATCTCCGCCATAACGTCGTCGCCCGACCTGTCCCAGATCGCGTGATTCATGATCTCGACTTCGATCGGTCCCGTGTAACCGGCCGCATCCACGGCCTTGCGAATCCGCCGCAGCTCGATCACGCCCGTCCCCATCATGCTGCGCCCCGCGAACACATCCGGCAGCGGCACCGCCCAATCCGAAACGTGAAAGGCGAGCACACGCCCCGTGCAGCGCTTCAGTTTCTCGTAGAGATAGCGATCCCACCAGATGTGGAATGCATCGAGCGTCACGCCCACATCCGAGGCATCGAACTTCTCCGCGATCTCCAGCGCTTCATCGGTCAGGCAGATCACGCTGCGGTCCGCCGCGAACATCGGATGCAGCGGCTCGATCGCCAGTTTCACGCCGCGTTCGCGCGCGTAGTCCACCACTGCCGCAATCCCGTCCACTACCATCCCGCGCGCCGCATCGATATCGCGATCCGGCGCCGGACCGCACACCAGCACCAGGGTGGACGTTCCCAGCGTCGCGGCTTCGTCGATCGCCCGGCGGTTATCGTCGATCCGTTCCGCCCGCTCGTTCGCGGTCGCCGCCGGGAAGTATCCTCCGCGGCAAAGCCCGGAAACGCCGAGCCCTGCATCGCGAATGATCTTCGCGCTCTCGGCCAACCCGGTCTCCGCCACTTTGTTCCGCCACGGCCCGATCCACTTCACGTTGTGCCGCGCGCACAGATCCACGCACTGGCGCAGCGACAACTTATTCAGCGTGATCTGATTCAGGCTCAGGCGGGATAGAACGCTCACTTCTTTTTCCCTGGAATCGTTAATGCCGGCACATCCATCCATTTTCCGGTCTTCGAGGACTGGAGCGCCAGATCCGCCAGTTGCACGCCCTTCGCGCCTTCGAGCAGGTCGTGCACAAGCGGCGTGCCGGCCGCCACGTGCCGCAGGAACATTTCCCACTGCACTTTGAACGCATTTTCGAAAGTCGTGTTATCGGGGACGCCCTCCCAGCCCGTCGCGCGGAAATCGATCGGATTCGGCACATCCGGATTCCACACCGGCTTCGGCGTATTCACCCGATGCTGGGTCTTGCAGTTGCGCAGCCCGGCCACCGCGCTCCCGAGCGTCCCATCCACCTGCATCTCGAACAGCTCGTCGCGATTCACCCGGACAGTCCACGCCGAATTGAACTGCGCCACAATCCCGCCTTCGATTTCCATGCAGGCATAGGCGGCATCGTCCGCGGTAGCTTTGTACGGTTTGCCTGCCTCATCCCAACGTTCCGGAATATGCGTGACCGAAAGGCAGCTCACGCGCTTCACCGGACCGAACACATGATCGAGCACGTACCGCCAGTGGCACAGCATGTCCACCGTAATCCCGCCGCCGTCCTGGCTCCGGTAATTCCACGATGGACGCTGCCCAGGCTGCAAATCTCCTTCAAACACCCAATATCCAAACTCGCCGCGCACGGAGAGAATGCGTCCGAAAAATCCGCTCGCAATCAGCCGCTTCAGCTTCAGGATGCCCGGCAGAAACAGCTTGTCCTGCACCACGCCGTGCTTCACGCCTTTTTCGTTCGCGAGCCGCGCCAGTTCGAGCGCCTCTTCCACTGTCTCTGAGATCGGCTTTTCGCAGTAAACATGTTTGCCCGCGTGGATGGCCTTCGTTACGTCCGCCACGCGGCGCTGCGTGGTCTGTGCGTCGAAGTAAATCGAATTCTGCGGATCGTCCAGCGCGCTCTGCAGATCCGTCGTCCAGCGGGTGATCCCCTGCGACCCGGCGAGCGCGTTGAGCTTGTCTTCATTCCTTCCCACCAGGACCGGATCCGGCATCAGCGCCGTCCCATCCGGCAGCAATACGCCGCCCTGATTGCGGATCGCCACAATCGATCGCACAAGGTGCTGATTGGTGCCCATGCGTCCCGTGACGCCGTTCATGATGATGCCGATCGGATGTTGTTTCATGTTTGGGAAAGCGGCTACAGGACCGCTCCTGAAAAGTATCTCACCGCGTCTCCCGTTGCCCTCCGCATCAGTCTTTTCCGATAGTTGTGGTACCATATTGGTTCACTCGGCAGTAATCTCTTCCCTTGCATTTTTAACAACTTACATGAACCTCCGATCGCTTTTCAGTCTTTTTTCATCGGATCTCGCCATCGATCTTGGCACTGCGAACACGCTCGTGTTTGCGAAGGGAAAGGGGATTGTTGTCAACGAGCCTTCGATCGTCGCTTTGAATAAAACCACCGGCGAAGTAGAGGCAGTGGGCAAAGAAGCGAAAGAAATGCTGGGCCGCACTCCCGGCAACATCGTCGCCATCAAGCCGATGAAAGACGGCGTCATCGCGGACTTCCGGGTCACCGAAAAGATGCTGAACTACTTCATCCACAAGGCGCACAACCGCAAGATGCTGGTGCATCCGCGCATCGTCATCGGCGTTCCCAGCGAAATCACGCAGGTGGAAAAGCGCGCCGTTATGGATTCCGCCTATCGCGCGAAAGCCAGCGAAGTGCACCTCGTCGAGCAGGCGATGGTGGCTGCAATTGGCGCCGGCCTGCCTATCACCGAGCCGGGTGGCAACATGGTCGTCGATATCGGCGGGGGCACCACGGATATCGCCGTGATCTCGCTCTCCGGCATCGTCTATTCCCGCTCCGTACGCGTGGCCGGCAATGAGATGGACGACGCCGTCATGCAGTACATGAAGCGGAAGCACAATCTGCTGATCGGCGAACGCACCGCCGAGCAGATCAAGATGGAAATCGGCTCGGCCTGGGTGCTTGACCGGCCGCTCACCATGGAAGTCAAAGGCCGCAACCTGATCGAAGGCGTTCCGAAGACCGTGACGATTGACGACAGCGAAGTCCGCGAAGCGCTTTCCGAATGCATCGCCACCATCGTGAATGCCATCCGCGTCGCCCTCGAGCGCACCCCGCCCGAGCTCAGCGCCGATATCAGCGACCGCGGCATCGTTCTCACCGGCGGCGGCGCTCTGATCAAGAACCTCGACGTCCGCATCCGCGAAGAAACGGGCCTCCCGGTTTCCATCGCCGACGATGCGCTCGCGTCCGTCGTGCTCGGCACTGGAAAAATGCTGAGCGATTTCAAGCTGCTGCGGCGCATTTCCATCGATCAATAAAGAGCGACCAGTAGTAATAAGCAGGCAAAAGAGAGACAATCGGTAGCGGAGACCCGCTCAATCGCCATGGAATCGCTCCTGCATCGGTACCGGAACATCACCGTACTGTTT
>Ga0134125_10002362_pt1 | contig 22464 bp, 21 predicted proteins | sample KB31751_FD_96464 | JGI IMG/M metagenome (GOLD analysis project Ga0134125, IMG submission 96464) | Terrestrial soil microbial communities with excess Nitrogen fertilizer from Kellogg Biological Station, Michigan, USA - KB3-175-1 | ecosystem: Environmental > Terrestrial > Soil > Unclassified ... | reverse complement strand
GGGCGAAGGCATGCTGGTTTATCCCGGTGATCAGGTTGGAATTCAGGGAGTGGCTCCCTCGATGCGGCTGAAATGGCTGCGCGATGGCGTGGAGGATTACGAATACCTGCAGATGCTCAAGGCCGCGGGCCAGGCATCATTCGCGCAGGCGAAGTCCACCGCGGTTGGGGCCAGCTGGTCAAGCTGGTCAAAGGATGTGAGCCTGCTGCTCAGCGTTCGCGAGGAAATGGGCAACGAGCTCGATCAGATGAATACGCCGGCAGGCACGACGACCGATAACTCGAATACATCCGGCAGCCAGGTGACAGGGGGTGGAGCGCCTTCCGATCCGCCCGCGACGACAACGACCACTCCGCCTCCGTCCGATCCGCCCGCGACGACCACGACCACTCCGCCTCCGTCCGATCCGCCTGCGACGACCACGACTACTCCACCTCCGTCCGATCCGCCTGCGACGACCACGACTACTCCACCTCCATCTAATCCGCCTGCGACGACCACGACCACGCCACCTCCATCCAATCCGCCCGCGACGACGCCCCCGCCCGTGACTTCGGCCCCGCCGCCTGTCTCGGGTCCTGCACTGCCGCCAGCCTGCGCAGCCACCACTCTCTCGCTCACGATTTCGCAGCCCACCGCCAGCTCGCCCGTGGAGGCGGGCGCCGCGCAGACCATCGCCGTGCACATCGTCAACAATTGCGGCAGCGCTTTCACAGGCGGCAGCGTGCGGGCGTCCTTTGATGATGGCGATGAGGCCATCGCTCTCGCCGATCAGGGCGGCGGCACATGGACTGGAACCTGGAATCCCGCTCAGGCGGCTTCGTCTGTCACTTTGTCGCTCGCCGCGAGTGGAGGCAATGTGACAGGCAGCTCTCACGTTTCGCTGACCGTAAAGCCGAATGCGAGCAGCACGAACGCCGCGCTCATCGTGAATGCCGCATCGGGAGCGAAGGCGGATGCGGAGGTAGTTACCCCCGGCAGCTATGTGACGATTTGGGGAACGAATCTCGCCGGTAAGTCGGAGGCGGCTGCAACATCGGTTCCGCTGCCCACCTTACTCAACGGAGCGCAGGTGTTTATCAACTCTCAGCCGGTTTCGCTGATCTACGCCGGCCAGAATCAGATCAACGCAATTGTTCCGCGTTGGCTTGAGCCGAACAAATCTTATCCGCTCGTGGTGACGAATGGTGTCTCGCGATCGAGCGCGGTCATGCTCTCCGTCGCCGCGGCGCAGCCCGCGATTTACACGGCAGATGCTTCGGGCAGCGGCCAGGGCGTGGTGGCGATTGCCGGTGACAACGTTCTGGCGGCAACCAGCAATGGACGTCCGGCGCGCGCGGGAGAGTATCTTACGATCTACTGCAACGGCCTCGGGGCGGTGGCGGCGGCCAACGGCGCGGCCCCCCCGCAGGATGGAACGCCGACTCCGACCGACAATATCTTCCGCACCCTGGGCTCTGTCTCCGTCTCCTTCGACGGCGACGAACAGCCCGCCCAGTTCGCCGGACTCGCGCCGTCCATGGTCGATGTTTACCAGGTAAATGTGCGGGTTCCGACCGGACATACAGGAAGCGCGGTGCCGTTTGTTATTAAGGTCACCGACCCGGGGAGCGGAAAAATTTACCAGTCGAACACAGTAACCGTGGCTTTGCAGTAACGAGCATTACAGTTATCGCGTTTTACAGCCCAGTTAAGGCGATTGCCAGAACTATTTAGGGTTCGTGCCTGGTTTTGAGACAAACGAAGCATGGCCTACCCTGGAATTTACTCGCAAAACAACGCGAGCCGATCGCTTCGCCTATGAAGAACGAATACCGGCTGCGCGGGGTCTCTTTTTTCGCCCTGTTTCTTTCGCTCCCTGTCGCGGCCTTCTCACAACCCGTCATCTGGACAACATCTTCTCTGGTTCGCACGGGAGTCTCCGATCCCGCGGGTAGCGGCACGCAGGCCGTTCTATCGGCGGCCCGGGGCGAATACGAATCCTTTCAGATCGCGATTCAGGCGCCCACCGGCGGACTCGGCAACGTCAACGCCAGCGTCTCCGCGTTAACAGGCCCTGGCGGCGCCGTGATCGCGCAATCCAACATTTCCCTGTTTCGCGAGCACTACGTGTACGTGAGCCAGTCGAGTCCCGATTGGGGCGGTTCGAATCGGCCACTCGGCGCCGGCTGGTATCCGGACGGGCTGATTCCGTTCAATGATCCATCCACGGGCCAGCCGATTCGCGGCGCTCAGATCGAAGCCGTGCCTTTCGATCTGGGAGCCGCCCAGAATCAGCCGCTCTGGGTCGATATCTTCGTACCGCGCGATGCCTCCCCCGGGCAATACACGGGCACATTTACCGTGACGAGTAACCAGGGAAGCGCGTCCGGCAGCATCGTTCTCACAGTCTGGAATTTTACGCTGCCCCAGCAGCCAAGTCTTAAGTCCGCGTTTCCGCTGTACGCGGGGCAGAGTCTCGCCGCCGAGAAAGAACTGCTGCGGAACCGTATCTCTCCGATACATACCGATCCCGCCGTCCAGAGCGATCTCATCAATAACTATGGCCTGAACGTCGTCGGACTTGCATATTACAGCGGCGCCACGTACGGTAACTGTTCAATGTCGGATCCGCCATCGGTAGCCGATCTGACCGCGCTCGCCGCCCAGCAGCAACCCTCGCTGATGAAGCTGGTTTACAGTGCTGACGAAACCAATTACTGTCCCTCCCTGGATCCTGCCATCAAGGCGTGGGCCAGAAACCTGCATGCGGCCGGACTCAAGAACCTGGTGACGGCAATACCCAACGCGGATCTGTTCGACGACGGCAGCGGTTCCGGCGCCTCCGCCGTCGATATCTGGACGATGATCCCGCTTGGTTACGACATTTCGCCGGCGCTCAACGCGGCAGCGCTCCAGCGTGGCAATGAGCTGTGGTCGTACAACGCGCTCGTGCAGGATGACTACTCGCCGAAATGGGAAATCGACTTCGCGCCGATCAACTACCGCATCCAGCCCGGCTTCATCAGCCAGAGTCTCAACATCACAGGACTCCTTTATTGGAAAGTCGATAACTGGTCGGCTGACCCGTGGAATCAGGTCAACAACACCGGCGCTTACTCCGCGGGTAACTATCCGGGCGAAGGCATGCTTGTTTACCCGGGGTATCAGGCTGGCATCGACGGTGTGGCGCCCTCGATGCGGCTCAAGTGGCTGCGCGACGGCATCGAAGATTACGAGTACGTGCAGATCCTCAAGCTGGCCGGGCACGCTTCGGACGCTCTCGGTCTGGCGGCTTCGGTGGGGCCTGACTGGCGGAACTGGACGCGCGATGTAGACAAGCTGCTCTCCGTGCGCGCGCAAATCGGGCAGGAGATCGACAACCTGAACGGCGGTGGATCCGCGGCGCCCGCGGCCGCGCCCGCGAGTTCGCCCGCGGTCACCGGCACTACCACGGTCACGATTTCCGCCGTGCTGCCCGCGGCTGCCGGAGCCAATGCCAGCCCCGGAGTTCTGACGCCGGGCAGTTATGTTTCGATCTATGGAACGAATCTCGCGGGCGGCGGCAATCCGGACGCGAACACGCTGCCGCTCCCCACGGCGCTGAATGGCGCCCAGGTATTCCTCGGGTCTACGCCCCTGCATCTCAACTATGCCGGCCCAGGTCAGATCAATGCGATTGTGCCGCGCGATTTATCCGCGGGGGCGTCTTATTCGCTGACGGTCGTGAATGGCGGCTACAGTTCGGCTGCCGTCCCCGTCTCGATCGCGGACATCCGGCCGGCGATTTTCTCGATCGATTCCTCGGGCTCCGGCCAGGGTGACATCTACATTGCCGGGACAACAACTCTCGCATCGGCATCCGGCGATAACGCGCGTCCGGCGCATGTGGGCGAATTCGTCACCCTCTACTGCGATGCACTTGGGCCGGTTCGGGGGGCGGACGGAGAATCCGCGCCCCCGGATGGCAGCGCTGCGCCGTCCGGAGTTCCTCTGACCACGGTGAATCAGATTGTCGTCGCGTTCGGCGGCATTCACGAAACTGTGCAATTCGCCGGGCTCGCCCCATCGTTTGCGGGGGTTTACCAGGTGAACGCGGCGATACCGGCTGGCGTTTCGGGTGATGCCGTTCCGGTCACTCTCACGGCCACCGATCCGCAGACCGGACAAATCCTGCAGTCGAATACGGTAACGGTGGCGGTGCGGTAGTGCCGCGCAAGCGCGGTGCCGCGCAGGCCGCGGTTTACTCGACGACTTTCAGCACGAAATATGTGAGGGACTGGCCGGGAGCGAGCTTCATCTGATGCGGCGTTTTCGAGGGGATGTGGATCACGTCGCCAACGGTGAGCGTCGCTTCCTGACCGCCCTTGATCGAATCGGCGCGTTTCTCGCCCGGCGCCGTGGTCTTCTCCCCCACCATGGAGCCGCCGTAAATGACGGTGACCGTGCCGGATTCGATGACGAGGACATCCGCCTGTTTCTCGTGCCATTCCACCTGACCGGAGCCTTCGCGATGCGCCAGCGAAAACGAGCGGTTGCCAATAGAGGCCAACGGTGCGCTCGCCACTTTGTGGGCATCAACCTTCTTCGCCATCTCCCTGCCCTGCGCGGTCAGCGCCGAAGCCTTCCAGATGTGAAGCCCCGCGGGGTCAGCGGAGAAAGCCGTGGTGGCGGCAATGAACAGCACTGCGATTGTCTTTGTCATAACGGATTTTCTGCCCCTCAGCTTATCAAGTGAAACGCAGCCGCGCTAACATCGTAAATTGCTCGCCCACCTCACCCAGATTCTCGTCGCGTGGGGACCTCTCGGAGTCCTGCTGCTTTCCATCCTCGATTCTTCCGGAGTTCCCGTCGCCGGCGCGTTTGACGCGCTGCTCATCCTCATTGCGATCGAGCGGCCTTCAACCGCGTGGTGGTGCGCCGGAATTGCCATCATCGGATCTTCCATCGGCAACGTAATTCTGTTCACCCTGAGCCGGCGCGGTGGACGGCAGTTCCAGGCCAGGCCGCCGGAAGAGGGCAGAACAAAGCGCTTTCGAGCCTGGTTTCTTCGCTACGGCCTGCTGACGATTTTCATTCCGGCCATGATCCCGATTCCTATGCCGATGAAGCTGTTCGTCATCACGGCCGGTGTTCTGGGCACGCCCATGGGGGAGTTTCTCGCGGTAATCGTATCCGCGCGAAGCATCCGGTACTTCGGCGAAGTCTGGCTCGGGGTCAGGCTCGGCCGGGAGTCGAGCGGTTTCCTGAAAGTGCACGCGTGGCAGTTCATCGGATCTGCCATCGCGCTGTTCGCTTTTCTCTATGGACTGATGGTGTGGCGGCACCGCACCGCGCCACCGGAGCTGTAACGCGCTACCGAGTGCGCTGTGGCAGCGGTCCGGTTCCCCCGGTAGCTCCGGTCGATCCCGTCGCGCCCGCCGGTCCGGCGGACGCCACGACGGTTCCGACATCCTTCGACGGCCACTTCTCTTTGAGCTCTTTGACCTGAGCCTCGACCTTCCGCGCGTCCGCGATGCGGTTGGCCATCCGCAGCATCACCGCGTACGATTCCAGCGTCGTGATGATTTCCGGATGATCGCCGCCCAGACCTTTCTGTCCGATGAGCGACGCCCGCTCGAAGTAATCTCCGGAACGTTTCAGATCGTCGATGGTCGCGTAAAGCTGCCCGAGGCTGGTGAGGCTTTCGATCGTTTTAGTTTCGCGAATCGCGAGCGCCTTCTTGAAATACGGCTCGGCCTCGGGGTAGCGTTTCTGTGCGGAGTACGTTGTTCCGATCGCGTCGAGAGCTTCCGCGATCAGCGGACTATCCGCATCCTTGGTTGCCATCAGAATCTGGAGCGCCTGCTGGAACAGGGGCTCGGCTTCGAGATACTTGCTGTCGAAGAAATAAACCCAGCCGAGATTTTCGAGGGCCGGCGCTACATCCGAGTGCCGCGCGCCCAGCACCTTTTCGCGAATGGCGAGCGAGCGCTGCAGATAGACCTCCGCGTTTGCGAAGCCGTTCTTCCACTGCGGATCCTTTCCGTGCGAGCTGTGGAGTGCTCCCAACCGGTCGAGAATGCCGGTAAGCCCGTAAGCCTCCGGCCCCAGCTTTGCTTCTGAAATTGCCAGTGCTGTTTCGAAATCCGTTTTGGCATCGACGGGCCGCTCGTTCCGGTCTTCGAGCACCCCGAGATTGACCCAGCTCGTCGCGACATCGAGATGATCCGGCCCAAGGCGGCTGATACGGGTCTGGAGCGCGTTGCGGTACGCCGTCCTCGCATCTTCGTACCGCGTGAGCTCCAGATAAGCGCTGCCGAGTTTGTCGTAATCCGTTGAGACTTTGGGATCATCCGGACCCAGCGTCAGGTCGATCGTCAGCATGCGCTCGAGCACAGGAACCGAATCACTCGTCTTGCGGCCGACGCGGAGCGCGCCCGCCAGCCGCATCAGATGCGGCGAAATATCCGTCGAAGAAGGGCCGAACGTCGCTTCCGCTGTGGCAAGCGCCTGGCGCGCCGCCTCAATCCCTTCATCGGCCCGCCCCAGCAGCAGATCGAGATCGGACAAATTGGCGTACGCTTCCATCACACGCGCGGGCGGCCGCGCCGGGTCCGGGTTAGCGAGCTCCGCCACCGCCGCATGCAGTTGCTGATTGGCTTCGGCGTAACGGCTCTGGGAAAGAGCGGTCTGCGCCGCCGTCAGGTGAGTCTCAAAGGCCGAAGGCGTCTGAGCCAGAAGCGCCGGGGCCAGGGCAAGCAGGAAGATAGCGCGCATAGATTCATGAGAGGGACGCCGCGATGCGGTGGATTGTTCCATCTCTCGTACTAAATTTTTAGCACAGCGGGGGCCGTGAGCGCGAGGCAGGCCAATGCCCCGGGATGGAGAGTATTCTCTGTGAGTAATATCCAACACTTTCTTTGGGGTAGCACGCGCCATCGGCTGCATCGCGTTCCGTTTGAATGGCCAGCCCGCCACCCCTCCGCGGTTCGATGTCGCATCGGTGAAAAAGATAAATGGACCCTGCGCCGGTCCTCCGTTGGGGGTGACGCCCGGGCGGATTGCTCTTCATTGCTCCAATGCCACCAGTTGATTGTCCTCGCATGCAACCCGCTGACGGACTACGATCACGACCTGACCTCCGCGACCGGCGTGGAATGGGAACGCTTCCGCTCTACGTTATCGTTGTCGATCGTATGGATGAGCCCAGTGGGAACTGATCGTTGTGCTCAGCGTCCGCGCAGACGCGACGTCGCCCGGTCCTGCAATTCGTAGCGATCGCGGTGAGTTTCCTTCATCGCCTTTGGATGCTCATCGAGCACCATCAACTCCCGCGATTTCTCGTCATACGGCGGCCAGGGCACCAGCCCGGGCCCGTTCGGATTACCGCGTTTGGCGAAATTGGTCCAGTACGACACCAGAATTTCCGACACCTTACGGTCCGATGGCCGCCATGCCAGCTTCTTCGTATCGAGCGTCGAAAACACAAACTCGATATCGGTTGCATGGCCGGCGCCTGGATCGTCCGCCGGCGGCTCGCCCGTGGCGGTCGGAATGATGTGATCGAACAGATAGCGGTAGACGGTCGCCTGGCCGGTTGCCGCCTGCATCTCGATCCACTTCCACGTCGAATAGGCGATGAAGTTATCGCTTGCCAGCGCAATCGCGGAGAGACGCGCTTCATTGGCGGTTCCAGCCGGATATGCCTTCTTCGCCGTCTCCAGATCATCCGGAAATTGCTGCTTCAGCGATGCATCGAGCCCCGCCTCTGCTGCCGTCTCGGGCGGAATCGTCTTCATTTCCGCGGAATTCCAGCCTGCGAGCAGCGGCACATGCGCCTGCTTGCCCTGCGCGAAGATATCCCAGGGGTCGGCTGGCAGTACGTAGCCATCCACGATCGGCGAAAACTTCGTCGGTGTGGAGGCAATCGCTTTCCCGAATGCGGCCGCGGGCAGCGCTCGCATCTCCGCCAGCGTCTTCGCCCCGAGTGACGCCCCGAATTCCGCGCCCATCTTCTCGGCCTCAGCCAGCGGCACGGTGGGCAGGCTACCGCCCTTCGCGGTGAAATGCGCCCCGCTTTCTCCGATCGCCTTCTGGAATAAACCGCGCGCGAGCGGCGTTGCCATCATCGCGCTCACCGCGAACGAGCCCGCCGATTCCCCGAAGATCGTCACATTCGCCGGATTTCCGCCAAACGCCGCGATGTTCTCATGCACCCAGCGCAACGCCGCAATCTGATCGAGCAGCGCGTAATTGCCCGAAGCGTGATGCGGCGATTCCTTCGTCAATTCGGGATGCGCCAGAAATCCCAGTACCCCCAGCCGGTAATTGAGCGTGACCAGCACTACGCCCTTCGATGCCAGCACCGATCCATCATGCCTGGGCTCATCGCTCGCGCCCGCAAAATAGCCGCCGCCGTGGATCCACACCATCACCGGCAACCGCTCGGTGCGTGATTTCGCGGGCGTCCACACGTTCAGGTAGAGACAGTCTTCGCTCTCTGCCGGGCTCTCGAAAACCATGTCCGGAAACGGTGTGGTCTGCATGCAGCGGTTGCCGAATTTATCGGCCTCGCGCACGCCGGTCCATTTCGCCGCGGGCTCAGGCGCGCGCCAGCGCTTCGCGGCCACGGGAGGCGCGGCGTAGGGGATGCCGAGAAATGCCCGGATGCCGGGCTTGCTTCCCGTCGTCCCCTGCAGCAGCCCGCCGGAAACGCGAACCTGATCGGCGGCCGCCAAAGTGTGCACGGATACAAGAATAACGAAGAGAGAAAAAAGGGCGTGGAATCGCATCGGCAACGTCAATGATGAAACGCGACGCGCCGTGAGTCAAGCGAAGCAGCAGGTGAAGCGAAAGACGGGAGACGAGACGAATTATTCCTGCGCCGGAAGCTGATGATCCGCATCGCGCCAGGCGCTGATTTTCAGCCGGCGGCAAACCCAGCAAAGCTGTTCGGCGGTATCGACGCTGGATTGATCGCCGCACACGACGCAACGGGGCGCGCGCGAACTGAAGCCTTCCAGACCAGCCGACTGCCGGGCGCTCTCGATGATCTGCGGTGAGATGACCTCTGACGGCACAACGGGAACGGCCTTGACTGGACTTCGGCGCTTCATTTTCTTTATCCCGATTATAGCGCGTTCAACGCAAACCTGACCCGCCCATTACAGCTCTTTACATCAGAACATGCAAGCAGGTTCCAGTGCTGTTTCGCACCCCATAGTACGCCCCTGTCATCGGCTGGTTATCCTTTGTTGAAGTCTGGCGGTGATGCTGCCCGCCTCGCCCAGCGAGAGCCCCTCACAATCTCTTCCCGGTCAGTTCGAAGCGGTAGAGACGAGAACAATAGAGATAGTCCAACCCCGAAATGCTCTGTCTCACGGTGACCATCTTCAGCTCAAGGACCTGGTACAGGAATTCGCCACTGTTGTTCAGGGTTCGACGCGGGATAGTCTGCTCAGTGTTGGGCGGAGATTGCCGTCCGAGCCGTGTGCGGACAACCGAGCGCATACCAGTACTCACAATCTTCCTTATTTATCGATTTTTATCTTCATTAGTGGTAATCTTGCTCTTTTCAAAAATCCAATAAAGCGCGAAGGAACAATGAAACTATTCCGTCTCGATCGCGGGTTAAACGGCCTGTCTACCCTCCTGCTCGTACTGCTGTCCACCGGCGCAGCATACGGAGATTCAATCTTCGTCACCAGCCTCGGCACCGGCACGATAGGCGAATACACCACTTCGGGAGCTGTGGTGAACGCATCGCTGGTCGGGGGCGTAGGCAACCATTATGGTCTTGCGGTGTCCGGATCGGACCTGTTTCTCACGAACTTCTTCAGCGGCACGATAAACGAATACGCCACTTCGGGCGCTATGGTGAACGCAGCGCTGGTCATGGGTCTGAGCGGCCCTTATGATATCGCGGTGTCGGGATCGGATCTGTTTGTCACGAATATCTTCAGTGGCACGATAGGCGAATACACCACTTCGGGCGCTGTGGTGAACGCAGCGCTGGTCACGGGCTTAAACAACCCTACGGGCATCGCGGTGTCCGGATCGGATCTGTTTGTCACGAGCCTCAGTGGCACGATAGGCGAATACACCACTTCGGGCGCTGTCGTGAACGCATCGCTGATCACCGGCGTAGTCAGCCCTTATGGCATTGCGGTGTCCGGGTCGGATCTGTTTGTCACGAATAACGCCAACGGCACGATAGGCGAATACACCACTTCGGGCGCTGTGGTGAACACGTCGCTGGTCACGGGCTTAAGCCAGCCGTATCGTATTGCGGTATCCGGATCGGATCTGTTTGTCACGAATAACGCCAGCGGCACGATAGGCGAGTACACTACCTCGGGCGCTACGGTGAATGCCTCGCTGATCACGGGACTAAGCGGCCCGATGGGAATTGCAATAGCAGCCTCGGCCCCGGACGCAACCCCTGAACCGAGTACCATCGCACTCCTCGGAATTGGTCTTGCCGCATTCGCTGTGTGGAAGAAAGCGCGTCCCGGAACGCCGGCCGCTTAACCCGCCGCGGCAGAGACCGCGGATTTTCTCAACACACTCTGTTGAGCTACAAAGAAACCGCCTTCGGCCGGTTTCCCGAGTGAACTGCAGCTATTCTCGAAGGGCCGCCCATATTGCCCGGCAGCCGGCGCTCACTGGCGCGCTACATGCTGAAAGCGGCGGATTCAGTCTGCAATCTCGACGACCCGAAGCACCTCATCGCGTTGGGACTGCGGCCGTCCGATGTCGTCAGTCGCGATTATGCTGTCAGCCGCGCCTGGGCGCTCCGCATCCATGGGCTGTGGGACCTCCGCGGTCTCAGCTTCGAAGACGTAACGCCGCTGCGTCTCGATCACCCCGCCCTGGTGGAAGCGAGTAATACGATCGTGCGCCGAATCGCGAAGTAACTACGCCGATTTGTGCGCGTAGCATTTTATTTACTTGCCACGCCTTCCGCCCGCAGTAACTGCTTCTTCGCCATCTCCGCATCGGACCCAGCCGGCGCGACCTTGAGAAATGCACGGAGCGCCTGCGCGCCGCCCGCCATATCGTTGCGCGCCAGCAGGATCAGCCCCAGCAGATATTTCGCGCGCGGATTTCTATCCTGATCGAGCCGTATCTCCGCGCGGATACTGCGTTCCGCGGCCTCGAACCGTTGCAGGTTGAAATGGCCACCGCGCTGAAGAACCAGGCCATCGACGAATTCATCGGGTCGAGCCGGGTTGCCTGATCGAGATATCTCGCCGCGTCTTCCCACCTCGATTGATCGGTTGCCAGGTACCCCAATTCCTGCCAGGGGCCCAGCAGCTTCTTGTCGAGATCCATCGCCTTCTGAAAATCCTCGCGGGCCGCGTCGTGCGCACCCAGTTGCCGCTCGGTTCGTCCCAGGGCGAGCCAGGCATCGGCGTAATTCGGGTACGCGGTCACCGCCTTCCGAAAACTGGCCTCCGCCTCTTTGTATTTGCGCTGGCGAAGCTGGTCCGTTCCCTTCTGGAAGTCTTTTTTTGCGTTCCTCGGAGCTTTCATGGAAAGCACGCTGACTGTCGTGCCTTCCTCGCCGGTGATGCGGTGAACAATCATCGTCCCCACCTCGATGCGGTCGAGTTCGCCGTAGTTGAAAAGGGGAGCGCGGCTGGAGAGATAGCCGGGCATGTCCACACGCAGCTCGCAGTTGCCGAGTGGACTCGCCGTTCCGCCTCCCATGCCGGTTTGAAGGCCTCCCATGCCGCCATTCGGATTGCCGCCGAAGACGGAGCTCGACCCGTTCTGGGACGCATCCTCGAAGATGCCGGCACTCTGGCCCCACAGGAATGAGAAATCGCCCTGCGAACTGGTATGGGTCACAATTTTTTGTTCGGCCCCGCATACCGCCTGGATCTTCACGCTGCCCGGAAGCGGCGATCCATCATCGGTGGAGACAGTGCCGGAAATGAAGATGGGTCTTGGCGTCGGCGCGACCTGCGTTGGATTTTGCTGCGTTGGATTTGTGATGGGCCCAATCGTCGGACCTCTGCCGCCCTGGTTACCTGGGCCCGGTCCCGTGGAAGGGCCCGTCGGACTGGAAGGAGCCGTAGTGCCGCCGCCTCCCCCCGACGCGGGTGCGCCGCCGGGGGCGCCCCCTTTCTGGCCCCAGGCGCAACTTAACCCAATCGCTGCCGCGACGGTGAGATAAAACGTGATTCTCATGGAAAGCCTCCAGGCGAAAGGGCTCCTGCGCCCCCCATTTTGTGACCCAATTATGTCACAAAGCAGAACAGGCAATGTGAGGAGAGACTGCTCTCTCCGGAATGTAAACCGGAAGAAGCAAGGAATTCGCGGCTCGGGATCTTAAGCGTCCTGGGCAGTGGATTGCCGCACAACTACAGGACATTCGCGCGGCAAAAGCCCAACCGCAGGACCTTCCGGCGGCAATACAGGATGTCCGCGCGCACGTCGAGGAGACAGAAACGAAGTTGCTGAGGGCCTTTCATGACTGGGCGAGCCCCGTTGAAATGCGCGCCCGGAGCATTCACGGCTTCCCAGCCTCGTTTGTCTTAACCGAATTTCTGATGCACGCTGCGCCGGTTGGGCCGGAGCAGGGAATCGTCGTCCGCCGGGGAAGGATGCATCGGAGTGGGCGGACCACCGCGCGGGCCGAATCTGTCCACAAATTTTTCGATGGCATCCCGAATTTCCTGACTCTTTGCGAAACACGCTATTGCCGCAAACGCGACCGCCGCGAGCATAACGACATCTTTCGGGCTTGCCATACCTGTTAGCGTAACGCCAAAAAGCCGCGCCGTACAGGTGGCTTTCACGAACGGAACGCTACTTCGCCGCGATGAGATCGAGCCGGCTCAGCATAGCGTTCGCGGTTTTCACATCCTGCGGGTCGGGCGACGCGGCCAGATATTCACGCAGCGTCTGGGCACCGGTGACAATCTCGTTGCGCGCAACCTGAATGAGCCCCAGCAGGAACTGTGCCCGGCGGTAGCGGCGGTTCCTGTCGAGCTGCATTTCCTGGCGAATGCTCTGCTCCGCTTCGTTGAAGCGGTGCAACTGGTAATACGCTACGGCGCTCAGGTACCACGACAACGCGGAGGATGCCGGATTGAGCCGCTCCGCCTGTTCCAGGTACTGCGCCGCGGCCTTCCAGTCCTTCCGGTCAGCCGCAATATAGCCGAGCACCTGATAAATGCCGGGCAATTTCGGATCGATCTCCCGCGCGGTCAGCACGGATTTCGTGGCTGCGTCCCGCAAACGCATCTGATACTGGGCGAATCCGAGATCAACCCATGCTTGCGCAAATCGGGGATCGATTTTGACTGCCTTCTGAAAAGAGGACACCGCGTCCTGCACCTTGCCCGCCAGCGCCAGTGCGTGGGCCTTATCGAAATTCTTCTTTGCCGCTTTCGGCGCGGTCAGCGTTGTGATACTCACAATCTCATCGCCGGGTGCGGCAAGCCTGTGCAGCCAGATCACGCCGACATCAGTCCCGTTAAAAGCCGCCGGATTATTCAGATTAATGCTGCTCGACCGGAAGCCCGAGAGCTCGGCGCGCAGATCGCAATTCGTGTTTCCGCTCAGACTGCCGTGAAACCCCGGCGTGGCATCCCCATTCGCGCTGCTGAGCAGACTCCAGACGTTCGTGATTGCCGAAGTGTTGCCGGAGAGAGCAGGCATCTGAAATCCGAAATCGTCCACAATACTGGTCTGCGCGACGGTCCGCACGGCGCCCCCGCAGATCAGCAGAATAGAAGCGCTGCCCGGCAGCGGAGATCCGTCATCGAGCTTCACTGCTCCCGTGATCGTGACGTTTGCGCCGGCCATGCCAGGCGTCCGCCACGACGAACTGTTCAGATTGCCGATCTGGCTTCCGTTCGACTGTCCGAACATACAGGACACACTCATGGCACACGCGTACATTAGCCGCCAACTGCATTTCATGGGATTCCTCGGGCCGGATGGCCTGGATTACCGGATGAGGGGGAATGCGCATCCGGCTTGCCCGCATATATGCAAACCGCGGACCAATTTACAAACTGTTGTGACGAACCGATTTAAGCAAACCGCAACCGCATTGAATTGTTTCCTGGTCCGCGACGTGCAATGGGCGCCATTTATGGCCTTGAAAACGAAGTCACATTCCGCGAAGCCAATGCCGGGCGAAATGCCGATGCGCGAACTGGGAAAAACGGGAGAGCGGGTCTCCATTCTCGGACTGGGCGGCTCGCACATCGGCAAGCCGGAATTACGTTCTCCCGAAGCCGTTCGCCTCATTCGCGCCGCTCTCGACGGCGGCCTGAATTTCATGGATAATTCGTGGGATTATAATGGCGGCGCCAGCGAAACCCGCCTCGGCAAAGCGCTCAAAGACGGCTACCGGCGTAAGGCGTTCGTGATGACGAAAGTCGATGGCCGTACCGCGAAGGAAGCCACCCGCCAGATCGAGCAGTCACTCAAACGCCTCGGTACGGATCACATTGACCTCCTCCAACACCACGAGGTGATTCGCTTCGACGACGCCGATCGAATTTTCGCGCCGGGCGGCGCGATGGAGGCATTTTTTGCGGCGCGCAAGGCTGGCAAAATCCGCTATATCGGGTTCACTGGCCATAAGGACCCGCACATTCATCTCTACATGCTCGAAAAGGCCCGGGAGAACGACTTCCGGTTCGATACCGTACAAATGCCGCTCAACGTGATGGATGCTCACTTCCGAAGCTTCGAGGCTCATGTCCTGCCGGCGCTGGTGCGGGAAGGGGTCGGCGTCCTGGGAATGAAAAGCATGGGTAGCGGAGTGCTTCTCAGGAGCAGGATTGTAACTCCGATCGAGTGTCTCCACTATGCCCTCAGCCTGCCCACGTCCGTGGTAATTACAGGGATCGATAGTCAGGAGATCCTCAGTCAGGCGTTCGAAGCCGCCCGCACTTTCCGGCCGCTGACCCCGGATGAAGTGAAGGCCCTGCTCGCACGAACGGCGGCGGCCGCTCGCGGCGGAGAGTACGAACTCTTCAAGACCACGACCTATTTCGACTCCACCATTAAAAATCCCGCCTGGCTCGGCGGCGAGCCGGAGCGAGTGAAAACGCTGACCGCCTGAACGCAAAAAGAGCGGCGTGTTTTCGCGCCGCTCCGGTGATTCATTGTTGTTCGAGGCCCGAGGCCGGCTACTTCGCCGATGAGGACCCGGATTCCGCGGACGTGCCGCCTGCGCTCGATGAGTTCGAACTGCCCGAGCGCTTACCGTTGGAACTCCGCCGTGAGTCAGACGTGGTCTTGCCGTTCCTGCCGGAATTTGCTGAGCCTGTGTTGCGGTCGCTGCTGCTGGTGCCCGGGTTCGATTTGTCCGTCTTATCCGTCGTGGAACTCGCGCCCGTGCTGCCGGGCGTCTGCGGTGTAGCGGCGGGCGCAGGAGGAGCGTTCTGCCCCCACGCCTGAGGGGTGATGTAAATACTGAGGGCCGGGATGAGCAGGGACGCGAGAAGTTTTTTCATATGATTGGTTTCCTGGCTTCTATGTAAAAAAGAGCGGCGTGTTTCCACGCCGCTCTTTATGGCCGGTTTTTCAGATGGGTTATTTCCCGGGGGTCGTTGACGTGCCCGAGGAAGAAGACCCGGGTGTGGTCGAACTGCTGCTCGAGCTCGAGCCCGAGGTGGAGTTCATGTTGCTGTTGCTGTTCTTGTCTTTTTTGGCTTTCTTATCGTTCTTCTTGTCCGTGCTCGTCGAGCTCGCACTGTGATCGGTGCTGCTCGCGCTCGGATTGGTTGTGTCGCTGGGCGAACTTACGCCCGGACTGGTTGAGCCCGCCGAAGATCCGGCGGTTTGGGCCATGGCGAAGGGACTAAGACTAATCGACAGGGCCGGAACGAGTAAGAAAGCAAGTTTATTTTTCATGTCATTGGCTCCTTTAGAGCGGCGTTGTTCGTACGCTGTTTTAAGGAGCAGATACAGCGCCACTGTGAGCAAGCTGCCGGCTGTAATTGGAGAATGGAACCATAATCCGGAAGCAAGCGACAAAAAAAGAGCGGCGTGTTGCCACGCCGCTCTTTTCGTTATGTTGTTATTCGGGTTAGTTACTTAGCCGCAGGTCCATGATCCGGGCTGGTGGAAGAAGAGCCGGAGGACGACCCTGGATAAGTCGAGCTGCCGGGGCTGGTAGAACTCGGAGAGCTCGAACTCGGCGAGGTTGAGCTCGGCGACGCCGAATTGGTATCGCCGCTGTGCGAACCCGACGTGCTCTTGTCGTTTTTCTCGGTATCGGGGCTCGTCGAATTCACTGTGCTGTTGCTGTTAGTTGCCGCGCCTGGCGTGCTCGACGTGCTATCCGGTGAGGTTACTCCAGGGGTCGCGGGCGTGGTGCTTCCCGGCGTTGTGGACGACCCCGGATAGGTGGCGCTGGGGCTGGTGGAGCTGCCCGCGCCCGGAGTGCCCGGCGAAGTACTCGGAGAAGTTTGGCCCCACGTGAAAGAGCTCATACAAATACCAAGGGCCGGAACGAGTAAGAAAGCAAGTTTATTTTTCATTTTATTGGCTCCTTTAGAGCGGCGTTGCTGTACTGCCTTTAAGGGAGCAGATACCGCGCCAGTGTGCGCAAGCTCTCGCCCGAACAGCCGTATCTATTGGGTTTGAGAGAGACCGTACACGAACCGGGCCCGTTTGCGTAACGATCCGGAAATCCCTGCCGGAGTGGCCCGGTATCTCTTACCGGGTGGCTTCGCGTGCCACTTTTTCCAGTGCCACTTTCATGTCGCGCAGCATCTTTTCCACGGTATCCTTCGCGCGCCGGTTGCCCAGCCAGCCGAGTCCCATGGGCGCCGTGCGGGAAAGCGAGACGCTGTCCAGTTCCAGATCGAGCCCGCCGTCCCGCTCACGCGCGAACCAGTAAGTGTTGGTACGCCAGAGAAAGCCGTGGTCTTCGCCTTCGGGGTAGAGCGCGCCATCCAGCTTCGCCGGATCCTGTAACTCGCGGATACTGATCGTGGTTGCCCGGGAGGTCCAGCGGCCCGGAGCGACGCGCCGGTAGTGGCAGTCGTATCGCGCATCGTACGCCACATCGACGCCCATGGTCGATTCCGTCAGAAACAGCCGCGTCTGATAGTGTTCGTCCTCCGGCGTGCTGTCCGGCTGCGGGGCGCCGCTGCCGCGCACAACTCCTGGTTTGAAATAGTTCGGATAGTTACCGTAATCCTTCATCACGCGGCGAATTTGTTCGATCGTCGCGTCCGGAACCCGAATCACGCCCGAATAGTGGTGGATCGAGGCGTTCTTATAGTCACGGTTCTCTCTCGCGTCAACCACTGGCTTGCCGGCATCGAAATCCCGCCGCCTGCCGGAATGATCGTCGTCAATCCAGATTTTTCCGGTTGCCGCGAAGGGCGCCGAAATCTGTTGATCGAATTTTGCCGCGTAACCCTGAAAAACGGAGACCGATGCCGCGTCCAGATGAGAAATCGGGATCACGCCAGCGCGCGCGGCGGGCGCCGCAAACAGAAGACTGGAGCACAGAATGACGGCGAAGTATCGCATGATCTGAAACTATCTTCTGCGATAGACTGGCTTCGCCGCGCTCCCGGTTGCGCGCAGTCACATTTATGTTGAATAACCGCTCTGTTCCCACCAACGCCGTCCTGCCGCATCTGGTGTATCAGAACCTGCCCGCCGCCATCGCCTGGCTGCGCGATGTGTTCGGATTCGAGGAACACTACCGCTACGGCCCGCCCGACGCCCCGCAGGGCGCGCAGCTGCATCTGGGCGATGTGTGGATCATGGTGCGCACGGATTCGCGTCCTGGCTCCGCAAGCCCGCGGCAATGCGGTTCGTGGACTCAGAGCTTAACGATTTTCATTGAAGACGTGGAAGCGCACTGCGCGCGATCCAAAGCGCGGGGCGCGACGATCGTGGAAGAGCCGAACGAAACCATGTACGGCGAATTTCAGTACGGCGTGCAGGATCCCGAAGGCCACCACTGGCTGTTCTCGCGGCATGCCCGCGATGTGAATCCGGTGGACTGGGGCGCGACGGCCGCGCGCAGTTGAAGAGGCTTACTTCCTCACCAGCGACAGAAACTCGTCGCGCGTTTCCTTGTTCTTCCGGAACGCGCCCAGCATCGCGCTCGTCACCGTGCCGGAATGCTGTTTTTCCACGCCGCGCATCATCATGCAGAAATGCTGTGCTTCTGCAATGACGCCGACGCCCAGCGGATCCAGCATCTCCTGAATGCACTGGGCAACCTCCTGCGTGAGCCGCTCCTGAATCTGCAGGCGCCGCGCGAAGATGTCGACGATTCTCGGCAGCTTGCTGAGCCCGATTACCTTGTTCCGCGCCAGATACGCGATGTGAATCTTGCCGAAAAACGGCAGCATGTGATGCTCGCACATGCTGAAGAACTCGATATCCTTCACGATCACCATCTCGTCATATTTCACGCTGTAGATGGCGCCGTTTACGATCTTGGCCACGTCCTGCGTGTAGCCGGAAGTCAGAAAGCGCAGCGCCTTTTCGACGCGGTCCGGAGTGCGCAGCAATCCGTCGCGCTGGGGGTTTTCACCGATCGCCTCCAGCACGCCTGAAATCAGCGGCGCAATCGGTTTCGCCGGCATCACTTTGACTACTGCCTGTTTTCTGCTCATTTGTCAGTCCCGAAGGATTTTAGCCGCTGATTTCACAGATGTTGCGCGGCGTCTCCCAGATGCGAATTTTTTCAAGGCGCGGGTTTCCCCCCGGAAACGCATCCTGCCATGCGTTTCGCAAGCGGCGGTCCACTTCGAGGGCCAGATTCTCGGTCGTCGGCACGGCCTGGCGAAACGCCGCAACCTCTTCATTCAGATTGCGATAGCGGAACGGCTCTACGGCCTCCCGGTGCGCCAGCGCATCCAGCGCATCGAGCGAGACGGCGCGCCCCGTCACCGGGTCCACCTCTCCGGCAACCGTAATTTCCACCTGGTAATCGTGCCCGTGGCCGAAGGGGTTATTGCATTTGCCGTAGATCGCGCGGTTTTCAGCGTCGCTGAGCGCCGGCGCATGCAGCCGGTGCGCTGCCGTAAAGCCGTATCGGCGCGAAAGATAAACCGTCATCTCTCGCCCCGGTACTCTACCGCCAGATCGTCCGTCTCCTGCACCCGCACGGAAAACAGCCGCGCCCGGCCGGTCGCATCGATGTCCTTCGCGAGGCGCGACCAGATATCGATTGCTATATTCTCCACCGTTGGCACCTTGTTTTCGAAGGCCGCCACCTCGCGATTCAGCAGCCGGTGGTCGTAAACCGAGAGCACCCGCTCTTCGAGCAGGTCTTTCAGGCGTTTCAGATCGAGGATCATCCCCGTCACCGGGTCCGGCTCGCCTTCAATCGCGACCTCCACCACGTAATTGTGGCCGTGACTCTGCGGATTCGCGGCCGCGCCGTAGATCCGCCGGTTCTCCTCCTCGGACAACCGCGGCGACCGGCAAATGTGCGATGCCGAAAACTCCACTTTCTTCGAAATGATCAACCCGCGCTCAGCGCCCCCAATCCACTAGAATTATAGAAGAGGCGATTTACACAAAAGGAATGAAAGCTGATCGTATTCTCCCGGTCGCGCTCGCGCTGATGATGGTGGCATTTTGCGGCGCCCTGTACCATTCGCTTCACGAAGTCGTCGTGAACGCGGGCGACACCGCCCCCAATTTCTCCATCACCGCCGATTCCGGCCGCACCTACACCGCGCGCGATTTCGGCGGCAAGCTGCTGCTCCTGAACTTCTGGGCTACGTGGTGCGGCACCTGCCTCGATGAAATTCCCGCGCTCAACGAAATGACCCGCGAGCTCGCGCCGAAAGGGCTGGTGGTGCTCGGCGTCAGCGTCGATAAGGACGAGAACGCGTACAGGAATTTCCTCAAGCGCTTTCCGCTTGCTTACCAGACCGCGCGCGATCCCGATGAGAAAATCAATCTCTCCTACGGCACCATTCAGTACCCGGAAAGCTATCTGATCGATCGCAATGGCAAGGTGGTCGAGAAGTTCATCTCGTCCCAGCCCTGGAATTCGCCGCAGATGATGAAGCATGTCGAATCCATGCTCTGAGGCGGCCGTTGTCCGGTATTCGGTGCCGGACGAGGTGAGGGCCAAACTCCGCGAAATCGCCGGCGAAAGCGGTGTTCTCGAACGTTCCCAGGACCTTGCGCTGTATGAATATGACGGCAGCGTGGACAAGTCGCGGCCTGAAGTCGTGGTTTTCCCCAAAAGCACTCAGGAAGTTTCGAGCATCGTCAGGCTCGCCGCGGAACACCGGATTCCCCTCGTCGGACGCGGCGCCGGCACCGGCCTGAGCGGCGGCGCCATTCCGCGCGCGGGCGGCATCATGGTGGGCTTTGCCCGCATGAACCGCATTCTCGATATCGATATCCCGAATGAGCGTGCCACGGTCGAGCCGGGTGTCGTGAATCTCGATATCTCGGCGGCCGTCGCGCCGTTCGGTTATTTCTATGCGCCCGATCCTTCCAGCCAGCGTGCCTGCACGATCGGCGGCAACGTGGCGGAAAACGCGGGCGGCCCGCATACGCTCGCGTACGGCGTTACCACGAATCACATCCTCGGCCTCGAATACGTTCTTCCAGACGGCACGGTTCACACCACTTCGGCCGACGCGCCCGGCTACGATCTCATCGGCCTTCTCACGGGTTCCGAGGGAACCATGGCGCTCACCACGAAGATCGTCGTGCGGCTGATGCGGCAGCCCGAGCGTGTGAAAACGATCCTCGCGATTTGCAACGAGGCTGGCGACGCCGCGAACACGGTCGCCGAGATCACCGCGCGCGCCATCACGCCGGTTGCGGTCGAGATGCTGGATGGCGAGATGCTGCGCATGGTGGAAGACGCGACGCACGCGGGCTATCCGAAAGACGCAGCCGCCGTGTTGCTGATCGAGCTTGAAGGGCTCGTGGAAGCCGTGGAGGAGCAGACGGAGCAGATTCGCGCGGCGTGCGAAAAGTGCGGTGTGCGCGAGGTGCGCGTGGCGCGCAGCGCGGAAGAGCGCGACCTGTTGTGGAAAGGCCGCAAGAACGCATTCGGCGCGGTGGGACGCGTGAGCCCGTCGTACTACGTGCAGGATGGCGTGGTGCCGCGCACGCAGATTGCCCCCACGCTTCGCCGCATCGCCGAAGTTTCCGCGAAGTACGGCCTCGGCATCAGTAATATTTTCCACGCGGGCGATGGCAACATGCACCCCATCATTCTGTTCAACTCGCATGTCGCGGGCGAGCTCGAAAAGGCGAAGGCCGCGGGCGAGGAAATCCTCGCCTGGTGCATCGGCGCGGGCGGCTCCATCACCGGCGAGCACGGCGTTGGCATGGAGAAAAACGAGATGATGACGCAGCTTTTCTCGCAGGAATCGCTCGACTGCATGCTGCATCTCAAGCTTCTGTTCGACCCCGAAAATCGCCTCAATCCCGGGAAGGTGTTGCCGACCGGCTGCGGCTGTATGGAAATCCGCCAACCGGCGCAGATGATTGTTTAATACGGTCCTTAACGTGCACGCTTCTGCATGAATATGAACTTCAGGACCCTTCTCTTTGTTTCCGCTTTACTCGCGCCGTTTTCGGCATTTGCTCAGTCGCCCTTTCCCATTTCGCTGGGTATAAAAGGAGGCTCGGCGCTCACGAACGCCTTCTCGGACCAGATCACGCCGGCTGGGAACATTAGCACCCGCACCTACTCTCCGAAGCGGGATTACATCGTCGGCCCCATGCTGGAGGTACACCTGCCTATGGGGATTTCCGTCGAAGGCGACGCGTTGTACCGGCCACTCAACCTCAATTCCGACTTCATCACCGTTCCGGGCACCGGATCCACAACGTCTCACAATGTCAATTCGTGGGAGTTCCCCATCCTGCTGAAGTACCACGTGGGCTTCCCGATCGTAAAGCCCTTCATCGAAGTCGGACCCTCATTCCGCCACGTCAGTGAATTCCCCGGCGATAGCCCCCATCTCTCCACAAAGGGCCTTGCTATGGGCGTAGGCGTGGAAGCGAAGGCGCTGTTCGTTCGCTTCGCTCCCGAGTTGCGCTACACCCACTGGGGTTCCGATTCGAACCCGAGCACTTCGTTCTTTAATCCGAATTCCAATTCCAATCAGCTGGAATTTCTGATCGGCATTTCATTCTGACGTTTGCCCCAGCATCCTCATAGCCGCTGAGATAGTTATCAACCCAGTCATAGTATCCATCGGCGACTCGACAAATCCGTGCTTCGCGTAGAACCTCCTGGCATTCTCCGAAAGGCAATGGACCAGAATCGCCCGGACTCCCGCAGTTTCGGCAACGCTGAGTGTTCGTATCAGGGCATCGTGCAGAAGGCTGACTCCAGCCCCTTTGCCGTGAAAGATCCGATCCACCGCGAGTCGTCCGAGTACGATGACCGGAATCGGATCCGGCATATTCCGTTTCACCGGTCCCGGCGCGTGAGTATGGGCGATGGCCCCGGTGGAGAGGGCATAATAGCCGACCACTCTGGAGCCCACGCAAACCACATAAGTTCGC
>Ga0134125_10002361_pt1 | contig 22477 bp, 24 predicted proteins | sample KB31751_FD_96464 | JGI IMG/M metagenome (GOLD analysis project Ga0134125, IMG submission 96464) | Terrestrial soil microbial communities with excess Nitrogen fertilizer from Kellogg Biological Station, Michigan, USA - KB3-175-1 | ecosystem: Environmental > Terrestrial > Soil > Unclassified ... | reverse complement strand
CAGGTGCTGGCGATCACCTCGCATCTGCCGCATCTGATCGCCTATACGATCGTTGACACTGCAACCTTCCTCGAGGACGAGACCAAGCGCGAGGTGGTGAAGTTCTCCGCCTCCGGTTTCCGCGACTTCACCCGCATCGCGGCCTCCGATCCCATCATGTGGCGCGACGTGTTCCTGGCCAACAAGGACGCGGTGCTGGAAATGCTCGGCACCTTCAACGAGGACCTCTCCAAGCTCACCCGTGCGATCCGCCGCGGCGATGGCGAGGCGCTGTTCGACCACTTCACCCGCACCCGCGCGATCCGCCGCGGCATTGTCGAGATCGGCCAGGATTCCGCCGCGCCCGACTTCGGCCGCCCGCATCCGCAGCTTGAGAAAAAGCCGGACTGAAAAGGGAGGCCCAGCCCAGGCACGGCTGAGCGTGGGCTCGCGCGACCGCGAGATCAGGGCGACTTTCAAAAAAGCGGCGGGATATCGCCCACTTTCAGCGGCCCCAGGAACACCGCGCCGTCAACGAAGCGCAAGGGAAAAGTCCGCGCCTTCCTGCCCTCGAGCTGCGCCTCGGTGCCGAGCGCGTTGACGCCGGCAGCAATGCCAACATTCGCGTTCTGCTTCACTACCTTGCCGAGGCCGGGAATGGCGCGGTCGAGCGCGCCGAAGAGGTTGTTGATATCTTGCGTCTTCACGCCGGGTGCAACCCGGTCAAGCGTTGCCTGCGGCACGCCCTGGTCGAGCATCTTGTCGATGCCCAGCGCCGGGATCACCTTCTCGATGCCGGCAACCGTCATCTGCAATTCGCCATCAAGGCGCCCGTTTGCGGAAAGGCCCAGCTTGCCGGCCGCAACCGCAATCACGTCGCCCTGCTGGATGCGCGATTGCAATATCTCGATATGGCCGCCCGCCGCCTGGATTTCGCGAAACCGCTCCGGCCACGGCTTGGGCGAGAGATCCTTCAATCCACTTACCATCGCCCGCACATCCGCATCAAACGGCTGCGCCAACAGCGGATGCACCCCCTTGATGCTGCCCTGATTGATCTCCACCACGCTTTCGATCTCGGGATGATCGCTTGGCGAGCCCCGCGCGATCCGAGCGTGAAGTTCGACATGCTTGGCGCTCGCGAACGGCACCTGCACTGAGCCTTCGAGGCGGTCGATCGCGGGATCGTCGAACACGAGGTCACCGCGCTGCGGCGTAGCCGGCAGGCCGACGACGCTGCTGCGTCCCTTGCTCCAGTTGACGAGGTAAGACGGCTGCGGCGCGCCTTGCTCGTAGATTTTCGCCGGCGCCGTAAACTCGGCAATCACCAGCTTCGGGTCGTAGATCTGCGCGACCGCCAGGATCTCGCCGAGCTTGGCGGTGACGGGGGCTTGCGGCGGCCGGCCGGCCGTTTGCGAAAGCAGCGACACCGTCACGTCGTCGCAGCGGACTTCGAGGCGGAACGGAAAGCCCGCGACCGAGCGTCGTCCGCAGTCATAGACCCGACCGGACTTCGCTTCGCGCGCGCGCCACGCATCCGCCTTCACGCCGACCTGCGAGGCCGCATAAAACCAGAATGCGCTCCAGCCGATCGCAGCGATCAAAAGCAGGACCGGGGCAATGAAAAGCGTCCAAAGCGGACGCCGGCGCGGCCGGGGCGTAATGTCAGACATGGGCCGACCCCTTTGGGCAGCAATTTTGTCAATAAAGCGGAAGCTGGTCCGCGGCGGCAAGGCCAGCGGTTTTGACCATTGGCCAATTTCTGCTAGCCGTTAACTGCAATGGCGGCAATGACCCTTTCCGAAGCGAACCTTCCCAACGGTGACCTCTGGGTGTTCGGCTATGGCTCGCTGATCTGGCGGCCGGGCTTCGACTATCTGGAGCGAATTCCGGCGCGGCTGATCGGCGAGCACCGCGCGCTCTGCGTCTATTCCTTCGTACATCGCGGCACACCGGAGAAGCCGGGCCTGGTGCTCGGGCTCGACCGTGGCGGGGCTTGCCGCGGCATCGCCTTTCGGGTTGCCGAGAAGAACCGTGCGGAGACGATCGCTTATTTGCGCGCACGCGAGCAGGTCACCTCGGTCTATCGCGAAGTGACGCGCTCCGTCTGGCTGGAGGACGATGCGCGTCAGCGCGTCAGCGCGCTGACTTACGTCGTCGACCGCGGACATGTGCAATATGCCGGCAGGCTGACGCTCGCCGAACAGCTTCGTCACGTGTTGCAGGGGCATGGGCAGTCCGGCAACAACCGCGACTACGTCCTGTCGACCGTGAAGGCGATCGAGACGGAAGGATTTCGGGACAACCAGTTGCATAAGCTCGCGCTGACCCTGCATGAGTCGCATCCACTGCATGCGGCGCCCGATGGCGAGAAGCAGGTCATGCCTTGACCGCCTTCGGCACCCGGCCGAACAGCCGCGCCTGCTCGGCACGACCGGCTGCGACGAGGCGGTCGGTCGGCTCCTCGATCGTGCCGCGCAGGCGATCGAGAAATTCCTCGCGCGGCAGTCCCGGCGGCAAGGGATCGAGAAACTCGACCACCAGCGTTCCCGGATAGCGCATGAAGCTGCGGCGCGGCCAGAACAGGCCGGAATTGAGCGCGACCGGCAGACAAGGCACGCCGCATTGGACATAGATCTGGCCAACCCCCGGCTTGTAACGCGGCGGCGCGCCCGGCGCGGTGCGCGTACCCTCAGGGAAGATCACGAGCTGCCGGCCACGACGGACTTCTTCTACCGCGCGCCGCACCATTGCCAGCAGCGCGCGCCCGCCTGCGCGACGGTCGATCGCGATCATGTTCGCTTTCATCAGAAACAGGCCGAAGATCGGGATCCACAGCAATTCGCGCTTGAGCACAAAGAACGGCGCCTCGAAGAAGTGGAGGAGCGAAATGGTCTCCCACATCGACTGGTGTTTCGAGGCAACGAGCAGCGGGCCCTTCGGAATGTTCTCCGTGCCGCGAAATTCGACCTTGATGCCGCAGATGACGCGCATCAGCACGATGTTGGTCTGTCCCCACCAACGGGCCACCCGCAGCAGCGCCGCGCGCGGCAACACTAGCGTCGGGACGGCGATCACAGCCCAGAACAGGAACACCGGGTAGAACAGGATATTGAACAGCAGCGAACGCAGAAAAATCGCAACCATCGAAGACCTTGAATTAGTTGGCCTGAGCCGTCGCCGGCCGGCGCGGTGGGTTCAAATCCACGGGCGTCTCCGGAGCATCGAAGCCCAAGTCGATACCGAGATCGGCCAGGTGCACCCTCAACTTAGCGGCGAGATATTTCACGTATTCCGATAGCACGAGCCGCAAGGTCGAACCACTCGACCACCAGGGCTCCTCGCGCCATTGGTCGCCGACCACCGCAAAGGGAATGAGTTCGATGTCGGGCATGGCGTGGGACAGCTCCACGAGCGCGCGCGGCATGTGGTAGTTCGAGGTCACCACGATCAGCGATTTGAACCCGCGCTCGTGCGCCCACAACCGCGCCTGCTCCGCATTGCTGCGCGTATTGACGGCGGAGCGGTCGAGATCGACGCAGCAGCGGAAATAGGACCGGCCCTCGGGAAGCAAGCGTGAGATGTCGCGGGCGCCGATGGATGGATGCACACCCGAGATCAGCAGCCGTTTGCCGTAGCCCGCGACCAAGAGCTCCGTGGCGTCCGATATCCGCGAGGACCCACCGGTCAACACCACGATGCCGTCGGCTTTGTGGGCGGGGGCGATCTCGGTGCCGCGCAACTGCGACACGAAGCCGGCAAAGCCGGCGACGAAGGCCAGTCCCCCAAGGACCAGCACCGCGATGACGGTCGTGTGCAACCACCCTCGTTTCGGGCGCGCGGGCGCGGGCGGCGACTTGTCGTCGGATGGCGAACTCATGCGATCTCTAAAACTCTCTCCTGGGCGATGTTAGAAAGCTTTTTGGGCGAAGTGGAGTCCAACCCGCCGCAGCCGGGCGAACTCACTCGATCTCGTCCAGCGTGGCAAACAGCGTCCGGCGCGAGGCCCAGGCGGTGGTCGCGGCGATCACCAGCGCCTGCGCGGCGAGCGCGAGATAGCCTGATGGCCGCAACGAAAACGTGCCGAGCAGCGCAGCGAACTGGTCGCCAACCGGCGTGCCGGAAAACCAGGTGGCGATCGATTCGGAGAAGCCGAACGCAAGCATCGCCAGGCCGCCGCCGATCACGCCGCCTTCGAGCCCGAGCAGCAGGAAATGCTGGAAGAAGCAATTGGCGATGTAGCGGTCGCCGGCGCCGACGAAATGCAGCACCTCCACGATCGGCCGATTCGCCGCCATCGCGCCGCGCGTCGCGAAGGAAACCGAGATGATGGTCGCTACGATCACCAGGGCCAGAATACCTACGCCCGCCAGCACGGTCGCACCGCTCATCGAACGCATCCGCTCGATCCAGGCACGATGATCATCGACACTTGCCGTCGGCGCGGCCTGCGTCACCGCCTTGCGGAGCGCGGCCAGATCGAGCGCCGTGCCGGGTTGCACACGGCCGACAATGAGGCGTGGCACCGGCAGATCGTCCAGCGACAACCCGCTGCCGAGCCACGGCTCGAGCAACTTCTCCGATTCCTTCTTGGTGAAAGGGTGGACGTCGACGATGCCGGCTTGTGCGCGCATCGCATCCGCAACCGCCGCGGTGTCGCGTTCGAGATCGCGCCCCGCTTGCGGCCGCACCTGCGCCGTGATCTCACTGGCGACGTTCGACTGCCATTCGGCGGCCGAGGCGCTCACCAGCAACACAGCACCGGTGGTCAGCGAGGCGAGAAAGGTCATGATGGCGACCACCGCGACCAAGGCGCGGCCGGCAATGGAGGCACGCGGCACGATCGGCGACAGGTTGCGCGCACGCGCCGGCAACTGCGGGCGCTCGTTGCCGAGGTCCACCAGAGGTCCGTGCTGCTCCGCCCTGCTCATGTCCTACTCGTAGATATGCAGGCGTCCCTGGTGCAGCACCAGGCGCCTTGCGTCATATTGATCCATCAGCGTGATGTCGTGGGTGGCGATGATGACGGCGGTACCGGACTTGTTCAATTCGATGAACAGCCGCAACAGCCGCCGTCCGAGGGTCGGATCGACACTGCCCGTCGGCTCATCCGCCAGCAACAGCTGCGGCCGGGAGATCACGGCGCGCGCGATTGCCGCGCGCTGCTTCTCGCCGCCCGACAGGATCGGCGGCAGGGCGTCCATCCGCTCACCCAAGCCGACCCATTTGAGCAGATCGATCACTTCCTTGCGATAGCTCGACTCGTCGCGGCCCATGACGCGGAACGGCAGCGCGACGTTCTCGTATGTCGTCATGTGATCGAGCAGCCGAAAATCCTGCAGCACGATCCCGATCCGCTTGCGCAGGTCCGCAATATTGTCCTTCCCGAGCAGCGAGACGTCCTGGCCGAACAGAGTGACAAGGCCGCGCGTCGGGCGCAGCGACAGGAACAGGAGTTTCAAAAGCGACGTCTTGCCGGCGCCGGACGGCCCCGTGAGGAACTGAAAGGAGTGCGCCGGGACAGCAAAACTGAGGTCGCGCAAAATCTCCGGGCCCAGCCCGTAACGCAATCCGACATTTTCGAACCGAACCAAGCCTAGCTCCGTTCGATGGAGGTCCCGGATGGAACCGGCAAGCCGCGCATGAAACCCGCGCCGTAAGGTGGTTTTGCTTCGGTTATGGTTTCCGGTTCGTTAACGGTCGCCTTGTAGCATGTCCGCACGGCTCGCGGAGAATCCTGCTCCATGCACATCGTCTGTCCTCATTGTACAACGTCCTATGCGATCGATCCGGCCACCCTGGGTGCGGCCGGCCGGACAGTCCGCTGCTCCCGCTGCAAGGAAGTCTGGCTGGCCCGCCCCGAGGAGGCGGTCGAACCGGTCGCGCCTGCGATGGCCGCAGCCAGCGCGCCGGACGAAACCGATGCGGCGGCCGAATGGCAGGCCATAGCCCGCGAGGACGCGCCCGACGAGCCCCCTCATGTCGATAGCCCGTCGATTGCCGGCGATTTCCCCTCCGACCACAACGTCTCGTCTCACATAGATGAGGCGAATTGGCAAACGATGGCGGGCTTTGAGGCTGATGAAACCGACGGCGCCGGCGCGCGGCCCTGGTTCCGCAAGCTCCTGCCGTGGCACGGCGGGCGCGGGCGTACGAGCCGTTTGCTGCTCAACCCAAGCACGGCTTGCGCCGCCATGGGCGCGCTGGTGACGGCCCTCGTGATCTGGCGGGCCGACGTGGTGCGCCTGATGCCGCAAACCGCCGCCTTCTACCGGTTGGCCGGCTTGGCAGTGAACCTGCGGGGGGTTGAGTTCAGGGACGTCAAGGTCACGACCGAGACGGTGGAAGGCAAGCCGGTGCTGGTGATCGAAGGAGCGATCGTCGGCGAGACCGGCAAGACCGTCGAGCTGCCACGGCTGCGCTTTGCGGTGCGCGATGCGAAGGGCACCGAGATCTATGCCTGGAACACGGTGCTGGACCAGACCGTGCTGAAGCCCGGCGAACGCGCCGCCTTCAAGTCACGCCTGGCGTCACCGCCGGCGGAAGCGCACAGCATCGATATCCGCTTCTTCAACAAACGCGACATTGCCGGCGGAAGTGTATAATACGCGCCATCGCATTCCACTCGTGAGACTGCCTTCCGATGCCGCGCGTCCTGATCGCAGATGACGAAGAGTCCATGCGCACCCTGGTGGCTCGGGCCATTGCCATGGACGGTCACGAGACCGTGACCGCGCAGGACGGCGCCGAGGCGCTGGAGATCCTGGCTCGGGAAGACGGCGCCTTCGATCTCCTGCTTACCGACATCCAGATGCCGGTCATGGACGGCATCGCATTGTCCCTGTCGGCGGCGCGCGATTTTCCGTGTCTGACCGTGCTGTTGATGACCGGCTTCGCGGACCAGCGCGAACGCGCCTCCAACCTCAACGCCATCGTCCATGATGTGGTCACAAAACCGTTTTCGGTGGCCGACATCCGCACCGCGGTCGCCGACGCGCTGGCGGCGCGGAAGAGGTAGGCTCATCGCGTTTCCGCCGTCCTGGCGAAGGCTCCGATTGTCCAACCAATTACTCCGCTGTCGTCGCCCGGCTCGACCGGGCGATCCAGTATTCGAGCGACATCCGTGCTTGAGCCAATGAGCCGCCTGGGTACTGGATGCCTGCTTTCGCGGGCATGACCACCGAAAGGATATGCGTCCGCATTCCCGCGGCGCATTTCGCCCGAGTTTTGCTCAGTGGTCGCCCTCCCGGAAATCAGAGAGGGCGCAGGGAATGCCGGGTGCTGGCTGCACCCATGGCCACCGCGCGAAAAACTTGCGCAAAAGCGCGCGTTGACCGACAGGTTCAGCCGAGACAACCCGGCATTCCCTGCGCAGTGGTTTACGGCTTACTTCGCGCTCTCCTCGGTGAGCCGGACTTTGTTGTCACCGTCGCCGGCGCGATGCGCATGCATCGTCGCCAACTTGGCGCCAGCCACGGGGCGCCAGGACCACACGACTTCGCCGTCCGCGTCCGCATCGTCCGTCTTCGATGCCTCCGCGTCCACCGCATCCCGCCTCACGTTTCGTGACGATCGCGACACGCCCCTCTTCAATCGAGGCGGGATGGAAGGAGAATCATCGATTTCGGAAAAAAGGAAAGCGAATTATTTTCACCGTGCGCTCTTGAACGCGCTCACCTGCCTTGATTCCGCTCGGCAAATTTCAGTTTGCGCGCAGGTGATCTGGTGCGGCTGAAAGCCACGCGGGCGTAAAACAGCGAAGCGAAATCGAACTGATTCGCCCGTCGGGCAAAATCAGTCTCAGCGTCGCCGTATCCTGATCGCGTTACCATAAAGGCAGCCGCTTTTGGGGGCTAACCAGAATTCTTCTGCTCGATAAGAGCACCGCCGGTTTTTGACCCGCAGCGGGCAAGCTGCCCGCGGGGACTAACGATGCCCGAATTGCGCCACGACCGCATACCACAGAGCCATGGCTTCGGGTGATTTGGGATTCCCGACCGGCAACTTGCGAACCGCCGTCTGCAGCATGATTAGCTTCGACTCGGGATCGACAAAGAGCCCTTGTCCATGAATGCCCAAGAGCAGAAACATCCGCCGCTCTCCCGGCAATATCCAGACCTGATAGCCGTAGCCCCAGGACTGCGCAATCGTGTTGCGCAGGTAACTATCCCGTGGCACCGCGGTCGCATCGCGAAGCCACTGCCGCGGAACGATCTGTTGGCCGTTCCAGGCGCCGTCATTTGCCAACATCAATCCCAGACGTGCCCAGTCGCGTAGTGTGGCGATGAAGCAGCAGTAAGCTACTTCTTGCCCTGTTGGGTCGATCGCCCAGGCGGCGTCGGACTCGGCACCGAGCTTTTGCCAAATCCGCGTCGTTAGATAGTCGGCGAGTGGCATATGGACCGCGCGACTGACAACGAGGCCGAGCACCTCTGTCTCCGGACTAGCATATGCAAAGCGTGTACTCGGCGGCGCGTCACGCGTATTGAATTGGCGAAGCGCGGCAATCGCACCGACCGCATTATTTCCCAGCAGCGCCAGGTGCAACTTGAAAATGTCGTCGTCCGGCTGATAGGTTCTTTCAAGAAAAGCGACGCCTGACGACATGTGAAGCAGAGCGCGCAACGGGGTAGCGCCGTATGCTGTCCCCTCCAATTCCGGCACATAGCTTGCTGCCGTATCGTCGATGGAGTGAATTGCGCCTTCAGACACAGCGATGCCGACCAACAGGCCGGTAAGGGTCTTCGCCATCGACTGCGAGAGAAAGCGATCCTTGTCCGTTCGGGCATATTGATAGTGTTCGAACAAGATCGTGTCCTCGCGCGCGATGAGCAGGCCAGTGACGGGGTGAGTATCGAGATACTCGCCAATCGCCTTCTGCCGGCCGTCGTAATGATAGACCGGAACGATCTCCTCAGCCGCGCGCTTTAAAACCGACGGCGTCGCCGGCCTTTTAACGGTGCGCATCGGGTGCAGCTTGTCGAAATGACTGTACGTACCAACCATGAAGTCCTGCCGGACACCCGGTGGGTATTCGAAGGGAGGAACTGGGTACCCGCTGGATGCGCCATATGCCTCCGCCTCGGGACCCGTGTCGGAAAACACCGGACCCGATTGCGCGAAGACCTCGCCTTCGAAAACAAGCGCTGAAAGCAACGCGAGCAGCAAAAGACGGATCATGGTGCCCTCAACTAGCAAAATCGATGGGCTGATCAGAAGCATCACCGCACTCGGATTATACCTCCGAATGGAACGCATCGGGCCCTCGAAAATTTTCTTCCTCGACCGTCCGCGTCCGTTGCACGAGCACAAGGTGCGGCCGCCGTGAGAAGGCTTTGGTCTTCCTGCTCGACTGAGGCTAAGGTAGCATTACAGGTTGCGGAATAGGCCACGTCCCGAGAGTCGGCGCCGTGAAGCGAATCCTAAAGGTATTAACCTATATTGCGGCCGGACTTTATCTGTTGGTCGATGCGATATTTATGACGCTCGCCAAGCCGATTGCCGACTGGATCGCCGAGCATGTTGCCCTTAGGAGATTAAGAGATTGGATCAAATCGCTGCCTCCGTATCCATCTCTCGCTTTGTTCTCTGTACCGGTCATCGTACTCGAGCCGATCAAGCCCATAGCAGCCTACCTGGCGGCAACCGGCCAATTTTTGAGCGGAGTTGTGACTTTCATTATCGGAGAATTGCTGAAGCTTGTTTTGGTGGAGAGGCTATTCAGCCTCACGCGAGAAAAATTGATGCGCATTCCCACCTTCGCGAGGCTGTATGAAATGTACAGCCAGGCCATAGCGTGGCTAAAGGAGACGGAGGCGTGGCGTACCGTCCAATCGTTGGTGAAAACCGCTCGCGATTTTTTCAAGGCAATGCGAGCGCGGGCAACGAATTGGATGTTTCGAAGGAATAGACAAACCAGGCTGCGCCTTAGCCGGAAAGACGGCTTTCGGGACCACTAAACCGTCTCATCCCATTCGTCTCGGCGCGAAACTCTCTTGCCGAGTTCGTTCCGTCTCCCACCGCGCTTGCATGCGAAAACTGCAGCGTCTAACGGTCGTTGTCGGGTGTCGACGAGACGAGGGTGGCAATTTGCTGCGATGCATGAGCCGCGGAAGTGGCCCCGACTCGGACCTCGGCTATATCCGGTTTCGCGCCGGCGGTAGGGACATGGCGGACATCAAACGCGCCCTGATCCGTAGCGTCCCAATTTATGAGCATCCGCCCTGGCTAAGCGCCGAAGGCTTCGGCCGTGACCAATTCGCCCACCCGCAGCGCAGCCGCGGCCAGCACAATCGAATACCAGCACGAACCGGCGGCGAAGGAACGGATCATGTCGAGGTGGGCCAAGTAAGCCGCCGTGGGTTCTCGCCAAACTCGCGCAAATGCGAGCCATGGCATGAGCAAGCTCTTTGCTTCGTAACGAAGATAGCGATCGTGGTCGCAATACGGCCGCTGCGTCGCGACCTCTCGCAGGTAGCCTGACCGGAGGGGCCGGCAACAATCAATACAATTCGACGGACCGCAAGGTGTCCTGTGATTGACCAATACGAACTTCATGATCGTCGGTCCGCTCGCCCTTCTCGATGTGCCGGGGGGCCATTCACGATGCTCGGGCCCGAGCCTCAAGAAGTGCTGCGGCGCTGCGGCAGTGAAGCGTGTAACATTCGGCGTCGCAGTAACATAACCGCGTCCCGACGTCCCGCAGATAGCCTCCGCCGATCGGCTCACAGCACAGCACGCAGAAGGATCGCCGGAACGGCGTCCTGTCATTCACCAGGACGAATCTCATGTGGCAGCTCCCAATTCGAAACAGAACACCGCGTCGGATGTGGAGTTGTTGGCCCGGGGAGCGAAGAGGTGGTTCTGCAATCGGTGGCGGAACGAGGTCGCGCTGCTCTGCTGGGCTTTTCTCAGGCACTCCGAACTTGCCACAACCATCTGCTGTCGTCCTCTCGTCGGGCCTTGAAGTGGTTGACGCATTTCTTTGAACAGAGCTCGGTACCCCAGCAATAGTAGCGAACGAGGCCGAATTTTCCGTCGCAAAAGGCGCAGCGTGCAACTCGGTCCTGCTGACGACGCTCGGGGTGTTGGTGGTCGTGAGGCATGTCCCTCTCCTGCGGATCACGCGCTGGTAATATTCGCCGTCGCACTTCGCACATAAGGAGAGTGCGGCGCCGGGATCGTACTGGTCTGGCAAATCGCACGGCGTATACGGGCGCCGGGCGCAAATTTCACTCGCATGGACTGCCTCCCAGGACAGCCGAGCTTGATCGCGATTGTAGTGCGGTTGCGGGGCAGTCCGTATTCCGGAACCGGCCATGACTTTGGCGATTGCGCGGACTGGGGCTGGCTTGCCCCATGCAATCGGCTTTTCCCGATTCAACTCCGAGGCTAAGGCGAGCGAGTGGGACCGCTCAATTGTACGGAGGTAAGCGGCCAATATCGAAAGGGTTGGAACAGCTATACGAAGGTATGTAACCCGCCTCTCCCGCTCGTACTGACTTCAACGACTTGCGCTTGCGCGCCTAGGTGGCACTTTTTCATTCGGTCGGTTTCGGACTGCGTTCCTGAGACGCGCTGGGGCCGAAACGAATTGCCGCTTTTTCGCGCAAGATGCTCTAAGCTCGCCTGCCGGAGAGGGCCGGACGGTGTACCATCATGCGTAACCAGCCCACGAAGTTCGGACGTTTCACCGCGCAGCTTCTTTTCGGTGGCATTGCGCTGGCGCTGGTGACGCTGGCCTCCCTATATTTTCCTGTCCATTTCGCCGCGACGGCTTTCGCTTATTTGATCGTGATGCTGCTGTTTTCGCTGATGGGCAGCTTCATCGCATCGGCTGTGCTTTCCGTCCTGTGTGTCGCTGCTTTGGCCTATTTCTTTGCTGCTCCAGCTTTCAGTCCGCGAATCGACGATCCGCAAAATCTTGCGGTAGTGGTCGCTTTCTTTGTTGCCTCAATCGCCGGAGCCCGACTGATCGAAAATGTTCGCCAGCAAAGGGAGGCGGCACTTGAGGCCGAGGCGAAGCTTCGACAGAGCCAAGTCGAGTTGCGCAACAGCGAAAGAGAATGGCGGGAGGTCTTCGAGCATAACCCGGTCATGTACTTCATGGTCGATTCGGCCGGGATCGTCCTCAACGTCAATACCTTCGGCGCAACCCAACTCGGCTATTCGGTTGCCGAGCTGGTAGGGAAATCCGTGCTGAACGTCTTCTTTGCGGAAGAGCGCGAGTTCGTTCGAAAATCCGTCGGCATCTGCCTTGAAACTCTCGGCCAATCGCACACCTGGGAAATCCGGAAAGTCAGGAAGGATGGCTCGACGCTATGGGTGCGAGAAAACGCCAAGGCCATGCGGCGGGCGGATCACAAGCCCGTCATCCTGATTGCCTGCGAGGACATCACCGAGCGGAAGCGGGCGGAAAAAGCGCTGCAGCAGAACGAAGCCTATCAGGCCCAGGCCCAGGCGTTGAGCGGAACGGGCAGCTTCGGCTGGAACGTCGCGACCGGCGAGATCATCTGGTCGAAGCAAATGTTTCGTATCTTCCAGTGTGAGCAGCCGACGAAGCCGAGCATGGCATTGTTCGTCCAGCTGGCGCATCCGGAAGATCGCGCCGCCGTGCGAGAGACCATCGATCAGGCTTGCCGCGACGGCAAGGACTTCGAGCATCAATACGGATTACTGCTGCCGGATGGCACGGTGAAACATGTCCATGCGCTGGCGCGCGCCAGAAAAACTGACTCCGGCGGCATCGAGTTTGCCGGAGCTATCACAGATGTAACGCGGGCAAAGCAGGCAGAACAGAAGCTTCGTCGCAGCGAGGCCTATCTGGCCGAAGCCCAGCGTCTCAGTCATACCGGCAGCTGGTCCTGGGACGTGCGCCGTAGCGAATTCGTGTATCGCTCGGCCGAGGTTTACCGTCTGTTTGGTTTCGACCCGGAAGAGGACGTGTCAGCAGAAGCCATCCAGTCGCGCATCCCTGCGGACGACTTGCGGCGGATTGGTGAAGTGCTGCAGCGGGCCATGCAAAAAAAAGGAGGGCAGTTCGAGTTTGATTTTCGAATCCTTCTGCCGGATGGCGCGACAAGGCACGTACATTCCATCGCGCATGCCGTGGTCGGCAACGACGGCGACGTCAGCGAGATCATCGGAACGCACATGGACGTCACCGAGCAACATGCGGCCCGGGAAAGGCTGGAAAATGCTTTCGCTGCACTGCGCGAGAGCGAGCAGCGCTTTCGCGACTACGCGGAGACGGCCTCCGATTGGCTGTGGGAGACCGGGCCGGACCACCGGGTCACGCACTTGTCCGAGCACACCGGCACGGCGGACATCCTGGTCTCGAGCGTCACCGGCGTGCCGCGCTGGGAACTTGCATCCGATGTCGAAGCGGAACCCGAAAAATGGCGGCAGCACCAGACGCTGCTCGACGCGCATCTTCCGTTCCGCGATTTCGTTTATCGGACCACAAACCGCATGGGATATCCGATCTACATTCGGACAAGCGGCAAGCCAGTTCTCGACGCAAGCGGCAAGTTTCTCGGCTATCGCGGTATCAGCACCGATATTACCGCGACCATTCGCGCGGAGCAGGCCGAACAGGCGTTGCGCGAGGCGCGGGCCGAGCTCGCGCACGTCACCCGCGTGACGACGCTGGGCGAACTGACGGCCTCCATCGCTCACGAAGTAAGCCAGCCGCTCGCCGCCGTCATCGCGAACGCAGAGGCGAGCTTAAGCTGGCTCGACCGCACTCCGCCCGATCTGGATGCGGCGCGACGCTCGGCCGAATGGATTGTCGATGATGCCAATCGGGCGAGTGAGGTGATTCGCCGCGTCCGGGCGCTCGCGAAAAAGACCGACATCGAGAAGGCGTCGCTCAGTCTCAATGAGATCGTCGGAGAGGCGGTGGCGCTGGTGCAGCGCGAGCTGGCCAGCCACGAGGTAGCGCTGCGCATGGACTTGGCTCCGAACCTCCCGAGGATTTTCGGCGACCGCGTACAGCTGCAACAGGTGATCATCAATCTGGTGATCAACTCAATTGAAGCCCTGCAATCCGTCACGGACCGGCCGCGCGAGCTGAAGATCCAGACAGATCAGGACGACGCGCGCCGGGTGTGCTTGACCGTGACAGACAACGGGGTCGGCCTCGCGGCCGAGGACGCAGAGCGCATGTTCACGCCTTTCTTCACCACAAAATCCAGCGGCATGGGCATGGGCCTCTCGATCTGCCGGTCGATCATTGAGGCCCACGAGGGACGGCTGTCGGCTTCCCGCCATGAAGGACATGGCGCGACGTTTCAATTCGTGCTGCCATTGCATCAAGAGGGTGCGTCGTGACCGACCCGCCCAAACCACCCCCCGCGCCGGGCGGCAAGGAGGCGAGCACGGAGCCGATCGTGTTCGTTGTCGACGACGACGTATCCATGCGCAGGGCACTCACCAACCTCTTTCGATCGGTGGGATTGGAGGTCATGGCGTTCGGCTCGGCGCCAGAGCTTTTGCAAAGCAAGCTTCCCGACGTTGTCAGCTGCCTGGTGCTTGACATCAGGCTGCCGGGATTGAGCGGGCTTGATCTTCAGGCCGAACTGACCAAGGCGGACATCCATATTCCAATCATCTTCATCACCGGCCATGGCGATATTCCGATGACGGTCAGAGCCATGAAGAGCGGCGCGGTCGATTTTCTCACCAAGCCGTTTCGCGATCAGGAACTGCTTGACGCGGTGGTCGCGGCGATCGAGCGGGACCGCAAGCGGCGAGAGGTTGAAAGGACGCTTGCGAACCTCAAGTCCCTGTTCGCGACCTTAAGTCCGCGTGAGCAGGCGGTCTTGAAACTGGTCGCGGCCGGCCTGATGAACAAGCAAATAGCCGCCGAGCTCGGCCTGGCGGAGATCACCGTCAAGATCTATCGCGGGCACGTCATGAAGAAAATGGGTGCGCGGTCCCTGGCCGATCTGATCAGAATGAGCGAAACGCTGGGAATTCGCGGCAACCGCGGCGTACAAACCTAAGTATGATTTTACAATCTTGGCCCCCAGGCCCACCTTGGTGGGGGTGGCGACGCTTCGGCAAGCACTTTCCCGCCTCAGGAGGGTCGTTTTGACCACGCCTACGGTCATTTCCGTCGTCGATGACGACCCGTCGGTCCGTGCCGCGACGAACAATCTCTTGAGATCGCGGGGCTACACCGTCCACACATTCGCATCGGCCGAGGAGTTCTTGGGCTCGCCGCACTTGAACGAAACCTCCTGCGTGATTGCGGATGTGCAGATGCCGGTGATGAGTGGCCTGGACCTGCTGGCACATATGCGGGCGCGGGGTTACGCTACGCCGTTCGTTTTTGTCACGGCCTTTCCAGACGATCGCGTTCGCGCTCGTGCCCTGAGTGCCGGAGCAAGTTACTTCCTTGCCAAGCCCTTTGGTGGGCTCAACCTGATCAAAAGCGTCGACATCGCGCTGGAAGAACATCGCGGCGGCACCGGAGCATGAGGCGATCAGCGCGGAGTCCGCTCAGACTTCGGGCTTGATCTGAGGTCGTAGCTCGCGCGCAAGCGGGCGCTCGGGGGATACGCGGGCAATTCTGTCACGCAGTCCCACCAGGTCGACGAAGACGTCGGCCTGACGGCGCAGCTCGTCCGCAATCATCGGCGGCTGCGAGGAAATGGTCGAGACCACCGTAACGCGGACGCCACGACGCTGCACAGCTTCAACCACGGGGCGGAAATCGCCATCGCCGGAGAACAGCACCATCTGGTCGATACGTTCGGCAAGATCCATGGCGTCGACCGCAAGCTCGACATCCATACTGCTTTTCACCTTGCGGCGCCCGCTCACGTCGACGAATTCCTTAGCCGTCTTGGTCACGACGGTATAGCCATTGTAGTCGAGCCAATCGATCAGCGGGCGGATCGACGAATATTCCTGACCTTCGATGATCGCAGTGTAGTAGAAGGCGCGCAGCAGCGCTCCGTTGCTTTGGAACTCCTTGAGCAGGCGCCTGTAATCGATATCGAAGCCCAGCGTCTTGGACGTTGCGTAAAGATTCGCTCCATCGATAAAGAGCGCGATGCTGCCACGCGTTGACATTGTCGCCTGCAATTGGCTTTGGGGAAATTCGGCCGCAAGGCTAGGACGGTCACGGAAGAAAACTCAATTGTACCGAAGTAAGCCAGCGATATCGAAAGGTATGCGGGAGCTATACCAAGGTTTGCAGAACGGTAGCCGATGACGGCATTCCGACGTGCGCGGACTGGACATCCTTCCGATTGGATTGGAAGCAGTGACCGGCACCCGATCGAGACGGGATCCGTTTGAAGCTGCTTGCGAGAGTTCGCATTCAGTCAAGGGCGCGCGAGCGCGTCCCGCATCGGCAATTCGTGTACCCGACATTGTCGCGCCTCTCCGTTGGGACAAGATGGCTGACCGATAATTTGAGCGTCAGGTGATTGCGACCTCAAGCTCTCTGTCGTTCAATGAACTCGCACTCGTGTGGCCCGGGGTCGGATCGCGGCGTCTGTCGAATGAACCGGGTGCATATGTCCAAAGGACTTGTCAGTACGGAGTACGGCCATGACTGTTCGCGCACACCACGCCGAAAAGGGCGAGGATTTCATACTGCTCGATGACGTCCAGCCATCACGTCGTTTCGCCTTTGCGCGAGAACGCATGCTGCTATGCCGCCTGTATCTCGGTCTAATCCGAACCCTTAACGACGATTATGGCGCTGAATTTGCGAAACACAGCGACAGCGCGACGTTCAGAACGATCGGCATCTACGTATTCCTTCGCACCGTCATGTGCTCGCCGGTGCGGGCGAGCACGGTCGCACAGGCGCTCAAGATCCCACGCGCCACGGTGCTCAGGCGGCTGCAGGAAATGGTGAAGCAAGGTTATGTCGAGCGCGTGGGCAACGCCTACCGTGTCACGGACAAGGTCAACATTCCCGACTTGCAAAGAAAGCTGCAGCAGCGCGTGGATATGATCATCGAGACGGCGAAAGAACTGTCGAAGCTCGACATCTCCAATGGGCGAGCGCACTGAATGATCTCACGTGAGATGGATGCATCCAGGCCGCTGTCAAGCGCGCCGGGTTCGCGCATGTGCTTTGTTGACATGAAGACTGCGATGAGCGAAGCGACGAAGTAGCATCGAATTGATTCGCCTGTAACGCAGTCGGTCTCGCCGCGGATACTCCACTGAAATCGTTGGCCGCCTGAGGACACGCACATGCTGGTCCTCCGCCAAGTCAGCTGCTATCAGGCGACGACGGTGTCGAGGGGACGCTTTTGCGGCAGATGCAGACAACGGTCGCGACCGGCATGAAACACTTCGGCGGAGCGATCTTCGCAGCATGGCTCGCTGTCGGCTATGCGGATGCGACGTCGGCTAAGAACGTCGCCGTCAGCTTCTCGGTACGCAACTCGTTGGGTGCGACGATCTCGCTGCAAGTCGCAAGCTGCTCACCCCGGGCCTCGATCGAGCCGCCATTGATGATCGCCAACAACGCTACGCGCACCTTCAGCGCGTCGGCAGCCGGAGGCACGCTCCTCTGCACCGTCCGCTATCAACGCGGAGCCGGCGGCTGCCAATTCCAGGTCCAAGTCAACGCGGTCGGGCGCATCACGACCGGCTTCGCCACGGCGAATGCCTACAAGGTCACCGGCGGCCGTCCGTCGTGCGGCGGCAATGGCCTCACCGCCACCAGCCAGGAGGCCGGCACGTTCACCATGCAATAGACGAGGCGATCGCTGGCCGCTTAATCAGAAGGTGAAGAGGACAGAGGCGTACCAGGAATAGCGATCGGTCTCGTCCGTGTTCTCGATTCCCCGCCGCACATAACCCAGCAGATGGAAATTGTCGTTCAAGTCGTAGCGCCAGCCGACGCCGAGGCTGGTGGTCGCCGGCGTGCCACGCCTGTCGGCGGTCTGATGAAAAAGCTCGCCGCCGATCTGAAGCTTCGGCAGGATCTGATAGGTGACGACCCCGCCCGCTTCACAAAAATCCACGGCGCGGACTTCGCTGAGCATGCATCCACCGCCGCCGAAGGCGGACCACCCGCCGCTCCAGTCCTTCTGCACCCATACCGGCAACAGCAACGAGGCGCGGTTGTCGCCGATCGTGTTCGAGCCGCTGGGCAGGAAGACGCGCGGGAAAAAGGCGACGTCGAGACCGAACGTGTCCTGGCGCAGGAAGCGGTACTTGGCGGCAAGCTCGACATTGCTCGGCCCGATGCTGGTGCCACCGCCGGGGGTCTGCGCGAAGCCCGCAGGCAAGGTCGCCGTGAGTTGAAGGTTCGGCGCTGCCCCGTAGTTGAAATCGATACCGCTCTCGCCCGATGTGCCGCCGCGCGTCGCCGTTCCTTGGTTGAAGGTGTAGATCTCGAAATGACGGTAATCGGTCGGCTCGGGATCGTCGGACACGTAGGGAGGTCCGGCGGCGGCGGGCTTCGCCAGCAGCAGTGCCGCAAACACGATGCAGATCGACAAACCGATCCAATGCGCGCGGCAGCCCGACATTCCTCGCGCAGGCTTGCTGCGTTCGCCTCTAGTCGCAGGACCCGCACCTGGTTCACGCCGATTCGATCTACGCCACACGGTTAACTTCCTTTGATGGAGCGGCCGCCAGCGACAACCGAACAGTGACGCGGAGCCCGGAACGAGTGGCCCCATCCACGTTCTCCAGCGTCATCGAGCCTCCCAGCCTCTCCACTACGCGCTTCACAATCGACAGGCCGAGGCCGCTTCCTTCTCCTTGCGGATGGGAGCCGCGGAAGAACGGCTCGAAGATCCGCTCCAGGTCAGGGGATGCGATGCCGGGTCCGCTGTCCTCGATCTGCAGGACGGCCGCCTCGCCCTCTCGGTAGACGCCGACATCGATATGCCCCGCGCGCGGCGTCACGCGGAGCGCGTTGTCGAGGAGATTTCGGACCATCGTCGATAGCATGACGGGTTCGGCGCGCACGACAAGTGGCTCGACCAGTTGGAAGCCGAGGTCGATCCCGCGGTCAAGCGCATACGGAAGCAGGTCGGCGACCACTTCCTTGGCGGCGCCGTCCAGGGCGGTGAGCGGCATTTCGCAGCGTTCGACGAGAGGGGCCTCGTGCCGCGCCAGCGCAAGCAATTGCTCGAGCAGATGCTGGATTCGCCGCATGCCCTGCCGTAGCGCGGCGAGACGGTCCCGCGCGATGTCGGGAAGGCTGACCGAATCGAGGTTTTCCGCCTGCAGACTGAGAGCCGTGATCGGCGTGCGCAACTCATGTGCCGCATCGGCAACAAACCGCCGCTGCTGATCCATCAGCAGCCGTATTCGGGTCAGCAGTCCGTTGATGGAGTTGATGAAGGGATGCAGCTCGCTCGGCGTGCCGGCCAACGGCAGCGGGGTGAGTTCGTCTGCGCGTCTTGCGTCGAGATCCCCAGCCAATCGGACCATCGGCCGCAGCGAGTATGCGACGACCAGCGCCGTGACCAGCATCAGGCAGGGAATCAGCGCGGCGATCGGCAGCAGCGTGCGAAAGGCCATGTCGCGCGCAGTATCGTCGCGAACGGCGGTCGGCTGCGCGATGGCGAAGCGGCTTCCGTCCGATCGCGTGTGCAACAGCACTCGGATCGGCTGGCCATTGCGGGTGCCGATCTGCAGGCCATCCTTCAGGCCGAAGAGTTGACGGTCGTCCGCCGAGCCGTGGGGCATCTTGCCCAGTTCGATCAGCCGGACGTCGGTGTCCTTGTCGACGCCGCGCAGCTGGCCTCCGGAAAAGCGGCCGGTTTGCGCCACGCTCGCAAGTTGGCTCAAGACTGAATCCTGCAGCTCAATGGCCTCGCCGAACGCCCACTCATACACGAACATGACGCCGATGGCGCCGGTCAGCACGATGATGGCGGTCAACCCGATGAACAGCCGGCCGCGAAGAGAGCTGATCATGACGGCCGGTCCACCATCCAGCCGACGCCGCGCACGTTGCGGATCACGGCAGCTCCGAGCTTCCTGCGGATGCTGTGGATCAGGAACTCGATCGCGTTGCTCTCGACTTCCTCGTTCCAGCCATAGATCTGCCGTTCGAATTCGCTGCGCGAGAGGATCGCGCCTGGCCGCGCGAGCAGCGCCTGCAGCAGCGCGAATTCGCGTGCGGTGAGGACTGCACGCTCGCCGGCAAAGGACGCCTCGCGCGTGGCCGGGTCGAGATTGAGCTTTCCATTACCCAGAAGCGGCGAGGAGCCACTGCCCTCGCGCCGAAGCACGGCGCGCATCCGCGCCAGGAGTTCGCGAATCTCGAACGGCTTGATCAGGTAGTCGTCGGCGCCGAGATCGAGGCCCTCGATCCGGTCGTCGACGTCATCCCGCGCAGTCACGATGATCACGGGCAGCCTGCGGCCAAATGCACGCAACCGTCGCAGCACGTCGCAGCACGTCGCGCCCGTCGAGCTTCGGCAGCCCGAGGTCGAGCAGCGCGAGTTCATAGGCCTCGCTCTCCGCCGCATGAATCGCAGTCTCGCCATCCGTTACCCAGTCGACCGCATAGGCCGCGTCCTTGAGCGCCTGCTGGACGGCCGTTCCGATCATCCTGTCGTCCTCGATCAGCAGAATGCGCATTCCTCAAGTCCTCGATCTGCATGGCTGGAACGGGGCGGCGAGCATCGGCGTCGCAACTTAGGGCAAACTTAGTGCGCAAAGTTGCGCATCGCGATGGTGTCGGACCCGACCGTAGAATGCGAGGAGATTCCCGACCCTAAGTCACTCCTAAGTTCGCCACGGCATGGGGACAATAAGCAGCGATGTTTTCCCGGAGACACTTCGCCTCGCGCGACCTCATTGGAAACGACTCAACTCATTGACAGTTAACAACCTGAAGCAATGCCATGAACTCCTCAAAATCCCACTCTATCCGAGACACTTTCGCGAAGGTTCCTGAAGTCACCCTGGTCTTCTGGATCATCAAGATCGCCGCCACCACGCTCGGCGAAACCGGCGGCGATTCGGTGACCATGACCTGGCTCCACGCCGACACACACCCGCACAACGGCGGGTATTTGATCGGTAGCGGCATATTTCTTGGTCTGTTCGTTGCGGCCGTGGCGGCTCAAATCGTCGCGAAGAAGTTCAACCCCTGGATCTACTGGCTGGCCATCGTGGCCTCAACGCTAGTCGGCACCGTCCTGGCCGATTTCTTCGACCGCTCATTGGGCATCGGCTATATCGGAGGTTCCTCAATCTTGCTGGCCTGCGTCTTGTGCTCGCTCGCGTCCTGGTACCTCACTCTCGGCTCGATCGATGTTCAGACGGTTTCAACGCCGAAAGTGGAAATCTTCTATTGGGTGACGATCACGTTTTCGCAGACTTTGGGAACCGCGCTCGGAGATTGGATGGCGGACAGCACCGGCCTGGGATATGAGGGAGGCGCGCTCGTGTTTGGTGCCGGGCTCGCCGTGCTGGCCGGGTTATACTATTGGACCAGAATCTCCACCGTCTTCCTGTTCTGGGCGGCTTTCATCCTGACGCGGCCGCTTGGCGCGACGGTCGGCGATTTTCTCGACAAGCCGGTCAATCACGGCGGGCTTGCGCTAAGCCGGCCCCTTGCTTCCGCCATCATCGCCGCGTTCATCGTCGGCTGCATCCTGATCCTGCCCCAGCGCGCCGGACGCCACCCCGGCGCACCTCAAGCAAGCGCCGCAAGCTAGCGCCCGGGCAGGCAGGCGCTCACGTTTCGTTCAGGCAATTGCCAAGTCGCGCGTCTGGCCTCTCCTCTGGCCGGCGCGCGATTGACCGATTTTTTGTATAAGGCAGCGCGATTGCATTTGCCTGTCATTGGCAAACGTCCCCAAACGGAGCCTTCCATGCGCACTTATTCGATTGCAGCCATTCCCGCCGACGGCATCGGTCCCGAGGTGATCTCCGCCGGCATCCGCGTGCTCGAGGCGCTCGCCAAGCGCAACGGAGAGCTCGCCCTCAACTTCAAGACCTTCGATTGGGGATCCGACTACTACAAGAAGCACGGCGTGATGATGCCGGCGGACGGGCTCGCCGAGCTCGGGAAGTTCGACGCCATCTATTTCGGCGCGGTGGGGGCGCCCGACGTGCCCGATCACGTCACCCTATGGGGCCTGCGGCTGCCGATCTGCCAGGGTTTCGACCAGTACGCCAATGTGCGGCCGACCAAGATCCTCCCCGGCGTCGCCTCGCCGCTGCGCAACGTCGGCGTGGGCGATCTCGACTGGGTCATCGTGCGCGAGAACTCCGAAGGCGAATATGCCGGCGCTGGCGGACGGGCGCATAAGGGCCTGCCCGAGGAGGTCGGCACCGAGGTCGCCATCTTCACCCGTGTCGGCGTAACGCGAATCATGCGCTACGCCTTCCGGCTCGCGCAGTCCCGCCCGCGCAAGCTGCTCACGGTCGTCACCAAATCGAACGCGCAGCGTCACGGCATGGTGATGTGGGACGAGATCGCGGCCGAAGTCGCGCGCGAATTTCCCGACGTGACCTGGGACAAGATGCTGGTCGACGCCATGACCGT
>Ga0134125_10002359_pt1 | contig 22479 bp, 18 predicted proteins | sample KB31751_FD_96464 | JGI IMG/M metagenome (GOLD analysis project Ga0134125, IMG submission 96464) | Terrestrial soil microbial communities with excess Nitrogen fertilizer from Kellogg Biological Station, Michigan, USA - KB3-175-1 | ecosystem: Environmental > Terrestrial > Soil > Unclassified ... | reverse complement strand
GTTCCGGCCGGCAAGCCGTTGATCCGGTCCCGCACTGCCGTCATTAATTCATCGGTGATAGCGATCCCGTTCGCAACGGCAACCGACTGCAGTTCGTGCAACAGATTTGGAATATTTCGGGCCCTTTCCGGATCGCGGCGGATTTCGCCGATAGGCGAACGATAGTAGCAGGTCAGCGTCGCCATTACTGATATAAAAAGGAATTTTCGCCACAACTCGAGGTCGATATTGTCCGCAACGGTTGCCTTCATATCCGCCGATCCGAATATCGACGCGACTTTTTGCAAGTCCCCGGGGGACGCCTTCGCCGACCCGAAGACGATCTCTCGCAACGCACCGGTCTGTCTTACGATTCCCTTGCCGGTCTGCCGGGCGACGATATAGATGAGCCCGTCCCAGCACTCGATCCCCGGAACGATCGCCCTGACCTTGTCCGCTATCCCGATGCCGTTTAGCAGCGGCAAGATCACCGTCCCAGCGGCCAGGCAGCCGCGATAGGCGGTAAGCCCGGCTTCGAGATCGTATCCTTTCATCGCGCAGATCAGCAGGTCGACCGGGCCGATTTCCGCCGGGTCATCGCTCACCAGGTCGGGTCTTGCAACGATCTCTCCGTCTTCTGTGATCAGGCGAAGGCCATCTTTTTGCAACACTTCCCTGGTCTCGCCGCGGGCAACGAAAATGATCCGCACGCCGGGAACATGCGATGCTGCCAATTTGCCGCCGATATATCCTCCCACGCCGCCGATGCCTAGAATAGCGATGCTGTACTTTTTCATTTTAGCAGTAATTTTGCTTATCCATGGCGTCTATTGAAAAGATCGGTAAATTAAATATTTTCAGGGCATTCAGAAGTAAAAATTACACCTTATACTTTTTCGGCAGGGCCGTCTCGCAGTTCGGCACCTGGATGCAGCGGACGGCTGTGATCTGGTTGGTTTATTCGATCACAAAATCGGCCTTTCTCCTGGGCGTTACCGTATTCGCCGAGCAATTTCCCTCCTTCCTGTTCTCGATGCTGGGGGGTGTCGCTGCGGACAGGTACGACCGTTACCGGATCATCAAGATCACACAGATCGCCTCGATGGTCCAATCGGTATTGCTAGCCATCCTGGTATTCACCGGTCATGCCGCCGTTTGGGCGATCCTTGCTTTGAGTGTCCTGCTGGGGGTCATCAATGCATTTGACGTTCCTGCCCGCCAGGCGCTTCTTTACGAGGCGGTTGCGGATCCCGCCGACCTGCCGAACGCAATTTCCCTGACTACCGCCAGCGCCTGCCTGGCCCAATTGCTCGGTCCCGCGGCTGCGGGACTCGTGCTGAAAGCATTTGGCGCGGCGGATTGTTTCCTGGTCAATGCCGTCAGTTTTGGCGGGGTACTCGTTTCATTGCTCCTGATGACCTTGCCGCCCTATAAGCCCGAAGCCCTCCGCAGAAAGATCGTCAACGATCTGGCGGAAGGCTTCAGGTATTTGAGAAAGACGCCGGCCATCGCCCGAACCATCCTGTTTCTTGCCATCGTAAGCCTGATCATTCTGCCGTACAACACCTTGCTTCCGGTCTTCGCCAAACTCGTCTTCCATGGCGACGCATCGACTTTTGGGTATATCACGAGTTTTGTAGGAGTAGGGGCTGTCGCCGGCACGGTCTTCCTGGCCTCGCGCAGGCCGGAGGCGCACCTGAGAAGGATATTGTTCTACAGCACGGCGGTCCTTTGCGCCGGCCTGATATGTTTTGCATTGACGAGCAATTTCCCGCTGGCGATGTTGTATGCAGCCATGACGGGCTTCGGCGCCATCGCCCAATTCGCGGTTTGCAATATCATCGTCCAGTCGGAATCCGCCCCTGAAATGCGGGGCCGCGCCATTGGCATCCTGATGATGGCGATGTTCGGTACCGCGCCGCTGGGCAGCCTGCTGGTCGGCGCCGTGTCGCAGCGGATCGGGGCGCCCGTAACCGTCCTGGCGGAGGGCATCATCGGAGTTATCGTCATTCTCGGATTTGCCAGTTTCCTCACCAGGCCGCGCTCGGGGCATTTTGTGCACAGGCAAGCCGGTAATCGTCCGGCATAAAAAGGCTTACTATTTTGAATACGACGGTAAAGTGTGGACGTCTATCCTTGCGCCTGTCCTGGAGCAGCGTGCCGGGTAGCTGCAACGGCCGGTTTCGATTCCATTTTATCTTTCTTACGCGCCGAATCTGCCAGCAAGAGCATGACCCCTATGTATCCGATGATCGTCAGCACCCGCGTCAGTTCGAGCCCTCCCGGACCCAGTGGTCCGCGAATAGCCGTCGGGATATGGATGATAAGACACCACAGGAATAACATCAGCGCCACGAGTTGCGCGACAAGTTGCAGCCGGATGCGGAAAATGATGGCCACACCGGCGCCGATCAGCGCGGTTCCTGCAAAATAGGTCCAGAAATAATGAGCAGGTATCCAGCCTGGGACCATTTCAGAAACAAGTCCGGCGAATAAAAAGTGGTCCGTCCCATAGGTGATGAGCATGATCGAAAAGAAAAGGCCGCCAAGCGGGATCAGTTTTCCCAGCCGGCGGATCAACGTTCCGCCGCCCGAATATGCTGGAAACGACCCCGCAAATATAAGCGATGCCCCGCCCCAGGCCGACTCCTGCACGACAGCCGACCATTCGAGCAGGTTGTGCGGCCCGGTCGCGAAGTAATAAGGAACCTGCGCCAGCACGTCCAGCGCAAGGAACACACCTGCGGAAACGAGGGCGACCTGGTACGCCTTCCGGTTGAGCAGCATTGCCGCACCGGATAAGATAAAAAGGATACACCAGGTGTAGGCGATCCAACGATAACCGCCGAAGCTCCCGAGGATATCCGGAAAAAACGTGCTGTTGATCGCGCCATAGTATAGTTGTTCTATTCCGATCGCGATGATGGAAATGCCATAGGCCTTCCGGCTGAGCTGAATGAGGGATCCCATTGATGAGGCGGATTTTCAACCTAAGCTACACATTCCCCGCTGCAATTGTGCGGATCCGGACAGGAACGATACCGAAAATGAACAGAAAGCTTGCGTCAAATTTAGCTAACACATTAACAAGCAATAATATACGATTGTGGCATGAAATTCACCGTGATCCATAAATCATCATCATGATCAGGAGCTACTTTACCATCGCCTGGCGGAGCCTGCTGCGGAACCGGCGGTCTTCTGTCATCAATATTTGCGGGTTGACCTTCGGCATCGCCTCCAGCCTGTTGATCCTGCTATGGGTCAGGGACGAGCGAAGCGTAGATGCCTTCCATGCCAACGGCCGGCTGCTTTACCAGGTTTATGAACGGGATCACTTTGACGGTAAAGTGACGGCCGGCTATCCCACCCAGGGCCTGCTGGCCGGCGAACTGAAGCGGCTTATTCCCGGTATTCAATATGCGGCAGGGACAGAAGCAACCGCGCCGCCGGGAGCGGGCAACACCCTGGCAGCCGGCGACAAGATCATCAAGATGAACGGCCTCTTCGCCGGAGAAGACCTGTTCCGGATGTTCAGCTTCCCGCTGCTGCAAGGGGAACCGGCGACGGCGCTGAGCAATCCCGGTACCATTGCGCTATCCCGGAAGGCCGCAACCTATTTTTTTGGCAGTCCCGACGCGGCGATCGGCAAAGCCCTCCGCTTCGATAACCAAAAGACCTTGCAGGTTTCGGCTGTCTTCGGGGACATTCCCGCCAACTCCTCGATCCGCTTCGAATTTCTTCGTCCCTGGACGGACTTTGTCAGGGAAAATGACTGGGTAAACAACTGGGGCGACACCGATCCCCAAACCTATATACAGCTGAGGCAGGGCGCCGACGCTGCAGCCGTGGGGAACCTGATCCGGGATTTTGTATACCGGTACCGTGGCCGGACGGAAGACACACACACCGAACTGGCGCTCCAGCCATTTCCCGAAAAATACCTGCACTCCGTTTTCAAAGACGGCCGGCTCGACGGCGGGAGGATCGAATATGTGCGGCTTTTTACGCTGGTGGCGATCTTTATCCTGGCGATCGCCTGTGTGAATTTTATGAATCTCGCCACAGCCCAATCTGCACGGCGGGCGAAAGAGGTGGGGTTGCGAAAAGTGATCGGAGCAGCCCGCGGGACGCTGATCGGCCAGTTCATCGGCGAGGCGTTTTTGCTGACCTTCCTGTCGGTCGGATTGGCGCTGTTGCTTGTCTGTGCCGTGTTGCCGGCTTTTAACGGATTGACCGGAAAACAGCTTGTGCTTCCCCTTGCCGAACCCGTGTTCTGGGTCACGCTCTCGGCCCTGGTCTTTGTCACGGGCCTGGTTTCGGGCAGTTACCCGGCATTTTTTCTTTCGTCCCTGCAACCGGTGACGGTACTGAAGGGCGCCTCGAAATTCCGCGGTCCGGCGGCCTGGTTCCGGAAAGGTTTGGTCGTGTTCCAATTTTCACTTTCGGTGATCCTCATTGTTTCGACCATCGTCTTCTACCGCCAGACCGCATATATCCAGTCCATGGACATCGGATACGATCGCGAGAATTTGATCTACCTTCCATTGGAAGGAGATCTGGTACGGCACTATGAACAATTCAAAACGGAGGCGGAAAGGTTGCACGGCATTCTCGACGTTTCGAAAATGCGGAATTCGCCGACGGTTATCGAGCATCATACCGGCAGCATCAGCTGGTCCGGCAAGGATCCGAATGTACAGGTACATTTCGCCGACGTCGTAGTGGGATATGATTTCGTGAAGACGCTGAAACTCAAAATGAAGGCGGGCCGGGATTTTTCCCGGACGTTCCCGACCGACTCGACCGGGTTCCTCCTGAATGAAACCGCGGTCAGGGTGATTGGTCTGCAACATCCCGTCGGTGCGACGGTCACCTGGGGGAACCATCCCGGAAAGGTGATCGGCGTGATCAAAGATTTTCATTTCAGCTCCCTGCACCAGACCATTGATCCGCTGATCGTCCGGTTGGATGAGAACTGGCCGTGGGGCACCATAATCGTGCGCGCCCGGGCCGGCATGACCAGGCAGGCGGTGTCGGGGCTTGGGAAACTCTGCATGGCGCTCAATCCGGGGTTTCCTTTTACCTACCAATTCTCGGATGACGAATTTAGCCGTCTGTACAAGAGCGAAGAAGTGGTCAGCAAGCTGTCGGATGTCTTCGCTTTCCTGGGCATATTCATTTCCTGCCTGGGTCTCCTTGGCCTGGCCACTTTTACCGCCGCACAACGCACCCGGGAGATCGGGGTGCGCAAAGTGCTTGGCGCCTCCGTGACATCGATCGTCGCGATGCTATCAGGCGATTTTTTACTGCTTGTGGTCTTGTCTCTGATGATCGGCTCTCCGATCGCCTGGCTGGCGATGCGCCAATGGTTGCAGCATTTTGCCTACCGGGTCGATGTCGGATGGTTGACCTTCCTGATCGCCGGCGGGGCGACGTTGTGCATCGCCATGATGACGGTGGCCGGGCAGACATTTCGGGCAGCGCTCGCCGATCCGGTGAAAAGTATCAGAACGGAGTAGGGGGACGATTCGGTGCCGGGCCATCCGTTCCACCGCAAAGTTCCACTTATCGCTGCGCATGCAGGAAGTTGACCAGGGCCTGCAGGTCAGCCTGCGTCAGGATGCCGCCATACGCCGGCATATTTCCACCTCCGTTCACGATCCGGATGGTCAGCTCCTGCTCAGAAAGCCGGTTACCGACAAGACTGAGATCCGGGCCTGCCGTACCGCCGTAGCCGCCGATCTTGTGACAGTATTCGCAACCCCGGCTGTAGAAGAGATGGACGCCGGCGACGACGCTGGAATCAGGGTTCGCCGGGTGCGCAACCGCGACGGGGAGCGGCTTGGCATCGAATTCGGCAGACCAGGGATGTTGCAGGCCGAGGACAAGCAGACTGAGCACGAACACAAAAACGCAGATCACGCCGAACATTGCCCAGGGCCTCCGCATCGGGCTGCGTTCCCCTTTATTGGCCAGAAAGGGAATGACGAAGAGAATGATCACCGTCAGGACCGGCCCGATGGTCATCGCCGCGGATTCGATCCGGTGAGGCATCAGGGCGAACAACGCGAAAAACAGCACCATGTACCAGTCGGGGTTGGGCGACGTGTGGATATAGGTCAGGTCAGGCGGCGTGGTGAGGTCCGGAGCGCCCTTGAACCACGCAAACAGGATGATGAGGATCACGATGATGGAGCTGAACAGCACATCCCGCCAGGCGGCGTGGGGCCAGAACGGAACGGCGTATTTCTTCAGGTAGTCCTCATACCATTTCCGGTACTTCTTTGGATCGACCGGGCGGCCGGCCTTTGGCAGTTCCGATATGCCGTGGCGAAACACCAGCCACAGATGCAGTGCGATAAAAAGAAAAATGAACGTGGGAATGATGAAGACGTGATAGGAATAGAAGCGGGTCAGGCTGGCGCTTCCGATCGTATCGCCACCCAATAGCAAACGCGCAAGATATTTGCCGAAGAAGGGCACCCGGCCCAGTTGCTGAGCCGCCACGACGGACGACCAAACGCCATTGGAATCCCAACGCAGCAGTTGGCCGGTGAATCCCATAAAGATCGTGAAGAGCAACAGGAATACACCGCTGATCCAGTTCATTTCTCGGGGAAATTTATAGGATGCCGTGATATAGGTCCGCGTCATGTGCAGCCCCACGAGGATGATCATGGCCGAAGCGCCGTAAAAATGGACGCTGCGCAGGACATTTCCGAACTTCGCCTGGTAGGTGATGAATTCCAGTGAATGGTAGGCCGTCGAAGAAGACGGTTGGTACAGGAGCGACAAAGCCACGCCGGTAACGACCTGCAGCACGAACATAAAGAGCGTCGCGCTGCCGAATACATAGGTCCAGAGACCGCGCGGCGGAACCGGGTGGTCGACCAGCGGTTTGAGGATGTCGTTGATGCCGATGCGGTCGTCAAGCCAGTGCCATATTCGCCCGAAGAAACGCTTCATGTGAAAGGTTTGAGTGCATGGATTTGTTGCGCTGTCAGATCGATGTGATGGGCAGGGGCGCGGTCTGCAATTCGACCACACCATTTCGGACCCTGACCTTGTACTCCGTCAGCCGTTTCGGCGGGGGGCCGGCGGCCACGCTGCCATCCCGGTAATAGACGCCGCCGTGACAGGGACACATGAATAGCTGCGCGCTTTCCTCCCACCGGACGGGGCATCCCAGATGCGAACAATTGACGGCAAAAGCGATAAACCTGTTGCGATCGATGCGCCGGAGCCATGCTGCGGATTTTGCCAATACTCCGGCATAGTTTTCGGAGTCCGCATTTTCAAAGCTTACCAGGCGGGTACCGCCCACCGGAAATTCGTCGACCCTTCCGACCGGCCGCCAAAGCGCTTCGTTGCTTTCCAGGAGGGGTGCGACAAGCGCACTGATAACGGGTACGGCCATGACGGCCGCGCTGATGCCGGCGATGCTGAGACTGATCCTTGTCAGGAAGCCTTTCCGCGTCAGACCGTCCTCAGGCCGGGAGGGCTGGTCCTGTTCCGATTCATTCTTGTTCATGGCGTAAGTCGTTTATCCAGCCGATCAGCGAAATAACAAACACGATCGCCCCGCCGGCAGCGATCAGCCAGGTGGCGATAAGGCCCCAGCCAATAAAGCTCAGGCCGATAGCCATAAAGAAGGGCCAGTAAGTGGGTTCCGGCAACCGGGCGGGCTTTGCGGGAAATCTTTCGACGGGCGGCGGCAATTCGCCCGCAGGTTCCGACGAAGGGAGTGCCCCGGTTCGTTCGGGCTGCGGCAGGGAATGATGTTCAGGTGTCATGTAAAGTAATTTATATTGAAACGGTGGCAACGGTTTCCTTTCGCGACAACCATTGGAGTAACAGGCCCATCGAGGCCGTCAGGTAGACTACACAGCAAGGTATCCACATGATCATTCCCCCCGTCTGTTGATCCGTCATCGACACGCCGCGGAAGGTCCCCGGATGCGCAAAGGTGATGAGGAGGCCAAGCAGGGAACAACAGATGCATGCCGAGGCCAGGTACAGGACCCCGCGGAGCGGGGGGAGCCGGTAGCTTGCGTAGGGCGTGACCACGGGCCAGCAGAAAAGGAATCCGGCCGCCAGCAGGCTTCCGTCGTGCAACAACGGAATCGCGCGGGACACGGATATCCACGGCCCCGCTAAGGCAGCCGTGGCGTTGCCGTGCAAAAACAGAGCGGGGGCGAGCGGAGCGCAGGATAGGATGCCGGTACCCGGGCCTGCGGTGGCATTATACCAGGCGGGGATGTGCCACAACCACATCACCAGGATCCCGGAAAGCCAGGCCACGACCGGCATGCGCGCGGTCAGCCGCGAGAGGCCCGCAAGCCGGCTGCCGGGGAAATTTTTTGCCGGGATTGCCATCGCCAGCAGCGGCGCGGCCAGCAGCAGGAGCGTTGTATGGCGTAACATATGATCGCTGAATGGCAAACGGCTATCCAGCGCCGGTAGCGGGACGGCCACGCAGGCCGCGAGGATGAGAAAGCCAAGAATGAAGGACAGCATACGCATAACAGGAAGTTTAATTCAAATACTTGAAAATTGCGGTAGCACATAGACCACCGTAAAGACGAAGAGCCAGACCACATCGACGAAATGCCAGTACGGGGCGATCGTTCGGATGGCGCTCCTCGAATCCCCCAAAAAGGCCAGGATAAGGACGATCAGCAGGATGATCAGGCCAATCACCACGTGCAGCCCGTGAAAGCCGGTCAGCGTATAAAAACTGGCCCCGAACACACTCCCGTTCATAGTGATATTGTCCCCGATCAGCCGGCCGTATTCCGTGCCCTGCCCGGCAAGGAAGACGGCGCCCAGCACGATCGTGACGATCAGCCAGGCTTTCAGTGCGGCGGGCTTCCCCCGGGAATATCCCATTTCTGCAAAATGCAGCGTAAAGCTGCTGGCGATCAGGACGACCGTATACACCCCGGCGGACCGGATGTCCAACCGGCTGAGTTCCCGCGGCGCAAAGCCGGCGTTATAGGCCATGTAGATGAAACTCATGATCAGACAGAGAAAGAAAAATGCCTCGGTATAGATCACCAAATGGATCATGCTCGTATTCTCGGATCTTCTCATGGTTCGATTTCTTTTTGGCTGACGGCCGCTCCGCCGTCAAGTCCGGATTGTTTCATTTCCCACCACGCCCGGTAGCCCCTGGCCGCCGGCAGTTCTTCGAAATTTTTCAACGGGGGAGGGGAGGTCCTTGTTGCCCACTCCAGCGTATAGGCATTCCAGGGATCGGTCCCCGCCGGTTTGCCGGATCGCCCGTATCGCCAGATGATATAGACGAGCACCAGTCCCGAAACGCCCATCAGCATCGCACCTGCCGTCGACACGAAGTTCAGGGTGCCGTACCAGGGCAGATTCGGATAGGTATACACTCTCCGTGGCAAACCGATCATTCCCAGTATGTGCTGGACAAAAAAAGTGAAGTTGAAGCCGATCGTAAAAAGCCAAAAGAACCACTTGCCGGCGCGTTCGTCGATCAGGCGACCCGTTATTTTCGGGAACCAATAGAACAGTCCCGCCAGCAGGCCGGAAATAGTCCCCCCGATAAAGACGTAGTGCAGGTGTGCCACCACGTAATAAGTATCGGTCAACTGCCAGTCGATGGGAAAAATGGCGAAAGCGATGCCCGTCACGCCTCCGATCGTAAACTCGATCAGGAACGCGATGGCGAACATCATGGACGTGGTGAACCGGATCTTCCCGCCATGGATCGTGCCCAGCCAGTTAAATATCTTTACGCCGGTGGGAATGCCGATCAGCATACTGGCCGCTGAAAAGAATGAATTGGCGACATTGCCCATCCCGACCGCGAACATGTGGTGGGCCCAGACCCCGAACGCCAACAATGCAATCGCCACGCTGGAAGCGGCGACAAAGGCATAGCCGAATATCGGCTTTCGGGAAAATACCTGAAAGACCTCCGACAGCATGCCGAACGCCGGGAGGATGACGATGTATACTTCCGGATGACCGAAGATCCAGAAGAGGTGCTGCCATAGCAGCGCAGAACCGCCGGCCGCCGTGTTGAAAAAATGCGCGTTGAGTTCCCGGTCCAGCAACAGCAACGCCAGCGCCGCATTCAGGGAGGGAAAGGCCGCCAGCAGGAGGAAGGAATTGACGAAGACCATCCACACGAATAATGGCAACTGGTTCAATTTCATTCCCGGGATGCGGTAATGCAGCACCGTCACGATGATATTGATCGAGGTGGCCACGCTGCCGATGCCGGAGATCAGCAAGCCCATGGAGAAGTAGTCGATCCCCTTGTGAAAGGAATAGTTCTTTTCATTCAAGGGTGCATAATTGAACCATCCGGCGTCCGGCGCACCGCCTGCCAGGAAGCTAAAGTACAGCAGCAGGCCGCCGAACAGGGTCATCCAGAATCCGAACGCATTGAGCCGGGGGAAGGCCATTTCGTTCGCGCCGATCATCAGGGGAACGAAATATACCGAAAAGCCAAAGATCGCGGGCATGGCCACAAAAAAGATCATGGTCGTCCCGTGCATGGTGAAGAACTGGTTGAAGGTCTCCGGCGGTAAGAAATGATTCAGGGGAACCGCCAGTTGCACCCGGATCAACAGCGCAAGCGCGCCGCCGATGACAAAAAAGAGCAGGGACATGACCAGGTACATGATGCCGATCAGCTTGTGATCGACCGCACATATCCATTGCAGCAGTCCCTGTTCCGTCTCCACACCGAGTCCCGGAAACGGTGATGCAGGTTCTGGTATTTTGATAGTTGCTCCCATGGTAAGCGGCTTATTTCAATTGTTCCAGGTAATGCGCCAGCGCCAAAACGGAGTCTTTGGCAAACAAGAATTCCGGCATATAGGCCCCGTGCTTGATCTCTTGCGGATGGTCGATCCAGTCGGCCAGGTTTCGTTCATTGGTGCTCAACATGCCGGTCAATAAGGTCGGCCTGCTTCCGACATGAGTCAGGTCCGGTCCGGCGACGCCCGCGGCAGGCGTACCCGCCACACGATGGCAGTTGGCGCAGGACCTGGTTTGAAACAGCATTTCCCCCGCCCGGGCCAGGTCATCTTTCGGCGGCGAGGCGTCAACCGCATTGGAATCCAGCCACCGGGAGAAGTCTTCCGGACTCTGGGCGACAACGTGGATGCGCATCCAGGCGTGTTGTTCGCCGCAGAATTCGCTGCAAGCTCCGATATAATCCCCCGGCTTGTTGATCGTCAACCAGAGATAGTTCTTCTTGCCCGGCACCAGGTCCATCTTGTTTCCCAGTTGCGGCACCCACCAATCGTGCACCACGTCCGCGCTTCGCAGTTCCATCAGCAATTCCTTGCCTACCGGCAGGTGGACCACATTAGCGGCGACCACATGGCTTCCCGGATAGTCCGCTTCCCACCAGAACTGATGCCCGGTGATCACGATATCCGGCGGACGGGTGGGGTTGGAGGACGGCATGACCGCATTTCCGACGGTGAACGCCTCATAAAAAAACCAAGCCAGCACCAAAGTGGGGACGCCGATCATCATAATTTCCACCGTCCGGTTACCGCTTTTGGGGGAGCCCTCGCTATTGTCACCATGCCGGCGCCGGTACCGGATCGAGAACCAGGCCGCCAACACGATCACCAGCAGCAGCACCAGTGCCGCGACAATATTGAAATGGTTGAATAGATGGTTGATCCTTTCGGCCTGAATAGACGCAGGATCCTCGACAGCCTGAAGGAGGACAATATGGAAGGGTTGTGGCAATGGAAAGCAGATGGACAACTAATTATGCAAAAATTATTCCCCGTCCGGAAATGTGGCGGGTTTACCGGCTCATTATCCTGACCGCGTTGTCGTGATACAATTTCCGCAGCGTCTCTTCCGACAGGTCCAGGCCGTACAGTGGCCAGTGATAGTTGAGCAGCCACCGGACGTAAAAATGTTCATCGCTGGTTTCCAGGATGCGGAAGGTCGCCCGGTACATTTCCGGAGAAGGACCCATATCAGTGCCGTACACTAACCTTCCGGAATATTTTTCGATAAATGCCTTCGAGTAGCGCGGCACCGGGGCAATTTCACCATACCGCGCGGCAATGTCGGCGTAAAGGTTCGGGTATGCATCCAGCAGTCTGCCAAGTGCGCTCAGATCAGAGCAGCAGTTGGCCAGGTGACACGCAATGAAAATCGTGCGGGGATTGTCCCGGACGGCATGCTCCAGGGTGGAAATAAGTTGGTCATGACCCAGGACGCCTTTCTTCGACATATCCACCTTCCAGGTGGCGGCATTCATCAATCCGTCGTTGGCCGAATCGGGCGGAAGATACATCCAGGCATCTTCAGCGACATGAATGCTCACCGGCATATGCAATTCGGCACACTTTTCCAATAATGGCCTCATGCGGGGGTCATCGATGTGCAGGCCATAACCCGGCACCGGCCGGGAATACAGTTCTCCCAATCCTTTGTCGCCGAGTTCGCCGACGCCGACGGCCCCTTCCCGGTGGCACCGCTCCAATTCCGCGACTGCAAGAGCTTGCCAACCCGGTTTTTCATAGCCGGAATAGTCAAAGCCGCACCAAATCGCAAACCTGTCTTTGTACCGCGCATATTTCTTAACAATGGAATCAAACCTTTTGCCCGTTGAATAGCTCAGTATCATCGTCTTTTCGATCCCTGCGGAATCCATCATCCGGACCCACTGATCCACATCATCGGCATCCGATCCGACATAGTCGTGGGAATGGAGATCTATCGCGGGGTATCTCGCCTTCTCTACCTTCGTCTCGGGAACTTTGTAGATCGAAACGGGATGGTAGGCGCTCAGCTTCAACTCGTTTGCTTCCTGGCACCTGGAGGCCTCGCCGGCAAGGACCATTAAAGTGGTTATGGATAAAATGAGATTCAAAGCTTCGATGACTATTTTATCCGGAAAAGATATTGATTTTTTTGTAATTTATAGTCCACCCCAAACCTGCCGGTGGCATAGAATTTGGTACATTGTGCTGGCTCATCCTGGCCGTGTCGATCCTGCAATCCATGAATCACCGCTTTTTAGTATGCTAAAAAAGGCTTTCATCTTTACAGTGATATTGACAGGGTTGTGCACGTTGCTATACGGGCAACCACTTACATTTTCACCTTCTGCGCTTCCTGACGCCCAATACGGGGCAGCCTATGCCAGTCAAACCCTTACGGTGACAGGCGGCACCGCGCCGTATACTTTTACCGTCTCGGCCGGAAATCTGCCACCGGGCATGTCGCTGTCGGGCAATGGCGTCATCTCCGGAACGCCAACGTCGGCGGGATCCTATTCGTTTACGGTGACGACCCAGGACAGCTCGTCGCCAAGCCCTGACTCGGCTGACCAGCCCTATTCGCTAACCGTCGATCCGGCCGTACTGACAGTGACCGCAGCCGATGCCAGCATGACCTACGGCGGCGCAGAACCGGCGCTGACCGTTTCTTATAGCGGCTTTGTCAACGGCGACAATGCGGCCAGCCTGACGACCGCTCCCACCGCTTCCAGTACTGCTACCGCTTCTTCTCCGGCCGGTACTTACCCGATCACGCCCTCCGGCGGCGCGTCGGCAAATTACAGTTTCAAATATGTAAACGGAACGCTTACCGTCGCACAGGCGGCCCTGACGATCACCGCGGGCAACCAAAGCATGACCTATGGCGGCGTCGTACCGGCGCTGACAGCGTCCTACAGCGGGTTTGTCAACGGGGATAATTCGTCCGACCTGACTACCGCCCCAACCATATCGACAACGGCCACGTCGGCTTCGCCAGCGGGTAGCTACCCAACCACTGCGTCGGGCGCCGTCGATCCGAACTATATCATTACCTATCAGACCGGCACGCTGACGGTCGGAAAGGCATCCCTCACCGTCACCGCGGACAATAAAGGCATGCCGCTGGGCGGTCCGCTGCCGGCCTTCACGGTCAGCTTTTCCGGATTCCTCAACGGAGACGGGGCGGCCAGCCTTTCCACGCAGCCCACGGCCACGACGAAGGCCACCGCGGCGTCTCCCGCGGGCAATTACCCGATCACACCTTCCGGCGGCGTTTCTCCAAATTATAGTTTCAAATACGTCAACGGTACCCTTACCGTCGCACAGGCCGTTCTCACCATTACCGCAAATCCTGCAAGCAGCATCTATGGCGCTCCCCTGGTCGGCGGGGGCTCGCTTACCGTATCTTACAGCGGGTTTCAAAACGGCGACGGGCCCTCCAGTCTGAGCAAAGCGCCGGTCGTATCGAATTTCGCCACGCCCGGCGCACCCGCGGGAAGCTACACTTTAACGCCTTCCGGCGCCGTCGACCCGAACTACGCCATTGTCTATGCGACCGGCGTATACACCATTCGGCCGGCCTCCCTGACGATCGCCGCGGTCAACCAGTCTATGACGTATGGCGGCGCCGTCCCGGCGCTCGGCGTCACGTACACTGGTTTTGTCAATGGCGATAAGGCGTCCGGTCTGAGCACGCAGCCGACCGTATCCACGACCGGCACTTCGTCCGCACCGGCCGGAACCTATCCCATCACCGCCTCCGGCGCCTCGGACCCGAATTACACGATCAGTTACAGCCCGGGGACGCTGACGATCAACCCCGCCGCCCTGAGCGTGGTTGCTGCGGCTCAGAAAAAAGTGTTCGGCACGCCCGACCCGGTTTTTACCTATACGGCTACCGGATATCTGAACGGCGACAATTCAGGTATCTTCAGTGGCAGCCTTGGCCGGACGGCAGGAGAGAATGTAGGTGTTTACCCCATCACGATCGGAAGCCTGAGCGCCGGAAACAACTATACGATCCGCTTCACCGGAAATAATCTGACGATCACCATCGGATCCCAAACAATTACCTGGACACAAAGCCTCATCGTCGGCTGCAACGCCACAACGCAGGTTCAGCTGAACGCCACCGCAAGCAGCGGACTTCCCGTTACCTATACTGTAGCCAATTCAAAAGTCGCTTCCGTTTCCGGAAGCGTACTGACGTTGCTGCAACCCGGTACTACGGTCGTCACAGCCCGTCAGGCGGGTGACGCCAATCACACCGCCGCGCCCGCCGTCACCGACACCGTCTTCTACCAGGCGGCCTCGCTCATCAGTCAGCATTGGAACGATGCTCTCTTTTTCGATAACAGCAGCGACAATTATGTGGCATGGCAGTGGTATAAAAATGACAGCGCCGTCGCCGGCGCCACCGACCCTTACTATAGCGAAGAGCCGGCGCTGAACGGCCGATATTTTGTCATCGCAACCAATAAAGACAGCCAGCAGGTACAAAGCTGTACGCTGAAGATAACGCCGGGGGCGGCGATTCCCGGGGGGATCAAAGTCCAGCCGAATCCGGTCGGCCGGGGTCAGTCGGTAACCTTCACCGCCAATTATTCCACAGCGGCATTGCAGGGCGCGGTGCTGCAAGTGGTAGACTTAACCGGAAAGGTGAGACAACAGCTTTCGGACGTGCAACCGTCCATGCAGGTCACAATGCCTTCCGACAACGGAATTTTTATCATCAATTTGCTCCTGGCCAGTGGCGCAAAGGCGAGCGTCAACGTCCTCGTGGCAAATCAGTGATGTCACCATAAGAACCCCTATTACCAAATGACCGCACGACTGATCGGACTGGCAGTTTGTCTTGTTTCAGCCGTCTCGCCGGCCCGGGCGCAGGAGCTGGGTATCGACGTGAACGGCGGTTTACAGGGAACCTTCTATCAGCTGCAGGACGGGCGGGTGGAACAGTTACCCGGCGGCTCGATGGGGCTGAGTTATTCCTTTCGTGTCGGCAACCGGTGGGATTTGGTCACGGGACTTGTTGCCGGCGTCTACCGCACACGGGCTACCCTTGGGGACAGCGCAGTCTTTAGTTACGACCAGGTCGATGATGCCGGGTCGGCTTTTCAGTATAGAGTGAGAGCCGCAGGTTACGCGGAGACCCAACAATTTATTGCAGCCGGCATTCCGCTGGAGCTGAAATATCATACTCCCGGCGCTCACACCCGGTGGTATGTAAGGGCCGGAGGACGGGCGCTGTTCCCCCTCACCGCGAGCATCAGGCAGACCGCGGACCGGTTGAGCCTCTCCGGCTACTATCCGGATTTCCATCTCGAAGTCTCCGATTTGCCGCAGCATGGGTTCGGCATGGTCCATGGCTGGAGCGGCAGCGGGACCAACGGGCTTAAGCCTGCAGTAGTCGGGAGCTTTGCGACCGGCTTGAGTTTCCGGCTCTCCGCGACTACCCGTTTCTATACCGGACTCTATATCTATTATGGCCTGACGGCGCTGAAATCCGGCGGCGACAGCCTGCCTTTCGCCTCCTATAATTCGACGGGCATCGGCGGGGTAAAAGTCAACAGCGTCCTGAAAATGCCGGTCAGCGGTTCCATGTCGCTCCTGTCTTATGGACTGCAGCTGGGGATAAGCTTTGGAACCGCGAAGCCAAAGATGGTCCGGCGCCCCGCAAAAACGGACGTGGGCCGACAGCCGATCGCAACTGGCATCGGCGACCAGGAAGCGGATTACATCGAGACACCCATCCTGTTCGGATCGGTAGATGAAACGGCGTTATCCGACATCATGAAAGCGCACCTCGATTCTGTGGCGGCCATCCTGATGCGCCACCCCGGCGTCCGGATTTCCGTCGTTGGGCATATTTGCAACAGCGAAACACAGACGGAGCCGGCCGAAACAGGCAGCGCGAGGGCAAACGCGGTGGCGCGGTACCTGAGGAGTAAGGGTATCCGGCGCGGCAGGATCGACGTGGGCAGCGCCCCTGAGAGCGATCCCGTCGTGCCCAACAATCCCGCGGCCAACTACCGGAAGCGGCGCGCCGTGATCACATTGGAGTAAGGCTTCCGGCGGTTTTCTGAAAAAATTTCGGTAAATTGCCGGTACGGGTTAATCTTTGGATCATGGTCATCAGCGTAAACGGCGTCGAACACCAGATAACCGCGGACCCGGACACCGCGTTATTGACAATCTTGCGAAACCATCTGGAACTGACCGGTAGTAAATACGGCTGCGGGGAAGGCGCATGCGGCGCCTGCACGGTTCTGATCAACGGAAGGCCGGTCCACTCCTGCATCACGCCCGTCAGCGCCGTTGCAGGCAAGGATATCACCACTATAGAAGGACTTGAAAAAAACGGCAGGTTGCACGCGGTCCAGGAAGCATTCCTTGCCGTCGACGTTTTCCAATGTTCCTACTGCGCGTCGGGCATGATCATGTCTGCCGTTGCGTTGCTCGAGTCCAACCCCTCACCATCCGAAGAAGCCATCAGGAGAGCGATGAACGGAAATATCTGCCGGTGCGGCACCTATCCGCTTATCATCAGGGCCATCAGGCACGCTTCTCAAACATAAATCTGCAGGCGATGGAAAAACCGGATTTTACGATCGATCGTCGAAAATTTCTGAAAATTACCGGAGGCGGCCTGGTCGTCGCGTTGGTCTTCAAGAATTTTTCGGCCGTTGCCGGCGACATCCGGCATGGCACGCCGACGCTGCCGGCAAGCGAAGTGGGCGCCTGGATCCGGATCGGCGAAGACGGGTTGGTGGACGTCTACACCGGGAAAGTGGAGTTCGGCCAGAACATCCGCACCTCCCTGGCGCAGATCGTAGCCGAAGAACTTAAATTACCCATGTCTTCCGTCACCATGATCATGGGAGACACCGACCTCGTTCCCTACGACGCCGGCACATTCGGGAGCCGGACTACGCCGCAAATGGGTACACAGTTGCGCAGGGCGGCAGCGACCGCACGCGACACGCTTGTTGAAATGGCCGCCAAAAAATGGGGTACGGGCGTTGCCGGCCTAAAGGCCGAAGATGGCATGATCGTGAATGGTTCGGGGAAGCAAAAATTGGGGTACGGCGCGCTTACAAAGGGCCAGCAGATCCTCAGGACGATCCCGGACGATGTTCCCGTCATTGCGGCGAACGACTGGAAAATAGCGGGAAAATCGGTGCCCAAGGCGGACGGGCGGCTCTATATTTCCGGCAAACATGCCTACGTGTCCGACATGCACGTCCCCGGAATGCTGTATGGCAAGGTCCTCCGTGCGCCATCTTACAACGCGAAGCTGGTTGCCGCCGATACGTCGAAGGCGGAAAAGATGCCCGGCGTGGTGCTGATCCGGGATGGGGACTTCGTCGGCGTAGCCGCTCCCGATGTCGTTACCTCAACCAGGGCGCTGGAGATGATCTCCGCCAGTTGGCAGGAAGAGACCGGCCAGCCGTCCAACGGGGAGATCTTCGATTATCTCGTAAAAAACGCGACTGCGTCCGGAAACGAAACGGGTGCCGATAACAAGGGTGATGTCGCCGCCGGACTATCCCAGGCGGATTTTCAGCATGCGCAAACCTACCACATCAACTATATCGCCCATGTGCCGCTCGAGCCGCGGGCGGCATTGGCCGAATGGAACGGCGGGAAACTGACGGTTTGGACCGGAACCCAGCGGCCGTTCGGCGTACAGGAAGAGCTTATGCGCGCCTTTCAGTTGAAAAAGGAAAATGTTCGCGTGATCGTGCCCGACACCGGATCCGGGTATGGCGGGAAGCACAGCGGGGAAGCGGCTATCGAGGCTGCCCGCATGTCCAAAGGGGCCGGAAAGCCTGTGAAACTCGTTTGGACAAGGGAAGAAGAATTCACATGGGCGTATTTTCGGCCGGGTGGGGTAGTGGAGGTGGCCGGGGGCGTGAAGAAGAATGGGACGATTACGGCCTGGAAATTCATCAACTACAATTCCGGCAGCCCCGGGATGGAAACGCAATACCGCGCGGCCAACCAACAAATCGTCCATCTCCCTTCAAAAACGCCTTTGCGGCAAGGTTCATACCGGGCGCTGGCCGCAACCGGTAACGTGTTTGCGCGCGAGTGTCACATGACCGACCTGGCGAGAGGGATACATATGGATCCGCTCGAATTCCGGATGAGGAATCTGGAAGATGACCGGTTCAAGGCGGTGCTGCAGGCCGCGGCCAACGCGTTTGGCTGGCATGGCCCGAAGCCGGCAGGGCATGGCTTCGGGATCGCGGGCGGCTTTGAAAAAGGTGGGCATATCGCGACCTGCGCGGAAGTGTCGGTCAATGAAGACAAGGAAGTCAAAGTCCTTCGGGTGACGCAGGCATTCGAATGCGGGGCGATCGTAAACCCTCACCATCTTGAAAATCAGATCACGGGCGCGATCATCATGGGGATTGGCGGCGCGCTCTTCGAAAAGATCGAATTCGCGCGCGGAAAGATCCTGAATTCCAGCATGTCGGCCTACCGCGTGCCGCGATTTAATGACGTCCCGAAAATCGATGTTGTGCTGCTCGACCGCAAGGATCTCCCGTCCGCGGGGGCCGGCGAGGCGGGTATTGTAGGCATCGCGCCAGCCATCAGAAATGCTATCCTCGACGCAACAGGAGTTGCCCTGACGACGTTGCCGATGATCCCGAACGGGACGCTGGCATAGTTACGCGACAGACCGTCACGAACGCGATAGCGCACGAATAGTCATCCCGGACACGATGGGCCATCCTGGCAAAACGCATATCCGGCAATAGAGTGTGGTCAGTCTAGGGCTTTCCGTAGAACACGAAAGCCATTACCCAAATAAATACAAGGAGTACGGCCGTCTGGTAATAGCACCAGAAAGTGTTCATTCCGTTCTCCTTGTCATATCTTACAAGACTGACAAACACCCCGATGATGGGTACCCAATATATTAGTCTATTGGCCATAAACTAATCACTCCTCAAGGCAAAGATAGGCCAGTCGGGGCTTGCGACGCGCAACCTGATAAAGTTTTGCATGTTGTTAATGTGTTAATGTTATGCTCCCCTTATTTCCTGAGGTCATAGCACAACTCCACCATTCCGTTCCTGTAAGCGACGACATTGGACAAGTGAAGGAGATATTCCTGGCGGATGTTTTCAAAGAATGGCTTTCCGCCGCCAAGGATGATCGGCAGCACCGACATCCGGATTTCATCGGCGAGCCCGGCCGTAATAAAGGACTTTGTGAGCGCTGCGCCGCCCACCACCCATACGTTCCTGTAACTGGGCTTCAACCGGTCGTTTACCAGCGCTTCGGGCGTGCCGGAATAAGTTTCGACGCTTTCTCTTTCAACGGGTAACCCCCGGCTCGTCATGACGATCGTCGGTGTATCGCCATAAGCCCACCCGTAGGACCTGGATAATTCCAGCGCCAATTCGTAGGTTCGGGAACCCATGATATAGCAGTCGACCGTCTTCAGGAATTCCCAAACATCCAAACCGGCCTCGCCCTTCTCATACAAGTCGGTCGTCTCGAACCATGACATGCTGTTATCGGCACGCGCGATCATGCCATCCAGGCTGGAGACCATGTGGATCGTTATTTTCAACGGATCGCTCATCATTTGCGGCCGAATTTACCCTATTTACCAATACGAATCACGTAGCTGCCTTTTCTTCGCCGCCAAAAATTTTTTCGGACATCGGTGTCGAAAAGGTTAATACGAAGTTAAAAACAACTATCTTTACGGAGCTTTAATCGAACATCCTCCTAATCGCTTCTTCAGCCCGCCGTAGTCCAAACCAGTTTGCTTAATTATGAATGGGAGGATCCTCATTTTCACTTTCCTTTTCGGGGGATTTGGTGCCGGGGCGGAGGCGCAACCAGGCATCAGCATTTCACCCGCCGCAATCCCCAACGGACAGTACGGAACAGCCTATCCAAACCAGTCCCTTACTGCAACCGGCGGTTCATCGCCATATACTTTTACGGTAACGTCGGGACATTTGCCGGCGGGAATGACTTTAACGCAGGACGGCAGCTTGTCCGGTACGCCGGCGGCGGCCGGCAAATACGCTTTTACCGTCACCGCCCAGGGCAAGAAACGCGGGCGCGGAAAAGACGGCAACGATGGTGCGGCGTCCGGCTCGGTGAAGTATACGATGAATGTGGATCCGGCCACCGTGACCGTCACCGCGGACAATGCTGCCATGACCTATGGCGGATCGCTTCCCGTTTTAGCCGCGACGTACACAGGTTTTGTCAACGGCGACAACGCAAAGAGCCTGAAGACCGAAGCCCGTGTGACAACCGTCGCGACCATGACTTCGCCTGCCGGCACATATGCCATCAACGCCGCGGGCGCAGCGGATCCCAACTACACCTTTAAGTATAACGCCGGGGTGCTCACCATCACAAAGGCCAGTCTCCGTATCACCGCAGACAGCAAGAGCATGGCTGCCGGCAGCTCGCTGCCGACCTTTACGGTCAGCTATTCGGGTTTCGTCAACAGGGACGACGCAGCTTCTTTGACAAGGCAACCTGTGATAACTACGACTGCCACCGCCGCTTCGCCCGCCGGCACTTATCCGATCACCGCGTCCGGCGCCAGTGATCCGAATTATGCGATCTCTTATTCACCCGGAACGCTGACGATCAGCGCCGGCACGGTACACATCACCGCCAACGCAGAGACGAAACAATATGGAGCGCCCGACCCGGCTCTGACATATTCCGTGAGCGGATTACCCGGCGGCAACTCCGGTGCCATTACCGGCAGTCTGAGCCGGGCACAGGGAGAGGACGCGGGCCGGTACGCGATAACCATTGGCAGTCTCAGCGCCGGCGGCAACTACCGGATCGATTTCACCGGCAATTTTCTGACCATCACGAAAGCTTCCCAGCAGATCGATTGGGCGCAAAAACTGACGGTGGGCTGCAACACGTCCAGCCAGGTACTACTCAACGCCAGGGCAAGCAGCGGCCTGCCGGTGGCCTATTCTGTATCGGATAACAGCATCGCGACCGTATCGGGGAATGTGCTGACCCTGCTTAAACCAGGCACCGCCGTCATCACGGCTACGCAGGTGGGCGACGGCAACTACAATGCCGCTCCCCCCGCCACAGATACGGTCGTCTTTCAGCCTGCCTCGCTGATCGCGCAGCACTTTAATGACGCTATCTTTTTTGACAATAGCAGCGGGAATTATGTGCAATGGCAATGGTATAAGGATGGCGCAGCCGTCGCGGGCGATACGACCCCCTATTACAGCGAAGAACCTTCTTTGGACGGGCAATATTTTGTGATCGCAACCGCGAGGGATGGGCAGCAAGTCCAAAGTTGCACACTGACCATTGCGCCGGGTTCGGCAATTGCCGGCGGCCTGCAGGTGCAACCAAACCCTGTCCGCAAGGGCGAGCTGGCTACCGTCGTCAGCAACTATCCGGCCGCGGCACTGCAGGGAGCCGTCCTGCAGATCTCGGACATTGCCGGCAGGGTACTGCAGCAAATAGCAAATGTTCAGCCGTCGATGCAGATCACCGTGCCGGCCGGAAATGGGTTGTATATCGTCAGTCTGATGTTGGCGGGCGGTCAACGGGTGACCACCAACCTGCTCGTTCAGGAATAGATGCTAAAGTAACATGGAGATGATAACGAACCGGAGGATAATTGTCATTGTTGTTTGTTTGATTGCCTGCTGCGGCGGTTCGCGGGCTCAGGGGCTCAGCGTTGAATTGGACG
>Ga0134125_10002358_pt1 | contig 22485 bp, 24 predicted proteins | sample KB31751_FD_96464 | JGI IMG/M metagenome (GOLD analysis project Ga0134125, IMG submission 96464) | Terrestrial soil microbial communities with excess Nitrogen fertilizer from Kellogg Biological Station, Michigan, USA - KB3-175-1 | ecosystem: Environmental > Terrestrial > Soil > Unclassified ... | reverse complement strand
GGCGCCGGCGGCACCTCGCTGCAGTACGCGGTGGCGGTCGAGGAGCTGACCCGGATCGACTCCTCGGTGGCGATCACCCTCTGTGCCCACACCTCGCTCGGCACCCAGCCGATCTACCTGTTCGGCTCCGACGAGCAGAAAGAGCGGCTGATGCCCGACCTCTGCGCCGGCCGCAAGCTCGGCGCCTTCGGGCTGACCGAGCCCGAGGCAGGCTCCGACGCGGGCAACGTCCGCACCCGGGCCGCCCTCGACGGCGACGAATGGGTGATCGACGGGGCGAAGCAGTTCATCACCAACGCCGGCACCGAGATCTCCGGCCACGTCGCGATCACCGCCCGCACCGGCGAGGACGAGATCTCCAACCTGATCGTCGAGAACGGCACCCCCGGTTACGAGCAGGGCGAGCCGTACCGCAAGATGGGCTGGAACGCCTCCGACACGCGGCCGCTCAGCTTCGACGGCTGCCGGGTCCCGGCCGAGAACCTGCTCGGGCCGCGCGGCATGGGCTTCCGCCAGTTCCTCCAGGTGCTCGACATCGGCCGCATCGGGGTCGCCGCGATGGGCGTCGGGCTCGCCCAAGGAGCGCTCGACGAGGCACTCGCCTACGCCAAGGAGCGGAAGGCCTTCGGCAAGCCGATCTCCAAGTTCCAGACGATCCAGGCGAAGCTCGCCGACATCTCGACCGAGATCGAGGCGGCCCGGCTGCTGGTGCTCAAATCGGCGGTGCTGAAGGACGAAGGGCGCAACTTCAGCCTCACCGCGGCGCAGGCGAAGCTGAAGAGCGGTCGCCTCGCCGTGCGGGCGAGCGAGGAGGCTGTGCAGATCCACGGTGGCTACGGCTTCATCGAGGAGTACCCCGTCTGCCGCTTCTACCGCGACGCGAAGATCCTCACGATCGGCGAGGGCACTGACGAGGTTCAGCAGATGGTCATCGCCCGCGCCCTCGGGGCCTGAGATGACGCCCACCGCGGTGAAGATCCGCGAGGTGGGCCCCCGCGACGGGTTCCAGAACGAGCCCGAGGTGATCGCCACCGCGGACAAGGTGCGGCTGATCGAGATGCTGGCCGGGACGGGGCTGCGCCGGCTCGAGGTGACGAGCTTCGTCCGCGCCGACGTGATCCCGCAGCTCGCCGACGCGGGCGAGGTGCTGGAGCGGGCGACGATCCCCGACGAGGTCTCGGTCTCGGTGCTGATCCCGAACGAGCGCGGGCTCGACGCGGCGCTCGAGCACCGCGAGCGGATCGATGAGGTGAACGTCTTCCTCTCCGCCTCCGAGTCCCACAACAAGCACAACGTGAACCGGACGATCGCCGAGTCGCTGGCCGGGGTGGAGAAGGTGCTCGGGCGGGCGCGCGCCGAGGGCCTGCGCTGCGAGGGCGTGATCTCGACCAGCTTCGGCTGCCCCTATGAGGGCGACGTCGACCCGGCGCGGGTCTTCGAGATCGCCGGCCGGCTGGTCGCCGCCGGCGCGGAGGAGATCGGCTTCGGCGACACCACCGGGATGGCGAACCCGGCCCAGGTGCGCGAGTTCTTCGAGTGGGCCGCGACCGAGCTGCCCGGGGTCGAACTGACCGCGCACTTCCACAACACCCGCGGCCAGGGCCTCGCCAACGTGCTGATGGCGCTGGAGGCGGGCGTCACCTCCTTCGAGTCGAGCTTCGGCGAGCTCGGCGGCTGCCCGGTGCCCCCGGGGGCGACCGGCAACATTGCCAGTGAGGACCTGGTCTCGATGCTCCACGAGATGGGGATCGAGACCGGCATCGACCTCGAGAAGCTGCTGCTCGCCGCGCGCGAGGCGCAGGCGGTGCTCGGCCGACCGCTCGGCTCGCACACGCTCGTCGCCGGGCCGATCGACCACCACCGCGGGAGCTAGCCCGTCATGTTCGACCGCGTCCTGATCGCCAACCGGGGCGAGATCGCGGTCCGCATCGAGCGCACCCTCGCCCGGCTCGGGGTCGAGTCGGTGGCCGTCTTCAGCGACGCCGACGCCGAGGCCCCGCACGTCCGCGGCGCCGACCTCTCCGTCCACATCGGGCCGACCCCGGCCCGCGACTCCTACCTTCGGGTCGAGCGGATCATCGACGCCGCCCAGCGCAGCGGCGCCGCGGCGGTCCACCCGGGGTACGGCTTCCTCTCCGAGCGCCCCGACTTCGCCGCCGCCTGCGCCGACGCCGGCCTCGTTTTCGTCGGGCCGGGGCCGGAGGCGATGGCGATGCTCGGCGACAAGGGCCGGGCGCGCGCCGTCGCCGACGCCGCCGGGGTGCCGACGCTGTCCGGTTGGAGCGGCGACGAGCTGAGCGACGCCGAGATCGTCGAGCGGGTGGGGGAGGGCGACCTGCCGCTGCTGGTCAAGGCCGCCGCGGGTGGTGGCGGCAAGGGCATGCGGCTGGTCGAGCGCCGCGAGGACCTGATCGAGGCGCTGGGCTCGGCACGGCGCGAGGCGGCCTCGGCCTTCGGCGACGAGCGCCTGTTGATCGAACGCTTCGTCGAGCCCTCGCGGCACCTGGAGGTCCAGGTGATCGCCGACGCGCACGGGAACGCGATCCACCTCGGCGAGCGCGAGTGCACCCTGCAGCGGCGCCATCAGAAGGTGATCGAGGAGTCGCCCTCGCCGGTGGTCGACGAGGCCCTGCGCGAGGCCATGGGGGCGGCGGCGGTGGCACTCGCCAAGCAGGCCGGCTACGTCAACGCGGGCACGGTCGAGCTGATCGCCGAGCGCGACGACCCGAGCCGCTTCTACTTCCTCGAGGTCAACACCCGGCTCCAGGTCGAGCACCCGGTGACCGAGGAAGTGACCGGCCTCGACCTGGTCGAGCTGCAGCTGCGGGTCGCCGCGGGCGAGCCGCTGCCGCTGTCCCAGGAGGAGGTGACGCGGAGCGGCTGGGCGATCGAGGCGCGCGTCTACGCCGAGGACCCGGCGGCCGGTTTCCTGCCTTCGAGCGGCGAGGTCGTCGCCTACCGCGAGCCCACCGCGGCCCGCGTCGACAGCGGCATCGAGCAGGGCACGGTGGTCGGCACCGACTACGACCCGATGCTGGCCAAGGTGGTCGCACGCGGGGACGATCGGGACGAGGCGCTGGAGCGGTTGCGGCGTGCGCTCGGCGAGACCGTGGTGGCGGGACCGACCACGAACGTCGCCTACCTGCGCGCCCTGCTCGCGCGCCCGGAGGTGCGGGCGGGGGAGATGGACACCGGCTTGATCGAGCGGCTCGGCGACGAGGTCGCGGCGCCGGCAGCGGGGCCCGAGCTGGCGGCGTTGGCGCTGGTCGCGATGCTCGGGGAGCCGGAGGACGACGACATCTGGTCGGACCGGAGCGGCTGGCGCATGCAAGGGCCGGCGTGGATCCGGCGGGCGTTGGTATCCGAGCCTCCCTCGATCGCGGACCACGTTGCAGTCAGGTCCGCGATCGAGCGAGGCTCGGGTTCCGGCGCCGGCGGAGAGAGCACCTGGGAGTGGGAGGTCGGCGAGAAGTCGGGCGTCCTCACCTGGGACGGCAAATTGCTCGGGACCGGCGATGGCTCGCGCCGCGTGGTTCGAAACTTCGGAATAGGCGAAGTTTCGAACCACGCAGGCGACTCTGCGGTCTGGATCGTCGATCCGGACGTCGGGCCGGTGCGCTTCGCGCCCGTGGTCGGCGACGCCGATGCGGCGGCCGGCGGGGAAGCCTTGCTCGAGGCGCCGATGCCGGGGACGGTGGTTCAGCTCCGGGTCGAGGCCGGGGCGACGGTAAGCGCCGGCGAGACCTTGCTTGTCATGGAGTCGATGAAGATGGAGATCTCGATCCAGAGTCCCCGCGACGGTGTCATCGAGACCGTCCTGGTCGCCGTCGGCGACCAGGTCGATCGCAGCGCCACCCTGATCGAGCTGGCCGCGGAGGAGCCTGTAGACCTTGGTAACCCAGAGGGCGACCAAGGTCTACGACCCCCTCATGGAAGTGTGACGGAGGAGGGGGAGCAAGCATGAGTCGGGTGTTGGAGACCCGCGTGGACCCGGTGAGCGCCGAGTTCCAGGCGAACGAGGCCGCGCACCGCGCGCTCTCCGCGGAGCTCCATGAGCGACTCGAGCGTGCCGCGCTGGGCGGCGGCGAGAAGGCTCGCGCCCGCCACGTCGAGCGCGGCAAGCTGCTGCCGCGCGAGCGGGTGAACCAGCTGCTCGATCCCGGCAGCCCGTTCCTCGAGCTCGCGCCGCTCGCGGCGGAGGACCTCTACGACGGCGCCGCGCCCGGCGGCGGGATCATCGCCGGCGTCGGCCGGATCGAGGGCCGCGAGGTGGTCGTCGCCGCCAACGACGCGACCGTCAAAGGCGGCACCTACTACCCGATCACGGTGAAGAAGCACCTGCGGGCGCAGGAGGTGGCGCTACAGAATCGGCTGCCCTGCATCTACCTGGTCGACTCCGGTGGCGCCTTCCTGCCGATGCAGGACGAAGTCTTCCCCGACCGCGAGCACTTCGGCCGCATCTTCTTCAACCAGGCGACGATGTCGGCGCAGGGGATCCCGCAGATCGCCGCGGTGATGGGATCCTGCACGGCGGGCGGTGCCTACGTGCCGGCGATGAGCGACGAGACGATCATCGTCCGCGACCAGGGCACGATCTTCCTCGGCGGCCCGCCGCTGGTGAAGGCGGCGACCGGGCAGGACGTGACCGCCGAGGAGCTCGGCGGCGGCGCCCTCCACGCCCGCACCTCCGGCGTCGTCGACCACCTCGCCGCCGACGACGCCGACGCGCTGCGCATCCTGCGCTCGATCGTCGCCACCCTGCCGCCCTCCGGCCGCGCCTGGGAGCGCGTTCCGGTCGCCGCCCCCGTGGTCGACCCGGCCTCCCTCTACGGCGCCGTCCCGCCCGACAGCCGCACCCCGTATGACCCGCGCGAGGTGATCGCCCGCGTCGTCGACGGCAGTCGCTTCCACGAGTTCAAGGCCGAGTACGCGACCACGATCGTCACCGGCTTCGCCCACATCCACGGCCATCCGGTCGGCATCCTCGCCAACCAGGGCGTGTTGTTCAGCGAGAGCGCCCTGAAGGCCGCCCACTTCATCGAGCTTTGCGACCAGCGCGCCGTGCCGCTGCTCTTCCTGCAGAACATCACCGGCTTCATGGTCGGCCCGCGGTACGAGGCGGGCGGGATCGCCAAGGACGGGGCGAAGATGGTCGCCGCGGTGGCGACGGCGCGGGTGCCGAAGCTGACCGTGGTCGTCGGCGGCTCCTTCGGCGCCGGCAACTATGGGATGTGCGGCCGGGCCTACTCGCCGCGCTTCCTCTGGATGTGGCCGAACGCGCGGATTTCGGTGATGGGCGGCGAGCAGGCGGGGATGGTGATGACCGAGGTCGGCCAGCCCGAGCTCGGCGCGCAGCTGCGCGAGCAATACGAACGCCAGGGCAGCCCTTATTACTCGACCGCGCGGCTCTGGGACGACGGGGTGATCGACCCGCTCGACACCCGCACCGTTCTCGGCCTCGCGCTCGGCGCCTGCGCCAACGCCCCGCTGGCCGACCCGGCGGCACCGGTCTACCGGATGTGAGCGCGGTAGGCCGGACGTGATCGCTGCTGCGTGGCGCTGACGCCAGGCCCGGCCGCGGCCGATCAGCCGCCCTCGTCCCGCGGCGCCAGGGGAGGCGACTCGAAGAACAGCAGCCCGGCGGTGGCGGTCACCCGCGGCTCGGCGGAACCACGGAGCCGCGCCTCCGCCTCGCGCTGGATCCGACCGATCGAGGCGAAGGCGTCGGCCAGCACCGTCCCCGCTTCGCCCCAGCCACGCTCGTCGAGCTCCATCGCGAACCAGGACAGGTGGCGGTCGTCGCGGGAGTCGAACGTCTCCGCCGTCATCGCCCCGTCGATGCGGGCGATCAGGCCCTGGGCCACCGCCCGGGAGATCGCACGCTGCTCGGCCGCCGGGAGCCCGGTCCACTCCTCGCCGATGAATTCGTCGCGGGCGACGCCCCGGTATGTCGTCCCCACGGCGCCCCGGGACCGTCGCCAGGCGACCGCCTCGAGGCAACCGAACTGGGCCAGCTCGCGGAAGTGGTAGGCGACGTGGGAGACGTTGGGCCGCCGGCCGAAGTAGAAGTCGGCGTGGCCCTGGTTGACGAAGTCGGTCGGCGACATGTCCTGCTCGTTCAGGACTTCGAGGATGCGCACCCGGATCGGGTGCCGGACCGCCTCGGCGACGGTCGCGTTGTCCTTCGGGCTGCGCAAATCAGCCCCTCGGCCGCGTGAGTCTGTCCTTGGAACGCGCCATTACCGCAGTCAGAGAACGTAAACCGCTTTGACTGCAAAGTCCTTCAGCAAAAGAGGCGGGCGGGGGTCTCGATGAGGACGCGCGGCGCTAGCAACCGCGCGTCGACCCTCTACGGCTCAGCCGGCCTTGGAAACCTGGACAGCCGGCAGCTGCTGATCGGCATGCGCGATCTTCACTCTCGTCACCTCCCCCGGGTGAGTGTCTTGTGGCGGGGGATTGCCGCACCCCTCGCCCGTTCGCTGCCGAGATCTACCGCAATGGAAAGCCGCTCCGAGCGCGTTCGATCCACCTACATCGGAGTTTCCTTGCAATGAGTTGACTGCACGATTAACGTTAAACGTTCAGGTTTTGATGGGGCGAAACGGAGGCCTAGCGGTGAAGGGGCGAACGGCGGACAAACGCGCCGACCGGATGGTGCGCGAGCAGCGAGAAGAGGAGGAAGTTCGCCTCGCGAAGGCACTCGGCCATCCCCGCCGTGTCGCCATCCTCGAGTGCCTGAACGCGAACGGCCCGATGGCTCCGGTCGAAGTCTCACATCGACTGCATGCCGAGCTCAGCAACCTCAGCTACCACTTCCGGGTGCTGGCGAAGGGCGGTCTGATCGAGGAGGTCGGGAGGGAGCGGATCCGAGGCAGCGTCAAGACGACCTATCGGGCGACGGCCCGCGCCCTGCTCGGCGACGAGGCCTGGTCGAACCTCAGCCCGACCACGCGAGCCGGCATCAGCGCCACCATGTTCGGCGTGCTGGCCAGCCGCGCCTCACAGGCCCTGCAGGCCGGCACCTTCGACTCGAAGGACAATCGGTACCTGACGATCTCCACGATCACGGTCGATCAGGAGGCCTGGGACGAGGTCATCGGGATGCTGGATTCGCTCTTCCGTCGTCTCGACCGGATCGAGCGCGCGGCGGAGGAGCGGGGCGGCCGCCGGGTGCCGATGAGCATCGGCCTGCTCGGCTTCGAGTCGCCGCGGACGTACGAGTAGCCTGGCCCCCCGGGGGCCCCCGGCGGGCGGCGTCTCTAGGGTCTCGGCCATGCGCGTCTTCAGGCCGATCCTCCCCGGTGCGACCGGTCGCGACCGCGTCATCGCCTGCCTCGGGGCGACTCTCGGGATCGTCCTCACCGGATTGATCGGGGCGCTCCTCCACGGCGACGGCGAGGCGCTGCCTTGGATCGTCGCGCCGATGGGGGCCTCGGCGGTGCTGCTCTTCGCCGTGCCCGCCAGCCCGATGGCCCAGCCGTGGCCGATCATCGGCGGCAACGCGCTCTCGGCCCTGGTCGGCTTCGCCGTCGGCGAGGCGCTCGGGCACGGGGCGATCGCCTGTGGGATCGGCGTCGGCCTGGCGATCGGGGTGATGTCGGTGACCCGCTCGCTGCACCCGCCCGGTGGCGCGGCGGCGCTCACCGGGGTCCTCGGCAGCGCCCTGGTCAGCGACGCCGGCTGGTGGTTCCCACTCGCTCCCGTCGCCCTCGATGCGGTCATCTTGGTGGCGGTCGGCTGGGCCTTCCACCGCTTCTCCGGCCATCCCTATCCGCACCCGAAGGCGCCCGAGCAGCCGACCAGGGACCCGCTGCCGACGGTCCGGGTGGGCGTCCGCGACGAGGACCTCGACGCCGTCCTCGCCCGCGTCGGCGAGACCTTCGACGTCGACCGCGAGGACCTCCGCCTGCTGCTCTCCCAGCTCGAGCTGCAGATCCTCTCCCGCCGCCACCCCGACCTGACCTGTGGCGAGATCATGTCCCGCGACGTGATCTCCGTGCCCCGGGGCGTCGACCCCGCCGTCGCCCGCAAGCTTCTCCTCGACAGCGGAGTCCGCCTGCTGCCGGTGCTGGACGACGCCGAGCGCCCGGTCGGCGGCGTCGGCCTGCGCGAGCTCGCCCGGCCCGGAACCACGGTCGAAGAGGTGATGACCGCGCCGCTCACGGTCACCCCGGCGGAGCCGGCGATGCTGCTGATCGGACCGCTCAGCGACGGCCACCGCCACGCGGCGATGGTGGTCGCCCCCGACACCGGGGCGATCCGCGGCCTCGTCACCCAGGCCGACCTGCTCGCCGCCCTGGCCCGGGCCTCCTCCGACGAGGTCCTGGCGCCTTCCTGATGCCTGCCGCGCGGGACGCCGAGATCGCGAGGCTGCGGGGGCTGATCCGCTCGGTGCCTGACTTCCCCCGGCCAGGGGTCGTCTTCCGCGACGCGACGCCGCTCTTCGCCGACCCGGCGGCGTTGCGGGGCGCGGTCGATCTGCTCGCCGAGCGGCTGGCGGCAGAGGGGCCGGTCGACGTCGTCTTCGGCGCCGAGGCGCGCGGCTTCATCCTCGGCCCGGCCCTGGCGATACGGCTCGGGGCCGGCTTCGTCCCCGCCCGACGGCAGGGCAAACTGCCCGTCGCGACCGCGCGGGCCGCCTATGAGCTCGAGTACGGGGCGGCCGAGCTGCACGTCCACACCGACGCGATCGCCCCCGGGGCCCGCGTCGTCGTCCACGACGACCTGATCGCCACCGGCGGCACCGCGGCCGCGCTCGGTGAGATCGTCGGACGGCTCGGCGGCGAGGTGGTCGCCTACGGCTTCCTGATCGAGCTGACCGCGCTCGCCGGCCGCGACCGGCTCACCGCCCCGACCCACGCCTTGATCGACTTCTGACCCGCGAGCACCCAGGGTCCTCGGCTAGGCTTGCGCCCGACGGCAGGGCGGCGAGGGAGGGGGAGCGGTGAAGCTGGTGATCGGCATCGTGCGGCCGGAGAAGGCCAACGACGTGCTGGAGGCGCTCTACCGGGCGGAGGTGCGGGGCGTCTCGATGAGCCGCGTGCAGGGCCACGGGGGCGAGCTGGAGCGGGTCGAGACCTACCGTGGCACCACCGTGAAGATGGGGCTGTCGGAGAAGGTCCGCTTCGAGGTCGCGGTCTCCGACGACTTCGTGCAGACGACGATCGACGCGCTCTGTGAGGGGGCGCGGACCGGCGAGGTTGGCGACGGCAAGATCTTCGTCCTGCCGCTGGAGCGGGCGGTCAGGATCCGCACCGGTGACGCCGACGCCGACGCGGTCACCCCGGTGGACAAGTGATCGACTCAGGCGACACCGCCTGGATGCTGGTGGCGACGGCCCTGGTGCTGATGATGACCCCGGCGCTGGGGCTCTTCTACGCCGGGCTGGTGCGCTCGAAGAACACCCTGAACACCTTCATGATGTGCGTCGCCGCGATCGCCGTGGCGATGGTCACCTGGGCGCTGATCGGCTACTCGCTCGCCTTCGACGGCACCGGTTCGCTGATCGGCGGGCTCGGCAACGTCGGCCTCAGCGGGGTGACCTTCGCGCCGCGCGAAGGGACGGCGATCCCCGAGCTCCTCTTCATGGCCTTCGAGGCCACCTTCTGCATCATCACCGTCGCCCTGGTGTCCGGCGCGGTGGTCGAGCGGATGCGCTTCGGGCCCTTCCTCCTCTTCGCCGCGCTGTGGTCGGTGCTGGTCTACGCGGTGCTCGCCCACTGGGCCTTCGGCGGCGGCTGGCTGCAGTCCGGCGGCACGCTCGACTTTGCCGGCGGCATCCCGGTCGAGATGGGCTCCGGTTTCTCCGCCCTGGCCGCCGCGCTGGTGGTCGGCGCGCGCAAGGACTACGGCCGCCAGGCGCTGCTCCCGCACAACGCGATGTACGTGCTGCTCGGCGCCGGCCTCCTCTGGTTCGGCTGGTTCGGCTTCAACGGCGGCAGTGGCCTCTCGACCGGGCACGCCTCGGTGCTCGCCTTCACCAACACGCTGCTCTGCCCGGCCTGCACGCTGCTCGTCTGGTTCGTCCTCGACATGATCCGCGGCCGTAAGGCGACGGCGATCGGGGCGGCGACGGCGATCGTCGTCGGCTGCGTCGCGATCACCCCGGCGGGCGGCTACGTCAGCCCCGGCTGGGCGATGCTGCTCGGCGCCGTGGCGGCGCTCCCGAGCTACGCGGTGATCGCCTGGCGCACGCGGACCCGGGTCGACGAGACGCTCGACGTCCTCGCCGCCCACGGCACCGCGGGCCTGGTCGGGATCCTCTTCATCGGCTTCTTCGCCGAGGCGGCCTGGAACGGGGTCGGTGACGGTCTCTTCTACGGCGACGCGGCCCGGCTCGGCCACCAGGCGTTCGCCGCGCTCGTCACCCCGGCCTACGCCTTCGTCGTCACCTTCGCGCTGCTGAAGCTGATCGGCCTGTTCACGCCGTTGCGGGCGAGCGAGCACCAGGAGGCGATCGGCATGGACGTCACCCAGCACGGCGAGGAGGCCTACGTCACCGGCGAGGGGGCGATCCTGATCACGCCCGAGGCCGGCCTGGAGGGCGAGCGCCCGGTCGCCGATCCGGTCTAGGGGCGACCGGCGAGACCACGCCGCAGCCGGCCCGCGATCCGCGCCCCGGCCCGCGTCCGATCGTCCCGCTTGGCCCGCTTGGCGACGGCGCCCGCGTGTTGTCGGATCCGCGCCATCGCCGTGGCGATGTCGAGCACCTCCTCCGGCTCCGCCAGCAGCATCGGGTGGTAGAGCCAGATCGTCTTCGTCGTCGCCGCTTCGGCATGGGGGAGTCGCCGGGCGGCGTAATCGATGGCCGGGGCGCTCTCGCGACGGCGGGGAGAGAAGCGGGCCTCGTGGAAGACCTCGAGCCGGTTGAGGCTCGGGTAGCAGCTGCCGAGCAGGATCCCCTCCGCGCCGAGCGCCGCTTCGAAGCCGGCGACCGGCAGGCCGGCGAACTCGGCGGCGTCGTAATGGACGATGTAGACGTAGAAGGCGCGGCTGTCGATCCGCGGGTCGCCCGCCTGGGGGCGCAGGCCCGGGATCTGCTCCAGCGCCCGGTCGAGCAGCTCGGCGCTCTCCTCGCGCCGTTGGTGCTGCCGCGGAAAGCGCTGCATCTGCGCTCGCAGCACGGCTCCCTGCCACTCGGTCATCCGCAGGTTCGAGCCGGCGCTCGCGTGGTGGTACCCGGACAGCCCCGGCACCCGGCCGCAGTCGGCGTATTCCCAGGCCCGGGCGCGCAACGACTCGTCGCTGGTGATCAGGGCGCCGCCCTCGCCGGCCGGGATCAGCTTGCTCGCCTCGAAGGAGAAGCTGCCGAAGCTGCCGAAGGTGCCCGCGCCGCGACCGCGCCAGCGGCTGCCGTGGGCATGGGCGCAGTCCTCGATCAGATGGAGGCCGTGCTTCTCCCGGAGGTCGACCAGGGCGTCCATGTCACAGCAGCGCCCGCCGATGTGGACGGCGACGATCGCCCGGGTGCGCGCGCCGATCGCCGCCTCGGCGGCGGCGACGTCGATGCAGAGCGAGTCGGCCTCGACCTCGACCAGGACCGGCGTCGCGTTGACCGCCAGCACCGCCGTCGCGGTCGAGACGAAGGTCAGCGCCGGGACGATCACCTCGTCGCCCTCGCCGATCCCGCAGGCGATCAGCGCCGCTTCCAGCGTCTGGGTGCCGTTGGTCAGCGGCAGGCCGTGATCGGCGCCCTGCAGCGCGGCGAGTTCGGCGGCGAAGAGCTGCGCCTGCTCGCCGCGGGAGTTCGACCAGGCACCGGAGGCGAGCACCCGGTCGAGCCGCTCCCGCTCGCTCTCGTCCCACTGCGGCCAGCCGGGCCAGGACTTCCCGGCCCGCACGGAGGTGCCGTCGAGGATGGCGGGCCGGTCGCTCACCGTCCTCGGGGCCACCAGTCGCGCGTGCCTTCGACGTCGCCGCGCGGGTCGTCGCCGAGGTTGGGCGCGCCGATGACCAGCAGTTCGAGACCCTCCGACCCGGCCTCGTAGCCGCGCCACGAACCGGGCGGGACGCGCACCGCGTCCCACTGCCTCAGCTCGATGACCTCGTCGTCGATCGCCATCCGCCCGCTCCCGCCGACGACCACGTAGACCTCCTCCTGGGTCTCGTGGGTGTGGCCGTAGGGGAAGCGGTAATCGGGCGGGACGCGCTGGTAGGTGAGACCGGACCGCTCAAGCTCGAGCGCCTTGGTCGCGGCGCGGAACTCGAGGCCCGGCGCGCCGTCGAAGTTGGAGCCGAGATCCTCCGGATCCACCCGCAGGTTCTTGCGCGTGAAGGGCACCAGGCGATCCTATTTGACCCATGTCGGTGGGCCGAAGACCTGCCCTATAGGAGGGCTTTTCGGCCCGTCAACCGGCGTTGCCCCGACGCGGCACCAGGTCGATGAACCAGACACCGTCGCGCAGGCTGGTCTCGCCACTGTCGACCTCGATCGGGTGGGAGAAGATCGGGCCGTCGACGACGCAGGTGTGGAACTCGCCGTTCTCGCCCGCCAGGTCGACCCCGGCGCGCGAGAACTCCGCCAGCATCGCGGCGTCGATCGTCTCGCCGAGCAGGGAGGTGGGGAGGAGGCCGTCGCGGACGGCGACCAGGACGGCACGGAACCCGAGGTCGAGCAGTTCGAGCATCAGCTCGGCCCGGTCGCGCTGCCAGAGCGGGTGGAGGGCGGTGGTGCCGGCCGCCGCGGCGACCCGCTCGACCCATTCGCGGTGAGGGTCGATGTCGATGTCGCCGAAGACGCCGGTGCGCAGCCCCTGGCGCCCGGCCTCGACGAGCTCGGCCGTCAACGCCTTCTCATAGTCATCCCAGGTGGTCGCGGCGAAGGCGATCGGGGCGCCGATGGCCGTCGCCTGGGCTTCGAGCAGGTCGCGGCGCAAGCCGTGGGAGCGGGAGCGCTCGCCGCCCTCAGTCAGCATCGTCACCAGGAGGCCCGGCTCGGCACCGGCCCGGATCGCATGATTAAGCGCCAGAGAAGAGTCCTTGCCACCACTCCAGGAGCAGTAAATCGCGGTGTTAGGGTCCGGCTGCATCGAGAAAGCTTCGTCCTGGGAGGGAGACTGAATTGAAACGCATCGTTGCCGTCTTGAGTGGGTCGCTGGTTGTCGCCTTGATGTTGACCGCGGCGGCGTTCGCGGCGGAAGTCAGTCGTGACGAATACAAGGAAGCGGCGGAACCGATCTGCAAAACGAGCGCGAAGGCGAACGAACAGATCCTCGCCGGGGTCCGCAAGGAAGTGAAACAGGGGAAGCTGAAGACGGCGGCGGCGAAGTTCGCCAAGGCCTCGAAGGAGCAGTCGCGGACGCTGAAGAAGCTGGAAGCGCTGCCGCAGCCCGCGGCCGACAAAGCGCGACTGGGCAAGTGGCTCGGCTACCTGGAGATCGAGGCCGAACTGTTCGAACAGGCGGGCAACAAGTTGAAGGCCGGCGACAAGCCCGGAGCCGAGCACGTCTTCGCCAAATTGACCCCGAATGCGAACAAGGCGAACAACCAGGTGTTGCCGTTCGAATTCCACTACTGCCGGCTCGAACCGCAGAAGTTCTCCTGATCCGCGGGGCGCGTGAGGATGACGAGCGGGCGCCGCGCCCGCTCGTCGCCGTCGATGACGACTAGCTGGTAGTAGGACGTCGGCCTACGGCGAGATCATCGTCTCCGCCGGGCCTCTCCCCTGGGCACGACGAAGAGCTCGAACCAGTCCGGCACGGCGCGCTGCAGCCCGGGATAGACCAGCGCCGGTTCGGCCGGGATCACGATCCAGTGGGCGTCGATGTGCGGTGGCCCGGGGATGTCGACCACCTGGTAGAGCCGACGCAGGGCTGTGAGCATCCTCTCCCGACCGAGTCGGGTCCCGACCAGGTCCGGTTCCGGGGCCAACCGCGTAAACGCCATCTGATTCAGATTGCAGGCGCGTTCGTCAGGTCATGCCTGGGGTGGACGAACGGTCGATGTCGGAAGGCGCTCCGAGCGTGATAACCGAGATAATCGGAGGCCCCCGGCAGTTCTCGCATGACCTCCCTTCCTGTGCCCAAGGCGAAATTCATCGCAGCCCTCATTGCGCTCGCCGCGCTCCTGACCGCTTGCGGTGGGAATGGATCGTCGACCGCCGAATCCACCGGCACCGGATCGGAAGCACCCGGCAACGGCTCGGAAACGACGCCCTCGATCCCGCTCGAACCGGGCTTCGTCAACTGGCCGTTCTTCGGCCGCGTCCCCCAGCGCACCCACTACCTGCCTACCAGGCAAGGCGCGCTCGACCGCCCGCTCGACCCGCCGCTGAAGGAAGCCTGGACGGTCGACACCCACGGTCTGATCGAGTTCCCGCCCGCGATCGCCGACGGTGTCGCCTACGCGATCAACAAGTTCGGGAACGGCAAAGCGATCGATCTCGACACCCGCAAGATCCTCTGGGAACTGCAACTCGACCCGAAGAACCACGGCGGCCAGAAAACCGTCACCGCGCCCGCCTACGACGACGGCAAGGTCTACGGCGCCTTCCTCGACGGCTATCTCGCGGCCGGCGACGTGAAGACCGGCAAGGAGGCCTGGGTGCGCAACCTCCACTCCCACCTCGAATCTTCGCCGCTGCCGATCGACGGCAACATCTATCTCGGCACCGACAGCCACAAAATCCTCGCCCTCGACGCCGGCGACGGCCACACCGTCTGGACCTTCGACACCCCCGGTGCGGTCAAAGCCAGCCCCAGCTACGACGCGGGGAACATCTTCGTCGGCGACTACGAGAGCACCATGTTCGCCCTCGACGCCGACAGCGGCAAGGTGGTCTGGCGCACCAACACCAGCGCGGTCGGGCCGGGCGGCGAGGGCGGCTTCTTCTCCTCGCCCGCGATCGCCTTCGGCAACGTCTACGACGCCCGCGACGACGGCATCGTCTACGCCTTCGACGAGGCGACGGGCAAGCTGAAGTGGGCCTTCCAGACCGGCGGCCCCGTCTACGGCTCGCCCGCCGTCGCCCAGGTCCCCGGCACGCCGCCGACCGTCTACATCGGCTCCGAAAACGGCATGTTCTACGCCCTCGACGCGCGCACCGGCAAGGTCCGCTGGACCTACAGCGTCGGCGGCGCGGTGCCGGGGACGGCGACGGTGATCGGCCACACCGTCTACGTCTCCAGCTTCGATACGAAAAAGACGGTCGGCATCGACGTCCGCACCCACAAGGTCGACTACAGGCTGGACCAGGCGGGCTACACGCCGGTGATCTCCGACGGCCGCCGCCTGATCGCGGTCGGCTACTTCAGCGTGATCGGGCTCGAACCGACGACGCCCTAAAGGCTCCGCCGAGCGGCGCTCAGGCGCCTGGGATAGGAAACATCCGGCCCCGTTTCTTGCCTGGCGACAGCGGCGGATGGAGGGTGCCGACAAGCGTTGCCGACCCGCGACGTCGCCAGCCGACGTCGCCGGCATACGCAACGTTCCACCGATGGGAGGATCGGGGATGAGTCTCAGGAAGCTGGGGGCGGCGGTCTTCGCGGTGCTCGCGATCGGGGCGGTGACCGCCGACAACGCCTTCGCCGCACCGACCACAGGCAAAAGCCATTGGAACGTCAACGTCGCGAAACTCTCCGGGACCTCGGCCTTTGCCTGCAGCTCCACCGGAACCTTTTCCCTGAAAAGCAGCATCGCCGGGTCGCCTCTCTGGCTCACAGCCAACCCCGTGAGCTGCCTGACCCCGAACTCGCTGATCGCGAACACCACGGTCAGCGGTGTAGAAATGGCCGTGGACTCGGGAGAAATCCTCTTCGACGACGTGATCGTGATGGAACCCGCGGGCTGCGTGACCTACAACGACAACTTCCTCACCGAAAAGCTCGCGTCCAATATCGAAATGGACGGCAGCACCGTCTACGACCGTTTCGTCGCGGCGGCCCCGGCAACCCAGCTATCCGTCATCGCGCTCCGCGAATGCGCCGCCGAAGGTAACTACAAACTCACCGGCTTCCTTCGCGCGCTCTGGCCGTACAGAACAGGTGAAGAAAAATACGTCAATCAGCTGACGTTCAACTCGACCAGTAACGCGGTCAGCGAACTGAAAATGGGCGGCAATGCGGCGACCCTTGAAGGCACTCTCAACGTCACCCTGACCAGCGGCGCAACGTTCTCGGCCTCCGAATAAACCGAGGCCGCGCCCGCGGCAGCCAAGGGCGGGCGCCGGCCGGTGTGCTCAGCCGCCGCGGCTCGAACCGAGCGGGGCGGCGCCGGCGGGGGAGGCGTCGCGGATCAGGAGCGCCACCTGGACGCGGTTGTCGACGCCGAGCTTCTCCATCGCCTTCGAGACGTGGGCCTTCACGGTGGCGACGCTGAGGTGGAGCTCGGCCGAGATCTCGGCGTTGGCGAGGCCCCGGCCGACGGCGCGGGCGACCTCGAGCTCGCGCGGGCTGAGCGTCGCCAGCAGCCGATCGGCGTCGCCGCGCGGCGTACCGGTCTCGCCGGTGGCGGCGACGTGGTCGATCAGCCGGCGGGTGACGGCTGGTGAGAGCATCGAGTCGCCGGCGTCGACCAGCTCGATCGCGCGGACGATCTCGGCGGGCGGCGTGTCCTTCAACAGGAAGCCGGCGGCGCCGGCGCGGAGCGCCCGGAGGACGAGGTCGTCGGCGTCGAAGGTGGTCAGCATCAGGACCTTCGGTGGGGTCGGCTGGCCGGCGAGGAGGGCGGCGGCGGAGACGCCGTCGAGGCGCGGCATGCGGACGTCCATCAGAACGACATCGGGGCGGTGGCGGTCGACCGCGGCGAGCACCTGGTCGCCGTCCTCGGCCTCGGCGACGACCTCGATCTCGGGCGCCCCGCCGAGGAGCATCCGCAGGCCGGAGCGGACCAGCGGGTCGTCGTCGACGAGCATCACCCGGATCATCGGGGCCGTTCCCAGGGGAGGGTCACGGCGAGCACGAAGTCGCCGTCGGCGGCGACCTCGTGGCGAAGCTCGCCGCCCCCGAGCTCGACCCGCTCGCCGAGCCCGATCAGGCCGCTGCCCGCGCCCGGAAGCGCCGGCTTCGGGACCGGGCTGAGCGGCGCCCGGTTGCGCACCTCGATCGCGATCGCCTCCTCGCCCGTCGCGACCCGGACTCTGACCAGCGTCCCGGGCGCGTGCTTGCGGGCGTTGGTGAGGCCCTCCTGCACGATCCGGTAGGCGGTCCGCGCGGTGGTGGCGGGCACGTCCTCCCCGGCGGGCAGATCGAGCTCGTCCTCGATCCGCATCCCCGCCGCTCTCGATTCCTCGATCAGCGCAGGCAGGTCAGCCATCGTCGGCTGCGGCGCCCGGGCCTCGCTCTCGGTCCCCTCCCGCAGCACCCCGATCACCTCGCGCAGCTCCTCCAGCGCCGCCGCCGCCGACTCGCGCACCACGCCCGCGGTCACTTCGATCTCCGCGGGCGGCGCGTCGGGTCGGTATTCGAGCGCCCCGGCATGGAGGCTGAGCAGCGAGATCCGGTGGGCGAGGACGTCGTGCATCTCGCGGGCGATCCGCTCGCGCTCCGCCGCCCGGGCCTGGTCGGCCCGCAGCCGGCCCTCCTCCTCGAGCCGCGCCGCCCGCTCGTGCAGCTGGTCGACGAGATCGCGGCGGACTCTGATGAAGAGTCCCCAGCCGACCGCGAAGCCGAACAGCAGGATGCCGACCACCAGGTTGTCGCGGAAGTCGGGCCCGCCGCTCGCGTAGAGGAGTCCGTAGACGACCGCGGAGGCGACCGAGGCGCCGAAGATCCAGGCGAGTTGGCGACGGTCGCAGCGGATCGCCGCGTTGAAGAGCACGATCAGTCCGGCGCCGCCGGCGAGGGCGGAGATGGCAGACGCCGGGATGACGAAGGCGGCGATGCCGACCGGGTGGCGGCGGCGGTCCCAGAGCGCGCCCAGCGAGGCGACCCCGAGGGCGATGTCGACGATCCGGGCGGTGGTGCCGTGCTGGGCCCAGGTGTCGTGCGCGGCGAACACCCCGATCCCCAGGGCGACGACGGTGACCAGCGCGTCTACCGCCCAGTCGCGCAGGCTCCGGTCGGCCCCCGGCCCGTCGACCATCGAGCCGGGCAGCAGCGAGCGCTGCCAGCGGGCCGGCGCGGTCCCGTTTTTCACATGCGCCGTGGCCACGGTCACAGAGTAGGGGCGGGCGGCGGTCCGGAGCCGCTACCAAAGTAGGGGCCGACCGACTACCTATGCAGGGGCAAGGAAGCGACCGCGGGCTGATGTGTGCGTGGCGCGAAGGGGGAAGGCTGGGGGCATGATCGAAGCCGAGAAGTTGACCAAGAAGTTCGCTGGGAGGGCGGTCGTCGAGGATGTCTCCTTCCGCTGCGAGCCAGGATCCGTGACCGGTTTCCTCGGCCCCAACGGGGCGGGGAAGACGACGACGATGAGGATGATCTGTGGGTTCGCCAGACCGGACTCCGGCACTTCCTCGGTGCTGGGCGGCGAGTACCGGCGACTGCCCAACCCGGGGCGGCAGGTCGGGGTGCTGCTCGACGCCTCCGCCCAGCATGGGGGGCGGCGCGGCCGCGAGGCGCTGGCGATCTCCGCCCAGACGATGGGGGTCGAGGAGGCCCGCGTCGACGACCTGCTCGGACGGGTCGGGCTGGAGCCTTCGGCCGCCCGCAAGCGGGTGCGCCAGTACTCGCTCGGGATGCGCCAGCGGCTGGGGATCGCCAACGCCCTGATCGGCGACCCCGAGGTGCTGATCCTCGACGAGCCCGCCAACGGACTCGACCCGGAGGGGATGCGCTGGATGCGCGGCCTGCTCAAAGATTTCGCCGAGCGCGGCGGCACCGTGCTGCTCTCCTCCCACCTCCTGCACGAGGTCGACGCGATCGCCGACCGGCTGGTGATCATCGGCAGCGGCAAGATCGTCGCCCAGGGAAGCCGCGACGAGCTGCTTTCCACCGCCGGCACCTTGGTCCGGGCCGACGACGACGCGGCGCTCGCCCGCGCTCTCGCCGCCGCCGGGCTGGAGGCGCGCGAGGCCGAGGGCGACGGCCTCCTGGTCGACGCTGAGCCCCGCGCGGTCGGCGCCGCCGCGCGCGACGCCGGCATCGCTCTCGTCCACCTCGCCCCGGCCGGCGACGCCGGCCTCGAGCAGCTCTTCTTCGACCTGACCAGCGGGGAGGAGGGCAGATGACCGACCGACAGAGCCGCCCCGCCCTCGCCCGCCTCACCCGGGTCGAGCTGCGCAAGATGGTCGACACCCGCAGCGGCTTCTGGCTGCAGCTGTCGGTGCTGGCGCTGACCGTGCTGGTCGTCGTGATCAACCTGATCGCCGGCCATGAAGACGACTGGACCTTCCGCAACCTGCTCGGCGACGCGTTGGTGCCCGCCGGGATCCTGCTGCCGGTCGTCGGCATCCTCCTGGTCAGCTCCGAGTGGTCCCAGCGGACCGCCCTGGTCAGCTTCGCCCTCGTCCCCGAACGGTCCCGGCTGATCGCCGCCAAGGTGCTCGCCGGGGTCGTGCTCGGGCTGGTCGCGTTCGTCGTCAGCGCCGTCGTCGCGGCGCTCGGCACCGCGATCGCCTCGCCCGACATCGCCCACGTCTGGACCTTCCCGGTCGGTCTGGTCGGTCAGGACATGCTCTACGCCGCGAGCGCAATGGCGATCGGGGTGGGCTTCGGCGCCGCCCTGCAGGCCTCGGCCCCGGCGATCGTCCTCTACTTTGTCCTGCCGACGGCGATCGGCGCCCTGGGCGCGATCCGGTCGATCTCGGGGACGGTCGAATGGTTCGGCAGCGGCTCGCTCGAATGGCTGACCCAGAACCTGCTGAGTGGCCACGAATGGACCCAGGTCCTGGTGACCCTTGCGCTCTGGATGCTCCTGCCGCTGGCGATCGGCACCTGGCGGATCACCACCCGCGACCTGGACTGACCGCCCGCGGCCCCGCCCCATGCGGTCGTCCTTAGGCCCGGTAGCCGGGCCATATGACGACCGCGGGTCCGGGTACGGTGAACAGCGATGGCCTTCCTACGCCGCCACCTCACCTACGCCAACGTGGTGGCCTCGCTGGCGCTCTTCCTGGCGCTCGGCGGCGCCGCCTTCGCCGCCACCCAGCTGCCCCGCAACTCGGTCGGCACCGGGCAGCTGAAGCCGGAAGCGGTGACCGCGGGCAAGATCGCGAAGAAGACCCGGCAGCAACTGCAGGGCTCGCGCGGCCCACAGGGTCCGCAGGGCCCCCAGGGCAAAGCCGGCAAAGCGGGCGCGAAAGGGGCGACCGGGGCGAAAGGCGCGACCGGGGCGAAGGGCGACACGGGCGCACCGGGCGCCAACGGCACCGGACCCGCATTCGAGGTCGTGACCGCGGCACCGAAGAAAGTCGAACCGACCGGAAGTCAGGTCCTTGCCGAGAATTTGGCCGCCGGCGCTTACGTCATCAGCGCCAACGTCGCGATCGAACCGGAAGCAACCGGTGTCGTCTCTCTGGTCGAATGTGGTCTGACGACCGGAGGCGAAGCGATCGCCGGGGTCGAAAAATCGAGTGCCGCCTCACAATTTCCGGCGACGGTGTCGCTCTCCGGAACCGTCACGCTGACCAGCGCGGGCAGTACCGCGCTCATCTGCTCGACCTCGACCGGCAACGTGATCGTCCACTACGCGAACATCGTCGCGACGCAGGTCAAATCGCAGACGCGCATCAGCGGCTGAGCACGAGCAAGCCGTGCCCGCGGGCACCCGATGCTCAGAGGCTTCCCACCCAAGCTTGGCGACCTCGCTATTCTTGACGGAGCCTCGCGCCTCGGCCCGAGGTTTTCCTTTGTAACGAGTGCCTTCGGGCACGGAACTTGTTGAGGGGACAGATGGCTCGCGGAGATGTCCGCATTGCGGTGACGCTGGCTTGCGAAGACTGCAAGCGGCGCAATTATCAGACCAACAAGTCGCGGCGTAATTCGCCCGACCGGGTCGAGCTGCGCAAGTTCTGTCGCTGGTGCGGGCACCACACGCCGCACAAAGAGACCCGGTAGAGGTCCATGGCGAAAACCCGCGCACAGCGCAAGGCCGAACGCCGCGCTCGCGAAGCCGAGCAGCAGAAACGCTCCGGCTCCGAGCGCCGCGCTGAGTCGCGGGCGCAGCACGACACCCAGACCGGCGTCTCCGGTGACGTCGCCGAGATCGAGGCCATCGAGGCCGGGATCGCGGCGGGGGCCGACGAGGCCGATCTGGAGACCCCCGACGCGCCGCGAGGACCTTCACGGTCGGAGCGGCGCGCCGAGGCGAAAGCCGCCAAACAGCTGGAACGCTCCAAACGCGACGAGCAGAAACGCCGCGAGCGCGAGCAGCTGGCGCGGCAGCAGAAAAAAGCCGCGGCCGAGCGGCAGACCGGCGCTCGTGGCGGCGTCATCGGCTTCCTGCTTTCCTGTTGGGCCGAGCTGAAGAAAGTCCAGTGGCCCGATCGGGAGACGCTGGTCCAGGCCACCGCCGTGACGGTCATCTTCGTCGCCGTGGCCGCCGCCTACCTCGGCGCCCTCGACGCGCTCTTCAGCTGGCTCGTCAAGCAGATCCTCTAAACCCAACGAGAAGAAGGCTTCCTCCAACTGATGTTTCGCTGGTACGTGATCAATACCTATTCCGGGCACGAGAACAAGGTCAAACACAACCTTGAGCACCGTGTGCAGACGATGAGCCAGAACCGCAACGTGCGGCAGGTCGTCGTCCCCACCGAGCAGGTCTCGGAGGTCAAAGACGGTCAGAAAGTGACGCAGGAGAAACGCACGATGCCTGGCTACGTCCTGGTCAACATGGAGATGACCGACGACGCCTGGAGCCTGGTGAAAAACACGCCCGGGGTGACCGGCTTCGTCGGCGCCGAGCGCAACAAGCCGGTGCCGCTCTCGAAACCGGAGGTCGACCGCCTGCTCCATCGCGAGACCGCCGAGCGGCCCCGCACCCAGGCCCAGTTCTCGATCGGCGAATCGGTCAAAGTCATCTCCGGCCCGCTCTCGGACTTCTCCGGCGAGATCGCCGAGATCAACGAGGACGGCGCGAAACTCAAAGTCCTGGTCTCGATCTTCGGCCGCGAGACGCCGGTCGAGGTCGGGTACGACCAAGTGAAGAAGATCTAAGCGAGCGCAACCCGCTACGCTCTTCCACCGCCCATGGCCAAAAAAGTACTCACCGTCATCAAGCTGCAGATCCAGGCAGGCAACGCCAACCCGGCGCCGCCGGTCGGCCCCGCGCTGGGCCAGCACGGCGTCAACATCATGGATTTCTGCAAAGCCTTCAACGCCCAGACGCAGGGCGAAGGCGGGACGATCATCCCGGTCGAAATCACGGTCTACGAGGACCGCTCCTTCACCTTCATCACCAAGACGCCGCCGGCCGCGGTGCTGATCAAGGAGGCGATCCGGATCTCGAAGGGCTCCGGCGAGCCTCACGTGAACAAAGTCGGGACGATCACCCCGGACCAGATCCGCGAGATCGCCGAACGCAAGATGCCCGACCTCAACGCCAACGACATCGACGCCGCCTCGAAGATCATCGCCGGCACCGCCCGCTCGATGGGCGTCGACGTCAAAT
>Ga0134125_10002357_pt1 | contig 22491 bp, 17 predicted proteins | sample KB31751_FD_96464 | JGI IMG/M metagenome (GOLD analysis project Ga0134125, IMG submission 96464) | Terrestrial soil microbial communities with excess Nitrogen fertilizer from Kellogg Biological Station, Michigan, USA - KB3-175-1 | ecosystem: Environmental > Terrestrial > Soil > Unclassified ... | reverse complement strand
CGATTTCGCACGCCACCGCCTCAACGTAGGAGAGGTCTGCGTCGCCGGTCTCCGACTGGGGTGTGCCCACGGCGATAAAAATCGCCTCGCACTCGCGTGTGGCTTCGCCAAGGTCCGACGTGAAACGAATGCGGCTGCCCCGGTAGCGCTGCAGCAGCTCGGGCAGGTGCTTCTCATGAATCAGCGTCTCGCCCGATTCAAGCGCGTTGACTTTCCGTTCGTCATTGTCGACGCACACCACGCTGTGGCCGATCTCCGCAAAGCACACCGCCGCCACCAGGCCCACGTACCCCGACCCCACCACCGCGATTCGTATCGGATCTCCCACGCTGCTCCAGTCCCGAATATGTTTGCCAGCCAATGCATTTGCAGTGTAGCGGATTCTGCCGTAGCGGAGAAAGCAGGCGGCCATCCGGGATCTGGCGCGCCGGCGGCGCCGCATATCCACTGCGTACCATCTCAGATGCATTGCATATTCAGGTGCCCTCGCCGTCGAGTAGACTAGCCTGTAATGGATTCGGAAAACTCGCAGTTGCCCTCTGCCTTTGGCGCCTCCGGCTCGTCGCGCCCCGGCATGGGTCCTGAATCCGCCGGCGACACCTCGTTGTCCGAGGCGGTCTCGACGCTGCTCAAGCGCCGCTGGGTGCTCATTGTCGCTGTGCTGCTCGGCATCGCCTACGGTTTTTACACATGGATCACCCAGCCCCGCCTCTATCTGGCCACCAGCACCATCCAGGTGCGCAACGGCGCCTCCAACGAGTACAAACTCCAGGCTGATTACGATTACAGCGACGACTCACAGACCCGGATGAACACCGAGGTCCTCATCCTGCAGAGCGATACTCTCCTTGATACCGTCGCGCGGGAAATGAACCTGGCAAACAACGCGGACTTCATCACCCTGCGTTGCGCCCCGAACTGCCGCGCCGACGACCCGGTGGTGCGCACAACGGTCCTCCAGACAATGAAGGAGAACCTGCACACCACCGTGATTCCTCGCACGAACATGATGACCCTGACCTACTCCAGTCTGGGTTCCAGGCTCTCCGCCGACATCCTCAACCAGATCGTCGCAGACTACATTCATCACGCGTTTGAAGCTCCTGTGCATCAGACCGAGCTGGTGTCTGACTGGCTCTCTACCGACCTCGATGAGTTGAAGGGCCAGCTGGAGCGCACTCAGGAGCAGATGCTTCAACTGGAGCGCAAACTGGGCGTGCTCGCCTTCGATTCCAAGAACAACCAGATGCAGTCCTCGCTGGAACAGCTGCTGCTTGCGGAAGGTACCGCAAAGATTGCCCGCATCAATGCCCAGCAGCGCTATCTGATGCTCAAGAACATGGACCCGAACACGATAGACGAGTCCATTGAGACGACTCCCGGCACGGTGCCGGCGGAGCTGAACGCGCTGCGTTCGCAACGCGCGGCGCTCCAGGCGCAATATGCCCAGCTCAGCACCACCCTGGGGCCGAACCTTCCGCGCATGAAAGCCATGCAGCAACAGATTGACGAGCTGACGCGCCAGATCGGCGCCGAGCATACCCGCCTGGAGACCCAGGCGCACGAGAACTTCGTTGCTGCCCAGAAAACCGAGCAAGCCACCCAGCAGGAACTGGATGCCCGTGAGGCCCAGGCTTACAGCCAGGGCGATGAGATGGTGCGTTACACCCTTCTGCAAAGAGAGTATGAGCAGAACCGGACCCTTTATGACGCGCTGAAGCAGCGCCTTGAAACTGCCAAGATTGAATCCGGCCTGGGCGCAACCGAGGTTGATCAGGTGGACAAGGCCGTACCGCCCATCAACCCTACCGTGCGGTCGGCGAAGCGCCTCCTCCTTACGAACGCCGCCTTCTTCCTCGCCGGCGGTATCGTGCTGGCCTTCCTGATTGAAAGTCTGGACACCAGTCTCCATGGCATTCAGGAGATTGAGGGCGTAATGAACATGCCCTCGCTTGCGGTCGTACCCCGCGCGCGCCGCCCCAGCGCGGAGCAGGCGGCCACAATGTCCACCGTTCAGCGCAACCTGTCTGTGCTGAATCAACCGAAGTCGCAGTTTACCGAGGCCATTCGTTCGCTTCGCACTTCCCTGCTGCTGGCCACCACCGGCCGGCCGCCTAAATTCATTCTCTTCACCAGTGCTACGCCCTCCGAGGGCAAAACGACCACCGCGAGCAACCTTGCCTGCATCCTCTCCCAGGCGGACGCGCGTGTACTGCTGCTGGACGCCGATCTTCGCCGCCCCAGTGTGCACCACCGTTTCGGGCTCCCGGGTAAAGTCGGGCTCACCACGGTGCTCGCCGGCGCCGCCGCGGTAGAGGACGTCATTCAACGCGTCTCCGAGGCGCCCAATCTGGATATCCTGCCATGCGGCCCCGTGCCGCCCTTTCCCACCGAGATGCTCAGTTCCGACACCATGCGCGCGCTGCTCGAACATCTCGGCCAGACATACACCTACATCGTCATCGACTCGCCCCCGATTCTCTCCGTCACCGACGGAATCATCCTTTCCCGTTTCGCGGATGCGGTGGTGCTGGTCGTGCGTCACGGAAAATCCAACCGCAACGTCATGCGGCGCACACGCGACCTCCTCATTCGTTCCGGGGCGCCCACCGCGGGCCTGGTGCTGAATGCCGTCGACCTCAACTCGCCGGATTATTACAACTACTACGGATATTCGGGATACTCTTACGGATCCATGGACGCCTCCACATGGGAGACGCAATCCGAACCGCAACAGAGGTCACAATGAAGTCCGCGGTCCAGCTTCGCGCCCGCCTCGGCATCACACGACCGGTCCGCTCCGTCGCGCACGGACTCGCTTTTTCTCTCACGCTGCTGCTCTGCTGCACACACCATCCACTCATCGCCCAGTCAGACGCTTCCGGCGCGGCGCAATCGATGGGCATGGGGGGGCAATCCTCCGGCGCCGCCGCACAATCCACCGTTATCAACATCGCTACGCCAACCCCTGCTTCTCCTCCGGCAGCGGCAACTCCGGCACCTTCCGGCAATCCTGCGATGCTCTATCCCGGCGAAGACTTCAAGCTCTCGCCCGGCGACCTGATCGCAGTCGGCATCTTCCAGCAGTTGGATTACCAGAGCACGGTCCGCATCAACCAGGATGGTGCGGTGCAACTGCCCCTCATCGGCAGCGTTCCACTGGAAGGCCTCACAGTCCACGAAGCCCAGGCACGCATTGCGGACCGCCTGCGCACCGGCGGCTTCTATCGCGATCCCGAGGTCATCATTCAGGTCCTCGATACCGTCAACAGCACCGTCACGATCACCGGCGAGATCTATCGCGTCGTTCCGGTATCCACCGAGCGCAGCCTGCGCGACGTGCTCCTGACCGCGGGAGGCCTGCCCGCCAACGCAAGCCACACCATCAAGATCGTTCGGCCTGGCATGGAGAATCCGATCGTCGTCAATCTGGGCACCGACCTTGCCTCCTCTACCGCCGCGAACATACCCATTCACCCGCATGACATTATTCAAATCTCGCGAGCCAGCGTCGTTTATGTTCTTGGGGCGTTCGCCCACCAGGGAGAGATTCCCCTGGACCAGGCACAGCCACTTACCCTTTTGCAGGCTGCCGCGCTGAGCGGAGGGATCAACTTCGAAGCCCGCTACAATGACCTGCGCCTCATCCGCACCGTCGTGAAAAACGGCAAACCTGATCGCGTCCTCGTTGCACTGGACATCAAGAAGATTCGCGACGGCAAGGCCGACGACCCTATTCTTCAGGCCGATGACATCGTCTTCCTGCCCACCGATGCGATGAAGGCCTCCCTTAAGAGCGTCGGATCGGCCGGCATCCTGTCGCTCGTCTCCATTCTCATTGCCGCTCATTCGTTCTAACCGGGCCGTACCGGGACGCCCTTTATCGAATGCAGACTTCGCAGACAACGATTCCCTCCACCTTACCCGGCGTGCGGCCACTCCGGCTCGCGTATCTCGTCAGTCATCCCATCCAATACCAGGCGCCCCTGCTGCGCCGCATCGCGCAGGAGCCGGATATTGATCTCACCGTCTTCTTCGGTTCGGACTTCTCCGTGCGCGGCTACAAGGATGTCGGTTTCGGCGGCGTGTCCGTCAAGTGGGACATCCCCCTCCTTGAGGGCTACAAGCACGTCTTCCTTCCGCGCCTGCGCGACGGCAACGACGTCACCTTCGCAATGCCCCTGAATCGCGGTATCTTCTCCGCGCTCCGCGGACCTGCGCTGGGTGAGAGCCTAACGGATGCCCCAGTCTCGCAGGCAACGCGGGTAAGCGTAGAAGACAACCGAAGCCATCCAGCGTTTGACGTTCTCTGGGTGCACGGCTACGCCACCGCAAACGCCTTGCAGGGGATTCTTGCCGCGCGCCTGCTCGGCATTCCAACCCTAATCCGCGCTGAATCCTGGCTGCGCGACCGTCCCCGCGGTTCTATCAAACTGGCGTTCAAGAGCGTCTTTCTTTCCGGTCTTGGATCGCTCATCGACGGCGTGCTTCCCATCGGCACTCTCAACTCCGAATACTGGCGCCACTATTTGCCGGATACTCCGCAGTTCCCAATGCCCTACGCGGTTGACAATGCGTACTTCGCCGAGCGCGCGCGTAACGCCGCGCCAGATCGCGCCCAGCTCCAAAGTAAGTTGGGACTCGATCCAGCCCGGCCTGTCATCCTCTTCGCTTCCAAGCTGCAACCGCGCAAACACTGCGATCACCTCATCGCCGCCTACGCGCGCCTTGCCCCCGCACGCGGTCTCGAGCCGCACTCTTACCTCGTCATCGCCGGCGACGGTGAGGAGCGCGCCGCCCTTGAAGCTCAGGCCCGTGCAACCGGTCTTGCCGGCATTCGCTTCCTCGGCTTCCGCAATCAGTCCGAGTTGCCGGCCTTGTTCGATCTCGCCAGCGTCTTCGTTCTTCCCTCACGCCACGAACCCTGGGGTCTCATCGTCAACGAAGTGATGAATGCCGGCACGCCCTGCATCGTCTCCGACGACGTGGGCTGCGCACCCGACCTCATCAGCAGTGAAGTCGACGGATTCGTCTATCCGGCGGGCGACATCGACGCACTTACCGACGCGCTGCGCAGCACCCTCGCATCGCCCGAGCGAGCGACCGCCATGGGCGAGCGGGCCTTCCAGCGCATCCAGTCCTGGAACTTCGAGCAGGACATTCGCGGTCTTCGCGCCGCGCTGGCGCACGTCTGTCCCGGCTTCGCGGGATGACACACCCTCTCTCTCGTGCCCTTCGCCGATGCCACTAGAATGGGAGGAATGCAGCTTTTGCAAAATTGGGTGCGCGCATGTGCGGCATAGCGGGATTCGTTTCGACCGAACCCGCCGCCGGCCCCTCCGCTGCCGATGCAATCCGCAATATGACGGACTGCATGAAACTCCGCGGCCCGGACGCTGAGGGCATCTGGCACGGCGCGTCCGCCGTCCTCGGACATCGCCGCCTTGCGATTCAGGACCTCGAAGCCCGTTCCAACCAGCCCATGCACTGGTCCGGTTCTGAAACTGCCACCGCGCGCGGGAACCTCACCATCGTCTTCAACGGCGAAATCTACAACTTCCGCGAACTCCGCGACGAACTCGCATCCCAGGGCGTAATGTTTCGCACCACCTCCGATACCGAAGTCCTTCTCGCTCTTTATGCGCGCGATCGCGAGCGCATGCTTCCACGTCTCCGCGGCATGTTCGCCTTCGCCATCTGGAACGAAGCTGCCCGCGAACTCTTTCTCGCCCGCGATCCGTACGGCATCAAGCCGCTTTACTATGCGGAGACTCCACGGGGCGTGGTGTTCGCCTCGCAGGTCAAGGCCATCCTCGCCTCCGGCCTCATCTCTCCCACGGCCGAGCCCGCCGGTCTCGCGGGCTTTTATCTGTGGGGCAGCGTCCCCGAGCCGTGGACACTCTACCGCGGCATCCATGCTCTCCCCTGCGGCAGCTGGCTTCTCATCCGCAACGGCAAACCCGTCTCCCAACCCACGGTATGGTCAGACATTCGCGAGAGCTGGCGCCGCCCGCAGGACAGAATCTCGCAGGCCGAGCTGCAGGAGCGCGTCCGCGCTGCTGTACTGGACTCCGCCCGCGCACACCTTGTCTCCGATGTTCCCGTCAGCGTCTTCCTCTCCAGCGGCATCGACTCGTCGGCCATCGCCGGCCTCATCTCACAACTTGGGTCTCGCGTTGAAGGCATCACCGTCGGCTTCGACGAGTTCTCTTCGCGCCATGAGGACGAAGTGCCGATCGCGGCCTCCATCGCGCAGCACTATGGCCTCCCGCATCATGTACGCCGCATCACGCGGGCCGAGTTCGAAGCCGACATTCCTGCCATCCTCAGCGCGATGGACCAGCCGTCCATCGACGGCGTCAATACCTGGTTCGCCGCAAAAGCCGCCGCCGAGCGCGGCTACAAAGTCGTCCTCTCCGGCGTCGGCGGCGATGAACTCTTCTATGGTTATTCCCTTATGCGCGAGCTTCCGGTCAACGCGCGCCGTGGCCGCATTGCTTCCTCGATTCCCGGCTCGCGGCCGCTCGTCCGTGCCGCGATCGCAGCGTTCGCCAACGGCCGCCACCCCAAGCTCCATGGAATCGCTGACTTCATGCATTCGCTGGAAGGCGTGTACTTCCTCAAGCGCTGCCTCTTTCTTCCCGATGAACTTCCCGCGCTCATCGGCCCCGAACTCGCTCGCGAAGGCCTGGAAAGGCTCGCCACGAACGATCGGGTGCCCCATTCGTACGCGACCGTTAGGGCGCGGACGGGGAAGGAAGAACAACTTCCTCCCGGCATGTCCCCCGCCAAGGCTGTCACCGACGTTGCTGGAGTGTGCCTGTTGGATTCCACCCACTATCTTCGCAATCAGCTGCTGCGCGACAGTGACTGGGCGAGCATGGCGCATTCGCTTGAACTTCGCACGCCTCTCGTCGACGCAACTTTGCTGCGAACGCTCTCCACCGTTCATTCCGGCTTTGCGAACGGCGCCGGCAAGCGCATGCTCGCTCATTCGCCCGCCAGCCCGCTGCCGGCCTCCATCGTCAACCGGCCGAAGTCCGGCTTCGCTGTCCCGATGACCGAGTGGCTCGCCGCCATGGGCGAACGCCACTGGCAGAATGTGCCGATGCTCGCCGCACCGCAAACTCCCTGGACGCGTCGCTGGGCCCGGGTCGTTCTCGAAGAAGGGTTCCAGCTCGCGGTCCGATGAACATCCTTCACTTCATCCCGTCAGTCGACCCCGCCACTGGCGGCCCTGTCGAGGGACTCAAGCAGCGCGTTGCGATCTACCACTCGGCCGGCCACTACGTCGAGGTCGCTTCTCTCGATGGCCCCGAATCCATTCCGGCCTTCAACTTCCCCGCGCCCATCATCGCCCTCGGCCCCGGACGCGGCACTTACGCCTACTCGCGCCATGCTGTCCTCTGGCTGCGAGACAACATCTCGCGCTTCGATCTCGTGCTCGTCAATGGCGTCTGGAACTACAACACCCTCGCCGCGCATCGCGCCCTCGCCGGCACAAATATTCCATGGGCCATCTTCACCCACGGAATGATGGACCCATACTTCAAGCGCCAGTTTCCCCTCAAGCACCTCAAAAAATCCATCTATTGGCACACCCGGCTCAGCCGCGTCTTCCGTGATGCGACCGCCATCCTCTTCACAACGGAAGAAGAGCGTCTGCTCGCACGGCAGTCCTTCGCGCGTTATCGCGTGCGTGAGATGGTGGTGCCGTACGGCACCTTCGGTCCCACGCTGGATCTCGGCCACGCGAGTGAGGCGTTCCTCACCAAATTTCCCGCGGTTCGCGGCAAGCGGCTCGCCATCTGCCTCAGCCGCATCCATCCCAAGAAAGGCACAGACATTCTCGTTCGTGCCTTCGCAGCTAGGCTCGCGACAAATCCTGATTGGCATCTCGTCATCGCTGGGCCCGACCAGGTCGGCTGGCAGCGCGAGCTGGAAGCGCTCGCGCAGTCGCTCGGCATCGCAAGTCGAGTCAGCTTCACCGGCAAGCTCGATGGCGCGCTCAAGTGGGGCGCCTTCGCCGCATCGGAGGTCTTCGTCCTGCCGTCGCACCAGGAGAACTTCGGCATCGTGGTGGCCGAGGCTCTCGCCTGCGGGCTGCCTGTCCTGCTCTCGGACAAAATCAACATCTGGCGCGAAGTCCTACGGCACAAAGCGGGTCTTGTCGCGCCGGATACCCTTGAGGGTACGATCGATTCGCTGAACCGCTATGCTGCTCTCACCGGCGAAGAACACAGCGCCATGCGGCTACGCGCGCTCGACTGCTTCCGTCAGGAGTTCGACTTCAACACCACCTCGATGAAGGTGCTCGAAAATATCGAGCAGCTTGCGCGCTCAAAGAGCCAGAAATAGATGCCGTCATCCCGAGCGAAAGTCCCGCTCGGCAGGAGCGAAGTCGAGGGACTCCCCGCTGTCCGCCTGTATCCTGATACCACGCACGTCATGCCCCGCACGCCCGACTACAACGCGGCCCACCACATCGCGCCCGAGACGGCAGCCGACCCCTACCTTCGTCCCGCCTTCTCATCCGGAGACCGCGCCCGCCGCCTCCTCTGGAACCTCACCCGCGCGCTCCTCTATCGCCCTTCGCCGCGTCCATTTCACGGCTGGCGTGCGCTCCTGCTGCGCTGCTTCGGCGCGAAGCTCGGTCCCAACTGCCATTTCTATCCAGCCTCCCGGGTCTGGGCTCCCTGGAATCTCATCTGCGCCGACTCGGTCGGCGTCGCCGATGGCGCGGAGATTTACAATCCCGCACCCATCCGCCTCGGTTCCCATGTCATCCTCTCGCAGGATGCCTACCTCTGCGGCGCCACCCACGACTATGACTCGCCCACCTTCCCGCTGCTCGCCTACTCGATGCGTCTCGACGCCTACGCGTGGGTCTGCGCCCGCGCGTCTGTCGCGCCGGGTGTAAACCTCGGAGAAGGTGCTGTGCTTGGCCTCGGCTCCGTCGCCACCCGTGACCTCGAACCCTGGACCGTCAATGCAGGCATTCCCGCCGTCAAAATCAAAGACCGCAAACGAACCACCACCTAAAACTGGATCCCTTCGCTCGCGTCCGCTCTCGTTGGTTTGATACAAGGGTTGCGACATGAATCGCCGTCACTTCCTCCATCTTGCCTCCGCTGCAACTGCACTCCCTGGCCTCGCAGCTGAAGAGGCATCAGGCCAACCGGCCGCACGCCCGAGCCATGCGAATACGGTGCAGACCCAGCCGTCGCTGCTCTCGAACTCAGCACGCAAGTCCGCCTTCGACCAGCTCACGAAATACTTCGCCGGTACCGCGCCGCAGCTTCTGCGGCCGCCGCAGGGCATTCTCAAGTATCCGAGCATTGCGCCCAGCCTGCCCGGGAAGACCTACTCCACCAGCCTTTGGGACTGGGACACGCTATGGACCACGCGCGGCCTCTTCGCCTATGCGAAGCTGGCCGGCGACCGGGCTTTGCATGATCAGATTTGCGAGCACGCCATCGGCAGCCTCAACAACTTCCTCGATCACCAGTCCGAAGAAGGTCGCATTCCAATCATGGTGGATGTGCATCGCGCGGACTTGTTCGGCTCCGTAGAGAAAGACGCGCCCGCATATCGCAACCAGGCCAAGCCGGTCTTTGGGCAGCTTGCGCTGCTCACGGCGGACCAGATCGGATCGCCCGAACGGCTCGCACCATTCCTCGACAAGCTGCTGGCGTTCTATTCGACATGGACAAAAACGAATTTGTCACAGCCAGGGCTGCTGGTGTGGGGCGACGACGTCGCCATCGGCAATGACAATGATCCGACAACCTTCGGCCGTCCCTTTTTCTCTTCTGCCAATCTGCTGCTGAACTGCCTCTTCTACCAGGACCTCAAAGCAACGGCACAGCTCGCCGCGCGCGTGAGCCGCATCGGCGACAGCCACCAGCTCGATGCCCAGGCCGAGCAGCTCGCCGCGAAGATTCGCGAGTTGTGCTGGGACCCGCGCGACCGCTACTTCTACACCGCCGATGTCCAGTGCGTCGATCGGCGTGCCGAACTGATTCCGACGGTGAAGCCCGGTATGGCCATGTCATGGTCAACCGTGCCGCTGCGCATCCAGACCTTCACCGGTTTCCTGCCACTCTGGGCCGGCATCGCAACGCACGATCAGGCGGCGCAGCTCATTCACGCAAATTATCTGGCGGACGATCGCCTGCGCGCAGCCTGGGGCGTACGCTCGCTCTCCTCCCGCGAGACCATGTACTCCCTCGTCTTCAGCTCCAATCCCTCGAACTGGCTGGGCCCGGTCTGGATTATCGTCAACTACCTCACCTGGAGGGCGCTAGGCAACTACGGGTTCGCAGACCTTCAGTCCGAGCTGCGTGACAAAACGCTTCGCCTCCTGGCCAAAGACCTCGCCGCCAACGGATCGCTCAACGAGTACTACCACCCCGACACTGGCGCAGCCCTCAGCCACAAGGGATTTATGGACTGGAACCTGCTGGTGATGGACATGGCCGGTTGAAACTCGCCGCGCCTGTCGCGCGTTTGATACAAAGGTTGGACCACTATGAACCCTCGCCTTTCGCAAATCGACCGCCGCCACTTCCTTCGCCTCTCCTCCGCTGCCGCCGCAGCGTTTTCCGGCCTCACCGCAGAGTCAGCGACTGCACGCGCACAGGATGAGCCGGCGGCGCCATCTCCCCGGCCGGCGCGCGCCGGTCGAGGGCTGACGAAAATTCGCAAGAACTATGTCGGCGCACAGGTGCGCGGCTTCGCGTGGGTGGACGAGGGCGTCGATGCTGTGCTCGACAATCTGCAGCACAAGGGCGACGTGAACAGTGTCTGGGCCTACACCTACGCCTACGGCGAGCAGCGCCTTCGCCCGGGCGTCAACCTGCCCGATCACGGCAAAGCGCTCCCGGCGGGCGATACCAAGATCAACGCCGGCGCGCTGTACGACTACGACCCGCGCTTCTTCACCAACACGGTGGTGAAAGACTTTCGCCTGACGGGTTACGGCAAGTTCAACGTGATCGAGGAGGTCGCGCCCAAGGCCCACGCGCGCGGGATGGATTTCGTCGCCTGGGACCTGAACAATCCCTCACCTACCATGGTGCGCACCGCGCCCGGGTACTCCACATTGGGTGAGGTCGATCTGTACGGCCGCATCACGACCAACCCGTGCTTCAACAATCCGGACTATCAGCACTTCCTCTCAGGCAAGATCGAGTCGCTGCTGATTGGCTATCCCGACCTGGTCGACAGCGTGGCCTGGGGCTGCGAGCGCATGGGGCCGCTCGACAGCATGATCCAGGGCTCCGTGGGCGGCACTTGCTTCTGCCAGTTCTGCCAGGCCAAGGCGCGGAACCTGGGAATCTCCGTGGACCGCGCACGGACCGGGTTTGAAGAGATATCCAGGCTCTTCCGGCAATCGCCTGCACCGCTGGACGGCTACTTTGTCACCTTCTGGCGCACACTGCTGCGCTACCCGGAGGTCCTGCAGTGGGAGATGTTGTGGACCAACAGCTTCCAGGACCAGCAGCGCGCTCTCTATGGCCTCGCCAAGTCCATTGCGCCGGCGAAGCCCTTCGGCTTCCACCTGATGCAGAACATGACCTTCAGTCCCTTCTACCGCGCTGAGGAAGACTACACCGAGCGCCGCGAATATGCGGATTTCTTCAAGATCGCCACCTACAACAACGCCGGCGGTCCCCGCATGCACACGTTCCTCGAGAACATGGGCCGCACCATCTTCCGCGATGCGATGCCGGAAGACTTCACGCCGCTCTATTACAAGATCATGAACTACCATGAGGCGCCGTTCGATCAGCTCGCCGGCGCAGGCCTCTCGCCCGACTACGTGTCACAAGAAACGAAGCGCGCGGTCGCGCAAGTCAACAAGATGGTGCAGATTTATCCAGGCATCGACATCAATGTGCCGGTGCTCGGGAACGGCCCAAAGACCGGCGACAAGGTCACATCACCTGCCGATGTGAGCAAGGCGATCCGCGCTGCGTTTGCGGCCGGGGCGGACGGCGTGATCCTTTCGCGCGAATATGTGGAGATGTTTACAGCGAATCTGAGCGCCGCCGGCGATACTCTGCGCGAGGTCTTCGCGGCAAAGTCATAGGAAGAGCGGGAAACGAAAGAGCGTCCTGAGCAGCGCGCCCAGGACGCCGTTTTGTGTTTACGCTAGCCCCGCAGCTTCGCCAGCAAATCCGTCGGATGCACAGGCTTCGCCAGAATCTCGAACTCGTGCCCCTCCTGCCGCGCCTTCTCCAGCAGGTCCGCGGTTGCCGCCTGCCCCGAAAAAAGGAGTATTTTGCAGCTTGGCAGCTTCTGGCGCGTCGCGATTGCCGCCTCGATGCCGGTCATGCCGGTCATGATGACATCGGAGATCAGCATGTTCGGTTGGAACTGGTCCAGCTCTTCGAGCGCTTTCTCGCCGCTGTACACTGCGCGCGCCTCAAATCCTGCCTGGTTCAAAATAATCGCCAGTGTGTTGGCAATAACCTGTTCATCGTCGGCCACCAGCACTCTCGGCTTGGTCGGCGTTGCGGCTTGCACATCGGACATGCGGACTTCCTTTTGTGAATGAAATGACGACAAGGCGCTGCGCCGCGTGCCCCGCGCGCCTGTACCTCATTCTAGTCGTATTCAGAATGATACGCTGGCGCTGACGAAGGATGCCTGAGCCGGCAAAGAATTTGCGATCTTATACCTGCGGCAACCGGACGAAAGGATTTGCCTTTAGGATTTTGATTCCACTGTGGCCGGCTTTTGTGCGGCCAGTCCCGGCATGTTTTTGGGAGCGGGGCGCAGGCCCAGCACCTGGAAGTTGGCGAGTTTGTTCTTAAGAACGTAAATCAGCCAGTTGTTGCCCTCTGGATCGATGGGCGACATGTAAAAACCGGGATGCAGCACGTAGGTGGGATTGTTCGCAATCAGGCCTTCGATGACCTCGCCATCCTGAAAGGTCGCGCGCACCCAGAGGCAATCCGGCGCGGGAAGATGGTCATGGAAGCGAAGATCGTCGTGCGATTTTCCTTCGAACGACTTGACGAAAAAGATCGCCTTCACGCCGCCCAGAGGAACGGCCTCCATCACGCTGGAACCAAGAGGCTGAAACTGCGCGGGCGGAATGTGAGAATTGGGATCTTCGGCCAGCCAGGGATTGTGAGGTGAATAGCCCTTTACCGTGCGGTCCCCATACTGGATGACGAGCATATCCAGCCCCGTGTCCTCACCTCGGTCCGCAGAGGCAGACACCGGGATGCCACCGCCCGAACCATTCAAGCCTGAGGCGTGGATGCCGTCTTCGGACTCAGATCGTACTGCTTGATCTTGTACAGCAGAGCCTTGTAGCTGATCTGAAGGTCGTTTGCGGCGGCCTTTCGATTCCATCCTGTCTCCTCTAATACGCCGGCGATGACTGAGGATTCCGCCTCGCCTTTGAGTCCGCGTACCAGCTTCTTCAGGCCACCTGACTCGGGCCGTACCTGCAGCTTGTCCGCAGAAGCCGGCACCCCGCTCATCTGGTTCAGCTCAGCAATCACCGTCCTCTCATCCTGCAGGATGAGGTAACGATTGATCACGTTCTCCAACTCGCGAAGGTTGCCAGGCCAATTGTACTTGCCCAGAGCATCCAACAGGGCCGAGGAAATTGGAAGAGGTTGCAGGTCGTATTTTTTGGCGCCTTTTCGCATGAAGTGCGCGGCCATGGCCGGAATCTCATCCAGCCGCTCGCGCAGAGGCGGCAGCAGCAGGGAGAGGCCGTTCAGGCGGTAGTAAAGATCCTCACGGAAGGTCTTCCGGGCCATGGCGTCTTTCATGTTCACGTTGGTCGCGGCGATTACGCGAACATCGGTCCGCGTCGGGCCGCGGCTGCCCAGTCGCGAGAAAGTGCCATCCTGCAAAACATGCAGCAACTTCGCCTGGAGAGCGGGAGGCATTTCGCCGATCTCGTCCAGAAAGATTGTGCCGCCGTCGCAGAGTTCAAATTTGCCGGGCTTGCTCTTGGTCGCGCCTGTGAATGCGCCCTGCTCGTAACCGAAAAGTTCGCTCTCCAGCAGATCGGCCGGCATGGCCGCACAGTTGACCTTGAGGAACATGCGGCCAGCCCGGCGGGACATCTGGTGCGTATACATGGCGATGATTTCTTTGCCAGTGCCGCTTTCGCCGAGGATCAGCACCGGGATGTCCGACTTCGCAACCAACTGCGCCTGCGCCTCCACTTCGCGCATCCGCTTGCTGGACCGGACGAAGGAGTGCCCGCCCTCCAGGCTTACTTCCTTTGGATCGCCCGCCTCCTCTTTCGTGACGAGGAGATGTTTGGCAATCGCCAACTCCAGCGTGTCATCCACGAACGGTTTGAGCACCACACCATTGACGCCCAGCCTGCCGAAAACCTCGTAGTCCGCCATTTCAGCCGAGGTGGCAAGGATCAGCACGGGCACATCGGGATTGAGAGCACGGAGGCCCGAAAATGCAGGCATGGATTGCGTGATGCCGTCCCAGGCCAGCAGCACCAGGCTGGGCCGGGACTTTTCCTCGAGCTCGCGCAGGAACTCGGCGCCGGAGGAAAACAATCGCAGATCGTAAGCCTCGGAGAAGGCCCGCTTCAGATAATTCAGGACCCGGAGATTCGACTCCAGCACCAATACGCGCGGACGAGTTGTTGTCTTTTCCTGGGAGAAAGAGGGTCGAGCAGACATATTTGCTCCGTCAGACCAGCGCCTGAAGATCGACGCTTGTTTTTTATCACACGAAAACCGAGTGACCAAATTTTGGTCCAGGCCGACCGTCCAGACCTTAAACCAGATGAGCCGCAAGTCCTTTCTGCGGACCCGAGAAACCAAGGAACTCAGCGACTTAACTGCAAAGTGGTAATAAAGTTCCTACCAATGTGCAGAAAGTTTACCTCACTTGGATAAAAACGGTCTATGAATTCGTGAACAACTTTATTTCGCAGTAATTTTGCCTGGATGTAAAGCCCCATTATTGCAGGATTTGGTAACTAACGTGCTTACACTTTAGTACCCAAGCGCAGTTTTCCAGAGCTTTCCGGCCCGTGAATTGCTAAGTCAATGGGGAGCGGCATCCGCCGCAGGATGGACTATGACGAGAGTACGGTTTTCGGAGAGGGAGACTGGGACGGAGCTTCCTCCAGTTGAGATCTTTTTTGGGCGAACGAAAGAGATGGAGGCAATTCGCCGCAAGCTTGAGATGGTGGCGAAGACCAACGTCGCGGTTCTGATTCAGGGAGAGAGTGGAACGGGCAAGGAATTGTGCGCACGCCTCATCCATGGCAGTTCAGAGTCCGCCGGTGACCTGGTCAAGGTCAGTTGTCCCGCAATTCCCGCCGGACTTATTGAGACGGAACTGTTCGGCTATGAAAAGGGCTCCTTTACCGGAGCGCACTCCACCAAGCGCGGACGGCTGGAACAGGCACATAACGGCACGCTTCTGCTGGACGAAGTAGGCAGCCTTGACATTGGTGTACAGGCGAAGCTGCTGCAGGTCCTTCAGGATGGGTCATTCATGCGCGTCGGCGGCCATGACCTGCGCAACATCAGCACACGCATCATCTCGGTGGCGAACCGCGATCTGCGCGAACAGGTGGGCGATGGCACTTTCCGGCTGGATTTTCTTTACCGCATCAACGCCGTCACTCTGCAGATGCCGCCGTTGCGGCAGAGGGCCGAAGACATTCCGCAGCTTGTGGACTACTTCATCGGCCAGCACGCTCGCGCCTTCCAGGTGAATCCGGCTCCGGTCTCGCGCAATGTGCTCCGCCTGATGCAGAAACACGATTGGCCGGGCAACATCCGTCAACTCGACAATATGATCCGCAGCTATGTGCTGATGGGATCGGAAGACAGTCTGGTGTCGGAGCTTGTCGACCAGGAGAGGCCGACCTCTAAGGCGGCCGCCGAGGTCGACCTGACTCAGCCAATTTCGTTGAAGGTCGTCACCAAGCAAGCAACACAGGAGCTTGAACGGCAGATCATTCTGAAGGTGCTAAAGGCCAATAACTGGAATCGTCAGAAGACTGCAAAGTGGCTGAAGATCAGTTATCGATCGCTGCTCTATAAACTGAACGAGGTGGGCGCGTCAGGCTCAGGCGAGTTTCTCGGCGGCCACATGAGGCCCAAGCCGGCCACGGGGAGTAGCATCGGTTCGGAGCCCGTTGGCGGCGACCCTGTCAAATTGATGCCGTACTCCTCGGCAGCTGCACAGGTCCTTTGAGGGGACAGTAACCGGAGCACAGTTCCAATGCCTGTTATTGCGCGCCTCGCCGGCGCAGGATGGTCTTGATCGTCTCAAACATGATCAGGAGATCCAGCCCCAGCGACATGTGCTTGATGTAGTAGAGGTCGTATTCCAGCTTTTCCTTCGTCTCTGCCAGAGTAGCTCCATAGCCGTAGCGCACCTGGGCCCATCCTGTCAGTCCGGGCCGGATGAGCGTGCGCAAATAGTAAAACGGCAGTTCCTCGCCCAACCACGTCACAAACTCCGGCCGTTCCGGCCGCGGCCCCACAAAACCCATATCGCCTCGGAGGACGTTCCACAGCTGCGGAATCTCGTCGATACGCGTCTTGCGCAGAAACATGCCGACCCTGGTCACGCGAGGATCGTTCTTGGTGGCCCATTTGGCGCCGCCCGCCTCAGCGTCCGTAAACATCGTGCGAAACTTCACAACCTCGAAGACACGCCCTCCCATGCCTACGCGCTTCTGGCGGAAAAAGACGGGGCCTTTCGAGGAGCACTTGACCGCCAGCACCACGAACGGAAAAGCCGGGAGGAAGAGCAGGAGGCCGAACGCGGCGGCGAGGATGGAGACGACCTGACGGATAAACTGTTGCGACGCTCGCAGGCGGAAGCCTTCGCTATAGAGGAAGTTGGAAGGGCGCAGGCCGTCGAGCTGAATCTTGCCATACAACCGTTCGCGCAGGGTGCTGTCGTCCTCGACGACAATTCCCTGGAAGCGGAGCATCAGCAACTCCTGTACGGGCAGTTCGCCGCGCTTGTGCTCCATAGCGATGATCACGCGCCGTACTGGAGGGGTGGTATGGGCCAGCCTCTCAAGCTCGCGAATCCAGATCTTCTTGCGCTCGGCGGGCTCCAGCTGAACGTCCTCCCAATCCATGACCTCCATGCCGAGGTCGGGCCTGGAACGGATGCTCTCCACGGTTGAGCGGGCATAGTCTCCTGCGCCAAGCACGTAGACGCGCTCGCGAAAAGCGCGGCGGCTTACCACCCAGTCATAGGCCCGTCGCAGCAGAATGAGCGCAGGCACCAGCAAGACGAAGCCCCACACGTAGACCCCGCTGCTGCCGGTGGTGACCTGTGGATCGACAATCGCAACATCTTTGGGATCGACGAGCAGAAAAGCAGAAAGAATAAAACAATCGAACCCGAGAACCAGCAGGATGCGAAAGTAGATCTCGCTACGTCCGCTGACGACGGCCGGCTCATAAAGATCGAAGTAATAGGAGAGCATCAGGCTCAGAATTGTGAGAGCCGCGATCTTCAGAATGCCGTTCTGCAATTGCAGCGCGAAGATCGCCTGGTCCCGCAACACAAACCAGGTCGCGGCAAAGAAGCAACCGCTTACAATGACAGCTTCGCACGCCAGCAGGATCACTGTGCGAGTCGGGTAGTAGACGTTCAGAAACCGGATCATTGCGACGAACGCCTCTTGCTAAGCCTCAATTTTGTCGTATCCGTCGTAGCCGTAGTAGCCGCCTGCGATCGGGGGATTCTTGACCGCGTTGAGGACAAAGCCCAGCACTTTGGAAGCCTTCAGCTCCGCAACTGCGCGCTGCGCGACCTCAAAGCGGGTGACTGCCCCGCGTGAGACCATAAGCACGGCGTCGCAGGCGCGTGCCAGATTGACGCCATCGGACACCAGATTTACCGGAGACGAATCGACCACGATCCAGTCGAAATATGGCGATACCGCCGTGATGAGCTGCTGGAATCGTTGATTGCCGGAGAGGTCGGCAGCTTTGTCATGCTCCTTGCCCGACGGAATGAAGGTAAGTGAAGCCAGGCCCGGCGGCATTTTGCCCCCTTCTGTCGTCGGCTTGGCCCGTTGCATCACCTCAACGATGGATGCATTGCCGGCGAGAAATTCCGTGAGTCCCGGAGTGATCGGGCAGCCCAGCATCTCATGCAGCGTCGCTCGCCGCATGTCGCCGTCGATCAGGAGCACGCGAGCCGCTTTGTGCCGGGCCAGCGAGACGGCAAGGTTGGCCGCCACAAAACTCTTGCCCTCGCGCGGCAGTCCGCTTGAAATCATCACGGATTTCAGGGAATTGAGGTCGCGGAACTCCTGCATGCGCGAGCGCAGGCTGCGGAACTGCTCCACGGCGCTGCCACGCTCTTCGAGCGCCGGGAGCCGCACCAGGGAAGGATGCCATGTCACCAGCGGCACCTGCGAGAGGTCCAGCCCTCCCACGAGACTGTCGGCTATGGTTCCGCGCGACTCCACAACCTGAAGGCTCGGCGCAGGGAACTCAGTGCGCAAAGATGCGGGAGCGGCGCCAGCCAGAGCGCGGCCGGTGTTGGAGAACGCAGGAATGGGCACCGGTTCCGGAGGAAGGTCGATCCTCTCCTGCGTGGCGGTTGCAGAGGCAGATTGGCCGGCGGACCCGTCTTTGGAGCGGTCTGCTTCGGCCTGGCGTAAAGCTTCGTAAATCTTGCTCATCTCTCTTCCCTTTCTGGGTGCTTCTGCGATGGAAGCGTGGAGTTTGTTGAAAACCCGTTGCTCGATACCATGAACGGCTGCGGGTCGAGGTCAAGGTCAGAAGCTACTGCATGAATCAATTCTTCCGGTACCTGCCGAAGCTGCTCGACGTAAGCCAGAATCAACGCGTGCTCGCAGATCAGGTTGATGATTCGGGGAATTCCGCGGCTGGCGCGATGGATGGCCATCACGGCATCGTCGCAGAATATCTTCTCCGAAGTGCCGGCAATCAGCAGCCGCTGCGCAACATAGTTTGCCGTCTGCTCCGACGAGATGGCGTGTGTCCTCGCCCAGAGCGCGATGCGCTGGCGAAGCTGACGGACGTCGGGTGCGCGGAGCTTCTCTTCCAGTTCGGGTTGGCCGGAGAGAACGATCTGCACCAGCTTCTCGTTGGTGGTTTCGAGATTGGTGAGCAGACGGATCTCCTCCAGCAGCTCCCATTGGAGGTTCTGCGCCTCGTCCACGATGATCACGCAGGTCTCGTCGCGGCGATAGCGCTCGATCAGCCAGCGATTGAGCTGAATCAGCATCCCGGATTTGGTGCGATTCTGCGGCGTTAGACCGAAGTCAGCCAGGATGAACTCGAGGAAGTCCAGAACATCCAGCCGAGGATTGAAGACGAACGAGCTGAAGACGCGGCTCTGATCGAGAGAGGCCAGCGCCCGGCGCAGCAGCGTGGTCTTGCCCGTGCCCACCTCGCCGGTGAGCACGATGAAACCCTTGTGCGCGGAGATACCGTACTCCAGGGTGGCCAGCGCTTCGCGGGTATGCGGCATCATGTAGAGAAACCGCGGGTCCGGACTGCCGGCGAACGGATTGGTCTTCAGGTTGAAGAAGCTTTTATACATGGCGTTCCTTGCTTATCCGGCAAGCGCTTCCTTGGGATCCTTGCGCGCAAACAGACGTTTGAAGAGGCCGGGTTTCGCCGGCAGTTGCTCCTCCGAGACCGAATCTGAGTACGCAATGACGGCGAGCGTCGGCAACTGTGTAAATGCCCAGACATCGCGTTCCGTGCGCAGAGCGGTGTCGCGATATTCCAACAGCGCGATGAGCAGCACGCCGAGGGCCAATCCGCCCGCAAGACCTCCAAAGGCAAATACGCTCACCTTGGGAAACGTCGGATCGGCAGGCAGGCTGGCTCCGTCCAGCACGCTGAACATTTCACCCTGCGAGCGGTTTTGCAATGCTGTCGCCATCTGCGACTGATCCATCTGCGCGAGCAGCTTGTCATAATTCGCCTGCTCGGTCTGGTGGTCCCGCGTCAGCTCCTGGTACTGAGCGAACACAGCCGGGCTGGCCGAAATACGTCCCTGCGCCTGCCGCATCGCGGCATTGATCTGCGCCTGCTCCGCGTTGTCCGCGGCAATCTGTTCGTCGTACAACCTGATCTGCGCCTTCAGCTTGATCACATCGAGCGAGTCATTTTTCGGCGCGGTAGCCGCAGCCGTCACTGGAGGCGCCGCTGCGTCCTTCGCCACCTTGGCGCGAAGGTCCGCGACTTGCCGCTTGGCAGCCTTGACCTCCGGATACTCATCGGTGAAGTGCGACTGCAATTCCGAGAGGTTGGCTTGCGCCTTCTCAAGATCCAGTTCGTCCTGCGACTGCGTTTTCGCAGTCACACCTGCGGTTGTGGATGCCTTCGTCGCCTGGTCCAGGAAGGTCTGCGCGATCTGTTTGCTTTGCTCAAGACTCTGGATGTGCCCGGTGACCGCATCCAGTCGCGAACCGAGCGAACTGAGAAGGTTGCTCTGCCCACCCTGATCGCTGGGCAGCGACCCCATGTTCTTGGCTTGAAAATCGGCCAGTTTCTGTTCCATGTCGCTCAGCTTGCGCTTCTCTTCGTCCAATTGGCTCTGCACAAACTGCGTGGTCCCGACCGTGCGGTTCTGCAGATAGCTGAGGTCGTTCTGGGTATAGAGTCCGGTGATGTCCGCGCAGACTTCCTGGGCTGTGCGGGGATCGTCCGCGGTAAACGTCACCTTGAAGCCCGGCAGGCCGCCGCCTCGATCGATCTGCGATTCGATCGGCGCGACCACGAGGTTCTTGCGAACCAGGTCGACGCGGCTGTCCATCGGCAGGTGCTGGCTCGCGTACAGGTTGTACTTATTGATAATCGGCTCAAGTGTGGAGCGGGACTCGATGCGCGCGGTATCCAACCCCAACCGCCCCTGCAGGTCACCGATATCCAGCGGCTTCACCACGTCCGTGGAAACCTTCTGCTGTTCGATCAGAATGAGAGAAGTGGAATCGTATTTCGGCGTAAGAAAATACGTCGAGCCCACAGCGAGCACCGGCACGATGGCAGCAGGCACGCAAAGCAGCCACCACCGTCGCTTCAGGATGGCGAAGTAGTCTTCCGCATTCAGTGTCCGGTGGCCGAGCATGGGTTGTTCCTCCTAGCGGCCCAGGCGACTTGGGGCCGGAGAGTACGTTACTCCGAAGCCAAGGACCTGATTCAAGCCGCTAAACAAATCGATCGTCTGGTTGGTTGTGAGATGGGACTGGTTTTCAACGGTGTAGCTGGCGTAACTAGACAGGTTTCGAGCCAATGCCCGGGATACCTGAATACCAGCGACCTCTGTCTCGAAGTTGTAGGTCGGTACGTTCGGCGTCGGCAGCCCCACGGTATGTGTCCAGCTCGCGTTGGCGCTGGCTTGCCAAACGCGACTGTAGGAACGCGACGCCGTGAACATCACGGAGTCCGAAAGGGCTCCGCCGACCACGCCCCAACCGCTGTTCGTGCTTCGCACATAAGTCATACCCAGATGGCCGAACTCCGTCGAGTATCCCAGCGATGCATCGGCGTACGCGGACAGTCCAGTGGAATTGCTGGAATTCAGCTTGATCCACTCGGGCCCGGCGGCGAGATCCAGTTCCAGCCTCTGGTTGAAGTTATGCGTGTAGGTGAAGGTCGCCGTATGACTGAGGAAGTTTGGCGCGGGGATTCCAACCGAGAGATTCATCAGGAAGATCGCACTGGAATACGCGTAATTCGCTCCGTAGATATTCCGCGCACTCAGCCTGTGCGTAAAGCCGGCCGAGCCCATGAGAGTGTCGCTCTGCAGGCCATAACCTCCGATGGAGTTCACTCCGTTCGTGAACCGCAGAATCGTATAAGACCCAGACGCGTTCATCGCTGTCCTGCTGGTCATCTGACGCTGCACGCTGGCCGAGGCCGTGTTGGTCACTTGAGGGGAATAGTTGGTCAGAACTCCCTGACCGGTAGTGGGCCCTACCTGGACGGGAGAAACGCCAAGATCTCCCAGGCCGGGCACGCCGGAAAGACCGCCTGTGGCCGTGTTCGGCAGATAACTCACGTTGTCGGCGAGTACAAAGTTCCAGCGCTTGACGTTGAACACCTGGGAAAGCCCAAGGCCTGCAAAGCCGTAGGACGGTTCACCGCGTACGCCCCACGTCCACCCACCGGAGAAAACCATACTGAAGGGCCGATACTTACTATCGGAAAGGTAGGCAACGTCACCGGAGAAGTTCGTGCCTGCACCGATTCCCGATTGCGTGTAATAGCCCCAGTCAAGAGATTCCGAAGCGCTGACGGCATATCGCAGTGAGCCACCGATGGTGGGGATCGAAAACCCGGTCGAAATGGGAGAAGCTTCCGCAGCCGGAATTGCCTGGCCTCGAGCGCCGGTGGTTCCTGCCAGCAAAATCAGGACAAGCACGGTTGCGACGCAGAATACGTGAGCCGGCGCGGGGAAGATTCGTTTCATTGGAAGGTCATTCGTCATGGCACAACGATCGTGTCGCCGGGCTGCAGG